>Ga0209444_10001253_pt1 | contig 13986 bp, 13 predicted proteins | sample LauGreFaBDMM15DN_2_FD_188215 | JGI IMG/M metagenome (GOLD analysis project Ga0209444, IMG submission 188215) | Freshwater lake microbial communities from Lake Michigan, USA - Fa13.BD.MM15.DN (SPAdes) (version 2) | ecosystem: Environmental > Aquatic > Freshwater > Lake | place: Lake Michigan...
TTCTTGGCCGCCGATCGCTCGACAGCCATCATCTCTAAGAACGCATCGAGCCAGCCTGAGGCGCTCATTTGGCTTTGCGGACGGCTTTGGCAGCCGGTTTGGCCGTGCCGGGCTTGGAAACCGGTTTTGGAGCTGGTGGCGGCGCACTGTAGCCCTGCATCAAGACCATGCCCTCGATGGCAAAGGCGCTGGCCTCGTCCGACATTCCCACCCGCTGCAGGCCTCGAACGATGCTGAGGCGATCGGCGATGTTGGGACCGTTGGCACCCGCGCTCTGAGCAATGGCCAGCACGGCAAGAACCGTTTCGCCCTTCATCTGCGCATCGGCGGCCATATCCAGGGCCATCAGACGGCTGGTGGCGGCCTCATGTTTGGGAAGGGTGTACTGGGCCAGCTGTGTTCGGATCGTGGCGGGTAGGGGCTCTAACAGGGCAGCGGTCAAGGCCGCGGCGCCTTGCCGACGCAGGCGCGTTAGATCAGAGACCGGCGAAAGTCCAGCATCAACCAAGGCTGCCACCACGGCCGCCTGTCCGGGCGCGCTGGGCGGTGTAGCGGCGGCCAGCAGGGCATCAAGGGTCAAAATGGTCTCGTTGACCAGATCGGTAGGAATGGCCTGACGAAGGCGCCGCGCAGAGACCGGATCACCGGCAAGGACGGCGGCGCTCGCCAAAAGGACCGGGTCAGCCGATGGCACTTGAGCCTCGACCAGAGAGGCTATCAGCGGGCGACTGAGGCGTGACAGGGCGACAAAATCCTCGAGCGAGCGCGCACGCTTAAGAAGGCCCACCACCACCTGATCGCGCTGGGTCAGGTCCAGGGTTTCGCGACCAATGGCCAAGAGCCGCGCTTCTGTGGCGGCACCCGAAATGGCAAGTAGAGCAGGCACATTGATCGGCGGCGGTGCAGCAAGATCGCTTTCACCCGATGGATTGGGCGCAGGCAGTGGCTGTGACGTCGATGTATCATAGACGGTGCTGACATTGGCCCCCATCCGAACAGCCCGTTCTGCGGCGGCCATGCGAAGGGCAGGGTCTGCGGCCTCATCTCGCGAGATCGCCACGACCATCGCGGCTGGCGCTTGGGCCATGGCGGCGGTGAAGTCCAGCTTCAAGGCGCGAGATAGGGTCATGTCCAGACCCGTGCGCAAGGAGGCGGGGCCGGTCATCGGCGTTCCCGCTATCATGGCCGCCATCATCTTGGCGAAATCGGCGTCTTCGGCAGACAACGGCAATAGATCAAGGGTCAGTTGCGCGGCAGCCCCCTCGCCACCCACCATCAGACAAAAGGCTCGAAGTTTCAGCCAATAGGGCGCGTCGCGTTCAGCACCCAAGGCTTGGCCGACCCGACAGGCCTTTTCGGGATGGCTAAGGATAAGCGCCGATTCTGCAGAAATCTTAGCGAGAGACGGGGTCTGGGCCACGCCAGAGGTCCGCTCGAGCATGGCCTCAACGCCCGCAGCATCCCCGAGCGCGAGTAGGGCTCCTGCGCGGGCAGCGGCAAGGTCATAGTCAGACGAGGCGCCATCCGGGGCCTGAGCGCCGGTCGACAGGACGCGACGCGCCAAGGCAGCAGCGGCGGGCGACAGAGGCTTCTTGCCGATCTGAGGCAGGATCTCGCGGGCCATGTCAGCAGCGCTACCCTTCCAAAGGTCCGCGCTCAGTCCAGTATTGCGGGCCCCGGGAGAGAAGATGTCGGGTGCGGACAGGGCGGTCACCTGAACTGCTGCGCCAACGGGCCGTGTCGCAGCGGGCTCTGCCGGTTCGAGCAGGATCGGCGCTTCAGCGATGGCATCCGTTGGCATTTCGGCTGATTTTTCCGCCTCTTGGGTCGCGGCCAGCAAGGGCTGTGCGACTGCAGCGGGCTCTGACACCGGCTGTGCGTGGGTACCCGTTAGGGCCACTATTGACAGCACTAAGGCCAAACCAGAGGTTCGCATCATCAGGCTCACTGTCTGCTCTCCAAATCACCGCGCTCTTGAGTATGCCACGAAAGGGGCCTGTCCGGGCAAGTCCCGCCTTACGATAATGGCGATCCCATGTCCCATCCCTTGGCGTGGCGCGGGTTTGTCGTGTAATGTGCCAGTTCTATGGAAAAGACCCTAACCTCGGCGAGCCTTGAACTGGTCGCCTGCATCCTCGGTGGCGGTGGACTGTGACCAGTCCCCTAGGCCCATTGACTCGCACCATTGCCCTTGTCGGACTGATGGGGGCTGGGAAATCCAGCGTCGGACGGCGGCTGGCAGTTGCGCTAGGCGTTCCTTTTCGTGATTCCGATGAAGAGGTCGAGCGCGCTGCGGGCTGCACCGTTTCCGATATCTTTACCTCGATGGGTGAGCTGGCCTTTCGCGACGGAGAGCGGCGGGTGATTGCGCGATTACTAGAAGAGCCGCCTCATATCTTGGCGACCGGCGGCGGGGCCTTCATCAACGAAGAAACGCGCAAACTGGTCCAGGAGAAGGCCCTGTCGGTCTGGCTGAAGGCCGATATCGATCTGTTGGCCCGCCGCGTCGGGCGCAAGGACACCAGACCGCTCTTACGCGACAAGGACCCTCGCGAAGTCTTGGAGGCCTTGGCCAAGGTGCGACATCCGATCTACGCCGAGGCCGATATCACAGTGAAGACTGGTGACACGCCTCACGGTGCTGCCGTAGACGAGATCTTGGCCGCCTTGGCGACTTGGCAGGAAACCCATCCCCTATGACGGTTATAACAGTTCGCGTGGGCCTTGGTGTCCGCGCCTATAATGTCTTGGTGGGTCCTGGCCTGTTGGATCAGGCGGGCGAGCAGATTCTGCCTTTTCTGAAGTCCCGGCGCGTAGCGGTGGTTGCAGATGCGACGGTTCAGATCCTGCATGGCGCACGTCTGGCAGCCTCCTTTGCCAAGGCCGGTATCAAGGCTGATGTGATTACGGTGCCTTCGGGAGAGGCGTCGAAAAGCTTTGAGCAGCTAGCGATCCTGTCGGACCAATTGTTGGCGCAGGAGTTAGATCGCGGCGACCTGATCGTTGCCTTTGGCGGCGGTGTGATCGGAGATTTGGCTGGCTTTGCAGCAGCGATCTATAAGCGCGGCATCGATTTCGTGCAGATCCCAACCACCCTGTTGGCGCAGGTCGATTCCTCCGTCGGCGGCAAGACTGCGATTGATACCTCGCGGGGCAAGAACCTGATTGGGGCCTTCCATCAGCCGCGGCTGGTGCTGGCCGACCTGACTGTTCTGGACAGTCTCAGCGACCGCGAGATGCGGGCAGGCTTTGCCGAGGTGCTGAAATATGGCCTGCTTGGCGATGCTGCCTTTTTTGAATGGCTAGAGGCCCATACGCTCGCCGTTCTGGCGCGGGAAACCGGAGCCTTGGCCCAAGCCGTCGCCCGCTGCGTGGCCATGAAGGCGCAGATCGTGACCGAGGATGAGAAAGAAGCCGGACGCCGTGCCCTGCTTAATCTGGGCCATACTTTCGGCCATGCCTTAGAGGCCGAGATCGGCTTTGACGGTGAGTTGTTACATGGTGAGGCTGTGGCCATCGGCTGTGCCCAAGCCTTCCGCTTCTCGGTCTCGCAGGGTCTATGCTCTGGACAGGATGCCGACCGGGTCAGCCGCGCCATAACGGCAAGCGGCCTGCCGACCCGCATCAAGGACCTGCCCGGTATGCCTTTCAAGGCCGAGCGTCTTGTTCATCATATGGCGCAAGACAAGAAGGCCGAGGGCGGGCGTTTGACCTTCATCCTGGCCCGCGCCATCGGCGCTGCCTTTACGGCTAAGGATGTCAGTCCAGCCGCTATCCACAACTTCTTATTGACTGAAGGGGCTATCCCATGACCGCTGGGATCATTGCGATTGGCTTGGTTGTTTTGTTATTGCTAGGTTTATCAGCCCTCTTTTCTGCTGCGGAGACCTCTCTAACCGGGGCTAGCCGAGGTCGGATGCATCAGCTCGAGCGCGAGGGTGACCGAGCGGCGGGACGCGTAAATAAGCTCATTTCTGACCAAGAAACGATGATGGGCTCGGTTCTGCTGGGCAACAATCTGTTAAATATCTTTGCCTCAGCCCTGACCACCGTCGTTATGACCAAGACCATTCCAGGGGCGTGGGGCGTCGTGGTCGCTACCGGTGTTATGACCGTTTTGGTCCTAGTCTTTGCAGAAGTCCTGCCCAAGACGCTTGCCATCAGTCGTCCTGACGATGTAGCCCGCACCCTGTCAGGACCCACCCTCGTCGTGGTCAAGCTGTTTGGTCCGGTGGTCTTTGCGGTGCAGTTCTTTGTGCGCCAAACGCTAAAGCTGTTCGGTATCAATATCGACATGACGGTCGATGTCCTGGCCGCCCATGAAGAGATCCGAGGCGCGGTGGAATATCACCATTCTGAAGGTCTGGTCGAAGAGCGCGACCGACGGATGCTGGGTGGGGTGCTGGACCTATCGGATATGGATGTGTCCGAGATCATGGTTCACCGCAAGAATATTGCCATGCTCGACATTGAACTGACGCCGCGCGAACTGGTGGTCGAGGCGCTAAAGGCCAGCAATACCCGTATGCCAGTCTATCGCGATGATCCGGAGAACATCGTCGGGGTCCTACACGCTAAGGACCTGCTACGCGCGCTCGCCACCGCCGAGGGTAAGGTCGATGAGATCGACATTGCCGCCATCATCCGCGAGCCCTGGTTCATCCCCGATACGACCAACCTGAAGGATCAGCTTAACGCTTTCCTCAAGCGCCGCAGTCACTTTGCGCTGGTCGTCGACGAGTACGGGGCCCTGCAAGGTCTGGTGACCCTAGAAGACATACTCGAAGAGATCGTCGGCGAGATTTCCGACGAGCATGATGCTGCAGTCCAGGGCGTGCGCCGACAGGCCGATGGATCGATCCATGTCGACGGCTCCGTCACCATCCGCGACCTGAACCGCGCCATGGACTGGGACCTACCCGATGATGAGTGGGTCACAGTCGCTGGTCTGGTGATCCATGAGGCCCAGACCATTCCCGATCCGGGCCAGACCTTCATCTTCCATCATCACCGGTTCCAGATCCTGCGGCGTCAGCGCAATCAGATCACCGCCCTGCGCGTCAGCGCCCGCCTAGCTCCCGCTAAAGAGGGCTAGCAGGCCCATTTTAGGGCCGTGAATCACTCCTCGCCCGGGGCCAGCGTCTTGATCGAGAGTGCGTGAACGGGCCCTGCGAGCTCTTCGCTGAGGGCGTTCATGACCAATCTTTGCCGACCGACCCGATTCACGCCCAAAAAAACGCTAGATTTAATCGTGATCGAGAAATGGGTTTCCCCAGCCTCCGAGGACCCTGAGTGTCCTTTGTGTTTGTCAGAATCATCTTTTATTTCAATTAATTCAGGAGAAAACCTAGAATCAAGCTTAGCTTTCATCCTTGCTGCAACCGTACCCATCAACAGATCCTTTTCGCCCAGATGCATTATTCCGCTCGTCAATCCTTGAATGACAATCTTTCAGCAGCATAATCCACTTCATGAGCCGAGAGTTTGAATACAAGCCGAAATTCCGAGATATCCGAGTGCGCCCTCCCAAAGAGGGAGAAAAGGAGCGGGAGAATGACGTCAACCACCTGAAGCCAGGTGAGAAAAAGTGCGACTGGCCGGGCTGTATCGTGGCGGGCCAGACCAAGGCGCCGAAGTCTCGTGACATGCTCAACGACCATTATTGGTTCTGTGTGCGCCATGCGGGCGAGTACAATAAGAACTGGGACTTCTTCGCAGGCATGACCGAGGCGGATGTGCGCAAGGCGCAAGAAGATCGTTTTACCGGTGGTCGTCCAACCTGGTCGTTCAAGGCCTCGCGCAACAGCCGAGAGGCCGCTGCCAAGATCAAGGCGTCCGGACCGGCAGATTTCAGTGATCCCTTGGGCGTGTTCAGCGCCTCGCAGCGCAAGGCCGCCCAAGAGGCCGAACAGATTGCGCACCAGCGCAAGCTGGGCAAGATCGAGCGCTCGGCCCTGTCCGATCTGGATATGGATGCGGCTGCTGACCCTGCAGCCATCCGCGCGCGCTATACCGAGCTTCTTCGCCGCTTCCACCCTGACCTCAATGGCGGGGACCGTGGGGCCGAGGGCAAGCTGCAGCGGGTGATCAAGGCCTATAAGACCCTTAAGGCTGCCGGACTGGCCTGATAGGCGAGCGGGCGGCTGTCCTTTGACGTCAGGAGCCACCCATGCGCCGATCCGTTCTTATTTTGGCGTGCCTGTTGGCTTTGTCTCAGCCGCTTGCCGTGGCGGCTCAGACCATCCCATCCGCCGTGATCAGCGACCCAGCCCCTGACGCCAAGTTCCCTGCGCGTCTTGAGGTCGTTCACGTGCCCACAGGCGGGGTCAAGATCAACGGCATTGCCTATGTCGCCTCGGGGCCAGGACCCCATCCAGTTTTTGTCTTCTTCCATGGTCTGCCGGGCAATGAAAAGAACCTCGATCTGGTGCAGTCTGTGCGCAGAGCGGGCTGGACCTCTATCGCGGTAAGCTATCGCGGCTCTTGGGGCAGTCCCGGGTCCTATCGCTTTGCCCATAATCTTGAAGATGCCGCCGCTGCACTGGCCTATGTCCGCGATCCGGTCAATGCCAAGGCCTTGAATATGGACCCAAGCCGGATCGTCATCGCGGGCCACAGCATGGGCGGCTGGGTTGTGGCCCATACTGCCGCGCGCGATCATGGACTGCTCGGCGCGGTGATGATTTCCGCAGGAGATATGGGCACCATTGGAGCTCTGCCGCGTCCGTTCCTGGTCAAGGAAATGGCCGCCGCTATGGAAAGCTTGGCCGATGTCACGCCAGACACCATGACCGATGAACTGATCGCCAACGGTCCCCAGTGGACCTTCGCCAAGGCCGCGCCAAGACTGAAAGACACCAGGCTCTTGGTTCTAACCTCTGATGATGGCTTGGCGGAGCAGTCCAATGCCTTGACCGCCGCGATCAAGGCCGAGGGTGGTAAGAGCCTGTCGGTGATCCACGGCACCACAGACCACAGCTGGTCGGACCGCCGGATCGCGCTGCAAAGCCAGGTAATGATGTGGCTGCAGGGGTTGGTAGCCAAACCCTAAACACAGGCCCCCGTTCGGGTGTGGGTGCTTCCTCGTGCTTCGACAGGCTCAGCATGAGGAAGACTGATAGGGCATCACTCTATTTAATTCATCTTCATCCTCACGCCCGTCGAAGGACGTGGATGTTCACAGCACGCACCAAACTTGCGTTCACAGACAGTTTTTTGCGTCCCCCCGGTTTGCTAAACGCTGATAACGCGATAACTGAATAGGCATGACAAACTCGAACGAACCCGCCGCCGACGCCCTGTTGCTTGCCCAGCCTGACCGGATGGTTTCCATCCGCGACACCTTCGGTGTCGATAGCGACATGATGGTGCCCGCCTTCTCTACACCCGACAGCCACGTGCCTTCGGTAGATCCTACTTACAAGTTCGATCCCCAGACGACCTTGGCCATCTGTGCCGGTTTTGCCTTTGACCGCCGCGTCATGGTGCAGGGCTATCACGGCACGGGTAAGTCGACGCACATAGAGCAGGTCGCCGCGCGTCTGAACTGGCCTTTGGTTCGGGTCAATCTTGACAGCCATATCAGCCGTATCGATCTGGTCGGTAAGGATGCCATCGTCCTGAAGGACGGCAAGCAGATCACTGAATTTCGCGAAGGCATGCTGCCTTGGGCTCTGCAACGGCCTATCGCTTTGGTGTTTGACGAATATGATGCGGGCCGTCCGGACGTGATGTTCGTGATCCAGCGCGTGCTCGAGCTTCAGGGCAAGCTGACCCTGCTCGACCAGAACCGGGTCATTACGCCGAACCCCTATTTCCGTCTGTTCGCCACGACCAACACCATCGGTTTGGGTGACACGACCGGCCTCTATCACGGTACCCAACAGATCAATCAGGGTCAGATGGACCGCTGGTCTATCGTCACCACCTTGAACTATCTGCCGCACGACGTCGAAGCCGACATCGTGATTGCCAAGTCACCGTCCTATGACACGACCGAAGGCCGCCGCCTGATCTCGGCCATGGTCCGGGTCGCCGATATGAGCCGCAACGCTTTCATGAACGGGGATATCTCCACGGTCATGAGCCCGCGTACCGTCATCACTTGGGCTCAGAATACCGAGATTTTCGCAGGGGACGTGGCCTTGGCCTTTCGTCTGACCTTCTTGAACAAGTGCGACGAACTGGAACGGGCCACCGTGGCCGAATTCTTCCAACGCGCCTTTGGTCAGGATCTGCCTGAAAGTGCGGCGCGGGTGAAGGTGGCTTAAGGTCTTTAGACCTTAGCCAACCAACTGCCGCAGGGCCTCGTTGATGCGGCTCTGCCATCCTGGACCCGTTTGACGGAAATGGTCCACAACCTCGCGGTCCAATCGCAAGGTCACCTGAAGCTTGGGATCGTCACTCTTGGGCCGTCCGCGCTTGGTCAGGGTTCCTGACACAGGCCGCACGAGGGTTTCGCCCTGATCGACCGCTGCCCGGTCGAAGGTCTCAGCCGTCCATTCCGGCGCCTCGTCCGGATCGATCCATGTGGATTTGATAGAGGCTTCGGTCTTCGGCATTCATTTTTGTAGTTACGATAAATAATACCGTCAAGATATTTGTAGTTACATAAATCCCCGTTCCCTTAAACCACACCTCGCAACATCTCGCCCAGACCATCGACGGCCTCTGGCGACGTGGCCCAGCTGCACATGAAGCGGACGCTGCCGTCAGCGACGCGGTAGACCGCAAGGCCTTGGGCGTTCAAGGCCCTGTGCTGCTCGTCGCTCATCTCGACAAAGAGGCCATTGGCCTGAACTGGATGGACGATATTAAAGGGCATGAGGGCAGCGAGGCGCTGGGCCATCTGGTTGGCGTGGGCGGCACGGCTCACAAAGGCCCCGCTTTGCAGCATGCCGATCCATGGCGCGGCATAGAACCGGCCCTTGGAAGGCAGTTGCCCAGCCTGTTTCAGCCGGCCATCTAGACGGCGGCCTAAGCTCTTGTTGAACACCACCAGAGCCTCGGTCGGGGACATGCCAGCCTTGGTGCCGCCCAGCACCAGAACATCAATGCCTAGTCCGGCAATGGCCTTGGGATCAAAGCCGCTGGCCACCGCATTGGCCAGGCGCGCCCCATCCAGATGCACGCCAACCCCCTTGGCCTTGGCCAGATCGATTAGGGCGCCGGCCTCTTGGGTACTATAGACCGTGCCATATTCAGTGCTGTTGGTCAGGCTGAGGGCAGCGGGGGCCTGATGGTGCGGGCTATCGGGCCCATTCAGATGATCGGCCAAGGCCTTCGGGCCGATCTTGGCCGAGGCGCCGGGCAGGGGGATGATCCCCGATCCGCCGCTGAAGAAGCCAGGAGCTCCGGTCTCGTCCACCGTCACATGGGCGTGCTCATGGGCCAGAACGGCCTCGAACGGACGACAGAGCATGGCCAGAGCCACCGCATTGGCCGCTGTGCCAGACGCCACGAACCGCACCTCGGCATCGGCATCTAAGAAGGCGCGCACGGCGTCCGCTGCCTGCCGCGACAGGTCATCGCTGCCATAACCGCTGGCTGTGCCCTGATTGGCGGCGATCAGCGCTTCTAGGGCCTCCGGCGCCATGCCTGCGGTGTTGTCGGAGGCAAAGTCAAAGCGCGGGGTCAAGCTGAGGCTGCCCATTGGCGCAGGTCCGTCACGAACAGGTCCGGCTCTTCCATGGCCGCGAAGTGACCGCCTGTGGCCATATCGGTCCAGCGGGTAATGTTATAGGCCCGCTCGGCCCAGCTGCGCGGCGGCGCCGAATAGAGCGCCTCGCCGGGGAAGTTGGCAAAGGCTGTCGGGGTCTCGCAGCGCTGCCCTTCGGTAAACTGCACGCCGCCTTCCTCCATCAGGCCGCGATAGTACCAAGCCCCTGTCGTGAAAGACCCGGTCATCACATAGATCATGATGTTGGTCAGGAGCTGGTCCTTGGTGTAGGCCCCGATCAGAGGCTTGGTGCGCAGGTCCGACCAGTCATAGAACCGCTCTAAGATCCAAGCGGCCTGTCCCACGGGGTTGCCCGCCGCCATCCAAGCCAGAGACTGAGGCTTTGAGGCCTGCAGGAGGAAGTAGGCGCCAAGCTGCTGCATGGCCGCGCCGGTGCGGGTCAGCCATGCGACTTCGGCTTCAGATTCTGGACCGCCATGGGGTCTAAAGCTCATCATATTCAGATGGATGGCCTTGACATTTGATCCGTGGTCAAAGCCTAGCCACGAGGTCACCAGCCCGCCCCAATCGCCGCCCTGAGCCAGATAGGCCCCATAGCCGAGGGTTTTAGTCATCAGGCTGTTGAACAGCCGCGCTGTTGCCCTCTGACCGATGGGCCGCTGCGGCTTGGACGAAAAACCAAAGCCGGGCAGGGACGGGATGACCAGGTCAAAGGCATCCTCTGCCTTGCCGCCAAAGCGGCTGGGGAAGGCGAGCTTCTCGATGGAGTCCCAAAACTCATAGTGCGATCCGGGCCAGCCGTGGGTCAGGAGCAGGGGCCGTTTGCCGCCCGCCTCACCAACCACATGGATGAAATGAATGTCGAAATCCTCGATGCGCGCCGTGAATTGCGCATAGCGGTTCAGGTCTGCCACCGCCGCGCGCCAGTCATAGCCGTCGGTCCAGTGCGCGCAAATATCCTTTAAGAATGCTCCGTCACAGCCATAGGCCCAGCCATTGTCCACGGCCGGTGCGGGCGGAAACGGATAGGCCCGCACAAGGTCCCAAACCTTGCCCACCTGCTCGGCGGTCCAGTCGACGGTGAAGGGCTTAACGGTCATGGTAGTCGTCCTGTTGATGTTATGACCAGCCTGAGGGGCTTACGCGGCGGCGGTCAAGAGGTGGGTGAGGGTTTATAACAACAAGGCCCGCTTGGGTGATGCTCACCGCTTCCCCCGCAGAGGTGGAAAATACTGGCCAAGCCGGGGTAGGGCCCTAACCTGCCTTCTTCTCCGCCGCGATCACGGCACCGACATGGGCCTCACCGCGGGCTTGGGCTAAGGCGGTTTGGCGTTGGCGTTCGGCGTAACCGGCCTTCTGGGCCTCGTCGCGGCGATCATAGCAGGCGGGGCAACTGACACCGGGGACATAAAGCTCTGAGGCCTGATCCTCTTGACTGAGGGGTATGCGGCAGGCGTGGCACTGAGCGTAGCGGCCAAGGCTGAGGCCGTGGCCGACCGATACACGCTGGTCAAAGACAAAACATTCGCCTTCCCACAGGCTCTCAGGCTCGGGCACGGTTTCTAGATATTTTAAGATGCCGCCTTCGAGATGATAGACCTCGTTGATGCCTTCAGACTTGAGGAAGGCTGTAGATTTTTCGCAGCGGATACCTCCGGTGCAGAACATGGCAACCTTTGGGGCTTCAGTGCCATCGAGCAGCGCCGCCCGATTGGCACGGAACCAGTCTGGAAAGTCACGAAAGCTCGTGGTCTTGGGATTGATGGCGTTTTTGAAGGTCCCGATGCTGACTTCATAGTCATTGCGCGTATCGATCAAGATGGTGTTTGGGTCTGCAATCAAGGCGTTCCAGTCGCTGGCCGCAACATAGTGTCCGACCTCGGTCAGGGGGTCGATATTGGGCTGGCCCATGGTCACGATCTCGCGCTTGAGGCGAACCTTCATGCGATAGAAGGGCATGGTCTTTGCGAAACTGTCCTTGACCGAGAGGGTCTGACAGCCGGGCAGGGTGCGGATATGGGCCAGCACCTGATCAATGGCCTGGTGGGTGCCTGCAATGGTGCCGTTGATGCCTTCGGGGGCTAGTAAAAGCGTGCCCTTGACCCTCGCGGCGCGGCAAACAGGCTCAAGCCCGGCGCGCAAGGTTTCGCAGTCTTGGAAGTGGCTAAATCGATAGAGGGCGGTGACCCGGATGGGATAGGTGTGATCCGACATGGCTCATCATACCGCCGAGTGGGCAAGCAGGCCAACGCCTTAAGCGCCAGCCTGCTTGCATTCGTCACTTACATACGCTTCAGGGCGCAGATCTTGTTGCCGTCTGGGTCGCGCAGATAGGCCAGATAGAGCTTGCCTTGCGCGCCTTCGCGAACGCCAGGAGCGTCTTCGCAGGTGGTGCCGCCATTGGCCACGCCAGCGGCATGCCAAGCGTCGGCTTGCTCAGGGGTGGTGCAAGCAAAACCGATGGTGCCGCCATTGCTATAGGTCGCGGGCTCGCCATTGATGGGCAGCGAGACCGAGAAGACGCCGGTTGGCGTCATGTAGAATATGCGGTGGCCATCGACATGAGCTGGGGCAACGCCCAGGGTGGCTAGAACGGCGTCATAGAAGGTCTTAGCCTTGGTCAGATCGTTCGTGCCGATCATGATATGTGAAAACATTGGTCTCTCCCTTGATGGTCCGCGCCGGTCGATTACCGACGACAGGTCAGGGCTCAGCCAAATCATGGACCAGGGTTTCTGGCAAGGGAGGGGGATGAAACAAGGGGTCTTTCTGGCGCTTCGACGGGTTCAAGATGAGGAAATCTGCCAGGTCATAGCTTTCCTATTCATCCTCACCTTAATCGGGCCTAAGCACGAGAACGACTTAACCCAAACCCTCGGCAATCACCGCCATTACCTCATCCCAAGCCCCAAACCGCTCGAGCAACTGGACCTTGGCCTTGGCGTAGCTGGGATAGTGATCGGTACCGAACAGGGGCCAAGAGGCTGGTGTCACATAGATCTGCACGGGCGAGCCGCTCGCGGCGGCCAGGTTGGTGGTGGCCGTGGCCGGGCCGATGGTCAGGTCTAGGGCGGCGCATAGGGCCACAACGCCTTCCAGATCATCCTTCAGATCAAGGCCGGGAGGTACAGCAACCTTCACCCCCATCTGCTGGGCTATGGTGTGCAGATCATCGTCTACCTGGCCATATTGCAGGCTGATGAACTGAACACCGGGCCTTGTTAGGACCGGTTCCCATGACCTTAGCGGCGCGAAATAGCGCGCGCGGCTCAAGTCAACCAGCAGGCTCTTCCAAATGATCCCCACCTTTTGACCTGGCCCCAAGGTGGCGAGCCAAGCCTTCCAATAGGCCACCCGCGCAGGATCAGGCATCAGAAATGGTGCGCCCGCACCAAAGCTGGTCGCATCAGGTCTAAGGGCGGCCATGGCGGTGCCCATCGGAGCCCAGAGGTCGGGTGTCTCACCCTTGGCGAAGGCGGTCTCTATTCTACGAAGGCTACGACCGTTGGCGCGGCCGGTGGTGTGGGGCACGATTTGGGCAGTCGGAAAGGAACGGGCAGCGAGGCTTTGCAGCCGTGGATCAAGGGCCAGCGTCAACCGTCCCTTTGGCCCAAGGGTGCGAAGAACGTCCGGCACGGTTTGGGCAAAGAGGACCTCGTCACCAAGCCCCTGTTCACCGATTAAGAGCAGGTGGCGGCCCTCAATGGATGTGCCTACCTGCCATTGCCGATAGGGTAGGGCAAAGTGGGTCGCGTCCTCGTAAGCCAAATTATGGCGCGCCTCATAGGCCTGCCAGCCTTCGGTTAGACGCCCAGCGACAAACAGCCTTTTAGCCTGACTGACCTGCGCCGTCGCGACCAGAGACGAAGGCGCGTCGATGATGGACTGCTCCCCTTCGGCTAAGGCAACAGACTGTTTTTCCCGATCAAACCCAGCCGTGAACATCAGGGCGTCGGCCAGAGCGATCCGCGCTTGACCCATAGTCGGATTGAGGCGCAGGGCCTCGCCAAGGAAGGTCGCGGCCTGATCCATGCGGCCATCGCTAAAGAGGATCAGGCCGAGTGTATTCCAAAGGATGGGTTCAGCCGGATGGGCCTCAATCGCCGTGGTCAGGGTGGCTGTAGCGGCGACAAGGTTCATCTGGCTGGCTTGGGCCAAGGCAAGGCTATTGATGATCTCGATCGAACTCGGGGCCTGCTGTTGGCAGGTCAAAAGCAGTCTCTCGGCAACGTCAAAGAGGTCTAGGGTCATGGCGAGGCGGGCCAGATCAACGCCAATGTTCGGCTCATCGGGGGCAAGGCTCATGG
>Ga0209444_10001255_pt1 | contig 13978 bp, 9 predicted proteins | sample LauGreFaBDMM15DN_2_FD_188215 | JGI IMG/M metagenome (GOLD analysis project Ga0209444, IMG submission 188215) | Freshwater lake microbial communities from Lake Michigan, USA - Fa13.BD.MM15.DN (SPAdes) (version 2) | ecosystem: Environmental > Aquatic > Freshwater > Lake | place: Lake Michigan, USA...
GAACTAACCTTGCCTGGTTAGTAAGACCGCTGACAGTTCCAGTATCAATAAGTGGCGGCCCCGTTGATACTAGGGAGACGTTATCGGCTAAAGATGACTGATTTACTCCCACAGTTGTCGGTGAAATTGCATCTCCATTGAGATTTGCTACTTGATCAAAGCAAACGTAAGCATTAGTTGCCGTTGCAAATCTAATTCCTGGAAGATTCTTAGATGTTAACGTGGGATCAAATGGAACGGTTGCTGGAAAGGTTGCTGTGACTTCAGGAACGACCTCAACGGATAGTGTTGATGTAGTTCTATATGTCGTTCCGCTAAAAACATATGAGACTCGATAGTTGAGTGTGTACGTACCCACCTGTGATGCTGATAGCGCAAAGGTAGAACTTGTATTGGCAACGTTTGAAACTGATGCAGAAAGCCCAGTGGGTATGCCCGATAGTGCTGAGATTTCAGCCGCTGCAGGTGCATAGTATCTAAATGTGTTTCCGAGAATCTGAGTTGTGCTCGTATCTTGCTCTACATTGCGAACAACAAAGTTTGAAGCTCTACCCGCAACGATTCGAACTGAAATCGGGCATGCTGCGTAGGTCGTAAATCGAACATCATCGATGAGGTTTCCAGACCCTGCCCCGGCTGGAGCGTGATTGCTGAATAAAAATCTTGTTCGAGAGGTAGATGGCTCAAATTGACCAGAGGGGTTTGTCCAAGTATTGCTAGTAGCAGTGTCGTAATGATCTGCGAGCAAAGTCGCACCCGCACCGAAAGGTGAACCTTGCTCAGAGATAGTCCATACATCTGCGGCTGGAACCGTTATGTTGCCCGTAGAAGTATCTACAGGTGTTGGTGCTGAGCGGAATCGAGACACTTCCGTTGCCGCACCACCTGATGTACGTCTATGGTGTTGATAGCTCCAGAAAACGCGAGAACCGACCAGGGTATTTACATCCTGATATACCCCTTGTGTCGATCCACCATTTCCATCCGCTGCAATCTCAATCAATCTCGTGCCAGCAAACGCTGTTACATTGGCCGCTGCAGCGGTATTTGAGGTTGTGAGTTCTATGTTTGCTTTGACAGCGGTGGCAGGTGGCGGGTCCCCTGGAACATATTGATCAGAACTATTTCTGGTTGCTCTGGCTGTAGTCCTCCAACCCGTTGGCGAAGGTGAAGCTAAATAACTTACAGTATTGGTCTGTTCAAAAGAGCCATTAATGATTGCGCCAGCACCAGAGCAGTCGGTAATCGTTGTATCTCCATTTGATGTAATTTGACCGCTTACAGTGGAGATCGTCGATGAAAGATTAGATCTGTTAATAGCCACAACGCGAACTGTGTAAGTTCCTGCGGGAATATTGGCAATAGAACAGCTTGTCCCCGGAACTCCTGTTGAAACAGAAACGGTACAACTAAAGTTTGTGGCAGTTGTTCCAGCTGAGTTATAGACCGTCGCAACGAATTGGCGGGTGCCTGATGCCGCCTCGCCAATACCCCATAGTCCGTTATGGCTCCAGTTAACATCAAATGAGCCTGTCACTCCCGATGTTTGGCTTACAGTCACGTTAGTCGGTGGATCCGGTGTAGTGATACCGGTGTAAGTACTGACTCGCATTGACCAAACATCAATTTTTTGGTTTGCACCACCTGTGGATGCAGAGAAACCAAATTTGAATGTATTGGACTCTATGAATTGTCTAGGAACCGGGATGTCAATGCGTTCTGTCCCGTCAACATAAATTTTGACACGTGGATTAGATATCGTACTTCCATCTACTAAGACGCGATAAAGATGAGTGTTATTTGCATTCCGAGTAGTCCAAATACCATCAGCAAAAAACCGACCAGAAGATGAAGTCGCAGAAGTAGTTTCAGACATCGAAACCTTAGGAGGAAGATTTGATGAAATTGGACAGTATCCCAATAAATTTGTTGGAGTATTTCCACTCACGCCAGCACCTACTGGTCCTCGAACTACAATCTGATTACCTATATTGTATGAACCGTCGGAATACTGTGAACCGTGATTTCCCTGTCTACTGCTCTGATACCAAGCTGCAGTAAAGGTCTCAGTCGTAGTAGTTGTTACTCCGTTTCTAGTGATTCTTGAAGAGTACGTACCATTCGATAAATTCGTAGTGCTGTAGCAATCGGTCCCGCCGAAATTTCTTCCAGAGAAGTTCCCGTATCCATCTAGACCAATTCCTAGTAATGCAGATGAGATACCTGCTGTTGAGTTGCCAAGGCTTGAGTACCCCAAGGAGCCGCCAAAAGCCCCTGGATCAGTAGAGGTATCTTCGCCATCCTTGAGAAAAAAAGTGAGCCCATCAGCAGCGAATTTATAGCTAGTCGAATTAACTGTCTCCGAGCTTAGGGATTGAGATCCCCACATCGAGGCATTGAAAGAGATGTCTAGCCCACTATTGGTTGATAGGGATTGATTGTATAGAACAAATGTGGATTGATTGTTTACGGATGAAGTAAGTCTAAGCGCTCCTTGCCCAGCCGTGCTTGTGTCGCTTGAACCATTATCGGCGCTGTATGAACATCCTGGCATTGAACTCTCATTAACTGTTTGAGTCGTTGAACTAGCAGCAAAAGAATTGTTATTTCCATTAGCAGCAGTCAGGCAGGGTGAATACGCGTTATTGTAGGCAGATTTATAAGTCATAACCCAATCGGCAGGGGTAGTCAAAGATGCGCCTTGAAAATCCTCATTTGCAAGTAGAACAAATATGTTTGCCTCATTAGAGGTTACGGTGGCGGAATCTTGACCAACTGTGTTTGTAATTCTTACTGAGTAGAGACCACTCACTGCCGCCGTAACTGTATCAATAGTGACTGTGGCGCTATTGGTTCCTGTTATCCGATATGTAGCGGTAGTTGTATCGGACAAGTTTGCAGCTGTATCACTATTCGTTGCACGAAATCTCCATTGATAGGTGAGGGTGCCGCCATCGGTAACATTTGCTTGAGCTGAGATTGTAAGTTGCGAGTTCAATGCGGGGTTAGCTGAAGCCGGTTGAGTTGTGATAGTTGGTGAGTCAACAGCATTTGATAATGCGAGACTGAGAAGTTGCAATAGGAGAATGACTGTTAGGAATAAACCAATTTTAGATCGAACTTCTGGGGAAAACGGAAGCTTAGAAGTGAACGAATTCACGCTTTATCCAGTCACAATCAAGTTAATTCGTGCAAGATCGCTAGCAAGGACACTTCCAATGTCTAAAGTCTGGCCATTGGCGGCGCCCCATCCACTATTTTTGTAGCAATCAGTACCACCAGATTCAAATTTGACGATATCCCCTGCATTAAGAGTATTTGAAAGAGTTTTCCCACATTGAAAAGTGGCATTTGGATTGGTTGAAGCATTGCTTGCTAGAACGATATTGATTGCAAATTGCGCTCCACGACATGCAGAAGTAAATCCAGTAAAATTGAAGCTCCGAAGTTTGTAGCTACCGTCAAAAGAATCAAAGGATGGTGTGATTGTCACATCTATTCCAGGTGCAGTGGATGTGTCACTCAAGTTTTGGTTACAAGGGCCTATGTAACCTGTGGCTGAGCCGATATTTGGTTTTACTGTGTAAACAGTTGCATCCTGACCATCACGTCCGGGTTGACCATCAGCACCAGCTGCACCTGCAGCACCTGGTGCTCCAGGGGCGCCAGGTGAACCCGCAGGCCCTGCAGGTCCAGCTGCGCCATCTTGACCTGGTGCACCAGCAGGGCCAGCAACGCCAGGAACTCCATCTACTCCAATACGACCATCACGACCGGCTGGTCCTGCAACTCCGTCAGCACCTGCAGGTCCCTGAACAACAATTAAGTTTTGATTAAGAGAGGAACCGTTAGATCCTGAGTTATTACTTTGTCCACCAGTTGAGTTGGAACCACCTTGAGAAGAGTTTCCTGAGTTTGTAGTAGTTGGTGCAACACTCTCGGTGGATGTCTTAAGTGGCTTAAACCCAAAGAATGAAAGTAACAAGATTAAAACGAGTGCAATTGTCGTCTGAACCGTTGTTCTACGACGTCGACTACTCTCTAAATGGCGCAGGTACCTCTCTCGTTCAGAAGATACTCTCCGCGCTCCACTCTGTCTTGCTACCGAGTTATACAGATGATCAGCGCTTTGAACCCCTTCGGACAATGGTGAAGAGATCAATGGCGAATCATCAAAAAGTATCGCGTCATACTCTGCGCGCTTATCTGGATCAGATAAAACACTAAAAGCTTCGATGACTTGTTGGAAGAAGATCTGTGCATCGGCATCGTTATTGCGATCTGGGTGGTACATAAACGCTAAACGGCGATAGGCACCTCGAATTTCGTCACGGCCTGCTGAGTCTGGAATACCCAGAATCTCGTAGTAGTTTCTATTTTCAGCCATGGTTTATCCCAAGAATCCAACAGTTAGTCCAGCATATGCAAAGAGCATGAAAACTCCACCAACTCGATAAACCGCTGTCATTGCCTTACGCATATACCAGCGTGTATCACCAGGCTTAGGTGCACGGCCTATTAACTTAAGGAGGCCAAGAATAAATCCTGGCAACGCTGCTAGGACAAAGATCGTTTTGGATGCAGATGCAGGATCAAGGTTCAAAGTATTTATGTACTCTGAGTAAGCACGCCCAAAGAGGGTCATAATGACCATGGCTGGAACACCTATGGGAATAATTTGAAAGAGTGTTGAGCTGTTTGGGAATCTATCCTTCACAACTTTGATGATGTTTGGAAACATAATGATGAAGAGTGCGGCCCAAATCTGCCAGGTAACGCCTAAGAATGAGACAGCAAAGAAGAGAAAGATGAGGGCTTTTGTGAACCAACTTGCCAATCTATAACTACTACTTTGGCGATTTAGGGATCGCGGAGACAGATAAGCCATGTAGTAATGGTTCTTTTGGTTTACATATCCTTCGATGAGATAGCGAATCGCTACCGCTATTCCAGCGGCAACTCCAATTGTCGAGGCGTGCTTTGTCAGTGGAAGCTGTAGGTGCGCAAAACCATCGAGGGCTAGGACTATTGAGCGAACAGCCCAGCCTGCGATAAGAGAACCGACCGTCACATCAGTTAGGCGCTCCCAAATATTTGAATCTTTGCGGCTCTTTCGTAGTGCCCGGGTTGAGTTTGCGATAAATGATGGCGTGAACCACAAAATTGCAATTCCCATGAATGTTCGGACATCGTAAACATTTCCGAATCGATCACTTGTCAGTGCACATAAGCCGAATACAAGGGCTGCGATAAATCCCGCTCCTGCATCAAAGCTTCCCAGAATGATGATCGCCAAACAGATTGTTAGGGATGGAGTAGAGATAGATCCAATCCCAGAAATATCCTGAAAGGCAAGGGCTCCAAGCAAGCCTCCAATAACTGGCAGTATGAGAACGAGTGCACCTAATGAAAACTGTAGGTATCCACTATCGGCGATCAATCGAGAGAGAAGCGGTGAAAAGCGATTAGTGGTTATCGTTGCAACGCTTCTGAGTTGGTCCAAGTATGTTGATGAGATTAACCCTTTTCGATGTACTCGCGAATCAGAAGCACCGCGGCCAAGTTCGCCACCATCTGCTCCTTCAAAGGTTGTTTGATCCTCTGCGTACTCATCCTCTTTTCGCCGAGCAGGCTCATCACTAAGCCCCCATACAGCTAAGAGAGTAAAGAGAGTCACCGATAATGTAGTAATCGTGGCGGTATCTGTAAGAGGTATATATGCGGCACTTTGGTACTCAACTATCCGAATCGATGCAAAATCTTTAAAGCTGCCATCTTGCATAACTGCGTGCACCGAGTAGCTTCCCAATTCAAATGATGTGGGAATCAAAACCTGATAAATCTCGCGCCCATCAGATGTAACCCCTGATTTTGAGAACTGAAGAGTCTGGCCTTGGCCTATCAAATCTAGGTTGGCGATTTGCGTTGAAATGAGTGGATCAATCTCCACCTGCTGCATCTGAGAACGCTCCCAGGTTAGCGTCGTTGCACCGGCTGCAAATGAAAGAGGCGATACCAGCATAAAAGCCAGCACCGCTCCTGTGAGGAAAAGCTTTCTCATGGGGATTCCTTACGGTGACTAAAGATCCAGGAGATCAAGAACGCTCCCGCAGTTATCAACAGCAGGCTTACTGCGTTAAAGAAGTGACCGATATAAGGAATCTTGGTTAAAACAACGGATTGGATATCGCTGCTTGGAATCAAACCAATATCTGCTGCAGGGTTAGCATCTCCTTTGATCGTAAAGCCTTTGTTTGAATCCCCTGCGATAATTCTGTGTGACCACACCGTAATAGCTTTGCCATTTAAGTCTCTGGCGTTATAGAGAACTACCTTGCCTATTTCTGGCTCGACCAACTTAGTAGAAGCTGCAATTATCAGGTCACCCGCTTTGATTGCAGGCTCCATAGAGCCGGTCAGCACAACTCGCATCTGCATAAATCCTGTTAGTAGGCTGATTAAGAAAATTACTCCAGCTAATCCAAAGGCAGCTTTGGCCATTTTTTTACTTACAAAAGAGCGCTTTGCCTTTTCTGGGCTCCACGTAAACTCTTTCGTCCTTGGATTTACCTTTTCATCCAGCACAAGTGGGTCTTCACTATCAAAGAGGGGGACCTGAGATATCGAACCATCAACATGCATAAAGGCAGATCGAACTCGACCTTCAGGTGTAGTTGTGCGAATTAAGATGGATTGAGCAACCTTGGTTTGAGCCTTTAGCCAGAGATCTATCTCCAACTCTTTTCCGAGGAAGAGGACATCTTTACCACTTGGATCAAAACCAGCAGGTGGGCGCAAAGCAAGCGAAGCCGATGGATTTACTCCTTGAGAAGTATCCATCCCCGAATGAGTTAACTACTTATTAGCTAGCTGAAACTGCGATTGTTGTAATGCCTGATGCGGCTGTATTAATCGCAGTGAGTGGAGTTGATGAGGTCAAGCCAGTTCCTGAAGTTCCACCCCATGTAAATGTCTGTACTCCAGTTAAACCAGTGATGCCCCATGTTGTTGAGTAAGTCTGACTGTTTGCCTTAAACGCCATTGAAAGGGTTTTTCCATTACAAGCATCGGTATCAACGCCAGCCAAAGTAATTGTTGTTAACTCATAACGTTCATTTGTCGCGTTATATGTCTGCTGAGTTGAGATTGTTGCCTGTGAATCACACGCTGTCACAGGAGCCGCACCAGCTCCAAGATTTACTGCGTTTCCGCTGTTAAGAGTGATCGATGCAGATGCGAAAACACCTGCAGAGATTAATGAGACTCCGAAGAGCGCAAGTACGGCGATAACCCACTTGTTCTTGAAATCAACCTTCTTCATAACCACTCCAATGCTTAGTAACAACCTGTCTGGGGTAAAGCGTAAGTTGATGATGTATCGAACAGGCAGGCAGAATTGACCCCTAATCGGCTGTCCCCCGAATCCCGTGTCCCCCGTTATTACTTCCTAAACTCAGAGCATGTTGAGAAGGCGAAGAAAGGACCAACCAGGTCTACCTATCGCCTCATACCTAGAGGGGCAGATTGTCCGTACCTCTCAAAACCCTCATACTCAAATTCGCAAGCGCAAAGTTGTTCCGAAGGGATTAGTCCTCGGATTGGCGATCGCACTGACCACCTCTGGAGTCTTTGCAACGGTGGCGATAACGCTTCGTGGAAATAGCTCAACGCAGGATGGTGTTGTAAGTCTTGGAGTTGGTCAGGCGGCAGCTAACAGTTGCAACACCGGTACGACTGTAAAAACAGACACCATAAGCGCATGGGATGACACTTACTCAGATTTCACTTTACAGCGTATCAATGTGACAGGTGTGAAGTCAGATTGCCAAAACCAGGTAATGACTCTCGTTGTCAATATGGCTGGTGGAACAGACATTAATGTCAGCTGCACACTGCCCGCTTCATCATCATTTACATATGAGCAAGCAACCTTCGTCTTTACTACATCCTCATACTCTGCAGCAACAGGTGAGCGATCTTGTGCAACCTTTACGCCTTATCCGAAGTACATGGCCTCAATATCAGCCGTTGCTGTCGAGATTAAGTAGCCCCAATTTAAAGCCTTGAGCTGCAAGAATCTGTTGCATTTCCTGATCCTTGGCTCCTAAAGCGTAAATGGCGGCAAGGCGCACCACCGATTTACGTGCAGGAGCAACATCTAAGAGTTGGTAGATAATTGGTTTGGCCCCAACGTAATCCTCTTTAGCTAAATACGCGTTTGCGAGCAAACCTAGTGCATCTAAGCATCTTGGATGTGTCTCTAAGATTCTTTGAGATGCAGCCACGACATCTCCGCCTGACTTATCTACAAGACCAACCTGTGCATTTGAATAAACGACGCAAGGCAAAGATTGAGTAGCAACATATTGAACCCTCCCGCCCTCTCTCTTTGTTGCAAGAGCGCTATTGAGGGTAAGGAATGAAAATGCAAATACCGAGGTGATAACAAGTGAAATAGCTGCTGTAATCGCAACTATCGGCAGCAGTACCTGTTTAGTAATTTCGGAGGTAGCTTTGTTTCTACTTCGTAGATCCTCGCCAATTACAAAGCCAGCTACAACCCAGAAAAGCGCTTTGTTTGGAAGGGTTACTGGACTAATGAGTGAGTTTGTATAGAAAACAAGAAATGCAATGAGTAGATATCCATAAATCCCCCCGCCTTTGCGGTTGATGAGGTTAATACAGGAGTAGATGACCATCAAGATAATGATCAAGAAGGCTAAAGTCGAGAAGATGCCCAAAGTCGCAAAACTCTGCATCATCGAAGAGTGTGCATCGTTTGCGATAACAAACTCCGTATTTTCGACCGAGCTAAGCGAACGGTACTTTTCGTAGTAGTTTCCGTAGTTATCGGGTCCAACACCAAATGCGAAGTTATGAAAGAACATCTGCGCTGCGCTGTACCAAAAATCAGCACGTATCCTTACATTTACATCATCGCCAATTCCAGGTATTTGGATATTGGCCATCGGAATGAGATAGATCGCTTCACTCCAGAGAAGTAGCCCAAGGGTTGCTACAACTTTCCAAACGGTTGTTGAGATTTCTGAAAAATCGAATACACGTAGCGCCTTTACGCAGACGACACAGAGGAGAACTAGAGCCAGATCTACAAAGCCTTGTTTTGCCTCAATCTTGAATAGGACCACAAGTGAGAGGATCAGATAAAGAGGAAAGACATACTTTGGAAACCCATACTCTCTAAAGAAGAGAAAGGCTAAAAGAAGTGTCGTTCCAATCCACGCTGAAAGAAAGTCAAGGTTGCCAAGGGTGCTACCCGCGCCGCCCCCACTCGGAAGAAAGATGCGATCGTAACTTTGTAGCAGTCCTAGCAGCGTGACGGTGACTACTCCCCACGAAGCTCCAAAGAGAACAGTAAAGAATTGAAAATTACTTAATGAGGTTGCTGTTATTGCGATCAGAGTGAGCGACCAGAGCGAGATTAATCCATTAAATCTCCCAGTATCACCAATTAATCCAACTACTTTGTCATCACTTAGAATCAATGAAACTAAGGTAAATAGCATTAAGGAACCTAGAACGTAAACAACGCCCTTGGATAATTGAAGATTTCTGGTGACTACGATTCTGACTGCGCAGACGAATCCAATAAATACTAGGAGAATGAACTGCGGTGCGGCGTTTCGGTCAAAGGCTCCAGGAGTCACCTGGCTTGGGATGTGTATAAGAGCTAATAATCCAAGAAGTGCGCCAAATACCTGCGGAAAGGTAACCCTCTGCCTCAAATCCAAAAGCTTATTCAATCGTTAACCTAAAAAGGGTTTAACTACATAACCTAACAATGGGATTGCCAGGAAGGCTCTACCTACAACTGAGTTAACCGGCACCAGCTCCTGACCGGCGATTGTCTCTATTTGAAGGGTTCGCTCATCAAAGGTGTTAGATGGACCAAAGTAGATCTTTTCAATATCTCTGTAGTCGGTAATTGCAACTGTTGGACTTCCAAGTGTTACCGATGAACTCTTTTTGTAAACCACGAGTGAACCAGTAGACGGTCCAAGTGCAGTCTTCGCCCCATTAGTTGGAACAATGGCGGAGATTCCCAAGAGTGCAAGAACTACAACAATGATTGCAACTGTGCCCGCAGTTCCAATAAAAATCCGCGCAAAACTTCTTAGAAATCTTCCCTTGCTCTTCTGAGTCTGCACATTTAAAGATGTTTCTGCTCCGTATGTTTTCAGCCCTAAATATGGTTCGCTCTTTCTTTCACCGTGTTCAGCTTTACTCATCGGTGGAGCAAGCTCTGCTTGGGGTTGGCCTGAACTTTTTTCAGTAGCCTCTTCGTTTGCACGGCGCTGTCTGCGAAGTAATCCAGAACCGGATGCACTCAGTAGGAATCTGTTAGTGGTCTCATCGGGGCGACCGGTGCCTTGCCATGTTGCGACTTCAACAACGGTGCCTGGAGGTAACTCACCAAGTACTAAGTGATGACCCTCGGGAAGCTCCACAGAGGCAGCAAAGCCTTCGAGGTTGGAGTTCTTCTTCTCCTCTAGTTCACCGCTCATAGATCACCTGTTTCCAAACGAGTACTCAAATGATATTCAGCGTAAATGGGCTTCCAATTTATGAATGACCCCTATTAAGATGACGGCTAACTGGGGAGCAGGAGGAAGCCAAATATCTATTCTCTTTTCCATGGCCGCGCTCTCTGAAGCAATACTTCTGGAGGATCATCCTCTTTACCGCGAAGGGCTGAAGGGCTACATCAGATCTAACATTCCCGAGATCACCTTTACCTATGAAGGTGAGAGCTTCTTAAAAGCTAAAGAGGCTGTCGAAAAGAAGAAGCCTGAGATCGCAATCGTTGATCTTCACCTTGGTGATGGCAGAACTCCTAGTGAGATCGTTGGATACTTCAGCTCGCAGAATATTCCAGTCCTTGTCATAAGCGCCCTCAATAACTTTGAATCCGTTAAGAGCGCCTTCTCTGTAGGTGCCTCAGGTTTTATTTCAAAAGACTCATCGGTGGAAGAGATTGGCAAAGCTATTCGCGCGGTAGTGCGTGGCAATCAATGGATCTCTCCAACCCTTAGTCAGGCACTAACCTATAAATCTTCCATTGCTGAGCAGCTAAGCTCGCAGGAAAAGAAAGCAGTCATACTTTATGCATCTGGACTAAAACTTGAGGTTGTCGCTCGGAGAATGGATGTAGCAGCCAGCACTGTCAAGCAGTACATAGATCGAGCCAAAGCTAAGTTCCGAGCATCTGGTACCCCAGTGAGTACAAAGACTGAGCTTTACAAAATTCTACGACAAGAAGGACTTATAGATTAAATTGAGAAAACTCCGCCGCCTTGAAAATGGTGTCGAGGATTTCGACATCGCTGAGACTGAGTGGCGCCGAATTACCTCAATCGCTATTCCAACCCTTGCTGGAATCTCTACGGTTCAGGCACTTTTCGCTGAACCGCTTTTGCAAAGTTGGCAGTTACAACTATTTCTAGGAAATCTTCTTCTTGCACTTACTGGCTTTTTTCTTGAAAGAAGGTATCAATCTAACTTTAGTTTTCTACCGCTTTATCTTTACATGTTGGCATCCCCAGTCCTCCTGGGAGATCAACCGTTAAATAGCTGGATGTCTATCGGGCTCGTGTGCATGGCCGCAAATATTCATATTGCGGGGATTCAAAGAGTAAAACTGGCGGTTATCTCTGTTTTGGCAATAACTGCATATCAAAGTTGGGTAGCTTTTCAAAACTTCCCAAGTGTTTCAGATAATAGCGACGTTCAATACTTCTACTCATACTTTGCTGCAACTTGGATGCTGGCCATTGGATTTGGAACCATATTCATTAGGCGCAGATATCTCAAGGTTGCCCACAACGTGCGAGAAATTGTGGAGGATTCACTCGATGATTCCATGAGCTCTCTAAGTACCATTAAGCGTGCAAATCTGGAGGATTCAAACAATATTCAACTTCACGGGACAGTGCTCAATACCCTGATCTACTTTAAGAATCTTCCGGCAAAATCTCATACTCCAGAAGAGATAAAGAAGATCATTACCAATGACTTATCACTGCTTAAATCAAGGTCTATAACAACAGAGAGCGACGGAGTCCGAGGGGAGATAGTTCAGCTCCTGGCTACGAGATCGCGTCATCGAATCGAAGTTTCGCTCGGAGAGACCCCGCTCCTGATCGAGGATAAAGAGCTACAACAAGGGATAGTCGAAATCGTTCGTGAAGTACTTCTTAATCTTGAAAAACACACCAATGCAACTTCATGCACAATCAATATTTATAGGAAGAATCCTTCACGTATTTTGGTCTCCATAGGGGCAAATTCTGTTCAAGATCTCAACTCCCAGCAGATTGAATCTGAAATTTTGGCATCGAAGGCATCGCTTTCTCTCAAAAAACTTGTTAAGAGCTTCGGAGGCGAGTTTGAAGTTTCACTAAAACCCAAGTCAGAACAGCTCCTCTATGAGATTTCAATGCCTGAGCGAAGTATCCAAAACACCTTGCAAGAAACACTTGGGGCAGTCCGATACGCAGGGCTAAATGATTTTGCCATTAACTTTACTCGCGTGAGTGCCATAGTTGGCATTCTTCATTTATTCGGATTTGCAGCTATTGGAATGGAGTTGCACCACCTAATTCTGATAGCTCTCTTTAACTTGACGCTACTTGCTGCCATAGAGACTCCAAAGAGTAAGGTTTTGTTGATTATTTCAAGTCTGCTCTCATTCCTAGTTATTCCCTTTCTCGTAGATGGAGCACAAGAGTGTGAAAATCTCCTTACCCTTCCCTGGGTTTTCAATACGATTTTGACTCAAGGTTTTTTGGTTGCTCTTCGAGTTCGATCACATGGTTTGAAGTGGTTACCACTGCTTGTTTTGGCGGTGCAGAGCCTTGTCTATCCACAAAGCTTTGATGTCGCGTGCCGAAGTATTTTTGCTGGTTCAGTTCCGGCAATTCCACTGATAGCTGTCTTGGCATTTACTGTCTTGAGGATACGTGAGCGTGAATTTGGAGTTGATTTGGAACAAACCCGAAGCATTGCAAAAATCAATGACTCATCCGAGAAGATTGAAAGTGATGTTAACCGCGAGTATGAATCTTTAGTTCAGGAGTTAGACAGTTTCGCCTTGAATCAGGATTTTTCATTACCTAGTGATGAAATTAAGCAAGAGTATGAGATACAGATTCAAAAGATTAGAAACTACCTGATCTGCGCGGAACAGTTTCAATCTTTATTTGTTCGTAATTTGTATTACTTTACAAAATCTCGTGTAAGCCGAGGCCTTCTTACACGTTTAACTCTTCATGGATCCTTATCTATAGAGGCTGAAGGCGGGGCTAAGATAGGTTCCTTATTCGAGTATTTGGCCCGAGAGTTTGAAGGATTACAGATGGACTTAACCGTAATTGCCTCAAACTCAGTGGAGATTGTCGTTGGAGTATCTGAAATTCAGTCACCTTTGCAACCTATGGAGTTTGGGTCGATTAATCTTAGGTTTGAAGCAACGCCAAAGCCTTAACTAAAACTCTTAACGGGCATCCTCAAGCGCATTTGGTTTCATAGCAGGGCAAGCTTCTCCCGGCGCAGTGTTGCCTTCAAAGTGCCACCATTCATTTTCATATACACGACACAAACCATAGATATATCCATACTTTTCCAACCACATCGTCGATACCGGATCGAAGTTGTAGTTCACATCTAATGCGATTCCCTTTGGATGGCGTGAGTACTCGGGGGGAAGAACCCATTTGCTAGCCTCGGCTTCGCTACCGAGTTTTTCTACCTCTTCGGCGAAGAGTTCGGCTTGACGCTCTTTACTCCTAAACCCTGAGGTGATTTGAAGTCGTATCCCTAAACTCTTTGCAATCGCTTGGGCGGCTTCAAAGCGTTGCAGTAGAAGTGAATTGACCTTCGAAACCTCTGTGACAGGTTCTTCAATCGCACTATCCCCGAGAGAGATAAGGCCGTTTGTGCATCCACGCTCAACATCTGA
>Ga0209444_10001260_pt1 | contig 13951 bp, 25 predicted proteins | sample LauGreFaBDMM15DN_2_FD_188215 | JGI IMG/M metagenome (GOLD analysis project Ga0209444, IMG submission 188215) | Freshwater lake microbial communities from Lake Michigan, USA - Fa13.BD.MM15.DN (SPAdes) (version 2) | ecosystem: Environmental > Aquatic > Freshwater > Lake | place: Lake Michigan...
CCGTGTATATTTAAATTAGCAAATTTATTATCTTTATTTTTAACAGACATATGGAGATTAACATACTCCACAATAAAATCTACAGTTTTAAGACTGTCTTCTAAGTTGGGATGTTTTTGTGAATTATCATGACCATCACCGCAGTAACTACAATCTAAATTGCATTTAAGTGTAGACTCCCAGGCTATTTGAAAAACTTTATGCAGTGGGTATAGAACATTAAAATCAGGCATGTACTAATCCTAAATGTGCTAACTCTGGAAACACTTGTTTGAAATCAGTACCACGCAATCCATCTAATCGGCTGATGTATTCGTTAAATGCAGGCAACTGTGTTGTGTGGTCTTTGGCATCCATAAAATCTAATATAGCTTGCCAACGTTTCCATCCGTATGGATTAAGTTTCCAGAAATCTTCGTCTTGTCTATAGTTTTCGTGCATCCAATTAGCAAGGTCTCCAAAACTTTTACGGACTTCTTCTTTGTCTGCTTGAGGTAACAATCTAATACTAAGGAATGTTGGAATGTATAATAAATGCATATTAATAATTCCTCCGCCTGCTTGTATTCCGCCAACAGTATTTTCGAGATTAATTTTTTTAAAGTTCTGTGTAATTTTCCATTTGGCAAAATCTGCCAAGTGCTTGATGTTTAATATCTGTATAGCAGTAGCAATACTAACTTGTATGTTGTCGGGTGTGTTATCTAGCTTGTGAAGATTACGTTCGATAGTAGCCCAATCACTAGGATAGCGTATATAGTAATTACGGTCGCCGACAGCATCAATACTGAACCCTACTTTAACTTTTTTGAATTGTTTCCAAAGTTCGATAATTTCGTCATCTACTAATAGTCCATTTGTATTATAACGTATAAGGATTTTGTCTGCGTACCCTTGTCTAATAATTTCTTCTAAGAACCATCTATGCTCTCGTATCATTAAAGGCTCACCGCCAGCAAAGTAAACTTGTTTTAGATTAGGAATTTGTGCATACATCTCTTTCCAGAAGTCTGGATTTTCGTGCCACTTGTTGTTAAAGTCTTTACGATCCCACGACATTTGTTCTTTAAGTTCTTTTGCTTGAAACAACGGATAAATCTTCTTATGATCACTTACCCACTGGCTACTATCGTGTGGACTACACATAACACATTTCAAGTTGCAAGTGTGCCCTAAGCGTAAGTCTAGATAAACTAGTGATTCGGGAACTGTGCCGTCTGCTTCTGTTTGTTTAATAAGTTCTTCAACATCAATTCCTTCCTCCATCCAACTGCCTGTTTCCCAAATACGTTTACTAGCTACGCCACGAGACTCTTCAGCAGTACACTTACTACAGCTAGCAGGAATCTTTCCTTCTAACATAGTCAAGCGTACATCCTTCATGTACTCGTTGTTCCAAGCACTCATAGGAGTTTCACGGCCAAAATTTGCTGGCTGACCTCGTTCGTTCTTTACTAGACCAACTGTATGGTTTTCACCCGCACCGCTTGCGTTAGCACTACAGCATAATCTCATATCTCCGTTAGGACGTGTGGCAAAATGTATCCATGGCAATACGCAGAAAGTCTTACTTCCTGAAACAACTTCAATTTTATCCTGCCACTCGGTTATTTTGTTTACCATATATTAAAAATGTATTTGGGTTGTAATCCGCAATTAGTTCCGGCATGCCATAATTTTCGGCCGCTCCACTGATAGGTTGCACCTTGTTCTTGATTGTATAAACATTTATCATCAACTATAAAAATATGTCCAAACTGTGGTTTACTCATATGTACATGATAACGTACGGTATCCGGCAAGGGTTCGTCGTCTTGTACGTCCCAGTGACGAGGAGCAAAGTATCCAGGGTGTACTCTGCTTACCCATGCATTAGTGAACGAAGTCATTCCTGACCAATCTATAAATTGATTTACTATGTTCGTATCAAAATGATCTCCAGGATAAAACATATCCCACTGCACAGATTTACTATACCCTGCGTTATTCCACGAGTCAATAATTTCCTTCAGTCCTGGTATATTATCAGTTGTTTTGTGTTTAGGCCCGATATCAGGCGTTTGAGTTTCTAACCGATGTATTAACTGTTGCCAGTCAATTGGACAAATACCAGTATATTGTATCATACTCGTGGTCTACCTAAAAAATGAAACAAGTAGTACGGATCTGTTCCGCAGTTAGTTCCGGCATGATGATCTTGATAATTATCCCATTCATATACTAAGTGTTGCTCTGCATTATAAAAACACTCTTGTTCTATTATAAGCACATGACCAAACTTTTGTTTATCAATAAAGCATACATAGCGAACAAGAGACCCTAACTGTAACCATTCTTCTTCATGATCCTCTACGTCCCAGTGGTATGGTACACATTGCCCTGGCATAACCTCACTAATAAAAACTCGCAAAGGTTCTGCATTAACAAATTCAGCAAACTTGTTCTGTATATTGACATCAAAATGCTGACCTGGATAGTAGTCCCACCATTCGATGTTATTTAAATCGTAGTTAGCTTTTTGCCAAGTGTCTATGATTTCATGATAAGATCCTAACAGTTCAGGAACATCAGACCAATTTGATTCAGACCTGTCAACAACTGAGGTTACAGAATTGTAATCGCCCGATCTAGGTATTATACTAGCTATAACAGAATCCCAATCGATTAAATCTTTAGTTGATCCAACGTATTTCGTCATAGATATACTCCAAAGATTTTCCAGCCCACTTAACATGGTTACACATTGATTGCTTATACATTAATTCTAAATTGTAATGCGTATCAGTTCTGTTTGTTTCGTCTAAACGAAATCTAGCAGTTTCATGAACGATAGCGTCCATGTATTTTGCTTTAATTAATGGATGGTTAATAGGAACACATCCGTACCAATCGATAGTTTTCATGACACCGTTGCTGTCTAAAAAATGGCAATGAGGATACATTGTAAGTTTATATGTACCAGCATTATATAAGTCCAACATAATATACTTTAATTGCTCTTGCCATTCGACAGGTTCGCCCTTGTGTAACATTTCATTAAATGTATAGCCATGCCATTCAAAAAATATTTTTTTATTTTTATGATCAATATCTAATATGTTAGGCACATATGATTTAGTTTTAAACTTTGATAAATGATATATTTCGTTTTGAAAGAACCACTCGCACACATCTGCTGTATAGAGATCACGTGATTCGTACATACGCTGATATTTGTTCTGCCAGTCGTAGTTGGCACAGAAAGTTTTACGGTCTGGACTAATTAAAGGCTCGTAGGTTTGCTGAGCCAAACACAACGTGCCATCATCTCCGTACTTAAAGAATGGTTGCCAGTCTATCATTCTACTCTAGGTCCATTGCTCATGAAGAAGGCCGCAATCCATTTTTGTCCTTTTGTAACAGGTAATGATTGATGTACGGTTGATTCATTAACTGCTTCATCCGGATAGTCGTATTCAAAATACATAACGCCGCCTTTTGCGGGTTCCACTGTGACTCCTAGTTCAGGCCATGTACAACGTCCGCCTTCATAGTCATCATTAAACCAAAATATAGCAGTTGCTTTTCTGTCGCCGCCTTTGCTGTAGTAAGGAACAATTTTTGGGTCGTAAGGATAGTCGTGATGCAGACCAAAATACTGACCTGTTTCGTAAAAATATATGTCTCCAGCTTCTACATGGCTTTCGGGAATGCCTACTGTCTTGGCCAGCAATGATTTGAAATATTCTCTATCAGCTGGGTCAGTGTCCCAACTAATGCTACGCTGTTCTACTTCTTCTGTTATTTGTCCGTAAGTCTGTTCACGGCTTTCTATTCCAGCATTAGGATTCATTGCCCCGTTGTATTTGCTGATCATTGCATCGCAGACATCTAACGGAATAGCATTTTCAAACACACTGATTCTTGGAAACTCTAATATTATTTTCTCAGTCATTGTTTTGTTCCTATAATCATCCATCGTGTATACATCTGAGTTTTTAAACTGCCAGACCATACCTCGTTTAAGTGACTTTGTTCTTTAAACTGTTCTAAAGTTTTTGATATACGTACATGTTCTGGAATTGCATAATCATTGCTTTGTAAAACAACGATGCTATCTTTAGGCAATCTAGCTAACCACAACTCGTATTGCTCTTGTGTGATGTGTTCACAACTTGTATTAATTACTACATTACCGCTAACTGGCACAGCACACATATCAGCAGTAATAGCTCTAAACTTGCCATCTTGTTCTTCTATCTTATTCATCATAGTTGCAACAGGTTCGCAACTTGGATCTAAGTCTACGCTACATATATAACGAACGGGAATAGAACTTTGAAATATCATGCTAGCCAATACACCAACCCATCCGCCGTGTATATCTATACGGACTGGTTCTGTTACAAACGGTTCTAAATTTTCTATTAACCATTCCTTACTTGACACTTGGCCACGCCAAAATGCATCTAGTGTGCGCATAGGATCTGGACTAATACGAACAGCGTTCATCCAGTAGTGTAAATGATTTGTATCAACTAACAAATTGTTCTCCTAATTTATTAAATGCTCCGCATTGTTTACTACACTCTATTAGAGGTTTACTGGCCCATGTGTCTTCGACTCGACTAAAAAACCCAGACTCAAAAATTCCCAATAGTGTTTTTTTGTTTAAATTAGGAAATTCGCCAACGCTATCCATATAATCAATTCGATTATCTTGATTAGGCAATTGCCAGCTAAAGTCTAACCAGCAACAAGGACTAACAGTTCCGCTTGCGCTAATGTATAGTTGTTTATATTTACGTGCTTTGCATTGTATCTCAGCAGGTTCTATTGATAATACCTTAGACGTAAGTGTTGTGCTACGTTCTGTTGGATATAAAATATTAACTGTTTGGCCAAGCTCATCCAGCACGTGAAATTTGTTGTCTTTAAATCTGCTGGTATGTTTAGTTGTAAATTTTTTAAAACCTAAATCCGCACTCGTCTGCTGACATGCATCTACTTGATGTTCGTTGTGTTTGAACACCAACATGTGCCATTCTGCTTCGCCACCTGCATTAATAAACTCACAAGCATTGTGTATAATTTTATTATAGTCAGTATCAACACGATACACATTATGGGTATCAACAAGTCCGTCAATACCAAAGGTAACCTTAACTCTGGCGTGTGCTAATGCCTGCCACCACTGGTCAGTTCTAGCACTGCCGTTTGTATGCATAGATAATCGTATGTGTGGGTTTGTGTCACGCAAGTATTGAAATATTTGTAAACAGTCTTGTGCTATTATAGGATCACCCAAGTTTCCGCACATAAACAAACTGTCTAGTTGTTGAATAAATTCAATTGAAAACCATTCTTTAAATTGTGTTAATGTTATTTCATCCAGTGTTATTAGTGGGTTAAGTAAGCCGCCATTAATTCGTCGTGGGCACATAGGACAACGTGCTTGGCACTTGCTAGTTAACTCTAAGTGTACATCTCGTATGTCTTCTAATTTATACATTTTGGTATTTTACTATCTGCACTACTGACACATCGAGCAGTTATGCATTTTTTAGGAGCGGAAAACAAAGTAAATTTTTCTATCGTTCCTAATGGGTCTTCGTGACAGCTATATGATCTTTTAACCTCATTACCTCTTATTATAACACTCTGGTACCCACTATTACAAGTCCAATTGGCAAACTGATTAAACCCAAGTGCATTAAAACGTTCTGCTTGGTCAACAAAATAATCTTGAGAACCATCTGTTAATCTAATTTGAAAACCTTCTTGTTGTTCAAAATCGTCTTGCATTACTTTAATCATTTCAGGGGTATAGCCGTCTACCACAGCAGTAGCAGTATCATTGCTTTGCGGTTTGAGCGTGACATTAATTCCACGTTTACGAAAACGTTCACACCGTTCGAGAGTTTCAAAAAAATGTTCAGGCACCATTACTTGATTAATAGTCACATGCACTAGGTCATGTATGAGTTGCAAACATTTATCACCAAACTCTTGCTCCTTTGCAAACTCAGCGTGGTAACTGGCTGTGATACTTCTACGTTGCAATAAGCAAGTTGCGTTATGCCAGTTGCGCCACCAGTTTAAACTGGGACTCAAATTGGTAGTCATGTGTACCGTTTGATAAGGTGTGGATACTCCATCGTCCAAATGTTTGGTCAAATCTAACAAATTTTTGTATGCAGTTGGTTCACCGCCGCTGAACGACCAATGGAACTGATTAAACCCATTGGCTCGTGCTTGACGTTTAATCTCGTCCACAGTGGCTTTATATACTTCAAGCGTTTGGTGATCTGGATTGTCTGTCCTAGCATAGGGCCAACAATAACTACATTTGTAATTACAAAATCTCCCCAATATCCAACTAACGTTAAATAATGGACGATCTAACATAGCTTGTTGCCCAAAAGCAACAATATTTTGGAATGGAATAGAAGAGAAAAGCATTGACAGTATTTACAAAAGGCAGTATACTTACAATGTAGACGTGAGTGGAACTGGTATACCTCCTCCCTTTGGGGAGGGACAGGGTCTTGCCCTTAGGGTGACTTTGTAGGTTCGAATCCTACCGTCTACACCATTTTAACACAGGCACAGAAAGGCACATTATGAAAAAGGCACTAGTAATTTTGTTATCAGTTGTGGCATTGAACGCAAATGCTCAATTGGAAAAAGATGCATACGAAATGTATTCTATCAAAGATTTGAAAACTACTCAAAGTTTGGTTAATATCATTCGAGCAGACAATGTTGTGGCCGCTTGCGAAGCTGAAAGCAAGCGTCGTGGTTTTGGCGGCTTTCGGGGTGCGTTATTTGAAGCATGTAGTTTTCACGACAGTAAAACTTGTACTATAGTTACAGGTTGGAAAACCAACAACGATATTCTTGGGCACGAGTTGCGCCATTGTTTTGCAGGAAGTTTCCATTAATGAAAAAAGTAGCAAGTAGTCCCGAACGACATACCTTCCAAAAAGAAGGAGCAATCCGTCGGGCAGAAGAAAAGGGCGAAGAGCCTAGCCAAGCATATATCGATATGTGGGATCAGATCAAGATCGATGATGCTAACAAGATACATGATCCTGCTTGGCAAAAGAACAACATGGAGTATGATCTACGTAGCTCAAAAGAAATGTGCGACAAAGTGAAAGCAAACGACAACTATGCTCAAAACTTGTATGCGGCCATATGCAACATGACTTGGCAAAGTAGAGAGTTTTGGCAAGAGATGAAGGGTGAAGTGTGGTCAGCCAGTTGGCGCCATGCTGGAGGTATTGTTGCTGACATGCGTGAAGAAGGTGATTATATTGATTGGTACTGTAGCGGCATAGGCAATAAAGAGTCCGGTTTTGGTTTAGATCATTGTGAGCCTACTCCGGATCCAGACGGACGTGATTATGTGCCAGAAGGTGTAGTAACTGAAGAAATTGAATTGGATTTAAACCGGTTAGGCTGGAGACCAATTCCTTGGACTGATGACGAATAACACGGTAAATAACATCATGAATAAAACAAGTTGGACTATAACTGTAGAAGAAGCAGACGATGGTAGTGGAGACCTTGTGTTACCCTTGCCTGATGATTTGATGACACAAGCAGGCTGGCAGGAAGGAGACACCTTGGAGTGGAAGGAAGAAAGCGATGGTGCTTGGTCCCTCAAGAAAGCAACTAATGGCTAAAGACGATATTATTGAATTGGTGGGTGCCGTTGAAGAAGTGTTGCCAGGCAACATGTTTAGAGTTAAAGTAGAAAATATGCCAAAATCATTGTTGTGTTACATGGGTGGCAGGTTAAAGCAGAATAAGATTAGAATCATCTTGGGTGACAATGTTAGAGTAGAAGTAAGCCCTTATGACCTAACCAAAGGTCGTGTAACTTATAGGTTATAACAATGAACATAATTCTTGAACGTGTATATAATGTTTGCAAACAAGTTCGAGAACAAAGTCCTGAACAAACCACATTCAAAAATCTAATAGGTCGTACTCGTAACACATTCAAATTGCGCGATTTTGATATTGCTATTAAAAGTAAAAAAGACAAAGATCTAGATCAAGACAAGTGGTATGTCATGGCTTACTACGACAGCGAAAATGACTACAACATGGACACTGCTATTGAAGTTATAGTACACCATAACTTAAATGGTAACGAACCGTTTGGCACTCATCAAATTACTTCGTTCCTCACAGAGATTTTTGATGCAACTGTACACGAGTTTAGACACCAATATCAAAGTATGCGCAGAGATCACAACCAGTATGGTGAACATGTTGAAACACCGTATGAGGCATATCTTGCTGACGATGATGAAATGGATGCGTATGCTTTCAGCATAGCTATTGAGTTATTACGCACCATGGATGCTGAACGTGCCAAACGTAGAATGGGCAGAATCAGTGTTTTGAGTAAAATGCGAACAGGTAGTCAATTCTCTAGCCCGCAACTTAGAGCATACATTGGCCACTTTGGCCTTAACCCTCTTACCAAAAAGTTATCCAAAAAGATATATCATCACTTGGAAACGATTGACAAGCGTTGGGTTTTTGTGTAAAATACAAAGTATATTAACTCACGTAGCGAGCGAGAAATGATCAAAAAAGAATTCCCCACCCAGCAAGTTTTGGAATTAGCTTGTGCGGCCCAGCGAGTCAACGGTGCTTATATTAAAGAAGATGCGCCGGTGTATTCGGAAGATGGTGCGTTCATGTATCTTAAACACACTAACAAGATGCAGATGCTCTGCACACTGGATCATGCCAATTGGACAGCTGATCCAAAAGATGCTCCAATGCCTTTGAAAGTCTTGTCCGAAGATACTGCACAGGCAGAAGAAATCAAAACTTATTACAAAAGATTATTGTTTGCCGCCATCGAAGGCGAAAACGATTTTCAAACTAATATCAATACTATCCTAAGTGGAGAAATGGTCAAGCAAAATCAATTTGGTTATGTGGCTTGTTTGCCCAGCGTGTATGTTAGAGACCGCGCTCAAAACAAAGTTAAAAAGGCCGCACGAGCAGTGGACGAAGGTCACGTGGCAGAAATTGGCGCACAGCTTAAAGACTTGGATGCAGAAATTATTTCGTCAGTTAAGTCAAAAAACTTTGAAGGTTACAATATAGATGCTATAATTAACAATAGGATGGTGTCGTGGCTTAACAAGACAAACCTTAATTTGGGTGCGTGTGTTATAGTCAAGGCCAAAGTCAAAGATCACAGTAAACACTGGAAACATCAAAATGATGTTACTAGACTTAACTATGTAAAGGCGGCACAATGACAACATACAGTTGGGTTTTGATTATTGCGATGTACAGCCCTGCCGGTGATTTTATGAGTAAGGATACATCGGTATTTAATAGCCAAAAAGAATGTGAAGCAGTAAGGGTGCAATTACCAAAATTAGATCATCCCATGCGTGTAACACATAAAGGTTTGTGTGTAACACGAGATCATTGGGAAGGTAAAAAGAAAATGCCCGGTGTGGCATACGACTAGGAAAACATATGAAACAAGAACTAGATAAGTTGCTGTGTGAGAAGTATCCAAAGATGATGGTTAACCGCAACAAGAACATGCAGGAAACTTGTATGTGTTGGGGATTTGAATGCGGCGATGGTTGGTTCAATATTCTGGATCAACTTATGGGTAGTATTCAACATCATATTGATTGGAAGGAGAAACAGCGAGCAGGTGCTATCAAGTATAACGAAATGGCCACACAGGCCAAGGCTGGCAACTTTGACTTGTTTGAAGAAGATATGAAAGCTCTGCCCAACGATGAGTACAAAGAAAAACGACTAGGCGAAATTGTTGCCGGAGACTTTAGATCGGTGCCAGAATCAATTCCGCAAGTAACACTAGATCAGGTTAAAGAAAAGTTTGGTACACTGCGGTTTTATTACTCAGGCGGGGATGACTATATTGACGGTATGGTTAGCCTAGCAGAAAGCATGACTGGGGTCACTTGCGAAAGCTGTGGCAACATTGGTGAACGCCGAGGTGGCGGTTGGGTGCATACATATTGCACACCATGTGAAGAAGCACGTGAAATAGAACGTGCTCGACAAATGGAAGAATGGGAATTTAACAAAATACTTAAAGAAGGAAACGAACAATGATCACGATGAAAGAATGGATGGAATTAGTTGACTATAAAATTACCGAGGGTGATAGTTATGGTTGGAGTTGCTTTGGACCAAATAGCTATCAGCTAAGTAGCTGGAATGGTGTCCACGGCAAGGGCGGATATAGTTTTAATATTGTGTTTAGCACCAAGAGCCATAAGGTTTATTGTGTAGAAGTATGTGACTATACTAACGATCGTGCTTATCGTATGATCAATCCTGACTATGTTAAGAAACATAACAAGGAAGCAAAGCATCGCGGAGAGCTTGGTAACCAAGCATGGGATGATGTTGACTATATTGATCTAGAAGTTGACGACGACTTCTTCCAAAAAGCATTGGCTATTAAAGATGGCGATAATTATGATACCCGTGTATCAGTTCCGGTTGACTTTTCGGATGAAGAACTGTTACAATACATGAAACTAGCGCACGAGCGTGATATGACATTTAACGAATTTGTTGAAGAAGCATTGCGTACTGCCCTTGAGGAAATTGAAGCTGGACGTCTTACCAAAGAAGATGCTCGGCGTTTTATACTTGAAAGTGAAACGGCTTGGCCGTTTGAGAAAGATGAAGATGAAGATAAAGCTGGTCAGTGACCTCCACTTGGAGTTTAGTGATGTCAATATTGTTAACGATCAGGACTATGATGTGCTGATCCTCGGTGGCGATATTTGTATCGCACAGGATCTCCACGACCACCCTGAGCCTGCTAATACTACGGATCAAGCGGCTATTGCTAATGGTACCGGATTGGGTCGCAGACAACTAACAGCACAGCGTTTTAGAGATTTCTTCAAGCGTTGTAGTTTTCAGTTCCCACATGTAATCTACATCATGGGTAATCACGAATTCTACAATGGCAAGTTCTATGCTGGTATTGAATACATGCGTGAAGAGTGCGCCAAGTACTCTAACGTGTATATGTTAGAGCAAAATACTAAGATTATTGATGATGTTGTGTTTGTGGGTGGAACACTTTGGACCAACATGAACCGGCGTGACCCGCTCACAATGCATGCCATTGAAGGCATGATGAACGACTTCCGTATCATTCGTAATGATGCTAGGAACTATGCCTGTATGAGTGCGTTGGATGTTGCTATTCGTCACGACAAGACTCTTGCCTATATCGAGCACATTGTTCATGTACATAAGAATAAGAAGTGCGTTGTGGTTGGACATCACAGTCCTAGTTTTCAAAGTATGCATCCAAGCTACGCTCACGAAACACTAATGAATGGTGGCTATCACAGTGACCTAAGTGAGTTTATCATGGATCACCCACAGATCAAACTATGGACACATGGACATACTCATCATCCTTTTGATTATGTCATTGGAGAGACACGCATTGTATGCAACCCACGTGGTTACGAAAACGATGGCTACAGCGAGCAAACTGGCTGGAACCCTAACATATTATTGGAGATTTAAATGACAGAAGAAACACCACTATCAGTACCAGAGATGATTCGATTAACTGCAAACAACAGTTCAGAATTTATGAAGCAAGTTGCAGAACACATTGAAAAACTTGAAGTTTCAGTTAAGGAACTTACTGCTCGTATTGTTGAACTTGAAGGTGGTTTGAATGGCAACAATAATACGGCACAGTGATACTTGCACAGTTAAGCAAGTGTCTAGTGGAAGAGAAGTGAAAGGTGAGATTATGGCTTTTAACGAAGGCCGTAATCTTACTGTGGTAATGAATAAGTCAGTTAAACTTATGATGAATTGGAATGGTAGGTTATACGAAGGTCGTAGTGCTGGATTGGATTTTACCAGTAGCGGTCCAACTATAAGCAAAACTCAAACTGGAAGATAACATGACAGCATACATGGCTTATTTTGATACACTTGGTTTCGAGTGGATCTTTAATGTAACTGACTACGAAAAGAAAAAGTTTTGGGCAGTATTAAAAGGTGATACCAAAGTTGACTTTCCTATCCCCAGACATGCTATACTTAGGGCAAGAGCTAACCCACAGAGGTTTCCAGAAATTTGGGCATTTGAAAGTGAGATTAGTTTGAAAGAGTTACAGATTTATTCCGAAGAGGCACCACAAGCACTAGCAGATGCTATCAGGCGTTGTGGACAGAATGTATTTAAAACACTAAAAGATGAAAGTGTGATTGCATGAAAATTGGACTAAGTTACAGCCGTTGCATTTTGGACATTGTTGAAGGCCGTGTGGACATGGATGATGTACTAGTGCTAATTACTCGTACAGATTTTGATCCACGTGATGACACACAATGGGCAGGAATTTGGGATGGATACACCCTAGGTGGTATGAGCAATCCTGAATGGGCCAACTACGATTTCAATAATAAAGACGATGAAGACAAGTTCCGTAGTGTGAGTATTATGTTATACGAGGATGGTAAGATGCATCAGCCGCGCAAGTTTGGAGCGCATCCAAGACGTCGTCCTGAAATTTGGCTAGAAGCAGTACTGCCAAATAGTGAATTGGAAAAGAATCCCAGTGCCAAAATGGCTTGGGAAAAGTTCCAAACCATTGCGTCACTTTCGAGCGTTGAATTGGATGACAAGTATCAATAATTCAGTTATACTGTATGCATGAAATACTTAATTCTTTGTTTACTGCTAGTTAACCAAATTGCCAGTGCTAACTGCGATGTACGCAGTACTAGCAAATTGGTTAACGAACGCAAAGTCGGCCCAGTAACTAATTTGGAAAAAACCGTTACATATGGCAAATGTGTGGTGAAATTTCAAATTAATGTAGACGGAGAATGGCACACAGCAGAAAGTGAGCACAAAGGTTGGGAACAAGATGCCGCTTTGTGTTACTATGCTATTGACAGAGCTAAACGATATTTGATGTTGTCTTTGGGCGGACGTTTTCAAAATGAAGCGGTTACTGTTTGCACAAATGGCAAAATCAATCGTTGACACTCAACACAATATCCCATATAATATACACATGTTCAACAAACATAGAAGGCAAATTAAATGAAGGCTTTTATTATAGGCACAATCTTTGGACTAGTTTTGGCTACTGTTGGATTCTCCGGCATTGCTAGGATCATGGACAAAGGTGTAGACACAGTTAAAACACACAGTCAGGAGATGGCAAAATGAGAATTTTTGTAGCACTTATTTTGGCAAGTACACTTGCCGCATGTTCAACCGTTTCGGGTATAGGTAAAGACATTTCGTCAACCGCCGAATGGACTAAGGAAAAAATGAAATGAAAAAGACTCTATTACTATTGCCAATCGTAGCCGCATTAACAGCATGTGGTACAACTGACGTTTATCAAAAACGTGCTGACAACGAACGTCAGTATCAGGAAAAATCAATTGATCAGGCTTTGAAAGCTCGCCCAAACTGGATGAGTAAATTGCCAATCAGCGACAGCGCAGTTTTTGCGGCCGCTGAAGGGTCAGCTGAAAATTACAACATGGCTGTGCATCTGGCACGTACCAATGCATTGACTGAACTTTGTTACAGTGCAGATGGTCGAGTTACTAGCCAGACAAAACAATTTGAAACTGGTTCTACTCGTTCCAGTTCAATTGAAAAAGTTACTCGTACAAACTGTAACACAGTTGACGTAACTGGCGTTGAAACTTACGGTGCTAAGAATGTTGACGAAAATCCTGTGGTAGTTCGCTCAGGCAATCGTTACACTGCATACGTGTTGTTGGCATTGCCCACAGGTGATGCAAATATTCAACGCAAATACAAAGACGGACTAAAACGTGAAGAACGTGAATTAGCCGCAAAAGAACAGGCGTTCAAAGAACTTCCTAAGGCACAACAATGATAAGAGAATTTATTAACATTGTAGAGTCT
>Ga0209444_10001261_pt1 | contig 13950 bp, 9 predicted proteins | sample LauGreFaBDMM15DN_2_FD_188215 | JGI IMG/M metagenome (GOLD analysis project Ga0209444, IMG submission 188215) | Freshwater lake microbial communities from Lake Michigan, USA - Fa13.BD.MM15.DN (SPAdes) (version 2) | ecosystem: Environmental > Aquatic > Freshwater > Lake | place: Lake Michigan, USA...
AATGACAAGTCCTTCTACAAAATTGTAAATGAGCGCCATTTTGAAGAAAAGCAATGCATTGGAAAACAAGTATTTTCACTTGAAATTACCGCGGAACAATATCCAGAAATCATTCGCATAAAGGACATGTTAGCTTGCGTAGATGGATTTGTTGAATCCAACGAAGAGGAGTATGATTCCATAGGAGGAAAAATCGAATCAGCCGATTAAGTTTCTATTCGTGATTCAACGAGTGTATTTGATCCCATATCGTTCCCTGAAATCAGCATTTTTTCCGTAGTTTTGCTTATCAAAAAACACGTAAAATAGAATGGAACAAGTAGCTCCCTACAAACCAGTCAATAAAATACGCATCGTAACAGCGGCCTCTTTATTCGATGGACACGATGCAGCAATAAACATCATGCGTCGGATCATCCAAGCAACGGGATGTGAAGTGATTCACCTCGGACACGATCGTTCGGTAGAAGAAGTGGTGAATTGTGCCATTCAAGAAGATGCACAAGCGATTGCGATGACATCGTATCAAGGTGGACACATCGAATACTTCAAATACATGTACGATTTGCTTCAAGAGAAAGGAGCGCCACACGTGAAAATATTTGGTGGAGGTGGTGGAACCATTCTTCCAACTGAAATAGCAGAATTACAAGGATACGGTATTACTCGAATTTACCATCCTGACGATGGCAGAACCATGGGATTGCAAGGAATGATCAACGATTTGATTCAAAAATGTGACTTTGCTGTTGGTGAACCTAGTTCATTGCCTAGTACTTCCGAAGTAATCACTCAATTGGCAGACAAATTCGTTCCGACGATTGCACGTGTGATATCTGGAGCTGAAAATTATCCCGAAGAAAACAGTGCTTTATTAAAAGAAATTCATTCCATTTCAGATAAATCCGCGATTCCTGTATTAGGAATTACCGGAACTGGGGGTTCAGGAAAATCATCCCTTGTGGATGAATTGGTGCGTCGCTTTTTGATTGACTTTACGGACAAGCAAATTGCCGTGGTTTCTGTCGATCCGTCGAAACGCAAAACTGGTGGAGCTTTGTTGGGTGACCGCATTCGCATGAACTCGATTAAAAGTGACCGCGTGTACATGCGTTCATTGGCGACACGTCAGTCCAATTTGGCTTTATCGAAACACGTCGCAGAGGCGATTAGCGTCCTCAAAGCAGCCAAGTACGATTTGATTATTTTGGAAACCTCTGGTATCGGACAATCGGATACAGAAATCTTGGATCACTCCGATGTTTCCTTGTACGTGATGACGCCAGAATATGGCGCAGCGACACAATTAGAAAAAATCGACATGTTGGATTTCGCCGACGTCATTTCCTTAAATAAATTCGATAAACGCGGTGCACTCGATGCCTTGCGCGATGTCCGTAAACAATACCAACGCAACCATAACTTGTGGGATTCAGATGTGGATGACATGCCAGTGTATGGAACGATTGCCTCGCAATTCAATGATCCAGGCATGAACTCCTTGTACAAGGTGATCATGGATAAAATGGTGGAGAAAACGGGAGCAGCAATGCACTCAACGTTCCAAATCACCCGTGAGATGTCTGAGAAAATCTACGTCATTCCGCCGGAAAGAACGCGATACTTATCGGAGATTTCAGAGAATAATCGAGCTTACGACAAATGGGTAAATGGTCAAGTGTTGGTGGCAGAAAAACTACAGGGACTACTTTCATCAATGTCAACATTAGAGCAATCGGAAATAGAGGACAAGGACCGTCTGATTAAAGGTTTACAGGAAGCGTTGGAGAAAGAAAAATTAAACTTTGACCCACGGAATTGGGAAATCCTTCAAAATTGGGATGCGAAGAAACAAACCTTCAAAAATCCATTGTACGAATTCAAAGTGCGCGATAAAATATTGAGTATTCAAACGCACACCGAATCTCTTTCGCATTCTCAAATCCCGAAAGTAGCTGCACCACGATACAGCAGTTGGGGAGATATTTTACGTTGGGTGTTACAAGAAAATTTTCCAGGTGAATTCCCATATACTTCAGGCTTGTTCCCGTTCAAACGTGAAGGAGAAGATCCGACGCGTATGTTTGCCGGAGAAGGTGGACCAGAACGTACGAATAAACGTTTTCACTACGTGAGTTTGGGGATGCCAGCGAAACGACTATCCACAGCGTTTGACTCCGTGACCCTTTACGGAAATGATCCAGCGATACGTCCAGATATTTACGGGAAAATCGGAAATTCCGGCGTTTCCATCTGCTGTTTGGATGATGCGAAAAAATTATACTCAGGATTTGACTTAAGTCACCCTGCGACGTCCGTTTCCATGACGATTAATGGTCCAGCACCGATGTTATTGGCCTTCTTTATGAATGCAGCCATCGATCAGAATTGTGAGAAATACATCAAAGCAAATGGACTAGAAACGGAAGTGGAAGCGAAAATTGCAGCCATTTACAAAGCTAAAGGTGTTGAGCGTCCAAGTTACCAAGGTGAATTACCTCAAGGAAACGACGGACTCGGACTCATGCTTTTAGGCGTTACAGGTGATCAAGTTCTAACAGCGGATGTTTACCAAGAAATTAAAACGGAGACCTTAAAACAAGTGCGCGGAACCGTTCAAGCTGATATCCTCAAAGAAGATCAAGCACAGAACACGTGTATTTTCTCTACGGAATTTGCTTTGCGATTAATGGGAGATGTTCAACAGTACTTTATCGACAAGGGAGTTCGTAATTTCTATTCCGTATCGATTTCCGGTTACCACATTGCCGAAGCAGGAGCAAATCCAATTACACAGTTGGGCTTTACTTTAGCAAATGGATTTACGTATGTGGAATACTATTTAAGTCGCGGCATGGACATCAACGATTTCGGTCCGAACTTGTCCTTCTTCTTCTCCAACGGAATTGACCCAGAATACGCTGTGATTGGACGCGTAGCTCGTCGAATTTGGGCGAAAGCATTAGCGAAGAAATACGGAGCTAATCCACGTGCACAAATGTTGAAATACCACATTCAAACATCTGGACGTTCACTACACGCTCAAGAAATTGACTTTAACGACATCCGTACGACGCTTCAGGCATTGTATGCGATTTACGACAACTGTAATTCCTTGCATACGAATGCGTATGACGAAGCGATTACAACACCAACAGAGGAATCTGTGCGTCGTGCGATGGCGATTCAATTGATCATCAACCGTGAACTTGGATTAGCGAAAAACGAAAATCCACTGCAAGGATCCTTTATCATCGACGAATTAACGGACTTGGTGGAAGAAGCGGTATTGACAGAGTTTGACCGTATCACTGAACGCGGAGGCGTGTTAGGTGCAATGGAAACGATGTACCAACGTTCTAAAATCCAAGAAGAATCCTTGTACTACGAAACCTTGAAGCACACCGGTGAATTCCCGATCATTGGGGTAAATACCTTCTTGAGCTCCAAAGGATCGCCAACCGTGTTACCGAAAGAAGTCATTCGTGCAACGGAAGAGGAAAAAGAATACCAAATCACGATGTTGCAACACCTTCAGAAAGGAAATGAAACACCTGCTTTGAATGGAATCACGAAAATTCAAGACGCCGCGATCAAGAACCGAAACATGTTTGAAGAACTGATGGAAACGTGTAAATACGCTTCCCTCGGACAGATAACAGCAGCCTTATTTGAAGTAGGTGGTCAGTATCGACGTAACATGTAATTGACAGATGCGCATTGACATTCCCCGTTCTTTCACGCCGTTTTTCAACGAGAAACAGCGACTTTTTACTGAAAATCAATCGGCTTTACAAGCATGGATTCATCGTCCCTTTTCGGAGGATGCCATCTTAGAACAGCTGAAAGAAAAACAAGCGCAATACTCCAGTAAACAGCGACATATCCTCTCAGAAGGATTAGCAGAAAGCTATGCAGAATATACCATTTCTGAGAACGTTCAGGAGAATTTAGAAAAACTGAAAGAAGTAAATTGCTTCACCATCACTACTGGACATCAATTAAGTCTTGCGACGGGCCCATTGTACTTTATATACAAGATCCTTCATGTCATTAAACAGTGTGAAGAATTAAACGAAACTCATCCAAACTACGCATTTGTCCCGGTGTATTGGATGGCGTCCGAAGACCATGATTTCGCAGAAATTCAATCGTTTTACTTATTTCAGCAATTGTTGAAATGGGAACGCAAAGCGGAAGGTGCAGTGGGAAGAATGTCTTTAGAAGGATTGGAATCCGTACTTACGGAATGGCAAGCAAAGTTTAGCAATCACCCCAACAGTGAATTCCATAGTTTGATCGAAAGCATGGATGGCGAAAATTACGGCTCAGCCTTTTTTCAATTCGTCAACGAGCTATTCGGACATTACGGATTAATCATTGTGGATGGAGATCGTTCCGATTGGAAATCCGCTTTTTCACCGCTAATGAAACGTGAACTCCTCGAAGGATTTTCCTCGAAGGCTGTACTTGAAACGAATGAAGGACTTTCCGCTGCTGGATTTCCATTGCAAGTGGAGCCGAAGGACAGCAACTTGTTTTTCTTAAGGCCAGGAAAACGTGAACGGATCCAACGTGATGAAAACGGATTTACCATTGGTTCGCGAAATTGGACAAGCGACGAAATCCTTGAGGAACTTACAGCGCATCCGGAATCATTTTCACCGAATGTGATCTTGCGTCCAGTTTACCAAGAATTTCTCTTGCCGAACTTATGTTATGTGGGAGGTCCAGGTGAAATCATGTATTGGTTGCAATTGAAAGAAGTATTTCAAGAAGCGAAGGTGTTGTTTCCCTTGATTCAAGCACGGACAAGTATTCTTTTGCTAGAAGAAAAAAACTGGAACGAATGGCAAGCGATGGGCTTTACGACTGAAGATTTATGGCGCAATCCGGCGGATTTAAAACAATCCTATCTCGACCGACAAGGAAGTCAATCCATTGATTTCAATGAGTTGGATAATTTGACGCTTCAACTGAGTTCTAAATGGACACAGTTGACGCAGGAAGTAGATTCCAATCAAGTCAGCATGGTCGAAGCCGAATTGGTGCGCATCACCAAACAATTGATGCAATTGAAGGGTCGTTTGGAGAAAATTCGAAAAGGGAAATTTGACAAGCAATTGAAATTCATCGACGCCATTTCAGCGAAGTGCATGCCGAAGGGAGAACTTCAGGAACGAAGCAGCAATCTTTTTAGCTTCTGCGCTGATGGACAGGTTTTTGCACGAATCGAACAAATCAAGCAGGAAATGGATCCTTTTTTGAGTGATTTTCAAGTCATTCTGATTTAGGAATCAAAGAAATCACGACCTTTGTGTCAAATTGACATTCAATGACTCAAAACAACATTCGCGCAGTCCTTTCACAACACCCAGTTATTCCCGTGGTTACCTTTCATTCTGTGGAAGAAGTTGTTCCAAAAATGGAGCAGTTAATTGCACGTGGAATTTTCTGCGTTGAAATTACCTTGCGCACACCCGCAGCATTCGACTGCATCGCTGAAGCAAAGCTTTTGTTTGGTGACCGTTGTTCGATCGGAATGGGAACTGTTGTTTCTGTGAGTCAGATTGACAAAGCCGTAGAATTAGGCATTGACTTTATGGTCAGTCCAGGATTGAATGCCACGCTTGCCCCAGCATTTGAAGCAAGTGGCATTGCGTTTATTCCCGGTGTGGCGACACCAAGTGAAATCATTGAAGGACTTCAATTCGGTTGGGATACCTTCAAGTTCTTTCCAGCGAATCTTTTTGGAGGAATCGGTGCGTTAAAAGCGTATGGACAAGTATTTCCAGCGGTGAAATTTTGTCCAACTGGCGGAATCACGGCAGAAACGCATGCAGATTACTTAGCGATGGACAACATCATTTCTGTGGGTGGATCATGGATGTAACGTTCATTGAACATTTACTCCAATTCCTTGTTTCTCCCTAGTATTTTCTCCCATCATGATTTTTCTCTTTTCTCTCCTACTCATCATCGCTTCGGAATGGCTTTTCCTACATGGACTATTGGAACATGGATACGTATTGTTAGCATCCGTTCAAGGAACCATATTTATTAGTAGCGTTTGTTTATTGTTTTTCAATTTCCGTCGTCGCGCTCAAAATTCAGATTACCGCTTGATTTTCACCTATATGGGCTTGTTCATCGCTTCGGGAATTCCAGCCTTGGTTTATTTGATTCCTGGTCTTTCCTATTTATTTTTCGATCTACCGTACTTACAGTGGATTGGTTGGACTTTTTCCATCCTCATCTTCCTAGGAATTCTATATGGCATCCAATTTGGACGTTGGAACTGGAAAGTACATCCGGTGGATTTGTCCTTTCCTCACCTACCCGATTCCATGGATGGTCTGCGCATCATACAGATTAGCGATGTCCATGTGGGAAGTTTTTTACACCGCTACCACAAGGTTCAAAAAGCCATTGACAAAATGAATGCATTGGATGCCGATTACGTATTTTTCACCGGAGATTTGGTCAACAACAAAGCCGATGAAATGCATGGATGGGAGCCACTTTTTTCCTCCATTCAAGCGAAAAAAGGAAAATTCAGTATTCTTGGAAACCATGATTATGGTGATTACGTGAAGTGGGGAGAACAAGACGAAAAGCAAGAAAACTTAAAACACCTGATTGAACTTCATCAAGCCATTGGATTTCGTCCCTTGTTGAACGATGCCGTCGAATTAAGCGAAGGCGCTTGGTTGTTGGGCGTAGAAAATTGGGGGAAAGCACCCTTTCGTCAAAGTGGAAAATTGCCAGAAACCTTGATGAAAGTCCCGGCGGAAGCTTTCAAGATTCTATTATCACACGATCCAAGTCATTTCGATGCGCAAGTCGTTGGACACACAAATATCGATCTCACGCTATCCGGACATACGCATGGGATGCAATTTGGCATTGAACGTTTCGGAATAAAATTCAGTCCCGTTTCCTTCAAATATCCCAAATGGGCAGGATTGTACGAAGTGGGGAAACAGTACTTGTACGTCAACCGTGGATTCGGTTTCCTCGGATTTCCCGGACGCGTTGGAATCTATCCCGAAATCACCTTGTTCACGCTGAAAAAACAGCATTAAACGACCATTTGTTTCACAGCAAGAATATCCCTACATTTAACTAAAATTTCCGCATATGACAGCCCTTTACATCATTCTCGTTATTGCACTCGCGATCGTTTTCAGTTCCCTATTTACGGTTACACAAGGAACAATCGCCGTAATCACCCTATTTGGAAAGTACAAGCGAATCTTAACACCAGGATTACGTATAAAAATTCCATTTATCGAACAGATTTACCGCCGCATATCCATTCAAAACCAGAGTATTGAAATGGAATTTCAGGCCGTGACCATTGACCAAGCGAATGTGTATTTCAAAAGCATGTTATTGTATAGTGTCATGGATGCTGAAGAAGAAACCATTAAAAAAGTAGCCTTTAAGTTCATCAGCAACAAAGACTTGATGCAAGCCTTGATTCGCACCATTGAAGGATCGATTCGTGCTTATGTTGCTAGTCAGAAGCAATCGGAAATCCTTGGACTTCGTCACGAGTTGGTGGAAAGTGTTAAGAATCAAATTGATCACACTTTAGAAACCTGGGGATACCACTTATTGGATTTACAAATCAACGACATCACCTTTGACCAAGCGATCATCGAGAGCATGAGCAAGGTCGTTGCATCGAACAACCTCAAAGCAGCAGCAGAGAACGAAGGACAAGCCTTATTGATCACCAAAACGAAAGCCGCAGAAGCAGATGGAAACGCGATTAAAATCGCCGCATTAGCAGAAAAAGAGGCAGCGATGTTACGTGGGCAAGGAGTTGCGTTATTCCGTCAAGAGGTAGCAAAAGGAATGAGTGAAGCAGCGGAAGAGATGAAGCAAGCGAACTTAGACACGAACGTGATCCTTTTCTCCATGTGGACGGAAGCCATCAAGAATTTCGCCGAATACGGAAAAGGAAACACCATCTTCTTGGACGGAAGTGCGGAAGGCATGCAAAACACCATGAAACAGATTCAAGCGATGCTATCTTCCGAACAACATAAAAAATAGATTGTCTGATTTCCTTTGTACAAAGGAAGAAATTACTATTTTTGCCAACCCAATAGTTACTTCAATGTAACCCGGTCCTATAGCTCAGTTGGTTAGAGCAACAGACTCATAATCTGTGGGTCCACAGTTCGAGCCTGTGTGGGACCACAACCCTGACGATACTGTCAGGGTTTTTTTATGCCCAAAAACTTTCAGGCGAGAAGCCTAACGGATACTGTCAGGGTTTTTTTATGTTTTTGGGTTGAAAAACCACCATAAAGTGAAAAAATCTAGCATAAAAGACTACATGCACTATTTTCTACTGAAATATAAAGCTATGTTTATTTGCAAGGCCCACTAGGCCTATAGCGTTCATTCGATGGTGTTTATAGATGTCCGATTTTAGTCATTAAAAAACAATGTTGAGTATTACTTGTTCATAGCATATACATATTATTAAAATACTATGATCGTAGGAATTCCATCTGAAGTTTTAGTCAATGAATCTCGAGTAGCTGCCACCCCACAAACAGTCAAACGATTGCTTAAACAAGGTTTTGAAGTCGTTATTCAAAGTAAAGCTGGAGAAAAAGCAAATTTTTCAGATCTTCAATTTCAACATGCCGGAGCAAAAATTGTAACTGATGCTATGGATGTTTATACTCAGTCTGCCATCATCTTGAAGGTAAATGAACCAACACTTAAGGAGCTTGAAATGCTGCAAAGCGGAACTGTTCTATTAAGTTTTTTAAGGCCTGCTCAAAACCAAGAATTGCTTCAGAAATTAGCGGAGAAGAATATAAGCGCACTTGCCATGGATGCCATACCTAGAATTTCTAGAGCTCAAAAGGTTGATGTTTTATCCTCTATGGCGAACATCGCAGGATACCGTTCGGTCATTGAAGCGGCATTTTATTTTGGTCGGTTCTTAAACGGGCAAATTACTGCTGCTGGAAAGGTAGAACCTGCAAAAGTCTTGGTAATTGGCGCAGGTGTAGCAGGATTGGCGGCGATCGGCGCAGCGAATTCTTTGGGAGCTATCGTTAGAGCTTTTGACACTCGGAAAGAAGTTGCTGAGCAAATACAATCAATGGGGGCGCAATTTCTTACTGTTGATATCAATGAAGATGGTGCGACAGACTCTGGATATTCGAAAGAAATGAGCGAAGAATTTATTGCGGCAGAAATGGCCTTGTTTAAAGCACAAGCTGCAGATGTTGACATTATTATTACTACGGCTCAAATCCCAGGTCGTGAGGCACCAAAATTAATTTTAGCGAGCCATGTTGCCGTGATGAAACCTGGATCTGTCATCGTAGATCTAGCTGCATCATCAGGAGGCAACTGTGAATTAACCAAGGATGGAGAAATTTTTACAACAGATAATGGTGTCACCGTTATTGGAAAAATAAATCAGTTGCCAGCACAAGCATCTCAACTATATGGCAATAATTTATGTCACATGTTGGAAGATATGGGGAAAGTTGAAAATTGGCATATTAACATGGAGGATGCGATTGTCTCAAGAGCAATGGTAACGCACAATGGTACCATTAATTGGCCACCCAAACCCTTACCCGTTAGTCCAACAAAACCCCAAGCGCTAAATCCTACTCAAGATCAACAGAAAGAGATTGTTAAAAATAATGGATTATCGATGCTCATTAAACTGGGATGTGTCGGATTATTGTTACTGAGCTTAGGACAAGTTGCTCCTGCTGAATTTATGCAGCATTTTACTGTTTTTGTGTTGGCTGTTTTTATAGGATGGCAGGTGATTTGGAATGTAGCCCATTCATTGCACACTCCATTAATGGCGGTTACAAATGCCATAAGCGGAATTATCGTTGTTGGAGGCCTACTACAAACTAAAGACAGCCTTAATTTAAGCAGCATTCTAGCTTTTACAGCCATTTTCTTTGCATGCATCAATATTGTTGGAGGATTTTTCGTTACCCAGCGCATGTTAAAAATGTTTAAAAAATAATCAATTATGATCTCAGGAATACAATCAGCAGCATACGTCTTTGCAAGCATATTATTCATTTTAAGTTTGGGAGGATTATCTTCTATTGAATCATCTAAAAAAGGGGTTCTTTATGGAATTCTTGGAATGATCGTTGCGATAGCAGCTACCGTTTTTGGAAAGGGTGTAGAAGGTCATATATACATTATTCTAGCTATCGTTTCAGCCTCCTTTATTGGGATTGTTCTAGCACAACGGGTAAAGATGGAATCAATGCCTCAATTAGTTGCTATTCTTCACAGTTTTGTTGGTTTAGCTGCTGTTCTTGTGGGTATTGGCTCATATCTAGATGTCGGAATGAAAGAAATAATGAATACTGAAAAAACAATACATCTCACGGAAGTTTTTATTGGTGTCTTTATTGGTGCTATTACCTTCACTGGATCGATCGTCGCTTGGGGAAAGCTTGAAGGTAAAATTTCTAGTAAGTCCTTGCTATTCAAAGGACGTCATTTCCTGAATATCTTTTTAGTGCTAGTGTGCATCGTATTGGGTGTGTGTTTTGTGATTTCAGTAACTGATTTTGGATTGAATTACCTCATTGCAATGACTGTTATTGCTGGGCTTATTGGCTATTTTTTAGTCATGGCCATAGGTGGTGCAGATATGCCAGTGGTCGTTTCTATGTTAAATTCTTACTCAGGATGGGCGGCGTCCTCAGCGGGATTTATGTTAGGGAATGACTTGTTAATTATTACAGGGGCCTTAGTTGGAAGTTCAGGTGCGATTCTTTCTATCATTATGTGTAAAGCAATGAATAGGTCCTTTTTGTCGGTTATTCTTGGTGGTTTTGGGACAGTTTCTAGTACTTCTAAGTCTACATTAATCGAAGGGGAAATTACCGCGTTACAGCACGCTGAAGTATCACAATTATTAATCGAAGCGAAAACGATTGTCGTAGTTCCGGGTTATGGAATGGCCGTGGCAAAAGCACAATATCCGATTTATGAAATGGTGAAAGAATTACAGAAACTAGGTAAGACAGTTCGTTTTGCCATTCACCCTGTAGCTGGACGACTTCCAGGACATATGAATGTCTTATTAGCCGAAGCAAATGTTCCCTACGATATTGTCATGGAAATGGATGAAATAAATGATGACATGTCAAGTACAGATATCGTGATGGTCATTGGTGCAAATGACATCGTAAATCCAGGAGCAGAAGATGACCCTTCGAGTCCCATATATGGAATGCCCGTAATTAAAGCGTGGAAAGCGGAACAGGTAATAATAATGAAACGATCCATGTCTACCGGCTATGCAGGTGTTGAAAACCCTTTGTTTTATAAGCCGAATGCTCAGATGCTCTATGGTGACGCAAAAGAAAGCGTTGAAGAGATATTAAGGTTTATCAAATAAATAAGGACTTCGACAAAACAGAGCGAATAAAACCACATTCACCACCCACTCCCAAATAATTTTTATATCTCACCACAATAAGTTAATTTCGAGCACTTTTTAAATGCTGTGAAAAAATACTTGCTTATTTCGTACAAAGTTGCCATCCATCTCCTCGCTTTGATGGCGCTTTTCTTACTATTTACTGCCTTGGCAGTGAAGTTGAAATGGACCAATGAAAAAGGGGACGTGGACATCAATAACCGTTATTTTGACAAGGTTTCTGCAAGCTACAGCCAGCCTTTGGATTCGACCGATGAACAATATTTAAAAGCAAGGGTTTTCCAGAAGCTTGGCGTGCTTTCGCACCATCATCCGATGAACGCGGAAATCATTTTATCGGCTTACCAAAAATCGAAGGATGTCCGCATTGCTGCGCGGATGTTGGACGCGATTCAATTACTTTTGAAAAAAGACAAATACTTGCAACGGGAATTTGCAAAAATCAATCAGTACCGCAGCAAACAATCGAAAACCTTGTATCCGTGGGCGCATTCGCAGGCGTGGAAGGACTTCTGCAAAGCGGTGGCACACGACAAACATGCAATTGACTCAGTGGCACGCATGACGGGGGTCGAACCTCGGCTTTTGGTGATGTGTCTCGTGGGTGAGCAAGTACGAATGTTCAACTCGGGACGTGAAAAATTTAAAAAATACGTCGTTCCGTTTAGTCGTCTAATCCTTCCTAAAAATCGTGGTTACGGTGTAACTGGAATTCTACAGCACACGGCCTTACGCATCGAAAGCACCTTGTATGATACGAAATCTCCATTTTACGCGGGTGAGTATTTCCAAAATTGCATCAATGTCAACGACTCCTTTCCGGAAGGAATCAACGATACGATTGAGTCCCATAAATTAAAGACCATTCAACGACTGATCCAAGGTGGAGATCACTATTATTCCTACCTCTACACGGCCTTTTTGATTCGTCAATACCAAGCGCAATGGGAACATGCTGGATTCTCGTTGGCGTATCGTCCAGAAATCATCGGAACTTTATACAACCTTGGATACCAAAAAAGCAAACCGAGCGCACATCCCAAAGTTGGGGGCTCCGATTTCATGGTTTCGAATCGCATGTATACCTTTGGTGGACTCTGTTACGAGTTCTACTATAGCGGTGAACTGCAACATTTATTCCCACTAACCAAAGACCCAATCATCCCGGTGAAGGAATTGGAAGTGAAAAATAAAGACCTCATCCTTCAGCGCAAAAAGTTGGAGGAAGAACGACTGAAACTAGAAGCGGAGGCAGCCAATGCAGCTGTTGCGAATTAAACTTACCTTTAACGATACTAACTTTAGGACATGCGACTAAATAAATTCATCAGTGAAAGTGGCTTATGTTCACGTCGTGAGGCTGATCGATTTATTGAACGTGGATTGGTGTTCATCAATAAGCGAAAAGCTACCATTGGAGATCAAGTAAAAGTTGGAGACAAGGTTCGTGTCAATGGAACGGAACTCGAGCCACGTGAAGGAGAGGACATCGTTTTTATTGCCTTGAATAAACCGGTTGGGGTGACATCCACTACGGAAGAAAATGTACACGATAACATTGTACATTTCGTAAATCACAGTAAACGCATTTTTCCAGTTGGACGCTTGGACAAAGATTCCCAAGGACTCATTTTTTTAACGAATGACGGGGACATCATCAATAAAATATTACGTGCTGGGAATAACCATGAGAAGGAATACCTTGTCACGGTGAATAAACCTTTGACACCTGAAATGATTTCTGGGATGTCCAAAGGCGTTCCCATTTTAGGCGTCAACACCAAAAAATGCAAAGTCATTCAAGAAGCCAATCAGGTGTTTCGAATCACCCTCATTCAGGGACTTAACCGACAAATTCGCCGCATGTGTGAACACTTTGGCTACGAAGTGACAAAGTTAGAACGTGTGCGCATCATGAACATCGGACTCAAAGGACTTCCCGTTGGAGAATGGAGAGATTTATCTGAAAGTGAAATGGAAAACATTTACCAACTTTTAGAAGATTCCAGTAACGACGATATCCGAAAAAGTTCAAAGCCTGCGACTCCCAAAAAAGCAAAACCAAGTCCTTCAGCACAGACATCAAACGCGCCAAAATCGAAAAAACCGTATTTAAGCAGTCCTCCATTTGGACATCCGCCGAAAAAGAAGGAACAGCGCGGCGGAACGACAAAGAAATCCAATTCACGTCGACCTAAATCGCGGTAAACCTATTTCAAGTTGACAGCAATGCCCATCTGTAGTCCAAATGATTGATAGGTGTTGTTTGTAAAAGTTGACTGAACAACAGGAGCAAATGACTTTCGATAAGTTGGTGCCAATGAAAAACGAAACTTATCGATCGTATAACTCAAGGCAACTTGCAGATATCCTGTGGATGTCCAAGTGCTTGCCTGTTCAATTGCCACAGTAGTCAAATCAGGCTGCAGGTAGTAACCATCGCGTTTCAATACGTGGCCAATAGAACTTCCGACACTAGC
>Ga0209444_10001266_pt1 | contig 13941 bp, 14 predicted proteins | sample LauGreFaBDMM15DN_2_FD_188215 | JGI IMG/M metagenome (GOLD analysis project Ga0209444, IMG submission 188215) | Freshwater lake microbial communities from Lake Michigan, USA - Fa13.BD.MM15.DN (SPAdes) (version 2) | ecosystem: Environmental > Aquatic > Freshwater > Lake | place: Lake Michigan...
GATGCAATCAAGAAGAAGATTGCTCTTATGTGTGATGTTGACCTAGAGGCCGTAATCAATGCAGCAGATGCAAACAGCATTTATGACATCCCTAGCGTTGTTCACGACGAAGGACTTGATTCATACATCATCAACCACCTAGGTCTAACTGCTAAAGAAGTTGATTGGACTAGATGGAGCAGCGTGCTAAACGCTGTTCATGAGCCATTGGCTGAAGTCAACGTTGCCCTTGTTGGAAAGTACATAGATCTTCCAGACGCTTATCTTTCAGTGACCGAAGCACTGCGTGCAGGTGGCTTTGCCGAACAGGTCAAGGTAAACATCAAGTGGGTAGCTAGCGATCTTTGTGACACTGAGGATGGAGCGAGAACTCACCTAAGTGACGTTGATGCTATTTGTGTGCCTGGTGGTTTCGGAGTTCGAGGCATCGAAGGCAAACTCGGAGCTCTAAAGTTTGCTAGAGAAAATGGAATTCCAACTTTAGGACTATGTCTTGGCTTGCAATGCATGGTTATTGAGTATGCAAGAAACGTTGTTGGGTTAGAAGGAGCTTCTTCTACTGAGTTTGAATCAGACACCAAGTACCCAGTCATTGCAACCATGGCCGAGCAGGTAGACATTCTTGCATCAGGCGACATGGGAGCAACCATGAGACTTGGTCTCTTTGAAGCAAAGCTTCAAGAAGGAAGCGTTATCGCTGAAACTTATGGCAAGACAACAGTTCACGAACGTCATCGCCACCGTTATGAAGTTAACAACAGCTTCAGAGATCAAATCTCAGCAGCGGGCTTAGTGTTCTCTGGAACTTCTCCTGATGGCAATCTTGTTGAGTTTGTTGAACTTCCTAGAGAGGTTCACCCTTACTACGTATCTACTCAAGCCCACCCTGAGTTCCTATCTAGACCTACAAAGGCTCACCCGTTGTTCCATGGACTAATCAAGGCTGCACTAGCAGGACGTCTGTTCAGTAATAAAGCAGACTAAAGTTGGCTAGCCTACAGAGAAGCGTTGATGGCTATCTTCGCCATCTGACCATCGAACGTGGCATGGCGAAAAACACCCTTCTTGCCTATAAGCGGGATTTGGGTAAGTATCTAGAAGCTCTTGAAAAAATAGGCATCACTGATTCAGCAGAGATAACTGAGATAGTGGTTAGAAACTTTGCACAGGCTCTAGTTTCTGAAAAAGGATTAGTCGCCACATCAGTTGCAAGAATCTTGGCTGCAGTAAGAGGCTTCCATAAGTTCATGCTCTTTGAAGGAATATCCGACAACGATGTTTCCGCTGCCGTTAAGCCACCTAAAGCACCGAAAAGACTTCCTAAAGCAATCTCAATCCAAGAGATCGAAGCTCTTCTCAAAGCAGCTGGACCTGAGCCAGATGATGTTGCTGGTGCAGCAGATATCATCCGCGTTAGAGATAGAGCAATCCTTGAACTTCTTTATGCCACTGGGGCCAGAGTTTCTGAGATTGTGAACATGGATCTAGATGATCTCATTGACCCTGAAATAGTCAGACTGTTCGGTAAGGGTTCAAAGGAACGAATTGTCCCTGTTGGGAAATACGCACAGGCAGCAGTAGCGGCCTACCTGGTTCGAGTCCGGCCAACTCTGGCAACTCTGTCGCTGGGAACCCCAGCCCTGTTTCTCAATCAGCGAGGTTCTAGGCTATCAAGGCAGAGCATCTGGCAGATAATCAGTACTTCAGCTCAGGCGGCAAAGCTCGGGGTAGAGGTCTCACCGCATACATTTAGGCACTCGTTTGCCACCCACCTTCTCGAGGGAGGGGCCGATGTCCGTGTGGTCCAAGAGCTTTTGGGGCACGCCTCTGTGACCACCACCCAGATCTATACCTTGGTTACCGTGGATGCCCTTAGAGAGATCTATGCGAGCAGCCACCCCCGAGCACAGCGGTAGTATTTAGGGGTAAAGATACAGCCTTGGTTGGCATAGAAACTAAGGACTTACTGCTGTGAAGCCAGAGAGGAAACTAAACAAATGTCAGGTAAAAACACCGACGGACGGTTTCCAATTCCCAAGAGACTAACTAGTCACGGCCCAGCGAGAATCATCGCCCTCTGTAATCAAAAAGGTGGCGTCGGTAAAACAACAACAACCATTAACACTGCAGCTGCACTTGCTGAATATGGTCGCAAAGTTCTTCTAGTTGATTTTGATCCTCAAGGTGCTCTTTCAAGAGGGCTTGGTGTTGTCAACGAAGATGTAAAGACTGTCTATGACTTGATGCTCGACAGAAAACTAAGTGCAAAAGATGTAATTGTCAGTACCTCAGTTCCAGGATTAGATCTAATTCCTGCAAACATTCAACTTTCTGCTGCTGAAATCCAACTAGTTGCTGAACCTGGTCGAGAGAGAATCTTGGCAGGAGTTCTTCGTCCAATTCTTGGTGACTATGACGTAATCATGATTGACTGTCAACCTTCTCTAGGACTTCTGACAGTAAACGCACTAACAGCAGCTCACGGTGTAATGATTCCTGTTGCGTGTGATTACTTTGCCCTTAAAGGTTTAGAACTTCTAATCAACCACACAGTTGATCTAGTCAAAGAGAGACTGAATGAAGGTCTAAAGATCGATGGCATCTTGGCAACGATGTATGACTCTAGAACACTGCACTCAAGAAACATGCTGAACCAGCTTTATGAAGACTACGACGACACTGTTTTTAGAACTGTTATCAAGCACACTGTTAAGTTCAAAGATTCATCAGAGGCAGGTCGTCCAGTTACACAGTCAGCTCCTTCATCGGAAGCGGCAGAGCTTTACCGTGCATTAGCAAGAGAGATGGTTGAACGTGGTTGCGCTCCATAGTGAGGTAGACGAATCTAGTTCAAGCGGCTTCTCACTCAACATCGGTAACTTTGAAGGCCCGTTTGATCTTTTACTTTCTTTAGTTTCTAAGCATCAGCTAGACCTAACCTCTATTTCGCTAAGCCAGGTAACCAATGACTTCATTGCTTACGTTAGAACTCTTGAAGAGATAGACCAACTTGAAGAAGCGAGCGAATTCTTAGTAGTAGCGGCAACCCTTCTAGATCTAAAGATTGCGGAACTACTGCCTAAGGGTGAAGTGGTTGACCCAGAAGATGTTGCACTTCTTGAGGCAAGAGACCTCTTGTTTGCTCGTCTATTGCAGTACCGAGCCTTCAAGGACATTTCTGTTTGGTTCCAAACCGCAATCACCCAGGAATCTAGACGCATATACCGTTCAGTTCGTCTTGAAGAAAGATTCAAGCAGAAGCTACCCGAACTGGTATGGACTCTGACTCCCGAAGACTTTGCACGTCTTGCTGAAGAGACAATGGCTCCTAGAGAAATTCCACTAGTTGGACTTACTCACCTGCACGCATCAAGAATCTCAATCAGAGAGCAAGCTGCTGAAGTAGTTGCCCTTCTGAGATCAGCAACCACGCTCACTTTCCGCGAATTGATCTCATCTGTTAGAGACAGAGCAGTGCTTGTTGCAAGATTCCTTTCTATCTTGGAGCTTTACCGTCTAGGCGCAGTTGCTTTTGAACAAAGTGAATCGCTAGGTCCACTACAAATCACTTGGCAGTCAGATGATTTTGATGAAACACAACTATCAGCACTAGGAGCAGATTATGACTCATGATGAGCAACCAGAAGTAGAGACTCAGGAGAGTGCTGCATCACAAGATCCTCGTGAATCTCTAGCAATCCATGAGCCAATCAACCCTGAATCACTTCAAGGGGCAATCGAAGCTATCCTCATGGTTGCTGAAGTTCCACTTTCACTAGTGCACCTAGCAACTTCTCTGGACACTCCAGTTCCAGACATCAAGCAAGCTGTTCTAGCGGTTAGAGATGACTTTGATGGAGTAAACGGAAGCCGTCCAAGAGGATTTGAGATTCGTGAAGTTGGTGGAGGCTGGCGAGTATTTGTTCGTGAAGATTACGAATGGGCTGTTCGCGAATTCATCTCTAATGAAAACCCAACTAAGCTCTCGCAAGCAGCTCTAGAAACACTTGCTGTGATTGCATATCGTCAACCAATAGCCCGTGGACAGATTGCATCTATCCGTGGAGTGAACGTAGACAGCGTGGTTAGAACTCTTCTAAGTAGAGGACTAATCACAGAACTATTCACAGATAGTGAAACAGGGGCCATCAACTATGGAACCACCCCTACCTTCCTAGAAACGCTAGGAATAAATGCTTTGGAAGATCTTCCATTGATTAGCCCTTACCTGCCAGATGCAAACTCTGAACTAGGTTCCGACATCTCCGTTAGCAAGTAATAATGACCGAATCAAATGAAGGCGTAAGACTTCAAAAAGTACTTGCTAACGCAGGAGTGGCTTCAAGGCGTGCCAGCGAAGAGCTCATTACATCCGGAGCAGTAAAAGTAAACGGCAAAGTAGTCAAAGAACTAGGTAGCCGTATTGATCCAGAAGTTGACAAGGTTTCTGTTCGAGGAACACCTATCCAACTAGATGCATCTCGTGTCTACATGGCTTTGAACAAACCAATTGGTGTCATTTCTTCAATGGCTGATGAATTCGGCAGGCCTGACCTAAGTCAGTATGCCCTTCGCTCTGACCGCATCTACAACGTGGGCAGACTAGATGCTGACACATCAGGACTACTGATTCTTACTAACGATGGCGAACTAGCAAACATGCTTGCTCATCCAAAGTTTGGTGTTACAAAGACTTATGTTGCAAAAGTTGAAGGCATAGTAACCGCCCAAGAGATCAACAAGCTAACCACTGGGGTTGAACTTGAAGATGGCATGATGAATGCCGACAAGGTAACTCTGATTGATTCAAACCCGTTTGAGTCATTAGTTGAAATTGTTATTCACTCTGGTAAAAACCGAGTTGTTAGAAGAATGTTTGAATCCATTGGTCATCCGGTCAAGGACCTAGTTCGTAGACAATTCGGCCCTGTCCATTTAGGACCACTAAAGCCAGGTCAAACCAGGCTTCTAAGTAAAGTTGAAGTTGGAGCTCTCCTGAAATCTGCAGATGGCAAACAGCAGAGAGCACCTCGACCAAGGTCCAAAGGCGGGCAAACAGTCAAAGCTAAGCCGAAAGGACGACGAAGTGGCGTTTAGAGCAATCCGTGGAGCAATCCAACTAGATTCTGATGATCGTGAGCATCTATTAAAGCTCACTGCTGAACTCATCACAAAGATGATGCATGCCAATAACTTGCACACTGATCAGCTCATCTCAATTCTTTTCACTGCAACACCGGATATCACAAGCGAGTTTCCTGCCTTAGCGGCCAGAGAACTTGGCATTGGCGATGTTCCACTGATGTGTTTTGTGGAAATGAATGTCAAAGGCTCAATGCCAAGGGTCGTTCGTGTGATGATCAACGCTGATTGTGACATTCCAAGATCTGAAATTCAGCACATTTACCTAAGAGGTGCAGCAGCTCTTAGATTGGACATAGCTCAGTGAGTGCTCGCACCAAAGGTCAAATACATATAATTGGTGCCGGCTTGCTAGGCACCAGCATTGGTCTGGCTCTTCGCAAACTAGCTGTTGATGTTTCTCTTGAAGACTCATCACCTGCGGTTCAGTCGCTTGCTATTGATTTTGGAGCTGGAAGAAACATAGAGTCAACCGATGATGTTGCCGTCGTAGTAGTTTGTGTTCCTCCTGATGTGACAGCAGCAACTATTGCTTCTGCTCTAAACAGATTTCCAAATGCAGTAGTTACTGATGTCGCCAGTGTCAAAGAGATAATCCTTGAAGAATTAGTAGCTTCTGCTGCTGACACTTCTAGATATGTTGGCTCTCACCCAATGGCTGGTAGAGAAAAAGGCGGAGCACTTTCAGGAAGACCAGACCTTTTCACAGGTAGACCTTGGGTAATTACAGTTGAACCAAACACAAACACAGCTGCGGTTGATGTTGTTGAGAAGTTGGCACTAGATCTAGGTGCCACAACCTTGCGTCTAACAGCCAAGGAACATGACAGGGCAGTTGCACTTATTTCTCATGCACCTCAGGTAGTTTCTAGCCTGCTAGCTTCTAGATTGGTCGGAGCAGATGACTTTGATTTGGCTCTAGCTGGTCAAGGAGTTAGAGATACAACTCGTATAGCCGCAAGCGACCCTAAACTCTGGTTACAGATTCTTTCTATGAACTCAGATCAACTGATTCCAGTTTTGAAGGCATTCCAAGAAGACCTAGGTCAAGTAGTCAATGCACTAGAAGATGTTTCAGGTTCAGGATCTCTTGCCAAGATTGGCAGCGTTCTTGAAAGAGGAAACAAAGGAATCTCAAGACTTCCAGGTAAGCATGGTTCGAGAAACACTTCATACTCACAAGTTGTAGTCATGATTGATGACAAACCTGGAGAGCTAGCTAGATTGCTCAACGAAGTGGGCGATGCGGCTGTCAACATCGAAGACTTGAAACTAGATCACGCAACAGGTGCTCAGGTTGGTCTAGTTGAACTATCTGTTTTGCCTGCAGCTGAACCAAAACTAATTGAGACTTTGAAGGTAAATGGCTGGCGGTTAGCAGGCTAAATGCATATCGTTGCAATCGATGGACCTGCAGGTTCCGGTAAATCTAGCGTCAGTAAGGCTTGTGCTAAGGAACTTGGCTACGGCTACCTAGACACAGGAGCTGCCTATAGAGCTCTTACCTATGCTGTTCAGAACCTTGGCTTAGTGGTGGCTGATAAGACAGCAGAAGACATTTCAGCTAACTTTGACTACTCAATCTCTCTAGATCCATTGGATTACTGGGTAAAAGTAGGCGATAAGGATGTCACCTACGAGATTAGAACCCCACAGGTAGGTGAGGGAGTAAGCCAGTTTGCTGGTTTAGCTCAGGTTCGCCAGTACATGTTGGACCTAACTAGGGCTCTAGTTGATGATTCTGGCTTGGCTGGGATCATTGTTGAAGGTCGGGATATCACTACAAAGGTCTTCCCTGAGGCAAAAACTCGTATTCTGCTAACTGCTAGTGAAGAAGTTAGACTAGGAAGACGTTCCGCTGAACTTCCAGAAGGCACCGTAGTTGCCGATCAAGTTACTAAACGCGACCAAAACGACTCTAAAGTAGTTGATTTTCTCGTGCCTGCCCCAGGAGTAATGCTGGTAGATTCCACGGATCTTGATTTTGATCAGACTGTTAGAGCTATTACTGCTCTTGTGGTCAACAACTAGTAAGAGGCAAAGATGGACGAACAAGAATTTAATGAAGAAGGGCTAGACCCTGCGTTCATTGAACGTCTGAACTCAATCACAACCGATGAGGAAGAGGCGAGAGTCAATGCTCTTCGTGCCGGTCTTGCTGATTATGAGCTAGACGAAGACGATATTGATGTTCTTGAGCAAATAGGCGCAGCCGAAGGCGTTCCAGTATTGCTTCCTGCTCTTCCTGTGTTGGCTATTGTCGGTAGACCAAATGTTGGTAAGTCTGCTCTTGTAAACAGAATCATTGGACGACGAGAAGCTGTTGTTGAAGATAAGCCAGGAGTAACCCGCGACCGTGTTTCATACAAAGCTGAATGGAACGGTCGTAAGTACACACTTGTCGACACCGGTGGTTGGGAACCAGACGCCAAGGGTATTGATAAGTCAGTAGCTCTACAGGCTGAGATTGCAGTTGAACTCGCTGATGCTGTTCTATTCGTTGTGGATGCAACGGTAGGTCCAACAGCAACTGATGAGCGTGTTGTGAAGATGCTTCGTGCAAGCAAAAAGCCTGTAATGCTTCTTGCTAACAAAGTAGATGACGAGCGTATGGAAGCTGAAGCTGCTTCACTTTGGTCGCTAGGTTTGGGTGAGCCATATTCAGTTTCAGCTCTGCACGGTAGGGGAGTAGCCGATGTTCTAGATAAGATCATTGCTGTTCTTCCAGAAGTTTCAGCTGTTGCTAAGCAAGAGTTTGGTGGACCTAGAAGAGTTGCAATTATTGGTAGACCAAACGTAGGTAAGTCTTCACTTTTGAATAAAGCAGTTGGTTCCGAGCGTGCAGTTGTGAATGACCTAGCAGGAACAACAAGAGACCCAGTTGACGAGCAAGTTGAGTTGGGTGGAAAAGTTTGGCGTTTCATTGACACTGCAGGTATCAGAAGAAGAGTGCATCTTGCTCAAGGAGCTGACTTCTATGCATCCCTAAGAACAGCATCTGCTTTGGAAAGAGCAGAAGTAGCAGTAGTAGTTCTAGATGTCACAGAGAAGATCAGCGAAGCGGACATTCGTATTGTTGATATGGCTTTGGAATCAGGACGCTGTCTAGTTCTTGCTTTCAATAAGTGGGACAACATGGATGAGGATCGCAGAGAGTTCCTAGAGCGAGAAATCGAACAGGATCTTGCTCACGTTTCTTGGGCTCCTCGAGTTAACATCTCAGCCAAGACTGGTCGTCACCTTGAGAAGCTAGTTCCAGCATTGGAAGTGGCCCTTGACTCTTGGGACACTCGAATTCCAACTGGAAAGCTAAACGCCTTTATTCAAGAACTAGCAATGGAGTTCCCTCACCCTGTTCGTGGCGGTAAGCAGCCTAGAATCCTGTTTGCAACTCAAGCAAGCTCAAGGCCTCCAAAGTTTGTCCTCTTCACTACTGGTTTCCTAGATCCTGGTTACAGAAGATTCATTATTAGAAGACTTCGTGAAACCTACGGTTTCGAAGGAACCCCTATCGAACTTGGTATGAGAGTGCGAGAAAAGCGTAAGCGCTCGTAGTATTTCAATACAGCTATCAACTAGGAAATCATGGCCGATAACAATCTTCACTTGAGCGACAAGGTCCTTACTTGGCCTAATGCTTTGAGTGCTCTGCGATTGCTATTGGTGCCAGTGTTCCTTTGGCTAATCCTCATTGATGAAAACCTATTAGCCTTCTCAATACTTGCAATTTCAAGTTTCACCGATTGGCTGGATGGCTACCTAGCTAGAAAACTCAACCAAATGACAAGATTGGGTCAGCTATTAGACCCAGCAGCAGATCGACTATTCATCTTGGCATCCTTGCTAGGTCTAGCAATTACCAACGCAGTTCCTTGGTGGTTGGTTTATGTTGTGGTTGGTCGCGACTTCCTCCTTTTCTTCACTTTCCCTTTCCTAGCTAAGGCCGGATACGGCCCATTACCTGTTAGCTACTCAGGCAAGGCAGGAACATTCGCCCTACTTTATGCCTTCCCGCTGATGCTTCTGCCTAATGTTCTGCCTGAAGAGTGGACCAATGTCATCCTTCCAATTGCCTGGGCTTTTGCTTTCTGGGGCATCTGGCTCTACTGGTGGGCAGGGGCAATCTATGTGCGTCAGGTTTATAACATCCGGAAAATAGACAAGGAAAATTCAAGTATTCTTGTCTCAAAGAAGGAGAGCAAGTGAACGAGCACAAAGACCCAGCTGATTCAGTTGACGCTACTCACAAATTCTCCGAAGACCTGATTCCGGTCGATGCTAACTCTCTAAGCGATGAAGACCAGCAAGCCGTTGATTCACTTCCAACAGGCAATGCTCTTCTAATTGTTCGCCGCGGACCAAATAAAGGCTCTCGCTTCCTGCTGGATTCAGATTCGATTTCTATTGGCAGACACCCAAACGCAGACATATTCTTAGATGACGTCACAGTTTCCAGAAGACATTCAGAAATTTCTAGAAACGGATCAGTCTTCACAATCAAAGATCTAACTTCTCTAAACGGAACATATTTTGAAGGCAAGAGAGTCGAAACGGCTGAACTGTTCAATGGTGCTGAAGTTCAGGTTGGAAAGTACCACTTCACTTTTTACACATCAAAGAGAAGTAGCTAAAGATGGCAAGTAGCGAAGTTACATCATTATTTGGAGCGAGAGCGGTAAAGCTCTCGACGATTGGTCGCGTCATTGAACTTCTCACTTCAGAGTTTCCTGACCTCACCCCATCCAAGATCCGTTTCTTGGAAGAACAAGGTTTAGTCACTCCGCACAGAACTGAATCCGGTTACAGAAAGTTCAGTGACGCTGATATCGAAAGAGTGAAGCTAGTTCTCGAATTACAACGAGACAAGTTCCTGCCTCTTCGAGTAATCAAGTCATACCTTGATGACATTGATGCGGGTAAGCAGCCATCATTACCTTCAGCGACCAGAAGACCAAGCGTTAACCGCAAGTTCAGCAAACTTGAACTGGTTGCCGAGTCAGGCATTAACGAAACTCTTCTTGCTGAAGCACAAGCAAACTCTCTAATCTCAGCTGAACCATTTGAATTCAGTGATATTGAAATCGCTAGATCGCTTATGCAGCTATCTCGCTTTGGAATTTCAGCAAGACATCTTCGTGGCATCAAAACTGCAGCAGATAGGGACCTGGGTCTTATCAATGGCGTCGTTGCCAGTGTCAAGAAACAGCGTGATGCTTCAGCTAAATCAAGGGCTGCAGAGTATGCCAGTGAGATTGAATCTCACTTTGCGGTAATTAGATCGGAACTAATCCGATCTGTTATCGATAAAATTGACTAACGCGACACGCCGAAGAAGAATATTAACCACCCTAAGCAGGAGATAACCACAAGAATTAAGAAAAGGTTCATGTTCTACTTGAACTTTATAGACATTGAGAGGAGGCCAGGATGGACGATCTAAACCCTGAAAAATCAGCAAAAAACAGCGAACCTACAACTGAAACTGGCCGTATCAATCTCAGTGAGGCTAGTGAATTCGCCTATCTTCAAGATGAACTGTTCCTAGAGGAACAGCCTTGGCATGACCCAAAGGTTGGTTACCGAGGACATTCAGCAGCTGCCGCCTCTGGCATTAGCTACCGCCAATTGGACTACTGGGACAGCACTGCTCTAGTTCAACCAAGCGTTAGAGGTGCTACAGGTTCAGGTTCTCAAAGACTTTATTCGTTCCGCGACATTCTTGTTCTAAAACTTGTCAAGAAGTTCTTGGATGCCGGAGTTTCACTTCAGCAGATCAGAAAAGCTGTTGGGGAGCTTAGAAAAGCCGGTATTGGTGATTTAGCTCGCATTACTTTGATTTCTGATGGAGCTAAGGTTTACCTCTGCACCTCAGGCGATCAGGTAATCGACCTTATTGATAAAGGTCAGGGTGTATTTGGAATCTCAGTTGGCCGTGTGCTTGGCGAAGTAGAAGCCACTTTGAGCAGCATTGATCCTTCTTACCTAGAAGAGATGGATGAACTAACTCTTCGTCGTCTAAACAAGAAGGCTATTTAGTCTCTTCTTCTGAGCCTGGTTCAAGAAGGTTTTTCAACTGCTTTTTAGTCATTGTTTGACGCAGAATCTCATTCCACTTTTCCTCATACTCAGGCGAAACCGGAGCGTTTTCAATGGGCTCAATTCTTGGAGCTGTAGCTTCAGCCTCAATTTCAATCGTTTTAGTGCCCTTTGAGATAGGTGCAGCACCTACTTCACGAGTTCTCTTAGCGTGCCTATTCTTTGAGGAAGCTTTTCTGCTGGTCTCTAGTCGCGTCATGTTTTCTGAAGCGAAAGATTGCTGAAGTTGTTCTAGCAAGTCATCGAATTGAATAGCAATCTTTGCAGCACTCTGACCTGGCCAAGAGTGGATAGATCTACCTGCACCCTGTGATTGTTGAACAGCAGACTTCTCTTCGAACGCTGGGCTTAGCAGGAATGGGCCATAAGTTTCTTCGAGTTCGTTTACTCGATACTGATGCTCAGAAACGCTAGCTCTGAGGCGGTTCACTACAACTCCAAAGAGAGAAACCTGCCTGTTGACACTTTTACGAAGTTCGGTAAATGCCTTCATAGCATTCTCAATTCCAAGCAGAGCATTAATCGAAGGCTCAGTAACCAGTAGAACTCGGTCGCTGGCTACCCAAGCCATTCTGGTCAACGCATTCATGCTTGGGGGAGTATCGATTAGAACTAGGTCGTAGTCAGCCTCTATCTTGGCTAGAGCTTCCTCCAGATTCCAGAGGGACTTGAAAGAAGGTTTGGTGGTGTTTCGAAGGCTAAGTCTTGGGTTGCCAGCCATTATGTCTAGGCGGCCTGTCTGTCCCTTTGCCCAAGATGAGGCTACAATTGCTTTCAACACAGAGTTGTGTCGGGGTTTCTTGATGACTTCAGCTGCTGAGTATTCAAACTCCCCAACCGCACCTAAACAGTTGCTAGCGTTGCATTGAGGATCCAAGTCGATTACCAATGTTCTAAGGCCTTTAGTCATGGCGGCAGAGGCAAGGCCCAAAGTTATAGTGGTCTTACCAACTCCGCCCTTAAGGGCACTAACGCTTAAAACATGCACCCGTCTAGGCTACCTTTTGATTTAGGTGCAAGCCACTATTTAGTCCGTTTGCCTTTAGTTAGGAACTCGTGTTCAAAAAGATTCTGGTCGCCAACCGAGGCGAGATAGCTATCAGAGCGTTTCGCGCTGCCTATGAGCTCGGGGCTAAGACAGTAGCCGTTTTTGCGTACGAGGATAGAAATTCTTCTCACAGACTAAAAGCCGATGAGGCATATCAGATTGGTGAATTAGGGCACCCGGTCAGGGCTTACCTAGATGTTGACGAGATCATCAGAGTTGCTAAAGAGTGTGGGGCAGACGCAATTTACCCAGGCTACGGCTTTCTATCTGAGAACCCGCATTTAGCTGAAGCAGCAGCAGCCAATGGAATCGTGTTTATTGGTCCAGGCTCCTACGTACTAGAACTTGCTGGTAACAAGGTAAACGCTAAAGAAGCAGCAATCGCAGCCAACGTGCCTGTGTTAAAGTCTTCAATTCAATCTGCAGACATCGATGAGCTTGTGAAAGCTTCTGTTGGTTTTGGCTTCCCACTGTTTGTTAAAGCAGTCGCAGGTGGTGGTGGCCGCGGTATGCGAAGAGTTGCCGAGGAGTCAGAACTTAGAGGAGCTCTAGGTGAGGCAATGCGTGAAGCAGAATCAGCCTTTGGTGATGCAAGAGTGTTCCTTGAGCAAGCTGTTCTTCGTCCAAGACACATTGAAGTTCAAATTCTTGCTGACTCCCAAGGAAACGTTGTTCATCTATTTGAACGTGACTGCTCAGTGCAGAGAAGAAACCAAAAAGTTGTTGAGATTGCTCCTGCACCAAATCTGGATGAGACACTTCGTCAAGAGCTTTACAAAGATGCAATTGCATTTGCTAAACAAATTGGTTATCTAAACGCGGGAACTGTCGAGTTCCTAATTGACACTGTTGGACCCAATGCTGGTAAGCATGTGTTCATCGAAATGAACCCTCGCATTCAGGTGGAGCACACAGTCACCGAAGAAATTACTGAAGTTGATTTAGTTCAATCACAGATGAGAATTGCAGCTGGTGAATCACTTGTTGATCTAGGCCTTACCCAAGACAAGATTGAAATGCACGGCTTTGCCATTCAATGCAGAATCACAACTGAAGACCCATCAGCTGGCTTTAGACCTGACACTGGAAAGATCACAACCTACAGATCTCCAGGTGGTGCTGGTATCCGTCTTGATGGTGGAACAACTGCTACCGGTAGTGAAGTAAGCCCATACTTTGATTCACTGCTTGTGAAGCTAATCACCAGAGGTAGAGACTTACCTGCTGCTGTAAGCAGAGCTTCTAGAGCTCTTGCAGAATTTAGAATTCGTGGAGTTTCCACCAACATTGCTTTCCTGCAAGGAGTGCTTTCTGACCCTAGCTTTAGAGCGGGAGAGCTAAGCACAGCATTCATTGAAGAAAGACCTGAACTTCTAAACTCTTATCCGTCTCTTGACCGCGGAACCAAGATTCTGAACTGGCTAGCAGAAGTAACAGTGAACCAGCCTTATGGAACTAGAGGAAACCTAATTTCTCCAGCTAGCAAGATGCCAAAACTTGATCTAACTAAGGAAGCTCCTGCAGGGTCTAGACAACAACTTCTTGAACTTGGTCCGGTTGCTTTTGCTAAGGCACTTCGTAACCAAGGACCAGTAGCAATTACTGACACAACTTTCAGAGATGCACACCAATCTCTTTTGGCTACCAGAGTTAGA
>Ga0209444_10001269_pt1 | contig 13935 bp, 14 predicted proteins | sample LauGreFaBDMM15DN_2_FD_188215 | JGI IMG/M metagenome (GOLD analysis project Ga0209444, IMG submission 188215) | Freshwater lake microbial communities from Lake Michigan, USA - Fa13.BD.MM15.DN (SPAdes) (version 2) | ecosystem: Environmental > Aquatic > Freshwater > Lake | place: Lake Michigan...
GTGGAAATGTTCGTTGGCGTTGGTGCCAGCCGGGTTCGCGATTTATTTGAGCAAGCAAAAGCCAATGCACCTGCCATTATTTTCATCGACGAAATAGATGCAGTGGGTCGTCATCGTGGCGCAGGTATGGGCGGCGGTCATGACGAGCGCGAGCAAACTTTAAACCAGATGCTCGTTGAAATGGACGGCTTTGATGCCAACACTGGCGTTATTTTAATTGCGGCAACTAACCGACCAGACATCCTTGATCCAGCGTTGTTGCGTCCAGGCCGCTTTGATCGACAGATCGCTGTTGATGTGCCAGACCTTCTTGGTCGCCGCGATGTTCTTGCGGTGCATGCCAAAGGTAAGCCGATTTCTGAAGATGTGGATCTAACTGCAGTTGCTAGACGCACACCAGGATTTTCTGGCGCGGATCTAGCAAACGTCCTTAATGAAGCTGCCTTGTTAACGGCTCGCACAGATCAAAAACTAATTACAAATGAAACTCTCGATGAAGCAATTGATCGAGTAATTGGTGGACCGCAAAAGCGGACCCGGGTTATGGGTGAGCACGAACGTTTGATCACTGCGTATCACGAAGGTGGCCACGCTCTTGTTGCAGCCGCGCTTCCAAACACTGATCCAGTGCATAAGGTAACAATTTTGCCGCGTGGTCGCGCACTTGGTTACACCATGGTGCTGCCAGAAAACGATAAATATTCAACCACTCGAAGCGAAATGCAAGATCAACTTGCTTACATGCTGGGTGGGCGCGCTGCTGAAGAAATGATCTTCCATGATCCAACTACAGGCGCGAGCAATGATATTGAGAAAGCAACTTCAGTTGCGCGCAAAATGGTTATGCAGTTCGGTATGACTGAACGCTTAGGCGCAATCAAATATGGAGCTGAATCTGGTGAAGTATTTATGGGTCGCGACATGGGCCATGGCCGGGAATACTCAGAAGAAGTAGCTTCGGCAATTGATGAAGAAGTTCGCGCATTTATTGATGTTGCCCATCATGAGGCTTACGAAATTCTCTCTGAAAATCGCGATGTCCTAGATGCCTTAGTTGTCGAATTACTTGAGAAGGAAACCCTTAACCGCGAGGAAATCGAACGAATTTTCCAGCCGTTAAATCGTCGCCCGGGTCGCCCCGCATGGACTGGATCTGCTCGTCGTTCACCTAGTGATCGTCCGCCAGTTGATGTGCCACCACTTGCATTAACTAATGCATTTGGCCCTAAAGCAGTGGGCGAATCAAATGGTGAAGTTGTAACTGAGGCAGCCGAATCAACAACTGCTGAAAATCTTTAGGCAAACTTGTGAGCATCGATCCAATTGAACAGTTAAGCGAACCGCCGGCTGTTGGTCCATTTGACGTTGCTCGCGTGGAGGCAGCAATTCGCGAATTGCTAATTGGCATTGGCGAAAATCCAGACCGCGAGGGATTAGCGCAAACGCCCGCTCGCGTTGCTAAGTCTTATGCTGAGATTTTTGGTGGAATTCACCAAACCGCCCAAGAAGTATTAACTACTTCTTTTTCCCTTGGCCACGATGAATTGGTAGTGGTGCGAGACATTCCAATTTATTCAACTTGTGAACACCATTTACTGCCATTCCATGGCGTTGGTCATGTTGGTTACATCCCGGGTGAAGATGGCAAAATTACTGGGCTTTCCAAAATTGCTCGACTAGTGGATATGTACTCTCGTCGTCCGCAGGTACAAGAGCGTCTTACTACCCAGATCGCAGATGCCATGACAGAAATACTTGGTGCGCGCGGATCAATAGTTGTAATCGAATGCGAACACTTATGTATGTCGATGCGCGGAATTCGTAAACCAGGCTCGAAGACTTTGACTTCCGTTGTTCGTGGCCAATTGCGCGATCCAGCAACGCGCATTGAAGCTATGTCACTCATTAACGGAAAGTAATCATCGATGCTGCATCCAAGTGGGCTACCAAATCAAATTAGTTCAATAAATCGCACACTTGTCATGGGAGTAATTAATGTCACGCCAGATTCATTTAGTGATGGCGGATTATTTTTAGATTCTAAAGTTGCAATCGAACATGCCAAGCAAATGCTTTTGGATGGCGCGGACATTATTGACATTGGTGGGGAGTCAACGCGCCCAGGATCGGAGCGCATTTCCGCGCAAGAAGAGATCGATCGAGTTCTGCCAGTGATTTTAGAAATGGCCAAAACGGAAGCGATTTTAAGTATTGACACTATGCGCGCCGAAGTTGCCAAGGTTGCAATGTCTGCGGGCGCTCACATGGTTAATGATGTGAGTGGCGGAAAAGCTGATCCAGAAATGCTGGGTTATGTCGCAGAGTTAACTGCGCCATACATATTGATGCATTGGCGTGGACCGTCGAACATCATGAACACTTTGACAAATTATGACGATGTTGTGCGAGATGTAACCAAGGAAATCAGCGCTCAAGTCGAGGTAGCAGTATCAGCTGGAATAGCAAGAGAGCGCATTGCTATAGATCCAGGCATTGGATTTGCTAAAACAGTTGAGCAAAATTGGCCGATTTTAAAGCACCTTGATATTTTGGATGAGCTAGGACTTCCAATTTTGATGGGCGCATCACGCAAAAAATTCTTGGGAGAATTGCTAGCCAATAACGGCGAACCGCGCGAAATGGCGCAGCGGGAGTCGGCGACCACAGCTATTTCAACACTTATGGCACTTCGCCAGACTTGGGCAGTTCGGGTGCATGACGTTAAGGCAACTCGGGATGCAGTTGCGGTCGTAGAGCGATTGGCACAAACAACATGATGGACAAAATTACGATCACTGGAATTACTGGATTTGGTTTTCACGGAGTCCTCGAGCACGAGCGCCGCGATGGTCAAACTTTTTCGGTAGACCTGGAAGTAATCACCAACTTTGATTCAGCGGTTTCCTCCGATGACGTTCGAGATACTGTGAATTATGCGGAACTGGCAGATATTGCCCATGCCGCGATAGTAGGTGAGCCAGTTAACTTAATTGAAAAGCTTGCTAACCAGATTGCAACGGATTGCTTGGATATTCCAGGCGTTACAGCAGTGACTGTTACCGTCCATAAACCACAGGCACCAATTCCAGTGCCATTCACAAATGTTTCGGTTTCCAGGACGTTGCCGTAATGAAGGCCACAGTTGGTCTTGGCTCAAATATGGGCGATCGGCTCGCTAACCTGCAATTTGCAATTGATTCGCTAAATGCCACCGTTGGAACCCAAGTTCATTCCATTTCACCAGTTTATGAAACAGATCCAGTTGGTGGCCCAGCTCAAGATGATTATCTAAATGCAGTTGTGGTGTTAAAAACTATTTTGTCACCAGAACAACTACTTGATGCAACGCAGCAGATCGAACTTGCAGCTCACCGGGAACGCAGCGAACATTGGGGGCCGCGCACCTTGGACTTGGATTTGTTGGCAATGGATGACTTAACTCTTGATTCGCAGAATTTAGTTTTGCCACATCCGCGAGCACATGTTCGCGGCTTTGTGTTATTGCCGTGGTCAACACTTGATCCAGATTATTTAATTCCAGGACATCGATGCGTTTCAGAGTTACTTGCCGGAGTTGACGTAAGTGGCGTGCGATCAAGACCAGACTTAACACTTGTGGTTACGCAATGATTCAGCAAACTAAAGTTGGCACGTTAGTAGTGCTTTGCGTGTTAGCCAGTGCAATCGGTTGGTCACTTTCCCAGCTTTGGCCAATCTGGTTTGAACAAGGAATTCCGGTACCAGTTGGTAGCGCAGTGGCCATGGTGCTGGTGGCCCTGAGTTTGTTGGTCTGGACTCTCATGACGCGGGCACGGCTAAAACCCGGTTCGCAAGCACCCAGATTGCATCCATTAGTTGCGGCGCGAACTGCAGCGCTGGCAATGTCAGCATCTCGAGTGGGCTCATTAGTTTTTGGTTTCTATTTTGGCGCTGTGTTATCAAGTATTGCGGGAGCGAGTTCACCAGCAGCAAGTAACCGAATGGTTATATCCATAATCACGGCAGTTGCCAGCGTATTCACTGCGGCTATTGCGCTCTGGCTAGAAAGAATTTGTCGATTACCGCAGCCGCCAGCTAAACCGGATGTCAGAAATGGTAGTTCCGCTTAGACTGCTGGTATGAGTCGAGTCGCGCTGCTGCAAATAGATGTGAGCGATACCGAGACACCTGAAGCAAGAGTTCTGCGAGTTTTAGATTTAGTTGCGCAACAAAAAGGTAAATGTGATTTAGCGATTCTGCCTGAGTTGTGGAAAATTGGCGCTTTTAATTCTGGCGCGCTGGAAGCTTACGCCGAACCAACTGACAGTGAACTCGTTAAGCAATTGCAACAAGCCGCCAAGGCAGGAAACTTTTGGTTACATGGTGGTTCATTCGTTGAGCGACTTGCAGATGGTGGGATGTCCAACACGGCTGTGCTGATTAATCCAGCTGGCGAGATAGTTAATTTTTACCGCAAGATGCATCTTTATGGATTTGATCGCGGCGAAGCGATTTTGCTAAATCGCGGAACGCAGATTGTTACCGCTCAAGATACTCCTGTTGGGCATGCAGGCTTAGCAATTTGCTATGACTTACGCTTCCCAGAATTATTTCGTGGCATGGGAGATTTAGGCGTTGAGACGATACTCATTAGCTCTGGGTGGCCGACGCCACGGATTAATCACTGGCGAGTTTTGAACCAAGCCCGTGCCATTGAGAACCAGGCTTGGGTAATTGCTTGCAATGAGGTTGGACCTAACGGCGACATCATGTTGGGTGGTCATTCAATGGTGATAAGCCCGCGCGGGGAAATTGTGGCAGAAGCTGGAACTAGCGAAGAAGTTCTTTACGCAGACATTGAGCTTGCCCAAGTTGCTCAGTTTAGAGCCGAGCACCCATTCCAAAAAGATCGATTTATTCGCTAGTTGAGTTATCCCGCTTGTTAAGCGCACTAAGTCCCGCGTTGTATTCCTTCAAGTCAACATCGCCATCACGGTCTGCGGCTCGATCAAGTTGCTTTGCTAAGCGAGTATCACTACGAGCCCACATCACAGCAACAATTACGAGCAGGACAAAGGTTGGAACCTCACCAAGTGCCCAAGCAATACTGCCCCCGGCTTGGGAATCGGCTAACAAACTTGTTACCCAAGGTGGTTGGACCTGGATGTACCAATCAACTCCAATTGGCTGTGTAGATTGCATGAGAGCAATTGCGAAGAATGCGTGAAGTGATAAACCAACTAACACAATCATTAATCGCGACCAATAAGGGATTTCTCTTGGACTTGGGTCTGCTCCGATTACCACGTAAGTAAAAAGTAAACCGGAAATTAAGAAATGAACTTCCATAAAAATATGTCCAGTATGACTGCCCATCAAAGTTGCAAATAATGGCGTGAAGTACATGGCGTAGAGTCCAAAAATGAATACTCCCAAAACAAATAACGGGTGAGTGCTTCGGCGCGAATAGTTGCTGTGAAGTGCTGCCAAGATCCATTCCCGGGCGTTTCGATGTTCAGCTACTTTTTTTGCCGGTAATGCTCGTAAGGCCAAGGTAATTGGGTTACTAAGCACGATAAAAATGGGTGCGATCATGGACAAGACCATGTGTTGAATCATGTGATATTGAAACGAAACTTTTGAATACATGCTGATTCCAGAACTAGTGGTCCAGATAACTAAACCGATACCAACCATGAATGAAATCGTGCGAAGAGTGCTCCACCTAATTTCATTGTGCTTAACTCGCCATACCCCGATTGCGTATAGCGCAGCGGCAACCAAACTCAGCGTCAAAATCAACCATTCCGGATTCCAACCAAAAATTACATTTGAATAAGTTGGCGGCGGCGGATACGCAAAGCCGAGAATCTCTTCACCTGCAGAATTGAGCGGCGCAGAGGAGCGGCTTGTTGGCGTGGAATGAAGCGCAGTACCGACACCAATTGCAATTGCCATAATCACTGCATCAGTTGCCAGAAACCCTTTTAAGTTTCCATCTGAAGTCAAACGCGCGCGAATTTTTACTGCCATCAACATCAAAATTGTAAAAAATATAACTTTCAAGACGGCTAACTGGCCGTAACGACTAAGCCACAAGTCACTGATTGAATCTATTCGGGCATAAGTATTAGTGATCCCAGAGACTGCAAGCACTGCCACACTTATGGCAGCTAATGCAGAAAACCGAGAGACCACCTTTAGATCTTTTGCTTTAACAAAGGAAGCTACTGCCCAAAGGCAACCCACCCAAGCACTCATTGCCAATCCATGAGCAATAGAAGATGTCAGCGCTAACGAATGGCTTCCAAGTGATGCGGAATGACTATTCAAAAGCGGGGCAGTAATGCTCGCACCAGCTAAGGCAGCTAACACAGCGATCGAATTTAGCGAAACTATAAATATCCCAGCAATAGAAATGATAATTGCGATTAACGCAGAGATCATGAAGCTCCGAGAGGGTGGAAGCGACATCAAGTAAGTACTTATGAATCCCGGTCTAAAGACATCTTTAAATGGCACACCCAAAATATTTGCCATCGTGGTCAATGCTGCTATCACGGCTGAGGCTGACCAAAGCGCGCTGATTGCACTTGCATGTAGTACAGATTTACGACCATCTTGAGAAATAGTTTGTCCCGTAGTTGGGGCCAGGAATGTCCAGGTAACAAGTAAGCCAAAAACTCGCAGCCCAAGAACAACGTGGGCAAGACTGGCCAGTTGTAGCGTCCAACTATTTACTTGGCCGGCGTCAGGAATACCTTCGGGAAATGGCGCCCAAGCACCGCCACCATATATGAGAGCAACTGCGAAAGAAATAATCAGCAGCAAGAATATTGCTGACCTTGAAATAAGTCCGAGCATAAATCGTTATCTACTTCGACGCAGGTAAAGGCCAATCGCAATTAATCCGGCCAATGCAGCAATAGCAACGATCGCAGCAGTATTGCTTGCCCCCGCTGTTTCATCTTCTGCCAGAGGTAATGCGGTGGTTATTGGAGTATCAAGTGCGCTCATCATTGGTTCTGGTGTTCCGGTTCCAGCATCTGCAGGTAAGGCTGAAGGGGCGACACCTGATTCTGCAGCAGCGGTGTACTTGAAACTGAACTCATCACTTAGGACATGTCCGTCATCAGCAGTTGCGCGCCAAGTAACTAAAACTTCGCCAGGGGTTAAATCAATTGGCCATGGAATACTTAAAGTAGCGCCGGCAAGTGTGGGTGCTGGCGAATCCAAGATGTCGCCAGCCTCATTCATCACAACGATAGCTGCGCCGTCAACGAGTGGCGGCTCACTAAATGTGATTGAGATAGATTCCTGGGACACATTTACATCAGCTTGTGCCGCTGGTGAAGTGCTCACTATGTCGGTGTGTGCCAAGGCTGTGGAAATTGGGCCTAGTACGTATGCGCCAACTAGTGTGAGAACGCTCAACAGGCGCTTTGAAGTCTGAAAATAGGTCATATCGACCATAGTACGTCAGTAATAACTGGTATCCCTAAAGATGCCTTCTGGGTTTGAGAATTGAGATATTCCTAACCTATTGCGGCGCTCGAATGCGGGGATTAGTAATCTTGGAGACGTGCTACTTTCTGACAAAGACATCAAAGCTGAAATTGCCTCCGGCCGAGTTGGGATTGATCCATTCGAGCCGACAATGGTGCAGCCTTCAAGTATCGACGTTCGATTAGATCGATTCTTTCGCGTTTTCGAAAATCATCGCTACCCACACATTGATCCGTCAGTAGAGCAAATTGATTTAACGCGTGAAGTTGAAGCAATTGGCGACGAGCCTTTTGTCTTGCACCCAGGTGAATTTGTTTTAGGAAGCACTTATGAAGTTGTAACTTTGCCAAACAATATCGCGGCTCGACTCGAAGGTAAGTCCAGTTTGGGTCGCCTTGGACTTTTAACGCACTCCACTGCAGGATTTATCGATCCTGGATTTTCTGGCCACGTCACACTTGAATTAGCTAACGTAGCAACGCTTCCAATTTTGCTTTATCCCGGAATGAAGATTGGCCAAGTTTGCTTCTTCCAAATGACATCAGATGCCGAGCATCCTTACGGCTCGAGTATTTACGGTTCACGTTATCAAGGCCAGCGCGGTCCAACACCAAGTCGCTCACACGCGAACTTTCATCGAACCGTTATTTCTTAATTACTTCGCTTTAACTCGATCCAAAAGCAAAGTAGCGATGTCAACAACTTCAGCGGCAGCCTCGCCACCAGCTTCCTGCGCGCGTACAGTCACGGCGTCATTTAACATCACGGAACAAAACGGACAAGCAACTGCGATTTTTGTGGCGCCAGTGGCAAGTGCTTCATCGCCACGATTTTGATTAACACGCGTGCCGATCTTTTCTTCCATCCACATACGGCCACCACCTGCGCCACAGCAGAATGATTTTTCCTTATTGCGATCCATCTCAACTAAATTGACTCCTGGCATATTTGTGATCAATTCACGAGGCGGCATATAAATTTTGTTGTGACGACCTAGGTAGCAAGGGTCATGGTAAGTAACGGTTTCATCTTCTGGAGTGAGCATCGTTAGGCGCTGCTCAGTAACTAATTGGTTTAGTAAAACGGTATGGTGCACTACTTCGTAGTTACCGCCAAGTTGTGGGTATTCCCGCGCAATTGTGTTTAAGCAATGAGGACAGGTAACAACTATGCGACGCGCGCCAATTTCATTAAGTACCTCAATGTTTTGGGCAGCTTGCATTTGGTAGAGGAATTCATTGCCGGCTCGGCGAGCAGGATCGCCAGTGCAAGTTTCGCCTTCACCAAGCACCATGAATTCAATGCCTGCTGTGTGTAGCAATTCCGCAACAGCTTTTGTGGTGTTTTTTGCGCGATCATCATAAGCACCAGCGCAACCAACCCAGAATAAATATTCAACATCCGCCGGGATTTTATCTTCGCCATTCATGCCAAAAACTCGAACTGGGAATTGAACTTCTTCAATCCAAGTCATTCGCCCGCTGGTATTCATACCCCATGGGTTGCCCTTAGTTTCAAGGTTTTTGAACAGCCCATTCAATTCAGCTGGAAATTCTGATTCCACAAGAACTTGATGACGCCTAAGGTCCATAAAGTGATCAACGTGCTCGATGTCTACTGGACACTGTTGGACGCAAGCGCCACAAGATGTGCAACCCCAAAGTGCGTCGTAATCAATAACGGCGCCTTCATTAGAACGATGACCCTTTGCGTCGTAGCCATCAGTTGAGGCATATGGATCATCTGCATGTGAACCAACCATAGGTCGAGCAACTTCGGCTTGCACCGCGGCGCTAAAAGTATCCAACTTCGATTCGTCACTGCCAGCAAGTATGTATGGCGCCTTGGCAAATAAGTGATCTCGCAAATCCATGATCATTAGTTTTGGACTAAGCGGTTTGCCAGTATTCCAAGCAGGACATTGGTCTTGGCAACGACCGCACTCGGTGCAACTCAATAAATCTAAGTTGCCTTTCCAGGTGAAGTCTTCAATTTTGCCTCTGCCAAAAGTTGCATCATCAGATGGATCTTCAAAATCTAAAACTTGTGTTCCGGCATAAATTGGAAGTAGTGGACCAAGTGCATTTGGCCTGCGACTAAATAGAACATTCAGTGGCGCTGCGCCAATATGTAGATGCTTACTGTGAAGAGCTAAAACAAGGAAACCTAAAATGACGCCAATGTTTAACCAAAGGCCAATCATTTCTAACCATTCATTTGCTTCAAGACCAAGGGGCGCGAGTAACTTTGCCGTTGCCTCGGAAGCAAACGCGCCACCATCCATAAACGGAAAGTGTGGCGCATTGTTAATGACGCTCACGTTGTACTGCGCACCGCGGTAGAGCAATAAAGTCCAAACCACATTGAAAATCATGAACAGCACGAACCACGCAGCGCCCACATGTGAACCGTAAAAACGCGACTCGCGGCCGTACTTTGCTGGCCGGCGAAATAGTCGAATGATTGCAAACATTGCAATGCCAACTAGCACGAAGATCGTAAACAAGTCCTCAAGAAATCCAGTAATCGGGGAGCGACCAATAAGGGGAATAGCAAAAGTGTTATTGAATAGTGCGCCAAAAGCTTCCACGATTGTCAGTGATAAAACTATGAATCCCCAGAAAGCTAGAACGTGAGCAATTCCTGGAATGGTCCAAGCAAGTAATTTCTTTTGACCAAATACTTCAGTTACTTCGGCTTTGACGCGGACTCGTTTTTGTGCGGTGCGATCAACTGCAGGCTCTCCGCTACGAACCAAACTGTATAAAAACCAAATTCGCTTTGCTGCTAATGCCGAAAGTAATAGCGTGATGGCCAGTCCAACAATTAGGCGCAGGGCCATCGAATCGCTCATGAAAAAACCTCTTGAATCGCTGTTACCTCTAAATATGCCTGATTTATTTAGTTATTGCACACTATCGCATCACGACTTTGAAATTTCTTCACACATTCTGGGTGGTGCTAGCTAAATTTTGTGGCCATGGACATGTTGCATAGCCCAGGCATACATCGCGATTGCTCCTGCTGCCGAGGCGTTCATGGATCTTGTGGATCCGCTCTGTGTAATACCTAATATTTGGGAGCAGGCAGCGATTCCTTCAGGTGATAAACCAGGTCCTTCTTGACCGAAATATAAGACGCAAGATTCTGGCAAAGTTGCGTTCTCTAAATTTCCACAGCCTGGAACATTATCGATTCCAATGATTGGCACATTGTTTTCCCTTGACCATTCAATAAAGTCAGCAACTGTTGGATGATGTAGCAGATGCAGGTAGCGATCTGTCACCATCGCGCCTCGTCGGTTCCAACCCTTTTTACCAACTATGTGGACGGCCGAAACATTAAATGCATTAGCAGTTCGAACCACTGACCCAATGTTGAGATCATGTTGCCAATTTTCAATGGCAATGTGCAATTTTGCGCGCGAAGTGTCTAAGTCGGCAACGATTGCTTCCACTGACCAATATCGATATTTATCAACAACATTTCTACGATCGCCGAGTTCAAGTAATTCAGGATCAAAATGATCCTGCGTTGGCCACGGCAGTGGGTGCGGACCAACTCCAACAACTGGATAAAACTCTCCCGGACCGAGTTCGCCGCGATCAGGTGCTTCGGTCATTTAAGAATTAAGCGCGTGCGCAATTGCCGCAGTGTGAGCAGCAGTTGAGCCACAGCAGGAACCGATTGCATTAATTCCTAGTTCCTTCATCTGCGTTGCGAATTCGCCCATTTCCTGCGGTGTGCCGGTGTAAACAAAGTCCGCTCCAACTAGCTGGGGTAATCCGGCATTGGACTGAATGAAAATGTGTACACCTGCTGGCTTGGCATCGGCGAGCTCACTAGCGATGATTCGCATTTCATCTGTGCCACGGCCACAGTTAGCTCCGATTAGACGAACACCCATTTCAGCAATTGCAGTGATCGCTTGTGCAGGTTTAACACCCATCATGGTTCGCAAGTTTGTATCAAAACTTAGAGTTGCAACTATTGGCATGCCAGGTGCAACTTCCTTAGCCGCTTCAACGGCCGCGGCTACCTCGCCTAGGTCGCTCATAGTCTCAATCAAAATTGCATCGCAGCCACCATCGACTAATCCACGAATTTGATCAGCAAATAATGCTTTACCTGATTCGGGAGTTAGTGTTCCCATCGGATCCATAAGTTCACCAGAAGGACCGACATCTCCGAACACAAAAACATTTTCAAACTTGTCAGCCACAGAACGCGCAACTTGGGAGCCAGCTTTATTTAGTTCATGAACGCGATCACCAAGGTCGTGCATTTCGAGACGGCCTTTAGTGCCGCCAAAAGTATTTGTTGTTACGACGTTGGACCCAGCTGTTGCGTAGCCGTGAAGAACTGAGGCAACTTTTTCTGGTTGTTCGACATTCCATAATTCTGGTGCGCCACCATCAGTGAGACCCAAGTCCTGTAACGCGGTACCCATTGCGCCATCTCCCACAAGTGGATTTCCAGCATCAAGCCATTCGTAAACGTTAGCCATTGTTACTCCTTAGAGTTTAGGAAGATTGGTTAAGAAAGTTTGTCGAGCATAACTTGCAAACCGGCGTCGTCAAGGGAATTCTCAATCCCAGAACTGACTCGCTCGGCTACTTCAGTGGCGTCGCCTTCTTCAAGGATCCAGTCACTTTTACGCCAGCCATCTAGATAAGCATCAGCATCTTCGGCGCCAACCCGCATGGCAGCTTCATCAATTGCTTCTTGAAAACGACTAGCAAGGGATACCTTTACGGTTTCATCGCCATCTCGCACCACAACCATGGAGGGAAAATCGCGCCAGTAAGTTATTTGGTATTCACTCATGCCTAGATTCTAGTGTTAATACGTAAGTTTGAGCCTGGGTCCCAACCGATACTGTTATGAACGTGAAGCGCGTACTGATAATTCATGGCTGGGGTAACGAACGCCCAGTCGGGCACTGGCATCGCCTGCTGGCAACTCATTTGCGCCAACAGGGTCACGTAGTTGCCTACCCCCAACTTCCAGATACCCAACTCCCAAGTTTGGATAAGTGGTTAGCAGTTCTCAAAGTTGAACTAGACATGCTCAAAGAGGCTGGAGAAGGTGAGTTAATTGTTTTAGCTCACTCATTAGGCTGCCTAACTTGGTTACACCTAGCACAGAGTGGATTTTTGCAAGAACCAGCTAGTCGAGTGCTGCTAGTTGCAGCAGCGGATCCAGATCTGTGCGGCGAAGTGCCGAGTTTTCAAATTGATTTAAATTCCCCGCAGGTAAAAGCAGCCGCACAGAGTGCTGCGGCGTCAACACTGTTTGTTGGTAGTGATTCTGATCCGTGGCAACCCCTCGGTGTTGCAGAAACTTTTGGGAAACCACTGGATCTCCCTTACGTAGTAATACCCGGCGCCGGGCACTTTGCCATCGAAGAAGGCTGGACTCCTTGGACGGGTGTTATCAATTGGATTACGGATGCAACTGCAGATTTAGCGGTGCGTTAACAAATGCTTGCTGACTTAAAGAAACTTTGGCTGATTCCAGCGTTTCGTACCTTACTTATAGCGCGCATCATTTCCAACATTGGAAATGGACTTGGGCCAATCGCTCTTGCATTTGGCGTACTTAGTTTGGAGGGCGCGACTCCAACGAGTTTAAGTATTGTGATGGCTGCCCAACTTGGACCTATGGTCGTCTTTATGCTTTTCGGAGGCGTACTGGCAGATCGATATCCAAGAGCTCTGGTAGTTGGAACTTCAGATATATTCTTGAGCGGATTTGTCGTTGCCAACGGAATAATGCTGATCAATGGATCAGCAACCGTTACGAGTTTGGCGATCATCGCTTTCATAAGTGGTTCGCTCAATGCTTTGTGGTGGCCAGCTTTTGCTGGACTAGTTCCAGAAGTAGTGCCTGAGGAAGATTTGCAATCTGCAAACTCTGTTATTGGCCTTGGCGCAAACGCAGCAAACATTGCTGGAACTGTTGCTGGCGGAATCATTGTTGCTGGCATCGGCGCCGGTTGGGCAATGGTTACTGATGGAGTCTCTTTTTTAATTGCTGGAATTTTAGTTTTCACACTTCGCAAATTTGGAAAAACTAGAGACACTTCCCAGCACACACCCTCAGTGTTTGAAGATCTTGCACATGGCTGGAAAGAATTCTCTAGCCGCAGTTGGGTTGTGACAGTCGTTGCGGGATATTCCATTCTTGTCATGATTTTTGAAAGTGTGCTTGGAGTAGTTGGACCCGTGCATGCCGAGCAGGAGCTAGGTGGGCCAAAGCCGTGGTCATACATCCTGGCTGCGCTATCAGTAGGCATGATGGCAGGAGTTCTAGTTTCTTTAAAAGTTCGTCCTAAGCGACCACTTTTGATTGCATTGATTGCTCAACTTGGCGTTGCAGCTTGGATATTTACAATCGGTGTGACTAATTGGATTCCGCTAATTATGGTCAGTGCATTTTTTGCTGGCA
>Ga0209444_10001277_pt1 | contig 13893 bp, 12 predicted proteins | sample LauGreFaBDMM15DN_2_FD_188215 | JGI IMG/M metagenome (GOLD analysis project Ga0209444, IMG submission 188215) | Freshwater lake microbial communities from Lake Michigan, USA - Fa13.BD.MM15.DN (SPAdes) (version 2) | ecosystem: Environmental > Aquatic > Freshwater > Lake | place: Lake Michigan...
CTTCTTGGCGGTCTGCCGTCACACCCATATTACGGATGAGTTTGAGCATGGTGACCACGTCTTGCAGATGCGGCACATTAGCGAGCGTGACAGGTTGATCAGTCAACAAGGCTGCGCACAGTTCTGGCAAGGCCGCGTTTTTGGCGCCAGAAATCAGCACCTCGCCCTGCAAAGCGTTGCCCCCACGAATCAGGAGTTTGTCCATGCCTACGTGCCTGCCTTCTCAGCGTCGCTCATCTTCTCCCACTCAGAGGGGCTGTAGGTGCGCATTGACAAAGCATGGACTTCGTCGGTCACCATGCGGTTGCCTAAAGTGGCGTAGACGCGCTGGTGGCGCTGGATCAAACGCTTGCCTTCAAATTCTGCCGAGACCAAAGTGGCATACCAATGGCGGCCGTCCCCTTGGACTTGCAAATGCGCACAGGGAAGGCCTGCGCCGATGAGATCTTGTAGTTCTTGAGCAGTCACATTAGCCTCGAATCTTGAAACCGATACGCAATAAATTCACAGCCACGGCAGAAATGATTAAGAGGCTTACCCCCACCACACCCAAGCTCAACCAAGGCGAGACATCGCTTTGGCCAAAGAATCCATAACGAAAGCCGTCGATCATGTAGAAAAACGGATTGAGATGGCTCACCTGTTGCCAAAAATCAGGGAGTGAATGGATGGAATAAAACACCCCACTCAAAAACGTCATCGGCATGATGATGAAGTTTTGGAAAGCTGCCATTTGGTCAAATTTTTCAGCCCACAAGCCGGCGATCAACCCCAAGGCGCCCAACATCGCAGCGCCTGTGAAGGCGAATACCAAAGCCCACAAGGGCTGTTGTGGCAACAAAGAAAAATTAAGGGCTGAGGATTGCCACACAAATAAAGCGGTTGCCAACAACACGCCCATGCCCACCGCCATACCGCGCACCACGGCTGACAAGGTGTAAGCAAAAAACCAACTCCAGTGCGACAGGGGCGTGAGCAATAAAAACACCAAGTTGCCCATGATCTTGCTTTGCACCATGGACGACGAGCTATTGGCAAAAGCGTTTTGCAACACGCTCATCATGACCAAACCGGGTATGAGGAAGGCGGTGTAACCCACACCGTCGTAAACCTTGACATGGTCTTCTAGTACATGGCCAAAGATCAGCAAATACAAAACGGAGGTCAGCACTGGTGCACCCACCGTCTGGAAGCCCACTTTCCAAAACCGCAATACCTCTTTGTAAAACAGCGCGCGCCAGCCGGTCATACCGTCTCCTTTGGAGTGTTGGCGTGCATCACGTCCAAGAAAACATCTTCTAAATCAGCTTTGCGAATTTCTACATCTTCTGCATTCAAACCCGCTTCACGCAAGGCAGCTAAATGGCGCTCGATCTCAAGCGCGTCATGCGCGGGTAACTGCACGATGCGGCCGGTCACGCGCGCTTTCGCCGCCAAAGCGGGAGGCAAGGCCGCGTCCAACTTGAAACGCAAGACATTGCTGGATGCGGCTTTGAGCAGTTCGTCGGTTCTATCGAGTGCTACGACCTTGCCGTTTTTCAGCATAGCAATGCGTTGGCACAAGGCTTCCGCCTCTTCGAGGTAATGGGTCGTCAACAACACCGTGTGGCCAAGCTTGTTAAGTTTGGCAATGAATTGCCACAAGGTTTGGCGCAACTCCACGTCAACACCAGCAGTGGGTTCGTCCAAAACAATCACGGGTGGCTTGTGCACCAGAGCTTGTGCCACCAACATACGTCGCTTCATACCGCCTGAGAGTTGGCGCATGTTGTGGTTGGCTTTGTCGCTGAGCCCTAAGCTCTCGAGCAACTCGTCAATCCATGCATCGTTGTTTGTGACACCGAAGTAACCCGACTGAAACCGCAAGGCTTCACGCACATTGAAGAATGGGTCAAACACCAACTCTTGCGGCACAACGCCGAGTTTTTTGCGCGCCTCTGCGGCTTGGGTGTTGACATTGGTGCCAAGCACCGATACTGTGCCCGAAGTGGCTTTGGCCAACCCAGCCAAGATACTAATGAGTGTTGTTTTGCCTGCGCCGTTGGGCCCGAGCAATCCAAAAAACTCCCCTTGCTCAATATCAAAACTCACGCCATCGAGTGCCTGAAAAGGCCCACGGGCGGTTTGAAAAGTTTTAGAAACGGATTGAAAGGAGATGGCTGGCATGGGAAGCCTTATATTTTAAGGCTTTGCCAAGGGCTCGCCTGAATACGCTTAGTGGAGCAACTCCGTCACACCATAGACCTGCGCCAAGGCGAGCAATCGTTTTGGCAGTCCAATCACTTGAAATTGACCGCCTAGTTCAAGCACGGTGCGTCGGCAGGCCAACACCACCGCCAATGCGGAGGAGTCAAACTGCTGAAGCGCAGACGCATTGAGCGACACCCCCCTGTCTGCTGCCAATTGGGACATGTTTTGGGTCAAGTTATCGGCGACAGCTTGCGCTTGGTCTTGCATGATGGTGGCTGGTAAAGCAAAGATGGCAGACATGGTGACCATGTTTTACTTTCCTTGAACCTTAGCGGCATTGGATTTGTTGCGATCAGCCAAACTCGCGATCAAGCCGTCTACGCCTTTGGCGTTTATTTCTTGCGCAAACTGGCTGCGGTAGTTGTCGACCAACCACACTCCCATCACATTGAGGTTGTAAATGCGCCAACCTGTAGGTGCATCAGGCGCCTTTTCTACGCGGTAATCAAGCTGGATAGGCTCTCCCTTGCCACGTACTTCAGTACGCACAACAACTTCTTTGTCATCGGGTGCTGAACGTACGGGCTTGATGACGATGGTTTGGTCATTGAATTGGCTCAAAGCGCCAGAGTAGGTGCGCACCAACAAGGTTTTGAATTCTTCTTGCAAGCGTTTTTGCTGCTCAGGCGTGGCTTGGCGCCAAGTCGGCCCCACTGCAGAGGCCGTCATACGTAAAAAATTGACGCTGGGCATCACTTTTTGGTCAACCAGCACAACGATTTTGTTGATATCGCCTGCCGCAATCGATTTGTCAGTTTTGATCGCATCAATCACATCACCGGACAGACGCTTGATGAAGGCCTCGGGGGTGTCGTCAGCAGCTAAAGCGCTAGTCAGTAGCCCCGAAGCCAGCATTGCGCTAATCAGCATTACGCCCATCAGTATTGCGCCAGTCAGTATTGCGCCAGTCAGCATGCGCGGCAAGCGATAAAGCATAGAAGTTAGGTATTGCATAGTGGGTAAAACAACTCAGGTGGGGCACATCATCTCAGCAAGCGGCTAAAGATGACAAAGACTTAAAAACGAAGGCGAATCTTAAATGCAAACCCAGTTACTTGGCTGGCACAGGGTTGGCGGACGGATCGTAGTTGCTGTCTTCTTCGTCAGGCGGGTTACCGTCATAGATTTGTGAACGTCGGTATTGCAAAAACGCATCTCGGGAAAAACTGTATTTGTCGATCGATGCTTCTTCCAACATCCTGCCAGACTTCAAAAGCTCTGCGCGCTTACTGACCAAACGTAAAGCAAACACTTGGTTACGCGTTGGTATGTCATTGATGAACTGGGTAGGGCTGACCGCAAAATCAACGGGCATGCTGGCCCCATCGCGCAAAGTGGATGGCCCGAAAAGTGGCAAGACAAGGTACGGGCCATTGGGCACGCCCCAATACCCCAAGGTCTGACCAAAATCCTCAGGGTGTCGCTCGAGCTTCAAATAAGTTGCAACATCAAATATGCCGTAGATGCCAAAAACGGTATTGACGACAACGCGTCCCAAAGACTCCACGGTGTGGATGGGCTTGAGCTGCAATGCGTTGTTGACCGTAGACCACATATCAGCCAAGTTGTTAAAAACATTGCGAACGCCAGCTTGAATGAGTTCAGGCACGACATTGCGGTAGCCAGTCGCAACAGGCTTTAAGACGTTGTCGTCGATCGTGTCATTGAAGCTTGCAACCTTGCGGTTCATCGGCTCCCATGGATCTTTGGGATTTGCCATAGGTGACGTGGCGCAACCAACCAGCACCAAGCTAGCAGCGATTAGCAAGCGACTCAGAAGCTGCTTCATTTAGACCCCTGCGCCGGCGCAGGTTCAGCCGCCTTGTTGTACAAAAACTGGCTGATCAAGTTTTCCAAAACAACCGCCGATTGGGTCGCTTGAATGCGATCGCCTGCTTGCAAGTTGTCTGCTTCCGACCCGGCTTCAATTCCGATGTACTGCTCGCCCAATAAACCTGAGGTCAAGATTTTGAGCGAGCTGTCTTTGGGAAATTGGAAACGGTTTTCCAATGCCAAGGTGACGGTAGCTTGAAAAGTTTTGTCGTCAAACGTGACCGAGTCCACACGCCCCACGACGACGCCTGCGCTTTTGACTGCGGCTTGGCGCTTCAAGCCGCCCACGTTGTCAAACCGTGCCGTCACGTTGTAGGTGGTTTGGAAATTCATGCTGAGCAAATTGGCAGACTTCAATGCCAAAAACAAAATCGCCGCAGCACCCAAGAGCACAAACAAACCGACCCAGACATCATTTTTGGAACGTTGCATATCGACCTCGATTCATCAAATACTAAACATCATGGCAGTGAGGATAAAGTCCAAAGCCAACACGGCCAGCGAAGCGACCACCACAGTGCGCGTTGTTGCGCGCGATACACCTTCTGGTGTGGGCTGTGCTTCGTACCCTTGCAACAAAGCGACAAAGGTAACTGTCACGCCAAACACAATACTTTTCACCACGCCGTTGCCCACATCTTTCCAGACATCGACGCCGCCTTGCATCTGGCTCCAAAAAGCCCCGGCATCGACGCCAATCATCAAAACGCCAACCATCCAGCCACCGATGATGCCCACCGCGCTAAACACTGCCGCCAACAAAGGCATGGTGATCACGCCAGCCCAAAAACGTGGTGCCAATATGCGCTGCACAGGGTCAACTGCCATCAAATCCATGGCGCTCAATTGCTCGCCTGCTTTCATCAAACCGATTTCTGCAGTCAACGAGGTACCAGCGCGACCTGCAAACAACAAAGCGCTTACCACTGGCCCAAGTTCACGCACCAAACTTAAAGCCACCAACAATCCCAAAGCCTCGGACGAACCATAGCGTTGTAAGGTGTAGTAACCCTGCAAGCTCAACACAAAACCCACAAATAAACCCGAGATGGCAATGATGGCCAGCGAATAGTTGCCTAAAAAATGGATTTGGTCACGCACCAAACCAAAGCGGCGCATGGTCACGCCAAACAAGCGCATCAAACGCACAAACAGTGCCGCACCGTGGCCTAAATTAGCCAAAAAACTGCGCACGGTAAAACCGATATTGGCGATGAACTTCATGCTTTCGCCACCACTCCAAAATCATCCATCACTGACGGGCCTGGATAGTGAAAACGCACCGGCCCTTCGGGAGCGGCGCTGACAAACTGATGTACCAAGGGGTCGGAGCTCGAGCGCACCTCGCTAGGTGTGCCTTGCGCGACGATCTTGCCGTTAGCCAATACGATGACTTGGTCGGCGATATGAAAGGTTTCATCCAAATCGTGCGACACGATGACGCTGGTCAGTCCCAAGGTGTCATTGAGTTGGCGAATCAAACGCGCCGCGGTTCCTAGAGAAATAGGGTCAAGACCTGCAAAAGGCTCGTCATACATCACCAGTTGTGGGTCCAACGCCATCGCACGCGCTAAGGCAACGCGTCTGGCCATACCGCCTGAAACTTCACTCGGCATTAAATCGCGTGCGCCACGCAAACCGACTGCTTGGAGTTTCATCAAGACGATGTCGCGGATCATCGATTCGTTCAAGTCAGTGTGTTCACGCAATGGGAATGCCACGTTGTCAAACACACTCAAATCGGTGAACAAAGCGCCAAACTGGAACAGCATGCCCATGCGTCTGCGCATGGTGTAGAGCTCAGCTTGATTCATGCTGCCAACTTCTTGGCCTTCAAAAGTTAAGTTGCCAGATTGGGCGCGGTATTGGCCACCGATTAATCGCAACACTGTGGTTTTTCCACCACCAGAGGCCCCCATCAGCGCCGTGACCTTGCCACGCGGCACCGTCAAACTGATGCCATCCAAAATCACCCGCTCGCCGTAACCAAAGCGTACGTCACGCAGTTCAACTAGCATGTCGCTTGTATGGGGCTTGGAAGATGGGGGGTGCATAGAAGAAAAAAGCTGGCGCAAACCAGCTTAAACCATTTTAGTTGCAAGAAGATTTAGGCCTGATTGGGCAAACTTGAAGCAGCACATATTGCCTCAGAGCACTGTGCAGACACAAAAGTGCCTGCACTACGAGGTAAATCGCTAACCTAACGCGGTAAATCGCTAACGCCCATCAAGAACTCATCCACCGCGCGCGCCGCTTGTCGGCCTTCGCGAATCGCCCACACCACCAGCGATTGGCCACGGCGCACATCGCCTGCTGCGAATACTTTGGGCACGTTGGTGGCATATCCACCGACTGCTTCGGTGCTGGCTTTGGCATTGCCGCGAGCATCTTTGACGACCGCAAAGCCGTCGAGCAAAGTCGCGACAGGATTAACGAAGCCCATCGCGAGCAATACCAAGTCAGCTTTGATCACTTCTTCGGAGCCAGCCACTTCCACCATCTTGCCGTCTTTCCATTCCACGCGCACGGTTTTGACGCCAGTGACTTGGCCTTTTTCGCCGACAAACTCTTTGGTTGAAATAGCGAACTCGCGCTGGAGCAATCCCTTTTCGGCGCTCTCATCGTGGCTGGAACTGGTGCGCAATTTCAGCGGCCAGTAAGGCCAGACCAATGATTTGTTTTCATGCTCAGGCGGCATGGGCATGACTTCAAATTGCGTCACGTGGGCTGCGCCATGGCGGGTGCTAGTGCCTACACAGTCAGAGCCCGTGTCGCCACCACCGATCACCACCACATGCTTGCCCTCGGCACGCAATTGGTCTTTGAGCTTGTCACCCGCATTCACTTTGTTTTGCTGTGGCAAAAACTCCATGGCGAAATGGATACCCGCTAAATCACGGCCAGGTGCTGGCAAATCGCGTGATTGCTCAGATCCACCAGTCAAAAGCACTGCATCAAATTCTTTTTTGAGTTGTTCAGGGGTAATGCTTTCTTTGGCCCAGTTGGTCACCTTCGTGCCCTTGGGCATCTCACCCACCAACACGCCCGTGCGAATCGTCACGCCTTCGGCTTGCAACTGTTCAGCGCGGCGGTCGATGTGCGATTTTTCCATCTTGAAGTCTGGAATGCCGTATCGCAACAAACCGCCGATGCGGTCGTTTTTCTCAAACAAAGTGACGTCGTGACCGACGCGCGCAAGTTGCTGTGCAGCGGCCATGCCGGCAGGGCCAGACCCCACCACGGCCACTTTTTTGCCCGTCTTGTGTTTAGGCAACTGCGGTGTGACCCATCCTTCAGACCAAGCACGGTCAATGATGGCGTGCTCGATCGACTTGATGCCCACTGCGTCGTCGTTGTAGTTCAAAGTGCAGGCCGCTTCGCATGGTGCAGGGCAAATGCGTCCGGTGAACTCAGGAAAGTTATTCGTGCTGTGCAACACATCGATCGCCGTTTTCCAATCTCCTTGGTAAACCAAGTCATTGAAGTCAGGAATGATGTTGTTGACTGGACAGCCGCTATTACAAAAAGGCGTGCCGCAATCCATGCAACGCGCGCTTTGGTCTTTGGCTTGTTTGTCATCCAAAACAATAACAAACTCTTTGTAATTTTTCAAACGCTCGGTGACAGGCTTATAGCCCTCTTCGATGCGCTCAAACTCCATGAATCCGGTAATTTTTCCCATGATGGATTTCCTTTACTTGGCAGCAGCCACAGCTTTTTGAGCCTTGGCTGGTACGATGGTTTTAGCTGTTTTGGCGGCGTGAATTTCACCTAAGGCACGCTTGTATTCGTTCGGGAACACTTTGACAAACTTGGTGTGCGCAGTACTCCAGTTATCCAACAAGTCACGGGCGCGTTTGGAGCCCGTCCAGCGGTGGTGGTCTTCGAGCAATTTTTTCAACTGCGCTTCGTCTGATTGGTCGCGGTGCCACACAGGCTTGGGCACAGTCGTTTCTTGCTCAGCGGCGGTCAAAACTTTTTCAAGCGAGACCATCGCAGTGTTGCAACGCGTGGCGAATTGGCCGTCCTCGTCGTACACATAAGCGATACCACCGCTCATACCGGCAGCGAAGTTGCGGCCAGTTTTACCCAACACCGCCACGGTTCCACCAGTCATATATTCACAACCATGGTCGCCTGTGCCTTCGATGACTGCGCTAGCGCCAGACAAACGAACGGCAAACCGCTCACCTGCTACCCCTGCAAAAAACGCCTCGCCCGAGGTTGCGCCATACATCGCCGTATTACCCACAATGATGTTGTTGATCGCATCGCCTCTAAAGTCAATGCTGGGACGCACCACGATGCGACCGCCCGACAAACCTTTGCCCGTGTAGTCATTCGCATCACCAATCAAATACAAGGTGATGCCGTTGCACAAGAACGCGCCAAACGATTGCCCACCCGTGCCTTCAAGTTGGATGCGAATAGTGTCATCCGCCAGGCCTTGTGGATGCACCTTGGTCACCGCGCCCGAGAGCATGGCACCAACAGAACGGTTGACGTTGCGCGCCACCTCCATGAACTGCACTTTTTCGCCACGCTCGATCGCAGGCTTAGATTTTTCAATCAGCTTTTGGTCGAGTGCTTTTTCTAAGCCGTGGTTTTGCACATCGACATGGAAGCGCGGCACATCAGCAGCGACTTGCGGCACCGCCAACAAACGGCTGAAATCCAAGCCACTGGCTTTCCAATGTTCGATACCTTGGCGCATGTCGAGCAAGTCGGCACGGCCAATCATGTCGTCAAACTTCTTGATACCCAATTGCGCCATGATTTGGCGCACTTCTTCTGCAATAAAGAAGAAGTAGTTCACCACGTGCTCAGGCTTGCCAGAGAACTTCTTGCGCAACGCGGGGTCTTGCGTCGCCACACCGACAGGGCAGGTGTTCAAGTGGCATTTGCGCATCATGATGCAGCCTTCGACCACGAGTGGTGCAGTGGCGAAACCAAATTCATCTGCACCTAACAACGCACCGACTGCAACGTCGCGGCCTGTTTTCATTTGGCCGTCGGCTTGCACACGGATGCGTCCGCGCAAACCATTGAGCACCAAAGTTTGCTGAGTTTCAGCCAAACCGATTTCCCAAGGGCTGCCGGCGTGTTTGATCGACGACCAAGGCGAAGCGCCCGTACCGCCATCGTGTCCGGCGATCACCACGTGGTCGCTCTTACATTTCGCGACACCCGCCGCGATCGTTCCAACACCAATTTCAGACACCAACTTGACGCTGATGCTGGCGTGGGGCGCCACGTTTTTCAAGTCGTGGATGAGTTGGGCCAAGTCTTCGATCGAATAAATATCGTGGTGCGGTGGCGGTGAAATCAAACCCACACCTGGCACGCTGTAGCGCAACTTGCCGATGTATTCCGACACCTTGCCACCAGGCAACTGGCCGCCTTCACCGGGCTTGGCACCTTGCGCCATCTTGATTTGGATTTGGTCGGAGGAGGATAAATACTCCGCTGTCACACCAAAGCGGCCAGACGCCACTTGTTTGATACGTGAACGCAAACTGTCGCCATCTTGCAGCTCAACATCAACTTCCACTTGGTCTTCGCCAATCACGCTCTTCAAAGACTCACCCTTTTTAATCGGGATGCCTTTGAGTTCGTTGCGGTAGCGTGCAGGGTCTTCGCCGCCTTCACCGGTATTGCTCTTGCCACCGATGCGGTTCATCGCGACTGCCAACGTGGCGTGGGCTTCAGTGCTGATAGAACCGAGCGACATCGCACCGGTTGCAAAGCGCTTGACGATCTCGGCAGCAGGCTCGACTTCGTCGACCGAAATCGCTTTACTAGGGTCGATCTTGAACTCAAACAAGCCACGCAATGTCAAGTGACGCTTGCTTTGGTCATTGATGAGTTGCGCGTATTCCTTGTAGGTGCTGAAGTTGTTGGTGCGGGTGCTGTGTTGCAACTTGGCAATCGCATCTGGCGTCCACATATGTTCTTCGCCACGCACACGCCATGCGTATTCGCCGCCGGTGTCTAGTCGGCTGGCCAGCACAGGGTCTTCACCGAACGCGGCTTTGTGCATGCGAATGGCTTCTTCGGCTATTTCAAAAATGCCAATACCTTCCACACGGCTTGGCGTACCGGTGAAATACTTTTTCACTGTCTCGGTATTGATACCGATCGCTTCGAAAAGTTGCGCGCCGCAATACGACATATAGGTCGACACGCCCATCTTGGACATGATCTTTGAGAGGCCTTTGCCAATCGCTTTGACGTAGTTGTATGTGGCTTTTTCTGTTGACAAATCATTAGGCAGGTCTTTGTGCAAAGCGGCCAAAGTTTCCAAAGCCAGATAAGGGTGTACAGCTTCTGCGCCATAACCCGCCAACACAGCAAAGTGATGCACTTCGCGTGCGCTGCCAGTCTCAACCACTAGGCCAGCAGTTGTTCGCAACCCTTCACGCACCAAATGTTGGTGCACCGCTGACAAAGCCAGGGCTGCTGGAATAGCAACCCGTTCTGCGCTTATGAATAGGTCGCTGATGATCAAAATGTTTTTGCCGCTGCGGATGCTGTCCACCGCTTCTGCACACAACGACGCCAACTGCGCCTCAACACCTTCATGGCCCCATGACACGGGGTAAGTGATGTCCAAAGTCGCGCTCTTGAATTTGCCTTGGGTGTAGGTTTCTATATTGCGCAACTTCGCCATATCGGCAAAGTCCAAAATCGGTTGGCTGACTTCCAAGCGCATCGGCGGATTGACTTGGTTGATGTCAAGCAGGTTTGGCTTGGGTCCAACAAACGAGACCAGCGACATCACGATCGCTTCGCGAATCGGGTCGATGGGTGGATTGGTAACTTGCGCGAACAACTGCTTGAAGTAGTTGTAGAGCGATTTATTTTTGCTGGACAACACGGCCAAGGGACTGTCGTTGCCCATCGAGCCAATGCCTTCTTCGCCGTTGATGGCCATGGGGGCCATTAAGAATTTGATGTCTTCTTGGCTGTAGCCGAAGGCTTGTTGGCGGTCTAGTAAAGAGGCTTGTGAAATGTTAGTTGCGTATCTGGTGGAGGTAATGTTTGCGTTTGTATTTGTGACTTTGCTGGATCCCGACCCTGTAAGCGAATTTGTTGCTGAGCCAATGTTGTCGCGCCCCTTTACATCATCAAGTTTGATGCGAACGTTCTCGATCCACTGTTTGTATGGACGGTTGTTGGTCAACCCGGCTTTGAGTTCTTCGTCATCGATCATGCGACCTTGTTCCAAGTCAATCAAGAACATCTTGCCGGGCTGTAAACGCCACTTGCGCACGATCTTGCTCTCAGGCACTGGCAACACGCCAGACTCAGATCCCATGATCACCATGTCGTCGTCAGTGATGCAGTAGCGTGAAGGACGCAAACCATTGCGGTCCAAGGTCGCGCCGATTTGTCTGCCGTCGGTAAAGACAATCGATGCTGGACCGTCCCATGGCTCCATCATCGCTGCGTGGTATTCGTAAAACGCTTTGCGACGCTCGTCCATGGTGGCGTGGTTTTCCCATGGCTCGGGGATCATCATCATCACGGCTTGGCTGAGTGGGTAGCCCGCCATGGTGAGCAACTCTAAGCAGTTATCAAAAGTCGCAGTGTCTGATTGATCAGCAAAGCTAATGGGGTATAGCTTGCGCAAATCGTCGCCCAACACGGGGGAAGCCATCACGCCTTCGCGCGCCTTCATCCAATTGAAGTTTCCTTTGACCGTGTTGATCTCGCCGTTATGTGCGACATAGCGATATGGGTGGGCCAAAGGCCACTCGGGGAATGTGTTGGTCGAAAAGCGTTGGTGCACGAGCCCCAATGCAGAGACGCAACGCGCGTCGGCCAAGTCTTTGAAATACGTGCCCACTTGGTCAGCCAACAAAAGACCTTTGTAAATAATCGTGCGGCTTGACATGCTCGGCACGTAATATTCCTTACCGTGTTTCAAATTGAGATGTTGAATCGCGGCGCTGGCAGTTTTGCGGATGACATATAACTTGCGCTCGAGGGCGTCTTGCACGATTACGTTGCTGCCGCGGCCGATAAAGAGTTGGCGGATGACTGGTTCTTTTGCGCGCACTGTGGGAGACATTGGCATGTCTAAGTTCACAGGCACATCGCGCCAACCTAATAAAACTTGACCTTCCGCCAAAACCGCACGCTCTAGCTCTTGCTCGCAGGCCAAACGTGACGCATGTTCTTTAGGCAAAAACACCATGCCAACGCCATACTCGCCAAACGCGGGCAAAGTCACGCCGACCTTGGCCATGTCTTCACGGAACAAGGCGTCTGGAATCTGAATCAAGATACCCGCGCCGTCGCCCATCAAGGCGTCCGCACCGACCGCGCCGCGGTGGTCGAGGTTTTCCAAAATCTTGAGTGCCTGCCCCACGATCGCATGGCTTTTTTGGCCTTTGATGTGTGCCACAAAACCAACACCACAGGCGTCGTGTTCGTTGGAGGGGTCGTACAAACCCTGATGTTGCAAATAAACTTTGTCGGCAGCCGTAGTCATGGCGCACTCCTGAAATTTCTAGGGAAATGGAGCATACCCGAAAGCACCATTCGCACCAAAGAAATTAATTGGGGTCAGAACCTAATTAATTTCCTTTTGAAATTTCATAGATTTAATTGGGGACAGATCATCTCGGCTCATAAAGGCTTGAGCGGCGGCCTTCCAACCTTGTCTTTGCTTAGTCTTCTGGGGGTTTGGGCCTCTAAACCAGCGATAAATTTAGGGTCGCCCAATGCCCAACCGCTGAGCGTGGCGTCTGTCAATGCACGCTGCTGGTCAGCCTGAATGCCAGCATGCACCATTTCGACGTATGCCGCTTCTCGGGCAAAGGGGGTGTTGCCTAGCCCCCAATACAAGGCGTGAGGGGTGATGAGGCGGTCATTGCGCCGCCCCGCATAGTGGCCATAACTGGACCAAACATAGTCTTCTGGCTGCACCACCATATTGGCGCGCACCGGATTGAGGTCGATGTAAGCCATGCAGGCCAGCAAATAGCGCTCGGTCTGAATCAATGTAGAACGGTAGCGCCCTTCCCACAAAGTACCAGTGCGCCCATGCACCTTGTTAAATATTTGCACGTAGCTGCGCCCAACGGCTTGCATCATTTTGGGAAGGGCTTGGTCTTTTTGAGGCGTGAGTAAGAGGTGCAAGTGGTTGGTCATGAGCACATAGGCGTGAATATCCACCCCCTGCTCGCGGCTATGTTGATCAAATAAATCAAGCATGCGCTGGTAGTCCGCCGTATTTCTAAAAATATCTTGCCGGTCATTTCCACGCAATATCACGTGGTGCGGATAACCCGTAACAGTCAATCGTGGGAGGCGTGCCATTCGAGGATGGTAATGCGATTAATTAGGTTCTGACCCCAATTAAATGCGGCTAAAACGAATTTTGAGTAGCGCTTCTAGGCCGAATTCGGTGAGCAGGGCTTTGAGGCGGTCGGCGGCGCTTTGTTTTTTCTGGCCGGTGTATTTGGCGATGATGAGTTCGTTTTTCATGCTGTGCTCCCAGCCCACCAATTCGGTGACGGTGACTTGGAAGCCCATGGCTTCTAAGTACAAACAGCGCAAGACGTTGGTGAGTTGGCTGCCTATTTCGCGGGTGTGTAAGGGATGGCGCCAAAGCTCTGCTAAGGGGGTGCGCTTCAAATCGAATACTTTGTTTTGACGCAAACTTGCGGCTAACTCCGCTTGGCAACATGGCACCAAAACCATATGGCGCGCGTGTTTTTGCAAACCAAAATCTATCGCGTCATCGGTGGCGGTGTCACATGCATGAAGCGCTGTAACAACATCGAATCGCTCTGGCAAGGC
>Ga0209444_10001278_pt1 | contig 13891 bp, 11 predicted proteins | sample LauGreFaBDMM15DN_2_FD_188215 | JGI IMG/M metagenome (GOLD analysis project Ga0209444, IMG submission 188215) | Freshwater lake microbial communities from Lake Michigan, USA - Fa13.BD.MM15.DN (SPAdes) (version 2) | ecosystem: Environmental > Aquatic > Freshwater > Lake | place: Lake Michigan...
CTTCATCATCGATTGAGCCCATAGTCGTCCAGCTCGGTAGCTGCTTCTAACCAGAGGGCCACTTAGAACGCCTAGGAAGCCCATGCCTTCAGCAATCTCTTTGAGTTCAACGAACTCTTGAGGCTTTACCCATCTAGAGACCGGATGGTGTCTAACGGTAGGTCTTAGATACTGAGTAATGGTGATGATATCTGTTCCAGCATCATAAAGATCTTGTAGCGCTTGGATAACTTCAGAAATCTCTTCACCCATACCAAGAATCAAGTTGCTCTTGGTAACCATTCCTGCATTTCTTCCCTGAGTGATTACATCTAGTGATCTATCGTAGGTAAATGCTGGTCTAATTTGCTTGAAGATTCTTGGCACAGTCTCAACGTTGTGGGCAAAAACTTCTGGTTTAGCATCAAAGATTTTCTGCAGAAGTTCTGGCTTACCTGAGAAGTCAGGAATCAGAATCTCAACTCCGGTACCAGGGGACTGCTTGTGGATCTGACGAATTGTTTCTGCATAAAGCCATGAACCTTCATCAGGAAGATCATCTCTAGCAACACCGGTAACAGTGGCGTATCTAAGCTGCATCTTCTTTACAGACTGACCAACTCTTCTTGGTTCATCTGGATCTAGGTTGGCAGGCTTACCTGTGTCAATCTGGCAGAAGTCACAACGTCTTGTGCATTGAGCTCCACCAATGAGGAATGTCGCTTCACGGTCTTCCCAACACTCGAAGATGTTTGGACAACCTGCTTCTTGGCAAACAGTGTGAAGGCCTTCAGTTTTAACAAGAGTATGAAGAGCTTGGTACTCAGGACCCATCTTCGCTTTGGTCTTGATCCATTCAGGTTTTCTCTCAATGGGCACTTCAGCGTTTCGGGCTTCAACCCTAAGCATCCTCTTAGGTGCTACTGGTTCTTCACTCAATTTGAAACCTTCTCTATTTCAACTAGACGTCTCTGAATGATTTCAGCTGCCATGGCTGGAGTGACATCACGGTTAAGCAACTTGCTTATCGTACTTGTTTCAGCATCCTTGATACCGCAGGCGATGATGGTTTCGTAAGCATCCAGAGAGTTATTACAGTTCAAGGCGAAGCCGTGCATTGTTACTTTCTCTGCAACTCTGATACCGATAGCGGCAATCTTGACGTGGGTATCGCCAACAGGAGCCCAAACACCAGATCGGCCTTCAACTCTCTCGGTGTAGAGACCAAGCTCTGAAATGCTGTCGATAAGGACCTGCTCAAGCCAACGGACATATCCAACAACATCAATAGGTTCTGGCAATCTCATGATTGGATAACCGACTAGTTGACCTGGGCCGTGCCAAGTAATCTTGCCACCACGATCAACATCGATAACCGGAGTGCCATCCAAAGGACGTTCTTCATCTTCAGTTCTCTTGCCAGCTGTGTAAACACCATCGTGTTCTAGAAGCAGGACGGTGTTGGGTCTTTCTCCGCTAACAACCTGTGCATGAACTTCTCTTTGGATGTCCCAAGCTCTTTGATAATCGACAAAATCAGGTGCTAGACCTAGGACTTCGAAGATTGGCATGTCTCAATTCTAAATCCCATCCACAGGACCCAAATACCTCTAGATACCCACAACTAGCACCTCAGAAGGCTCAACAGACAGGCCGCTAGTTGAAGATTGAGCATGCTCTTCTCCTCTCAGCCAGCACTTAGACATTTCGCTGTTTTGAGCCTTGAGAAGAGGCGAAGATATGGAACCATCTGGCTGGTCAAAGACAGACGAGGTTTAGGGGAGAACCAGCATCTCCTGGTGCCAAGTAAGGCCAAAGCTTGGCCATTGTTGCTCAGTGCGCTGACTCAGCTTGATGCGAGCCCCGTGCGGTTGCGAAATGGCAAAGTAGCCCTGTTGGTGGGTAGTAACGATTTACGTTCCATTCACGAATCGATAACTAGGTCCAAGAAAACTAACGCTCAAACGCTTAATGCCTTTTCAGGATTTGAATCAGCTGCTTCGATTAGCAAAAGAAAACCACTTCTTGCCATTCTGGTAATGGCCGCGATAGTGGCGTTTGTCTCGGTTGTGCCAAAATCTGTTGTTGCGGACGTTTCAGTAATTGAGGTAACCCAGAAGCCCAAACCCACTCTTAAATGTGGATTGCCAATCCAAACGGATCAGCAACTAGTAGGAGTAATAGCAAAGTCAAAGTCAGTCAAAATCGGAGGCTTTCAATACAAGATTGCGAGTTCCCAAAAACTAGGCGGATTGATTCAACTCAAACTTAAACGAAAGTGTGATCAGAAATACTTCAGGGTAGATGCTTGGTCACAAAGTAACCAAGTCACTATTTCTAAGGTTTATTAGAAACCGAAGTTAGCCTGGAAGTTAGCTTCTTCTAGTCTCGCCTTGACTTCAACCAAGAATCTGCTTGCATCTGCACCATCGATGATTCTGTGGTCGTAGGAAAGAGCTAGGTAAACCATGCTTCTGATTGCGATGCTGTCCTGACCATTTTCATCTGTCACAACTACTGGACGCTTAGAAACAACACCTGTTCCAAGAATTGCTGACTGAGGCAAGAAGACAACAGGAGTGTCAAACAGAGCACCTCTAGAACCTGTGTTGGTCAAGGTGAATGTTCCACCTGAAAGCTCGTCTGGCTTCAACTTGTTCTCACGAGTTCTAGCAGCCATGTCAGCAATCTGCTGAGCAATAACACCCAGGCTCAGTGATGCAGCATCACGAATAACTGGAGTTAGCAAACCACGCTCGGTGTCAACAGCAAAGCTGATGTTTTCTGTTGCGTGGTAAACAATGTTTTCGCCATCGATTGCAGCGTTGATCTTCGGGTTAGTGCGCAAAGCTTCTGCTGCTGCCAGGAAGAAGAAAGGCATGAAGTTCAACTTCACTCCAGTCTTCGCTGTGAACTCTGCCTGAACCTTTGAACGAAGTTGAGCAATCTTTGTTACATCTACTTCAACAACTGTTGTTAGCTGAGCACTAGAAACCATAGAAGCAACCGCACGCTCACCAAGAACCTTACGAAGTCTTGACATTGGTTCAACAGTTCCACGAAGAGCAGAAGGTGCTGCTGTGAAAGCAGGAGCTGCAGGAGCTGATGATGCACCGCTAGCTGCAGTTAGAACATCTTCGCGACGAATTCTTCCGCCAACACCCGTTCCTGAAACAGCTGCAAGGTTTACACCAGATTCAGCTGCAAGTTTTCTAACTAGTGGAGTTACGTAGCTTGGATCAGTGTTTGTTGTTGCCGGAGCAACTGGGGTGGAAACCTGAGGAGTAAATACTGGCATAGAGACAGGAGGTGCAACTGGAGCTTGAACGACAGGTGCAACTACTACTGGTGGAGTGACAACTGGGGCTGCAACTACTGGTGCCACAACAGGAGCTTCAACTACTGGAGCAACTGGTGCTGCTACAGGTGCCTCGACTACTGGTGGGGCAGAAGCTGCTGGAGCGCTCGAAGCTACGCCATCTCCGATGATTGCGAGTACTGCACCAACTAGTGCAACTTCATCTTCTTGAACGAGGATCTGCTGAAGCACACCAGCTACGGGTGAAGGAATCTCGGTGTCAACCTTGTCGGTTGATACTTCAACTAGGGCTTCGTCGATAGCAACGGTGTCGCCGACCTTCTTCAACCATCTTGTGATGGTTCCTTCGGTGACGCTTTCACCTAGTGCTGGAAGTTTAACTTCGCTCATTCTTTACTCCTTGTGGGCAATCTCTAGTTTAGGCGTGTGCGTGAAGTGGTTTACCAGCAAGTGCCATGTGGGCCTCACCGATAGCTTCGTTCATTGTTGGGTGGGCGTGAACAAGTGATGCAACCTCTTCAGGGAATGCTTCCCAGTTGACGATGAGCTGTGCTTCACCAATCTGTTCACCAACGCGTGAGCCAATCATATGGATACCAATGATTGGACCGTTGTTGCGTCTAATAAGTTTTATAAATCCTGCGGTACCAAGAATCTGGCTCTTACCGTTACCACCGAGGTTGTATTCGTAAACAGAAATGTTGTCCTGTCCATAAGTCTCTGCAGCCTTAGCTTCAGTAAGACCAACAGATGCAATCTCTGGCTCTGAGTATGTGACCTTAGGAATTCCAAGTTCATCGATTGCTGCAGGACGAAGACCTGCGATTTCTTCAGCAATGAAGATTCCCTGCTGGAAACCTCTGTGTGCAAGCTGTAGTCCAGGAACAATATCTCCAGCTGCGTAGACACCAGGAACAGAGGTCTCTAGTCTTTCGTTGGTTAGAACATAACCGCGATCCATCTTCACGCCGTGCTCTTCGTATCCGAAACCTGCTGTGTTTGGTCCACGCCCAACAGCTACAAGCATTAGCTCTGCGTCAAAAGTCTCACCGTTTTCAAGAGTCGCAACAACACCTGTTGCACTCTGCTGAACTCCCTGGAAACGAACACCAGTCTTAAAGTTGATTCCACGCTTGCGGAATGCTCTCTCCATTGCCTTGCTTACAGAAGCATCTTCATTAGGAACAAGAGTAGGTAGACCTTCGATGATGGTTACATCTGTTCCGAATGATCTCCAGATAGATGCAAACTCAACACCAATAACTCCACCACCGAGAACAATTACCTTGCTTGGAACGAAGTCAAGTTGAAGAGCGTGCTCAGAAGTAATTACTCTTCCACCGATCTCTAGACCAGGAAGAGTCCTGCTGTATGAACCAGTTGCAAGTACAACGTTCTTACCGGTGTATAGATCTCCGTTTACTGAAATAGTTTTTGGAGCAACAAGACTTCCTTCACCAGATACAACAGTGATTTCCTTTGCAGAAACCAAACCGGTTAGACCCTTGAACAAACGATCCACAATGCCATCGCGATACTTGTTGACCTGAGGCATGTCGATACCTTGGAATGTAGCCTGAACGCCAACAGCTCCTGCGTCACGAGTTACATCAGCAACTTCAGCAGAGTGAAGAAGTGCTTTGGTTGGAATACAACCGCGGTGTAGACAGGTTCCACCTAGCTTGTCTCTTTCGATTAGAGCAACTGATAAACCTAGTTGTGAACTTCGAAGTGCGGCAGCATAGCCACCACTTCCGCCACCAAGGATTACGACGTCGAAATTATGCTCGGCCAATTTTGCTCCTCAAAGAGATTATTTACTGAAGGGTTCGTTATAAAGATTACTAGAAGACTATTTCTTCTGTTTAGTTGCCATTTGCTCGGCTACTGTGACCAGGGTTCTGACCATAGACCCAGTAGCTCCCTTGACTGCGTAGCCATAAGGAGCAAGGTCATTGTTGGCCGCTGTAGCAAAGTCCAAGTGTGCCCAGTTGAGGCGTTCCTTGCTCTTTGGCGATGCCAAGCCAACAAATTCTCTTAGGAATAAGCCACCGACAAGCATGCTTCCGGCAGGATTCCCCAATCTACTGTTCACGAAGTCAGCGATATCTGACTTCAGAAGATCGAATAGCTCTTCGGCTAGGGGCATGTGCCAGACAAGTTCGCCAGCTGCACTTGCAGCCTTCTCGATAGCTGCCACAGCGTTATCTTCGCCCATCAGACCTGTGTATCTGTTTCCAAGTGCCACTCTTGCACCACCGGTCAATGTTGCTATATCGATCATTAGATCTGGCTTTAGTTCTGAAGCCAGAATCAGGCCATCGGCCATGACCAAACGGCCCTCGGCATCAGTGTTGATAACTTCCACGGTCTTGCCATTACGGAATGTAATGACATCGGTTGGGCGAGTGGCCGAACCTGAAGGCATGTTCTCGGCAATGCATAAAAATGCAGTTACTTTGATTGGTAAACCTAGTTTTGCAATCGCAAAAGTTGCCTGCGCAATTGTGGCCGCACCCGCCATGTCGTACTTCATTCCAAGTATTCCTAGAGGTGGCTTAAGTGAAATACCTCCGGTGTCAAAAGTAATTCCCTTACCTACAAGGGCAAGGTGAGCTTTAGCTTTTGCAGGGGAGTAGGTGATCTTCACAAGACGAGGACCGCGAACTGAACCTTGACCAACAGACAGGATTCCAGTGCACTTTTCTTTAGCAAGTTTCTTTTCATCCCAGATCTCAACTGTCACACCAGGAATCTTTGACTGAGACTTAACAATCTCTGCCATCTTCGCTGGATACAAATCATTTCCAGGGGCGTTAACTAGATCTCGGGTTTGGTTCAAAGCATCTGATAGAACTTTGATTCGGTCTAAGTCTGATTTCTGAACTGACTTAGAAGAAATTAGATTCACTGTCTTGAGTGTTGAAGGCTTCTGTTCACCAGACTTGTAGTGGTTGTAGCTGTACTGAACGATTGCAATACCTTCTAGCAATGCGATTGCGATCTCTGCAGAAGCTACTGGAATGTCAATGTTGATTGTCTTCACATCGTTGAATGCTCTACCGATAGCTCCACCAACTTCGCGAGCTTTTGAGTGAGACGTGATTCCAGCACCAATACCAATTAGTCCGACAACCTCTGATCCAACGCTCACTCTTGAAGTTGACTCATAAGCTCCTGAGACTGAAAGAGCCTTTAGTTTTAGGGTCTTGAGTCCTGCAACCTTGGCTGCTGCTCCTTGGAGCTTGATGTCTTTTCCGTCCAAACCCACAGCATAGATAGCCATTGAGTCTGCGGTTGATTTAGGTGAACTTGCTAATACTTTGTAAGAAATAGAGGTCATAAACTCCATGTTATCTAGGGAAAGTAGAATGAACCCATGGCACAGCCAAATTCTCTATTCACACTGGTCAACTCTGACGTTTTCGTTCCAGAGGGTCTCCACCTGTTTGCCTCAATCTCAGGCTTCACAGACGCTGGTTCAGCCATGCAACAGATCTCAGATCACATTCTTGGGAACTTGGAATACGAAACAATTGCAGTTTTCAACAATGATGAACTTCTGGACTATCGCTCAAGACGTCCGGTCATGTATTTCGAGCAGGATCACATTGAGGATTACCAGCCAGCAACTCTTTCTCTTCATTTAGTCAGGGATGAAGTTGGAACCCAGTTCCTCTTCCTAAACGGCTATGAACCTGACTTTAAGTGGGAAGCATTCGCACAGGCTATAGAGCAGTTGTTTGCACTGCTTGCTATTGAAGATTTGACTTGGCTGCACGCCATTCCTTTCCCAATTCCTCACACAAAACCTGTGGGAGTAACTGTTTCAGGAAACCAAAAAGAAGTCATAGCTGAATATTCAGAATGGAAGCCACGTACACAGGTGCCCGGCAACATCATGCACTTACTCGAATACAGGCTTACCCAAGCAAACATTCCAAGCACCGGTTTCGTTTTGTTGATTCCGCACTACCTTTCAGACTCTGAATTCCCTCAGGCTGCTGTTGCTGGTTTCGAGCTAATTAGTAGTCACCTAAATCTCGTATTCCCAACAGATGACATCCGTGATGAAGGTGATGCCTTCCTTCGAAGGATTACTGCTCAAATGGCTGAGAACCAGGATCTTGCTCGTATGGTTCAGGGTTTGGAGACTAGTTTCCAGAACGAACGTTCAGCGAATGGACTTGGTTCGGTCAAGCCACGCGAGCGAGCCATCCCTGATGCCGATGAGATTGCAGCGGAACTTGAAGGCTATCTAGCTAGCCACCAGAAGAACAAACAGGAGAACGAAGAGGACCAAGACTGAAGCGTTCACCAACGCTAGTTCTCTTAGTTGCAGGTCTGGCATATTTTTTAGCGGTAACCCAACGTTCATCCCTTGGAGTTGCAACCCTCACAGCAAGTGAGAGATTTGATACCAATGCTCAGCAGTTAGCCACACTCGCCGTATTCCAATTAGTTGTCTACGCAGCGATGCAGATCCCAGTTGGAATTCTTGTTGATCGATTCGGGGCCAAAGTACTTCTGGTTGTTGGTGCTGCCATCATGGCCGCAGGACAGCTAACCGTTGCTTTCGCACCAAGTCTTGAGTATGCGGTTGTAGGGCGAATGCTCGTTGGGCTTGGAGATAGCTTCACCTTTATCTCAATGATCAGAATGGTCAATGGTTGGTATTCAGGTGCGAAAGCCTCAAAGATTCAGCAGTATGTCTCAACAGCTGGACAAACCGGTCAGTTCTTTTCTGCAGTTCCTTTCTGGTTCATGCTCGAAAACCTTGGCTGGGAACCTGCTTTTTCGGTCATGGCTGCTGCTTCTTTGCTAGTTGTTCTCTTGCTTCTGGCTTTCACATCAAACGAAGTTGAAGAAGGCAAAAAGAACACTCATGCGGTGAACTCAGTGAAGCAGGCTTGGGGTCAGCTGGTTGAGAATGTCCGAATTCCTGGAATCCGAATGTCCTTCTGGACTCATTTCACTACCCAACCAACCACAACATCGGTTGGCTTGTTGTGGGCTGTTCCTTATCTAGTTACTGCTCAGGGTCAAAAACTTGAGTTTGTGGCTTTTATTCTCTCTGCGATGGTTGGCTTTGGGTTTATCACTGGCCCGATTATTGCTGAAATATGTGCCAGAGCTCCACAACATAGAACGCAGCTCGTTTACTCAGTAGTAGGGCTAACAGTTCTAGCTTGGGTCGTCTTGTTTGCAATGCCTGGGAGCTCACCATCATGGCTATTGCTTGCCTGTTTCCTAGTGATATCCATTGGTGGACCGGCATCTATGGTGGCTTTCGACTTCTCTAAGGACTTTGTTCCTAAGCAAAGTCTGGGATCTGCCAATGGTTTTGCCAATGTTGGTGGTTTTCTGGCTACTTTAATCATGATGTACCTAACGGGACTCGTGATTGACCTTCTGTATGACCCAAATAGTGGCGTAGATCGCTACAACCTAGAGAGTTTCAGGTGGGGATTTGCATCTCAGTTCCTAGTTATCGCCATTGGGATATTTTTCTTCACCAAAGAGAGCCGGAAAGCTCTGAAAACTTCGAAATAGGGAATAACTCAGAGATTTTGGTGGTTATAAGGCATAGAGACATCATTTGGCTCTGTTGAACCGTAAAGTCAAGGATAGGTGGCATAATTGGAGACAGACCCAGTCATTTCACCCGATTTGACATGGGTCTTCGTAATGCCCGATTTTTCGACACGGTCAACCCTTAAACACTGAAGGTTCACATGGCTTTAAAACCAGCTAAGACATCTGCCGCTTCGGCTAAGAAAACCGCCGCACCTACTAAAGGAAAAGCAATCAAACCTTCAGCAACCAAAGTTTCTGCAACAAAAGCCAAAGCAACCGCAACAAAAGCAAAGCCAGTCGCTAAGAAGACTGCCACTAAGCCAGTTGTAAAGGCCGTTAAGCCTGCAGCAAAGGTAACCAAAGCTAAAGCCAAGCCAGTTGCTAAGGCAACTAAAGCAGCTGCGAAGGTTACCGCTAAGAAAGTTGTGGCAAAACCTGTCGTTAAGAAAGCAACCAAAGTTGTTGCGAAGCCTGTTGCGAAGCCTGTTGCGAAGCCAGCCGCTAAGGCAACTAAAGCTGCTGCAAAGCCAGCTGCCAAGGCAGCTGTAAAAGCTCCTAAAAAGATTTCTGCCACAAAAGGTGCTGGCATTGATGGTCTAGAGCTTGATGATGAAGAAGATGATTTAGATCCAGAGGCAATTGTTGCCGAAGCAGATGTTGATGTAATCGTTGCTGAGATTGATGAAACTATTCCTGAGGTTGAAGAAGACGAAGACAAGCCAGTCGTTCCTGAAGGAGCTTTAGTTCTTTCAACAAAAGAAGAAGATGATCTTCAGGTTCAGAGCACAAGCATCACTGGTGCAACAGCTGACCCGGTTAAGGACTATCTAAAGCAAATCGGTAAGGTTGCTCTTCTTAATGCTGAACTAGAAGTTGAACTTGCCAAGAGAATTGAAGCTGGTCTTTTTGCTGAAGAGAAACTTGCTACCGACAAGAAGCTAACCAAAGACATGGCTAGAGATCTTCGTTGGGTAGTAAAAGACGGACAAAGATCAAAGAGCCACCTGCTCGAAGCAAACCTTCGTCTTGTGGTTAGCCTTGCAAAACGTTACACCGGTCGTGGAATGCAATTCTTGGATCTTATTCAAGAAGGAAACTTAGGTTTGATTAGGGCTGTAGAGAAGTTTGACTACACAAAGGGATTCAAGTTCTCTACTTATGCAACATGGTGGATCCGTCAGGCAATCACAAGAGCTATGGCTGACCAGGCAAGAACTATTCGTATCCCGGTTCACATGGTTGAAGTAATTAACAAGCTTTCTCGTGTTCAACGTCAATTGCTTCAAGACCTAGGTCGCGAACCAACCCCAGAAGAATTAGCGCGTGAACTAGATATGACACCTGAAAAGGTTGTTGAAGTACAGAAGTATGGCCGTGAACCAATCTCACTTTCAACTCCTCTTGGTGAAGACGGTGACTCTGAATTTGGTGATCTAATCGAAGACACCGAAGCAGTGCAGCCAGCTGATGCAGTTGCATTCAGAATCATGCAGAGAGAAATCGAAAGACTTCTTGACACATTGACTCCGCGTGAAGCAGCTGTTATTCGTAGCCGTTACGGAATTGGCGATGGAGTTATGAAGACTCTTGACCAGATCGGTGAAGAGCACGGTGTTACTCGCGAAAGAATTCGCCAGATTGAAGCAAAGACAATGTCTAAGCTAAAGCACCCTTCTAGAGCTCAGTGGCTCAGAGACTTCATTAAAGAGAGCTAACCTTTGAGTTATCTACCAGCACTGCTAGTTGGCCGCTTGGTTCGTATTGCGGTTCGATTGGTTAGACCAGGTGGCGGTTCTGCGTTGCCTGGCCTAGTTGTGAGCAAGTTAGCCCCAAAGCTGGTCTTTAAAACCCTGAACTCTTTTGAAAAAGGGCTAGTAGTAGTTACTGGCACAGCAGGGAAGTCAACGACTACCAAAATGCTTGTGGCAATTGCTAGAGCCCACGGTCTCAATGTCTTTACTAATCCATCCACTGCCAACATTGAACAGGGATTCTTTAGCACGATTGTCAGACAAGCAAATCTCTTCGGCAAAGTTCCTGGAAACATCGCAATTCTTGAAATGGATGAAGGACACGCAGCTCAAGTCGTTGAGAAAGTAAAACCGAAGATCTCAGTAATTCTCAACGTGTTCGAAGATCAACTCGATAGATTTGTTGATCCTGCATTGGTTAGAGACAAACTACTTGATGTTGCGAGAGCAACCTACGGAACTTTGATTCTCAACGCGGACGATCAGAACTGTTTATTGATCGCAGATGAAGTCAAATCAGATTCTCTCTTCTTTGGCCTCGGTAAAGAAGTACAGGCGAGTGTTGGATCTGCAATGGCTTACGCTCCGACATACCAAGATAGATTGCCTAGACCTAAAACTGTTTGCTCAGCACTAACTCTTGAAGATCGCGAACTTGAATTAGAACTACATGGTGAGAAAACTAAGGTTGAGCTTCCTAGTAGGGGAGTTCACTTTGCTGTGGATGCTCTAGCTGCACTAACTGCAGCAAAAGAAATCCTCGGAGATGCTTTTGATTTGAAACTTGCATCAGAGACTTTGAACTCTTTGCCTCCAGTTTTTTCAAGAGGGGAAATCAAAGAGGTAAATGGCGAGCCTTGCGAATTTATTCTCGTTCAGAACCCTGTGAGCATGCAGTTGAACATTGACAACCTGTCACTGGATCAAGAGCAAGTGTTCTTCGCTATTGGTAGAGACGTGCACGATCCTTCATGGATGTGGACGGTTGATTTCAAGAAGCTGAAGAGAGTTCACACCGTTAGTGGTTTCAACTACGCCGATGCAGCTTTACTTCTTGCATACAACGATGTGCCAGTTCATTGTGTGGAACCAGAGTACTTCCAGGCAATTGATTCTTTCTTTGCACTCGAGAGGCCAAGTAACGGCATCAAGACTGTTATCTATAGCGCTGATGCGATGAGAAGAATGCGCAGATATCTGGGCTTCACCGATCCAGAGGATGTGGATCGTGTCTAAATCAATTCGACTAGCAGCTCTTTATCCAAACCATCTGAATCTCAATGGCGATTTAGCAAACCTGTTAGTTCTTCAGAAGAGACTTGAATGGTACGGGTTAGAAGCTGATGTTGTTTATGTTGAGAAGCCTACTGACCTAACAAAGTTCGATGTAGTACTTCTAGGCCATGGCTCTAGAGATGCCTGGTCTCAGTTAGAAGACATTGATCCTGAACTTATCCCATCTGTTGCATCACTTGTTTCAGCAGGTAAAAAGGTAATGGCAGTTTCAAGTGGCTATGAACTTCTTATAGAAGCTATAGACGGGCTCGTTGTTAAACACTCGGAAAGAGTTAGTGAGTTCAGAAGCCATGAAGAAATCGTTGGCTATGTAAACAGCGAAGCTGAGCTTGAACCAATTCGATGGACTAATGATTCGCTGTTCACTCTTTTTCACGGACCTGTTTTTGCAAAGAACCCAGATCTTGCAGATACGTTCGTAGGTTCATTGATTGCAGGATTAAGTGCTGCAAATGAGCACTTCTCTAAAATTAGTGAGCTCGCCGAAGTTAGTCGTAAGACTGCATTCGAAGACTAGTTAAGTTTGTCTGTCTCGTCCTGCCAGGTGATGGCAATTGGCTTGAGCTTGTCTTTGTTAGCTGTTCCGTGGTGACCACAGAAAACTAGATCGCCAGTGGCAAGAACTACGCGGATAAATGCTTGTGCTCCACAGACATCGCAACGATCCGCTGCTGTTAGTGCGGGTAGGTTCGTAGTCTCTTCTACCGCTTCGTTGGTGCTTTCAGTCTGTTCCATTAGTTCCTCCATGACTACTACAACACAGAACAGGCGTGGTTTCTTCCTGATTTAGCCCTATTTCGCTATCTGCGAATAGTTTTTCACTGGAAGAGTGTCTTTAGCCCTTGAATTGGGCGGTTCTGCTTAGGGTTGAAGCATGCCTTCAAACGACTATTCCGCCAGACATCTATCCGTACTTGAAGGCTTAGAGGCGGTTCGTAAACGTCCTGGTATGTATATCGGCTCAACCGATAGCCGTGGACTCATGCACTGTCTATGGGAAATCATTGATAACTCTGTTGACGAGGCTCTAGCTGGGCATGGAAAGCACATTGGCATCGTTCTTCACAAAGATGGCAGCGTTGAGATCTCAGACACAGCACGCGGTATTCCTGTAGACATTGAGCCAAAAACAGGCCTTTCAGGCGTCGAAGTAGTGTTCACTAAATTGCATGCCGGAGGTAAGTTCGGAAGCGGTTCTTATGCAGCCTCAGGTGGTTTGCACGGTGTTGGAGCGTCTGTTGTTAACGCTTTGTCCCAACGACTAGATGTTGAAGTAGACAGAGATGGCAAGACCTGGGCGATGTCGTTCCAGCGAGGAGCACCTGGTCTATTCGATGACAAGAAAGCCATATCCCCAGAGAACCCATTCAAGGCTTTCAAAGACAAGAGCATCCTTCGTGAAATTGGCAAGGTTGCTAAAGGCAAGACTGGTTCAAGAGTTAGATTCTGGTCAGACCCTCAGATTTTCGTTAAAGGTGCTGAGTTTGAACTAGAAGACATTCTTGCTAGAGCAAGACAAACCGCGTTTCTAGTTCCTGGCCTAAAGCTCGTTGTATCTGATCAAAGAGCTGGCAAAGCAGTGGTTCACGAATTCCTGTATCAAGGAGGAATCGTAGAGTTTGTTGATTTCTTAGCCAAGGATGCTCCGCTTAGCAACGTTTGGAGACTCAGTGGCAGTGGAGCATATTCAGAAACAGTTCCTGTCCTAAATGCCGCTGGCAACATGGAATCCAAAGAAGTTCAGCGCACATGTGAAGTTGATGTAGTTGTGCGTTGGGGGACTGACTATGACACTGAAATCAAAAGCTTCGTAAACATTATTGCTACACCCAAGGGTGGAACCCATCTACAGGGATTTGAGCAAGCACTACTTAAGGTTCTTAGAGCACAGGCAGACGCTAACTCTCGTAAGTTCAAACTAGGTAGCGAAAAGATTGAAAAAGAAGACGTAACTGCAGGTCTAACTGCA
>Ga0209444_10001279_pt1 | contig 13889 bp, 15 predicted proteins | sample LauGreFaBDMM15DN_2_FD_188215 | JGI IMG/M metagenome (GOLD analysis project Ga0209444, IMG submission 188215) | Freshwater lake microbial communities from Lake Michigan, USA - Fa13.BD.MM15.DN (SPAdes) (version 2) | ecosystem: Environmental > Aquatic > Freshwater > Lake | place: Lake Michigan...
CTGGCTCTCCCTTGCAAATTCTTGCTAAGGCTGAATCCGCTAACTCTTCTCACACATCAATCCTGATTTGGGGTCCACCCGGCACAGGTAAGACCTCAATTGCCAAAGCGGTCGCGAGTTCATCGGGTCGAAGATTTATTGAGCTCTCCGCCGTATCTACCGGGGTGAAAGAACTACGCGATGTCATCGAGAAAGCTCGGATCGACCAAGAAACATACGGAGTAACAACAATCGTGTTTCTTGACGAAATTCATAGATTCTCAAAGGCCCAACAGGACGCTTTATTGCCTTCTGTTGAAAGCGGTGGAATTTTGCTTATCGCAGCCACTACTGAAAACCCCTCTTTCGCCGTCATTGCTCCGCTACTTTCTAGATCATTGCTGGTGCGATTGGAACCGCTATCACAGGAGGCCATTTCGGACCTCGTAAAAAACGCGATAGTTGAACCCCGCGGACTTGGCTCGAGTGTGGAAATTGACGATGCTGCCTTGAATCGAATTGTTGAGGTTTCCGGCGGTGACGCTAGACGGGCTCTGACCGTTCTAGAGGCTGCCGCTTCCAGGGTTCTGGAGTTATCCGATTCCACCCCTGCGGTTATCGGATTGGAAGATGTGGGTGCGAGTTTGGAATCCGCTCTGGTGCGATATGACCGCGACGGCGATCAGCACTACGACACCATAAGCGCGTTTATTAAAAGTGTCCGTGGCTCTGACGCGGATGCCGCGATTCACTATCTAGCTCGCATGCTCGAAGGCGGAGAGGATCCCAGGTTTATTGCCAGGAGGCTTATCTTGCTTGCCTCTGAAGACATCGGCCTAGCCGACCCCACAGCACTTTCCATTGCGGTGGCGGCCCACGAAAGCGTTGCACTAATCGGAATGCCAGAGGGCAGAATTCCATTGGCAGAGGCAACTGTGTATCTCGCTCTAGCCCCAAAGTCGAACTCTGCATATTTGGCAATCAACCAAGCCATCGCTGATGTAAAAAATGGCTTTGCCCCGACTATTCCTGCCAGCCTTCGAAGCAATTACCTATCTAAGGGGGAGACGGAAGAGGAGTATAGGTATCCCCACGATGACCCGAATTCGGTAGTGAACCAGGTCTATGTTCAGGGTGTGCCGGAGTACTTCACCCCTAAGAGCTCAGGTTTTGAGAAGGGTCTTGTGGATCGCTGGACAGCGCTGAAGCGAATTATTCGAGGCAATAGGGCTTGATGGGCCGCTAGTTGCGGTGCTAAACTACCAAGGTTGCCAATTTGAATCCTGAGCGCGGCTGCAAGGGATTAACCAAATAGACAAGAGTCATTTAGCAGACCTTTCTGGGCACACGGGAACGAACCTCTGTCGTTTCATTCTTTGTTTGCCTAACTTGAAAGGAAGCTGTGTCTAAGACATCGCGTACCCGCAGTAAAACTCGTCTGTCCCGAGCACTAGGACTAGCGCTAACACCAAAAGCCGCCAAGTATCTTGAAAAGCGCCCTTACGCTCCAGGTGAGCACGGACGCACCAAAAGAAAAGCCGACAGCGACTTCGCCGTTCGTCTGCGTGAAAAGCAGAGACTAAGGGCTCAATACGGCATTCGTGAGGCTCAGCTTAAAAAGACTTTTGAAGAGGCTAAGCGTGCCACTGGATTGACCGGTGAAAACCTTGTAGAGCTTCTAGAGATGAGACTCGACGCAATTCTTCTTCGTGCAGGCTTTGCCCGCACAATTGCTCAGTCGCGTCAGTTGGTCGTGCACAGACATATTCTTGTAGACGGCCAGCGAGTCGACAGGCCTTCATTCCGCGTCAAGCCCGGTCAACTAGTTCACGTTGCCGAGAAGAGTGAGAAGACTGAACCGTTCCAGGTGGCAGCTGCTGGTGGACACGTGGATGTTCTTCCACCACTTCCTGGTTACCTAGCCGTTGAGCTAGAGAAGCTTCAGATCACACTTAACAGACGACCATTGCGTTCAGAAGTGCCTGTCACTTGTGAAGTTCAGCTCGTTGTTGAGTACTACGCCGCAAGATAGTTGAATCGCTTAGGGAGGTCGCCATGTCACCATCAGAAATTGCGAGCCTAATAGCCGCGGGTGGATTTGTTTTACTTGTGCTTTTTCTGGCAGTTCCGATTTTGAAGCTTGGAAAGCTGATTGATAGAAGCGGTGAATCTTTGGTTCAAATGACCGATGAGCTAACGCCTCTAGTTAGTGAACTTACCGTAACTTTGGAAGAGACGAATCGACAGCTTAAGAAGTTTGATGGGATTTCCTCCGACGTTGCGCAGGTCACCAAGAGCTTTGCCTCAATGGTTGCAATTTTCTCATCTTCAATAGGTGGACCAATGGCAAAGATTGCAGGCTTTGCTGATATTGTGCGCAAATTAGTCGGAAAGAGGAAGTAGAAATGAACAAACTTTTCTGGTTAATAGCTGGTGTCGCTATTGGTGTCGTCGTTGCTAAGCAAATCGAGGAGAATCCTCAGGCTCGCAAAGCTTATGAAGAAGCAAAGGCTTCTTTGCAAGAATTTGCGGACGCCGTAGCAGAAGGCTACAAGGATCGCGAGACCGAACTAACAAAGACTGCAGGCAAGGGTTCTTCCAAGTCGACAGCAAAGCCACGTGCGAAGAAAACCTCGCGCTCATCTGCGAAGAAGCCCGCAGCTAAGTCAAAGCCCGCTGGCAAGTAGGTAACTTTGCTTACGGCCGAGATACGTCGCCGCTGGCTCGATTACTTCGCCAGTAAAGATCATGAGATTGTGCCGTCGGCTTCTCTGATATCTGAAGACCCGACTCTCATGTTCACCGTTGCCGGGATGGTGCCATTTATCCCTTACATGACTGGTTTAGTTCCAGCTCCATACAAGAGAGCTACAAGCGTGCAAAAGTGCGTTCGCACCCTCGACATCGATGAGGTTGGTAAGACAACTAGGCACGGAACGTTCTTCCAGATGAATGGAAACTTCTCTTTCGGCGATTACTTCAAACGTGAGGCTATATCTTACGCTTGGGAGTTTCTAACATCCCCGCAGTCGAAAGGGGGATTGGGTTTTGACCCAGAGAAGCTCTGGGTAACTGTTTACAAAGATGACGACGAGTCCATCAAGCTATGGCGCGAAGAAGCTGACATTCCATTGGAGCGTATTCAAAAACGTGGAATGAAGGACAACTACTGGTCGACTGGGCAACCTGGGCCTGCAGGACCATGTTCCGAAATCTATTTTGATCGTGGACCAGACTATGGCGTTGATGGTGGACCTGAAGCCGACGAGAATCGCTTTATAGAAATCTGGAACCTAGTTTTCATGCAGTACCAACGAGGTGCAGGCGATGGCAAAGATGGTTTCGAAATTCTTGGTGAATTACCTTCAAAGAACATCGACACGGGTATGGGGCTCGAGCGAGTTGCATTCATCATGCAAGGCGTTGACAACTTGTACGAGATTGATGAGGTCAAGCCAGTTCTAGATCTGGCAGCAAAGCTCGCGGGTAAAACCTACGGCGCTAATGAATCCGATGATGTTCGTCTCAGGGTGGTTGCAGATCACGTTCGCTCCGCATTAATGCTTATTGGTGATGGAGTAGTTCCAGCAAATGATGCACGCGGCTACGTCGTCCGCCGATTGCTCAGAAGAGTCGTTCGTGCAATGCGCTTATTGGGTGTTGAAAAACCTGTGTTCGCGGAGCTATTCACCCGCTCCAAAGACTCGATGAAGGCTAGCTACCCTGAGTTAGAAACAGACTTTGCTCGCATCTTACGAATTGCCGTAGCTGAGGAAGAAGCCTTCCTTCGCACCCTAAACGCCGGACTCCTAGTGTTGGACGAAGAAATTGCCAAAGCTAAGAAAGCAGGCAAGAGCAACCTCAGTGGAGAAAGCTCATTTCTACTGCATGACACATACGGTTTTCCTGTTGATCTAACCTTTGAAATCGCCGAGGAACACGGTTTATCTCTAGATCGCGAGGAGTTTAATGTTCTTATGAATGTTCAACGCCAGCGCGCGAAGGACGACGCAAAGATGAAGCGCTCAGGTAATGCCGATCTTTCGGTTTACGGAGAGTTCCGCGCCCTTGGATCCACAAAATTCACCGGTTACGAGGAGCTAGTAACTAGCGCAAAAGTAGTGGGCCTTATTCGCGACGGGGCGGTAGTTTCGAGCATCAAGCAAGGCGACGTTGCTGAGGTGATTCTTGACGAAACTTCATTTTATGCAGAGTCTGGTGGCCAGGACAGCGACTCCGGATTCATTTTCTCAGAAGGCCTATCTCTCGAGGTTCTGGATGTTCAGAAACCAGTAAAGGGGCTTGTTTCTCACAGCGTTACAGTCCGAAGTGGTGAAGTCGGTGTTGGATCTAAAGTCTCGGCGCAAGTTTCGGCTGACTGGAGACTAGGAGCAGCGCAGGCCCACTCGGCAACACACGTTATGCACGCCGCTTTACGTCAAGTTTTGGGCCCAAGCGCACTTCAGTCTGGTTCTTACAACAAGCCAGGTTATATGCGCCTCGATTTTTCCTGGAACGAGTCATTAAGCCAATCTTCAATAACTGAAATCGAAGAGGTTGCAAATCTAGCTATTCGTCAAGACCTTGCGGTCCAGGCTGAGTTCATGAGTGTAGAGGAAGCCAAAGCCAGTGGGGCAATAGCCCTTTTTGGAGAAACCTATGACGAACTAGTGCGCGTGATTCAAATTGGCGGTCCTTGGTCAAGGGAGCTTTGTGGTGGTACTCACGTGTCTCGATCGTCTCAAGTGGGGTTAGTGTCAATTCTCGGCGAGGCATCGGTTGGATCTGGTTCACGCCGACTCGAAGCGCTTGTTGGATTTGAAGCTTTTCAGGCTCTGTCCGCCGAGGCTCAAATAGTTGGGCAAATTCTTGAGTCCCTTAAAGTCCCTAAACAAGAATTGGTAGCCAAGGTTAGACAAACTCTTGAGCAGCTCAAAAAAGCTGAGAAGAAGCTAGCATCTCTAGCACTTGATAGTTTCCGTTCTCGGATTCCAGAAGTGGTCAAATCTATAAAAACGGTCGGAAAGTTTGACTTGTTGCATTACGCGGCCGGTGAAGATCTCTCCGTCGATCAAGTTCGCGAGATCGCGACAGGTCTTTCTCAAGCGCTAGAGAGTAAGGCTTCGATCGTTGCGGTTACGGCTCTAGTAGATAGCAAGATTGCGTTAATTGTTGCAACATCCAGTAAAGCAAGAGAGCTTGGCGTTTCCAGCGGGACCCTAGTAAAGGTGGCCTCTGGAATTTTGGGTGGTGGCGGTGGTGGCAAAGACAACATCGCTCAAGGCGGGGGCCCTGAAACTTCAAAGCTCAAAGAAGCAATTGCTGCTATCGAAAAGGAGCTGAGCTCCTAAATGCGAACTGGCCGGAGGTTAGCAGTCGATGTCGGCAAGGTGCGAATCGGCATCGCGATTTGCGATAGTGAAGCAATTTTGTCCTCACCTTTAGCAGCGGTTGCAAGATTATCCAGCGCATCGGACACTGTTGCCTCGATTGCGGAACTTGCAGATGTACACGGTGTTATTGAAGTTTATGTGGGCGACCCGCTTTCGCTAAGTGGCAAGGAGACCGCTTCAACCAATGATGCGAGGCTAATCGCTTCGGAGCTTTCTAAAGCCATAGCGGTTCCGGTTCGAATGATTGACGAGAGGCTCACCACTGTCACTGCTACCGCTAAACTTCGAGCTTCTGGCGTCAGCGCAAAAGACAGCAAGTCGATTATCGACAGCGCAAGTGCTGTTGAAATTCTAGAAACTGCGCTTAGTTTCGAAAAGAGTTCAGGCTTGGCTCCAGGACATTTGGTCAGTGATTCTGTTGGGGCGTAGATCGGTGTCTGTTGGTATATCAAGGGGTTCAAAACTTCTTATTGGCGCTTTAGTTCTAGCTCTGGTTGGTGGCATTGCTGTAGTCGCAAATTTTGATTGGATACGAGGTCAGTATCAGAAATTAACAGCTTTGGATTATCAAGGAACCGGTGTGGGTGAAGTAATCGTACGAATAGAAGCTGGTGAGGATGGTCTTATCGTAGCCAACAAACTTTTCGAAGCCGGGGTTATCAGAGATGTTGACTCGTTTTACCGAGTACTTCTCGAGCGAAATCCAATTTTCTATCCCGGTAGCTTCACTCTGAAGCTTCAAATGAGTAATGAGTCAGCTTTGGCTGCGGTTACCGATCAGTCGAACATTCTCAGTTTTCAGGTGACAATCCCAGAAGGCTATCGCGCGGTCCAGATTTTCAATGAGGTATCCAGAATCACCAACATTCCAGTTGAGGAACTTTGGTTGGCAGCCGAAGATTTGTCTGCGTACGGAATCCCAGAAGAAGCCCCAACAATAGAGGGCTACTTGTTTCCGGACACGTACAGCTTTGATTTAAGGGTGACTGCTGTAGATGTCATATCAATAATGGTTACGCGGATGGAGACTGCTCTCACGGAAGCAGGGGTTGTCAAAGAGGATTGGCACGAAGTTCTAACTCTTGCTTCAATAACGCAGCGTGAGGCAAAGCAGGAGCCAGACTTTTATAAGGTGGCTAGGGTCTTTGCCAACCGGGTCGCCATTGACATGCGCTTGGAAACCGATCCGACTATTACTTATAGCTATGACGGAACAGATATGTCAGAAGCTTCTACGCAAGAGCAGATTTCCTATGGATACAACACTTATTTGGTGCGCGGTTTGCCGCCTGGACCAATCAGCTCCCCAGGTGAGCTAGCTATTGACGCAACCTTGAATCCCGCCGCTGGAGACTGGCTGTTCTTCGTGACTATTAATCTTGCTACCGGTGAGACTAAGTTCTCGGAGACTCTAGCTGAGCACGAGTCATGGATTCCGTTGCTTCGAAAGTGGGAGACAGAGAATCCGGACTGGTATGACGAGTAAATTCTGTGTTGTTGGGTCTCCAATCAAGCACAGTCTTTCCCCTGTTATTCACAAAGCCGCATACTCACTCCTGGGTTTGGATTTTAGCTACGAAAGAATTGAGGTTTCGCTAGGCGGACTCAGGGCTGTGATGGCGGAGCAAACTTTTTCTGGACTGAGTGTCACCATGCCACTGAAGTACGAAGCGTTTGATTTGGCAGATTCCCATTCGCCTGAAGCCGAGAAAACAGGTGTTGTGAACACCCTGGTTAGATCTTCGAATGGTTGGGTTGGGCACAACACCGATGTAATCGGATTCGTAAAGTGCTTCAATCAGGTTCCAAAAGCCCAATCCATAACAATTCTTGGCTCAGGTGCAACAGCAAGATCGGCAGCTCTAGCGATTTCAAGGGTGTTCCCCGCAGCGAAGCTTTCGGTTGTTGGAAGAACTCCAATCTCGATTCTTGATTTCACCCTATATCTAGATAGCCTTGGCCTTACTTCTGAAATAGTGGATCCTGAACCTTCTTCTTTAGTTGGCGCTGACTTGGTTGTTTCGACTGTCCCAGCAGCGGCCTTCACTGAACTCTGGGATCAGCTCGGAGCTGTTACGACAGCTAATCGCGGGATTCTGTTTGACGTAGCCTACGATCCTTGGCCATCCCTGGCCTCTAGGGCCTGGGGAGGAAAGACCATTTCCGGGCTCGAGTTGCTTGTTTGGCAAGCGATTGAACAGGTGAGACTCTTTGCTGAATCAAGGGGACATTCGGTTCCGGTTATCGAGCAAGATCTCTACGAATCAATGATCTCGGCTGCAGCAGAACAATCTGGGTTCAAATAGACCAACTGTGAGAGAATCTAAAGTATGTTGCGCTGGTTAACCGCTGGAGAATCGCATGGCCCTGAGCTAGTTGCGATTGTTGAAGGAATGCCCGCAGGAATTGAAATTACTACCAGCGATGTGCAGGATGCACTAGCTAGGCGAAGACTTGGCTTTGGTCGAGGTGCCCGCATGAAGTTTGAACAGGATCAAGTTCAACTAAGCGGCGGTGTGAGGCATGGTTTGTCGCAGGGCGGGCCAATTGCTATCACCATTCAAAACACTGAGTGGCCCAAGTGGGAACAGGTGATGTCTGCAGATCCAGTGTCTGAACAAGATCTATCGGGTGCACGCGCTGAGCCACTGACTAGACCTCGTCCAGGCCACGCCGACTTCACTGGTATGCAAAAATATGGCTTCTTGGACTCTCGTCCGGTACTAGAGCGCGCATCTGCGAGAGAGACGGCCGCGAGAGTTGCTTTGGGAGAAGTCGCTGCGAGATTTCTTTCCCAGCTGGGAATCAAACTAGTTACTCACACTGTGGCTATCGGACCAGTTAAATATGAGGATGAGCAGCTTCCAACACCAGCTGACGTATCTACTCTTGATGAGAACCCGGTGCGTTGTTTTAGTAAGCAGGTCACCGAGGCCATGGTTTCAGAGATAGAAGACTGCCAGAAAAGCGGAGACACTCTCGGGGGAGTAGTTGAAACCCTTGTGTATGGATTACCTCCTGGATTGGGAAGTTATGTTCATTGGGATCGCAAGTTGGATTCTCAACTTGCTGGCGCGCTTATGGGAATTCAGGCGATAAAGGGCGTCGAGATTGGCGATGGCTTTACTACCGCCAGTCGCAGAGGATCCGTTGCTCACGATGAAATATCAAGAGACACCGATGGCCTGGTGAAAAGATCAACCGGTAGAGCCGGGGGCATCGAAGGCGGCATGTCAACCGGTGAAGTGCTCCGTGTGCGAGCCGCGATGAAACCTATTTCAACGGTACCCAAAGCCTTGGCAACAATAGATGTACAAACAGGTGAGGCAGCCAAGGCTCACCATCAGCGCTCGGATGTCTGCGCAGTTCCCGCGGCAGGAATAGTAGCTGAGGCCATGGTTGCGCTCGTGGTTGCAAACGCTGTCTTGGAAAAATTTGGAGGGGACTCTGTTAGAGAGACTAAGCGGAACATGGTTTCTTATCTTGAATCCATTCCTGATGTCTTGAAATCAGCTGGTAGCTGATGAAGCAACCTTTGGTTCTGGTTGGACCGATGGGTGTGGGAAAGACAACCGTCGGAAAGAAACTTGCCAAGGAGCTAAACACATCCTTCGCAGATACCGACAAGATCATCGCTTCTGAACACGGTTCTATCTCCTCGCTCTTTGACCGCCTTGGCGAGCCTGGCTTCAGAGAGATCGAGAGCACTGTATTGGCTCAGTGCCTAGAGGGCTCGGGGGTTGTGGCAACTGGCGGCGGTGTTGTAACAATGGAATCAAACCGCAAGCTACTAAAAACCCACAACGTGGTTTACCTTGCGACCGACGGTAAGCATATTGCTTCACGAATAAGCACAAGAAACCGACCGCTTCTAAGCGACGGCGAGAATAGTTGGAAAAGTATTTACGAAGCTAGGAAACCGTTTTATCAGGAAGTGGCTACCCACGAGGTCGATACCAGTGGCAAATCTCTTGCAACCATCGTCTCCGAGATTTCAACACTCGTGGGGCAAAAGTGACTGAGCTAAGAAGAATTTCGGTTGGAGCAGCTGAGCCTTACGAGGTAGTAATTGGTAGGAATTTACTCGATCAAGTTCCCTCAATGCTTGTTGGCGCAAAGAAAGTCTTGATTGTCCATCCAGTCGGATTATCCGTTAGTGCTGAAGCTCTTAGAGACTCTCTTATGGAAGCTGACTTCGAAGTTGTACTAGCGGGCGTTCCCGATAGCGAGGATGCCAAGCGAATCGAGGTTGCAGCTTTTTGCTGGGGAATCCTTGGAAAATCTGAATTTTCTAGAACGGACATGATCATTGGCTTTGGAGGCGGCGCCATCACCGACCTCGCCGGCTTCGTTGCGGCGACTTGGCTAAGAGGTGTTGGAATTATTCAAATTCCTACCACTGTTCTTGCAATGGTTGACGCATCGATTGGTGGCAAGACAGGAGTAAACACTGCCGAGGGAAAAAACCTGGTTGGTGTTTTTCATTCGCCGAAAGGTGTTTTGGTAGACCTAGAAACCCTAGCTACCCTGGCGCGAAATGAGTTGATTGCTGGATTCGCAGAGGTTGTAAAGTGCGGGTTCATTAGTGACACTCAAATTCTCGAACTTATTGAAAAAGATTTCGCTGAGGCAACCGATCCATCGTCTGACCTATTTCTCGAGCTTGTCACTCGTGCTATCAAGGTTAAGGCAATGGTTGTGGCGGAAGACTTCCGCGAGCAGGGTCTGCGCGAGACCCTCAACTACGGACATACTCTAGGACATGCCATTGAATTGGCGGAGCGCTATAAGTGGCGTCACGGTGCAGCAGTCTCAATTGGAATGGTGTTTGCCGCGGAGCTGGCCAGGCTAAACGGTCGCCTATCAAGCGGCGACGTTCAAAGGCACCGGGAAATTCTTACCAGTCTCGGTCTTCCAGTTTCCTACCCGGCTGATAAGTGGCCTCAACTACTTGCCAACATGCGAATTGACAAGAAGGCCCGAGCGGGAAACTTGCGCTTTATAGTTTTGGACGAGTTAGGAAAGCCAAGAGTTATGCACGCGCCGACGGATGAGATTCTGTTCACTGCCTTTCAAGAGATTGCTCAGTAGGCTAGTCCCATGAAATCCATAGTTGTACTTAACGGGCCGAATCTGCAGCGCCTCGGATCCAGAGAGCCAGATATTTACGGGACTCTTGATTACACGACTCTTGTGAGCATGTTAGAAAAACACGCATCCGAACTTGGCGTTTCCTTGACCGTGAAGCAGTCCGATAGTGAGAGTGAATTAATTTCCTGGCTTCATGAGGCCACAGATTCCGGGGCCGATATTATTTTCAATCCCGCCGCTTTCACGCACTATTCCTATGCAATTGGCGATGCTTGTAAAATCCACACCGAATCTGGTGCGAAGCTAATTGAGGTTCACATCTCAAATCCACATTCCAGAGAAGAGTTTCGTAAAACCAGCGTTGTTTCGCCAGCAGCAACAGGGGTCATAGCCGGATTTGGTTTTGACTCATATCTGTTGGCGCTTAGACAGCTCACTTCCTAAACGCTAGACTCCATAGGTAAACCAACAAAACAAGGATTGAGCGAGCACGACCATGGCAACATCAAATGATCTGAAAAACGGCCTAGTTCTAAACATCGACGGACAATTGTGGACCGTTATCGAGTTTCAGCACGTCAAACCGGGCAAAGGACCTGCATTCGTGCGTTCGAAGCTTAAAAATGTCTTGACTGGCAAGGTTGTTGAAAGAACATTCAATGCTGGTGTAAAAGTTGAGACAGCAAATGTTGACAAGCGCGAAATGAATTATTTGTATAACGACGGCTCCGGATACGTGTTCATGGACAATCAGAACTACGAGCAGATGAGCTTGACCAATGAAATCGTTGGCGAGGCCAAGGACTACCTACTCGAGAACCAAGGGGCTATCGTCGCTGTCTACGAGGGCAATCCGATTTACGTTGAGCTACCAGCCTCCGTTGTCTTAGAGATAACTTTCACTGAGCCTGGATTACAGGGTGATCGTTCAAGCGGTGGAACCAAACCCGCGACGGTTGAAACAGGCCTGCAGATTCAGGTGCCGCTGTTTATTGAACAGAACACCAAGGTGAGAGTAGACACCCGAACCGGCGAGTACCTCGGTCGAGTTACCGACTAGCAAGTGAGCTCCCGGACAAAATCTCGCAAGATGGCACTAGATGCCGTTTTTGCAGCCGATCTAAGAAAGATCAATCCTGAACTACTTCTTGATGTGTCGGCTGGTGAACAGCTAGATCGGCAGAATCAGGAAGAAATTGTTGGCTACGCGAGACAAATTGTCGAAGGAGTTGCCTCCAATTTCGCCGAGATTGACGATCGAATTGAAGCGTTTTCTCATAAATGGTCAGTTGAGCGTATGCCAGCTGTCGATCGGGCAATTCTTCGGGTGGCTTGTTGGGAGATTTTGTTCAACGAAGAAGTGCCAGATGGAGTGGCAATTTCCGAGGCTGTCCAGTTGGCCGCCGAGCTTTCAACAGAGGATTCCAGTACTTTCGTGAATGGTCTACTGGGCGCTATTGCTGGCACAAAAACCGCAAGATGATGTAGTCTGATTTCCGTAAACATCCTTTAAAGATCGTCCTGTGAGGCGAAGAAGGAGGTGGGCGTTGTCAAAACGCACTGTCTTGAGCTCTGACGACATTCGTCGGGCTATCACTCGCATCTCTCACGAGATTCTTGAGCAAAATCGCGGTGTAGAAAACCTATTGTTGCTAGGTATTCCAACCAGAGGTATTCAGCTAGCCACACGTATTGCTCAAGTCATTAAAGAGCACTCTGCCACCGAAGTATCCGTCGGCTCCCTCGACGTCACCATGTATCGAGACGATCTATCAGATCAGCCAACACGGGTGGTCGGCATTACCAACATTCCCACCTCCGGGGTTTCTGGCAAAGCCGTTGTCTTGGTTGATGATGTCTTATTTAGCGGGAGAACTATCCGCGCAGCCCTCGACGCTCTCAATGATCACGGCCGCCCAGCAGCGGTCCGGCTTGCCGTTCTGGTGGACCGGGGCCATCGCCAGTTACCGATTAGGGCTGATTACGTTGGCAAGAACCTACCAACGGCGTTGACCGAGCGAATTTCTGTGAAGCTTCAAGAGGTAGATGGAGTGGACGAAGTGGTGATTGAAGATTGAAGAATTTGCTCTCAGCTTCAGATTTGTCAAAGCCACAGATCATCGAAGTTCTTGATTTAGCGCATGAAATGTCAGATGTAAACGAACGCGAGATAAAGAAGCTACCGACTCTTCGGGGGAAGACAGTAGTGAATCTGTTCTTTGAAGACTCAACGCGAACCAGAATTTCTTTCGAGCTAGCGGCAAAGCGTCTATCAGCGGACGTAATTAACTTTGCCGCCAAGGGATCATCGGTTTCCAAGGGCGAGTCTTTGAAGGACACCGCTCAGACTCTAGAGGCGATGGGGGCAGACGCAATTGTTCTTCGCCACGGATCAAGTGGATCAGCACATAGATTGGCACACTCGGGTTGGGTTCGATCGGCTGTGATTAATGCTGGTGACGGTTCACACGAGCACCCGACACAGGCCCTTTTGGATGCAATGACCATAAGGCAAGCACTAGTAAAGAAACCAATCGGAGCAGATCTTTCTGGAAAGAAGGTTCTCATTGTGGGCGACATTTCCCACTCGAGAGTGGCTCGCTCGAATTTGATTCTGCTAAAAGCGCTTGGGGCGACAGTAGCAACTTGCGGTCCAGCTACCTTAGTGCCCCGATCTTTGGAGCCAAGCGGCGGAATCTTTTATTCGCTTGATAAGGCGATTGATGATTTTGCACCTGATGCAGTCTTGATGCTGAGAATTCAGTCCGAGCGCATGGAAGCTTCCTTCTTTCCCACCGAGCGCGAGTACTCAAGGGTTTGGGGTATGAATGGCGAAAGGCTTTCAAGGCTTGCAGGTTCATCAATTGTCTTGCACCCAGGACCAATGAATCGTGGACTTGAGATAGACGCAGCCAGTGCTGATAGTTCAAAGTCAAGAATTCTAGACCAAGTTCAAAATGGGGTCGCAGTGAGGATGGCAGTTTTGTTTCATCTGCTGGCCGGCGACAAAGGGGAGAAGCGATGAATTTCATTCTACAAAATGCCCTAGACACAAAGGGGAACTCGGTTGAGGTTGTTGTTGAAAGCGGTCGAATAGTCTCGTCAATAACCAAGGGTATCGATCACGAGTTAGTGGATTGCTCCGGGCTTCATGTTCTGCCAGGGTTCGTTGATTTACATACTCACCTTCGCGAACCGGGGTTCGAAAATAGCGAAACGATAAGAACTGGTTCGATGTCAGCCGCGGCCGGGGGCTATACCGCGGTTCATGCGATGGCCAACACATTTCCGGTAGCTGATACGGCCGGTGTCGTTGAGCAAGTGCTGCGAATCGGTAAGCAGGTAGGACTAGTTCATGTACAACCAATTGGTGCAGTCACCGTGGGACTTGCTGGAGAGCAGCTGGCTGAACTTGGTGCTATGCAC
>Ga0209444_10001282_pt1 | contig 13883 bp, 11 predicted proteins | sample LauGreFaBDMM15DN_2_FD_188215 | JGI IMG/M metagenome (GOLD analysis project Ga0209444, IMG submission 188215) | Freshwater lake microbial communities from Lake Michigan, USA - Fa13.BD.MM15.DN (SPAdes) (version 2) | ecosystem: Environmental > Aquatic > Freshwater > Lake | place: Lake Michigan...
GGGGATGATAAGGCCGGCGTTTTACAGGCACTAAGTCGGCTTTCGTACATTGATTTCATGAGCCATTGCCGCAGGGTCGTTTTGGAGTTTGATACGGGGATGAAACTCACGGGCCCCCGCCATCTCCACACAAGCCAGTACGGGTATTTTTGCACGAATGAGACGCCTGGTGGGGGGAGTATCGGTATCGCTAAGAATCTGAGCGTCATGACTGCGATTAGTACACCGACACCTATTAAGCCGTTTATAGAGTGGCTTTTCAAGCGTGGCTTCATCTTGCGTGTCATGGATGCCACGGGAGTCCTGAGAGCCATGGCGGTTCCCGTGTTCGTCAATAACGGTCTGATAGGCTATACGTTGTCTGCGAATGAAATGAATCGTATGGTGAAACTCATGAAGTGGACGGGTTGCTTGTCTGCGTCAGCAGGTGTGGCATTTTTTATTCGTGACAGGCGTATTTTGATTAACTTTGACGAGGGACGCCCTGGGAGACCCTTGATGCACATGGAGCCTTGGGGTGCTTCCAGATACCCTAAGGAGAGATTGGCTACGGGTGGGTCTACTTGGCGTGATATGGTTATGGGTACACTCCCCCAGACCCAGGAGCACGGGCTTTCCTGGGTGGGATTCTTGGATCCTCTGAAGGACAAGGAGGGGCCGACCATGGAGGAATATATCAAGTACTTGACACCCTATAGTGGTCTCATTGAATATTTGGACCCTTATGAGCACAATGAATCGCTGGTGGTGAATTATTTGGAGCAGGTGGAAGAAAATACCACCCACGTCGAAATACACCCTTCTACAATCATGAGTGCAATTACCACACTGATCCCTTTTTCTCATCATAATCAGTCAGTGCGTAATCAGCTGGGTGATTCCCAGTCAAAGCAGGGTATTTCAGTGTATGCGACGAATGCTCATATGCGATATGATAACCAGGCCCAGATTCTTACAAACGGCTCTCCTCCTCTCGTTAGGACATTGTACTACGATTATCTGGGTCAGGGGAGAATGCCTTATGGTACCAATATCATATTGGCCATGGGGATGTTCGCTGGATATAATCAGGAAGATGGTATTGTGATTAATCATGATGCTCTGCAGCGTGGTCTCTTCAACACGATTCACTACAGGTCCTACACTGTCTTTGAGGAGGATGATACAATGTCCAAGACAAAGACGCGTATTACGAACCCGAGTTCCATGGCTGCATGGACAGATTTGAAGCCTGGTATGGACTATTCTAAGCTGGATGACGCAGGGATTGTGAAGGTGGGATCCTATGTAGACGAGAACACTGTGATTGTGGGCCGTTACATGGAATTACCTGGTGGGTCCTTAGCAGATGCATCGGAGTCAGTGCAGGTATGGACACACGGTCGTGTGGAGTCTGTAGTTGTCCTTGTAAACAACAAGGGTCTGAGAACCGTGAAAATCCGCTGTGTGGAGTATCGTATGCCTGAGCTGGGCGATAAGTTCTCAAATCGGCATGGACAGAAGGGAACCATTGGAATGGTGGTGAGATCCCATGATCTGCCTAGGACCGTATCTGGAATTGTGCCAGACATGATAATGAACACGCACGCTATTCCATCGCGTATGACGATTGGTCACGTGATTGAAATGGTAATGGGCAAGATTGCCGCGAATGTGGGGGCTGTTGCAGACGGTACTGCCTTTACTGATGATGGGCGGCTGACGAAACAGATGAACAATGCTTTGGAGCAGCTGGGCTTTGAGAAATTCGGAAATGAGATCCTGTATGACGGTACGAGTGGAAAGCAGCACAGTATTGACATGTTCATTGGACCCATTTTCTCTATGCGCTTGAAGCACATGGTGGAGGACAAGTGGAATGCGCGTGGAAAGGGGCGTAGAGAACAGAGGACCCACCAGCCCACGGGGGGTCGTGGAGCCCAGGGAGGTCTGCGTATCGGTGAAATGGAACGCGATGCCATTTTGGGCCACGGAATCAGTGCATTCGTGAATGAATCCTACATGTTACGCTCGGACGGTACTAGCTTCAATGTGTGTAAGGGGTGTGGAACAATTCCGATTGAAAACCCTAAGACGGGGCTATTCGTATGCCCCTTGTGTACAGGACCTGTGAGCTACATTGGCTCTGGAGTGCACGACTTGGAACTCATCCCACCTACGAGAAAGACCATGGTGGCTCCTGTGACCATAGAGATGCCCTATGCCTTCAAGCTGCTGAGTCAGGAATTGGAGACCTACATGAATATTGGTATGCGCATTATGACTGAGAAGGACCTCTTACATTTGGACGGTCTCTCTAATTCGGATTTACCAAGCATTCTGGCAGATGGATCTCTAGGAAAGGATAAGATTGTACTGCCTTCAAGGGTCTTGCCAGAAACTGCGGTACCTGAGTACCGTGAAGCTGATGAGGGTCCTACCGAGGCCTCGCCCGAGCTCCTGATGAAACTGGGGGCTATTCCCAAGACCGAGCCTTTAGTGGATGATGGTGAGAGTATTGTTGTGGGCCCTATAGGTACGGCGGGGGTTGGCGATGCTATCAACGCTGCTGCAGGAGTCGCAGGGAACATATCTGCGGCTCCAGGACCGGTGGCAGGTTCCCTGGTTCAGACAGACCAGGGTCCAGTATTCCAGCCAAACCCTACAACGGTTACAGTGGTACCGCCTGCAAGGACTATTCAGATAATGCCTGGGGACGGAGAGTCCTTAGAGGCTGATGAGGAATTGGGTATGCCGCAGGGACAGCAACCGATGCAACAACCCATGCAGCAACCGATGCAACAACCCATGCAACAACCCATGTATCCTCCTCAACCCTACTACCAGTCACCATACCCCATGCAACAACCCTACTATAATCTGTCACCCTATCCTCAACAGCCACAGATGAACATGAGCACCGTCCCAGCGATCTATGCAGCCTCCGCACCTCAACCTGCCCAGATTTACTCTTCAGGAGTTCCTGGGGCTCCTCCAACTATAGCCATTCCTACAGACCAATCCACAATGTCCCAATTCTCTTTGCCTACAGGCCCTAAGCCCAAAAAGTCATTTACATTGAGGAAAAACAGGGCCCCAGGTCAGGCTGGTGGATTTCAAGAGGATAGCGGACATAGTGGAAACACTAGTGTTGTGGTTACCGTATCAAAAATGAATTAGGCTTAAAATTGACCCTCAATCAAATATAAGTAAGGCATAGATGGCACAATATATTGAAAAGGTTTTCCGTTCGCGTCAGGTGCTCTTAGACATCTTACACGAACGTGGTTATGAAACTGCAGGTTTTGACAAATACGGACCCGAAGAAATTAGAGAGGCTCTTTCTGCAACCCCAAACGGTAAGGCTCTGGAATTCACAGTGAAGGCTCGTGAAGGGATGACTCCCCCTACACCCACAGTACGGGTCTATATCTTCCTACAGCGTCTTAAACAAAAGCTCCCAGGATTCATATCATCTCTAGAGACTCCGATTGGTGGAGATCCTACTGCAAGGCAACCAGATAAGCTGGGGTCGCCTGTGGATCCGGCACAAACCTCGGTTATCTGTTTAATCAATGAGCCAGTGGTACCAGTATTCAATGTGGCATCTGTAACCGCTTGGGCGAAACGCAGTCTCCGGTTGAGTTTCTTCTACATTGACAGTTTCCAAATGAACCCGATGAGCCATTATTTGGTGCCCCCTCACGAAATCATACCGAAGGAGCAACACGAGGGTCTTATGAAGACCATGTATATCACAACTAGATACCAGTTTCCCATTATCCGGTATCACGAGGACCCTATTACTCGGGTGATTGGTGCAGTACCAGGTGATATCTTGAAGATAACACGACCCTCTCCAACGGCTGGTGAATATACTGTTTACCGTGTTTGTGTTCCATAAATAGAGGACTCTAATGTCAGGTTACAAGCAAGAATATCTAGCAATAAAGTATGATTATGATACAAAATGTTCGTTATCAGATGAGCGTCTGAACTCGCTAATTCGTTTACTAGATACAAAGGTGCGGGCATATGAAACAAGTACTAATGATACACGTCCAAAATTTTGTTTTGATAAGCGTGGGGTAATCATCGGTACTGATGGAAAACCGTCGGCAGATGGTACTCGTCTGCAGTATTACAGTGAGAAAGAATGCGCATCCATGCCAAATGGTATCCATCAAGGAAATGGAGAATGCACAATTTCAACGGGTGGTAGTTATTCCTGGAATTGTCGGCCTACATCAAATGTCGCCTCAGGAAGTGGTAGCACATCAGCGGCTATGGAAGATCTTTCCGGCGCATTTTTGCCTATAAGTCAGTACTACGCAAATCTTGTAAGCATAAAAAAGCGTCTGACCAAGTTTTTAGAGAATGCTTCCACGGAAGTAAATCATTCCCAGGATGGCTTAATAAATGAAGAACGATATCATAATCGTGCGGCTCCTCAGGACGCTGTGAAACCCCGTGAACTTGTGTTTGGGCTTTTTTCAGAGTTGAGACCATCGTCACTTCCAATCATTATTGCTGCGGGTGTATTTATGGCGTCTTTGGCGATCTTGATGATATTTCAGATGTATGGGTTTACAGGGCAAATAAACTTGCCTCCGGCACTCGTAAGTCGTTATACCGCGCTGACAAGTGGTACGCTAGATGACACAGTCTATAGAAATCCCATGGTACTTGGTGGCGGTGGAATCTTAGTGGGTGTTGCAGTGGCAGTCTTATCCTTTATTTATTTAAGACCAAAACAGAACTGATAGTATAGTAGATGACATTTTGTCCAACAACTGAGTTCATTAATAGTGGAAATTACATGAGTTTATATGAACCACCTAGTGGGATGGTAAGTTCGATTCCTTCTTCTGCAGTAATTGATGACAATGGAAATGTAAATGCGACAGCCCTCAAGGCCCATGTGAAAAATTTATTGAGTACAAATGCACCTGCCGTTCCTGCCGCAGATTTGATTACTGCAACAGTGAGGCCCGTTGGAGATTCTTACGTACCGAGTCCGGCAGAAAAGTATGCTGAGAAGTCAAAGGCATTACGTGAATCAATACAAAAGGAATATTGCCACTATTATTCGCGCTACATTTGGGGAATCACAAAGATGCTGAATGACGCCACAGTTTCCGGTGCGGTAGTATCTCCTGATCTTAAGAAGAATGTGCAGCTCCTTAATACTAAATTGAACACGCTTCTTCTTGTTATGAAGGGTGTAGTAAATTCTAGATTGAATACCTTAGAAGATTATTATGGAGGAGATGGCAACCCAGATTCTGTGAATTCCTTAAATAATAAGCTTGATGAAGTACGTAAGAAGTTAGCCATGCATTCCCAGCAACTTCAGAAGAATGACTTGGAATCAGATATAAAGGCGTCGATGATTGAATATAGTCTGGAGAAAAACTCATCATCCCGGAATTTATTAGCGCTATACGGGTTCATGAATATTGTTGCAGTTGGTCTTATATTCTACTTATATACGAATGCCAAGGCGTAAGACAATTTAGTATTATTACATGATTTCTAAAAATAGGACTACATGAAAGTCTTATTTTTAGCAATACAAGGTAGAGATGAGCCTAAGCACTCGTATAAGTGAAGCACAACAGGCAGCAGATTTGGAAATGACGGCCTATTTGTCCCAAATGAGTGATTCGGAACGTGGTGCCTATGCTGGAGAAAATGTGGAGAAGGCCTTGGACCGTATTAAGAGTCTTAAACAGGACCGATTCACTTATTTGTCTGAAGATTTGATTGGTGCAGATAACAATTTGACTTCTACGGCGTATTATATTTCTAGGACTGGCGATTTGACAAATCTTGCTGGAGATATTGATGAAGTGGCTGCAAAGCAGTTGACTACATCAGATATCAATTCGGATCTTATTGGCCGTCAGAATGAGATAAATGAATGGGCTAACGAGAATAAGTTGGATACACTTTATTTCCTTCAAATCCTATTTGTGTGTCTGACTTTTATTGCCACAATGGTCTTCCTTGAGTCTAGGGGCTTGATTTCTTCGTATTTACTAAATCTATTCATCGTACTTGCCGCAATTCTGGCAGTCTTTGTCCTGGTAACTCGTGCACGTTACACAAGTATTCGCCGTGACTCTCGCTACTGGAATAAGCTCAGATTTGGCCGTGAGGTGAAGGATAATATCAAATCTGATGCATGTGGAGTTCCTCCTGCTCCTGTACCTGTGAAAGCACCTGTTAAGAAGAAGGCTGCATGCGCATCAGATATTGCTGATATGCTTGGAGAATCTGCTAATGACTTAGCACCTGGATGGGGTGGTGATTCTGATTGATAAAGACGTGAGTAAGTTAGATAGATGAAGCTTATAGAAGGGTTTGATAATTCTCCAGCGTTAGAGGATGTATTTACAAGTGTACTGAAAGTTCCTAAATCTGATATTCCAAAGGTGACCCATATTCCCGGCACTGGTAGTACAAAGAGAACTGATACAAATACTAAATGTGCTCCGACGACTGCAAGCCTTTCAAGTGCATCCTATGATACATCTCAAAGTATTAACCCGTACACCCCAAAGCCATTTTTAAAGACACTACTTCGTAATGAGAAGGAAGCAGTAGAATCCCTCTTGCGAGTTGCAGCCAAGATTGGTCCTGTAGCCCAGACGGTAGTACAAAAAGAAAGGGCGTATGATGCAGCCTTCGAATCAAAAATACCTGCGCCGATACCCACATATGGAAGCACATTACAAGGTTTTGCTTTCATATTGCTTTTCTGGTCATATCTGGCTCTGGCGATTGTCATCACAATTTATGCGAATGGTACGACTGGAAGCGCGACGGTGGGTGCAGGTACCCTTATCGGATTTGGAGTGGTAGGTGTCTTGGCTCTGGCACTAATACGACGATATGGCTAACTTAAGCGACCACGTCCATTTCATTACTTGTAGCACGTCTCTCCTCATCATATGTCTCAGCGTCCTCTTCCGTGTTAAACACGAAGAGGCCACTGTAGAATTTGCTCTCCTTGGCCTTTCCGAATTCGTCCTCCAGACGGCGATTCAGATCAGCCTGGGTCAGCTTCTTCCCAGCACCACCCACCGCCTCATACCAATACCTGTAGGCACGCCAGATATCATTGATATTGCAGCGCTCATCAGAGTCCCGGTCCACACGCATACGCCCGAAGCGGAACTTGGCATAGGAATCAAAGGCCTCCCTGTACTTCAGACTCTCATTCATCACCACCTGGGGGGCAGGCTCCAGAGTCCCATTGTCAGACACTGCATACTGGGTCATATAGATATGGACCAGGAGAGAGAAGAAGGACTCACGCCAGCGCTTCAGCTTGGCATTGAGATTCATGTCCTTGAGAAAGACATTGGGTTGCCCTAGCTCCTTATCGCCAGGGTTCACGAACTTGCTCTCAAAGGGAATGAGACGGACACGCCGCCAGGTACCACGGTCCATGGAGTTGATGGCAGGGAGGTTGTTGCACATCATAAAGAGCTTACCTGACACCTTGAATCGCTCCTGGTCTGCGTAGAGGCCACGTGCCTCTACTGCATCCTCACCACTGAACTGCTTCATGCGGCTCGTGTTGAGTGGCTCACGGTCATCGGGCTCCTGCATGTAGATGAACCGCTTGTTCTTGATGCTCATGATATCAGGATTGGCTGCACCGGACTCAGGCCTCTTCCTGGTGAGTGCTGTGGACTGCAGAGAAGACTGGTACTCTCCGAGAGTCATAATCATGAAGTCCACGAGCTTGGACTTTCCATTGCCACCTACACCCTGGAAGGTGTAGTAGCACTGCTCACGGTTCTTCCCCTCGAGACAGGAGGCAAGGAGTTTGAGAACCCAGGCCCGGAGATCTGGCCGGGGAAAGAGCTGGCTGAAGAATTCGGCAATTTCTGCCTGGAGTGGGTCTTCTGGGTCATACTCACGATAGTGGAGTGCCTCGTACTCGGGCATGTCCTTTCCAGCCTGGAAAGTGACGTAGTCGTCTGGAGTTCCACGCTCAAAGAAGTTGAAGGCATCACCCTCGGCCTTGCTCATGGCCTTCATCTTTCCTGGGTTCGCAGGGTCGGGCTTGATGCAGTCGAGACGGATCACTCCGTTGGCACAGCCGACACGGAAGGGGTTGGAGTTGAGTTTCCCCTCAAAGTCCTCCTCGTAGAAGAGGCCAATGCACTCCTTCATGACACTATCCTTGAAGCCACAGTTGTACAACTTGTTCTCTAGCTCAGTGAGCTCGGAGAACCTTTTGTCCTTGATCTCTGCACGATACAGATCTTGCTTGTTAGTGGTATACTGGATTGTGTCCTCGGTATTCTTGATTTGAGCATCTACAAGGCGGACCTCGTCAATCTTGTTCTGCTCACGGAGTTGCTTGCGCTTCTCGCTTAATTCGGTCAGACTAACATTCAGTGCCTCCAGAGTCTTATTGTTTGCGGACATGGCTTCCATCTTGTTGTATTCAGGATCCTTCTTGAATCGCTCACGAGCATGACTAATAATATCGGCCACACTTCCACTCATGTGGTTTCTCAAGGCCATACCTTGATTAATCTTCTTCCAGAGGTGGAGCTGCTCATTGAACTCAAACCAGTCGGTGCTGCGTGTATTGACTGCCGCGCGATATGTGTCGTTAAACATGCGCCTCATGAGTCTGGCCACATGATTGTGGGTAGGAGCCATAGAATGAAGTACGAAGTTAATTAGATCCTTTTCAATAATGCACTGATACGCCGCGGGATTGTCCTCGCGAGCCCAGTACCTGAGGCTGCGAATAGTCAGACGACGACCCTCAACCTCCTTTCGCATGCCGATATCCCAGTCCTTTCGGAGCTTAGTGATATTGTTTTGTGAGGCTTTTGAGGATTTGGAACTGAATTGCATCCAGAGGTCAAACATTTCGGGGGTCGGTGAGATGTTGTTTAGGCACCAGCCGACGCGAATCCAAGAATCATAGCCGCTTGCACGGGCCTCTGATAGACATTCCACCACGAAAAGCTTTACGAGCTCAATATCCTCATAGGAGGCATCATAGTCTTGAATCGGAAACTCTGCCTCATTTACAACGGTCTGTAAGAGTACATTGCCTGAGATATCTACTGGCACTACAGGAGCTACGGGTTTAGCAGGAGCACTGCAGAGTCGCTCATACAGCGGCATGATTTCCTCCTTCACGTCATTGTCGTCTATGTCTAGCTTGTAGCGGACACTGAGGAGCTCCATCAGCTCACGGCTATCGTAGTGTGCTGTGGGCTCTGAGGACCATCCGTCAGTAGCGGTATTGTAGACTTGTACTGATTTGAGATCGTAGGCTGGGAGATTAGGCTTGCTTTCTCCGAACAGAAACCAACCTTGCTTTCTTGTACAAGACTCGTCATAGACGTCTTGTGGTTGGTTAGTGTAACTCGTTCCAGCAAAGGAAGTAGTTACGGCATCTTGGTTTATCATCCAGCGCCTGAGGACAGCCTGCTTCTCAAATGACAGAATGATATCTGGACACTGAATGTGCACCCCGTCCTTGATCTCACCCTTGTTCTCGTAGGCCTGGGGCCTCAGACTCACGAAGAAACGGAGTACAGGGTAAGCGGAAAGATTGAAGAAGGTATTGAGTCCCTCTACGAGCTTCTCATTGAATGCGCGGATGTGACTCAGCTCGAAGGGGTGGTCAAGAGCACGGTCACGGCGATAACGGAAATCCAGGTCAATCACAAGAGGCTTTGGTCCAGAAGGTGACGGTTGCTCTATGATATTCAAAGGGCGTCCCTTCTCTCTGAATAGATATGTGTGCAGCTTGTCAAGAAAGGCTTCATAATCTGAATCTGGAATATGGAATTTACCACCAGTCTGGATGGTGATTGTTGCAAATGTCGTACGGTCTCCCTCAGGAATGCGATACTGCTCAAGATATTGACGAAGAGAGTTTGTAGCCATGGTGTACAGGCGGTTCTACTTTCAGGGTAGCCAATTTTTATGGCTGAACCCGCACTTAAACGTGAGTGGCCTAAAATTGAATACTCTACAATATTAGATAGACTGTACAATGAAATTCTGCCCTACATGCAAGTACTACCTGTATTTGAAATCGAATAAGGGTGGTGAAGGCGATGATTCTGGTGGTCTTGTACGTCAATGTGTAAATTGTGGATATAGTGAAGTTGACAGGGAGGGTGGTCTGATTTCCGAGACCCTGGTTCAGCAGAAATCATCTGAGGCCTTTAAGATCATGATTAATGAGTTTACAAGGCAGGATAATACTTTGCCTCACATCAAGATGATCCCTTGTGCTAAGGAGACATGTGCCAGTAATCAGGGTGGTGTTGAGCGCGACATTATCTATATGACGTACGATGTAGCTGGAAAGAAGAACTTATACATTTGCAACGTTTGTGGAGAACAATGGAAATCCAGGAACTAAAGTTCCTGGACTAGTGACGTTTTGCTTTGCAAAACGGAAATCGCGCAACTGAGGTTGCGCTCCTTGTGAAACCCAGGAACTAACGTTTCTTATCTATCTCTTCAAATCGCATATCAAGGGCTGCATCCACAGTTCCTCCAAGCATGGGTGGAAATGACATCCAGTCAATGCCTGGAGGTACAAAATCATCCCCGAATTTATTGGCGTGAAATAATCTAAATGGCTTCGTCTTTTTTTCCATGAGAATGGCAAAATAGACGGTCTGATCTTTACCGCAGAACCACCCACGAATTGCGAATTCCTGAAGCATAGCCTTATAGGCTTCTGCAAACTCATACCAAGCATCTGAGTCACCTACAATGCATCCACCTCCCAGTGTCGTTTGGGGGACAGGGTACATCATAGGCTTATCTTCATTCCAATCATTAATATATGAATCTGGAATCTTATCAACTTCAAGGAATGCCATACGACCTGGAACACAGAGGCGACTGATATCAGAAGGGAACGTCGCATAATATTTCTGAAGTGCAGAATATCTTTGGATTCCCATATCGCACCAGACAAACCACTTACTCTGGAAGAAATTGGAGCCAATTGCAATTCTAACAAATTCCTGCTTGAGTGCCCAGATTGCATACAGTTCAGGGTTGTGCAGGTGTTTCTCAGGATCTTGCTCTAATTGTTTTTCCCAGAATGCCATCATGGCAGGACATGTCATTGCAAAGGAGTCGAATGCTCTTACTATGACTTTTGTAGAATTAAGTACTTCGCGACGCCATTGATAGATTTCCAGCATATAGGCTTCGGTTGTGAAAATAACCATGGCGCATGGAATCTTACAAAAATTCTGAATCCATGCACGATACTTACCCAGATCGTATTTAGATTTATTCAGTGGATAGAATGCGGTGACTACGGTGGTCTCGGATATTATCATCTACAACTGAAATACAATAAGTTTCTTAGACCAGATTTTGCCTACTTAATATTTAGAACCATGATATCTTCAGATGTCGTCGCAGATTCCTTGGTACTATATGTGGAGTCAGAAATACGAGTTCTTTCATCGCATTTTGCAAGATAATATGAAGGAGCCAAACCTGAAGTTGGAGCCGATATTTATTGACCAGTCGGCATTTGATTCATCTTTGTATCAGAGAGAGGGTCATCCATGGTTAGGAAGTACACTCAAAGTGGACACTATTATTCGTGTTCTAAAAGAGTCAAAGGATACATATATATTATTTACTGATATTGACATTATAGTGAAACCTGGGATATACGACAGGCTAAAAATATATATGGGCTCTGATATTTCAATGGTATTCTTAAAAGAAGGTGAGCATTTGAATATAGGTTACATGCTACTAAAGGTATGCCCGGATGTATTAGCATTCTGGGAACTTGTTAGGGCAAAAGTCATAGATGACCCATCGGTACTTGATCAGAGATATGTTCTTGACTTGGCCGCAGAATTTCCAGGTAGATATACAACATTTGATAATCAGGAGTTCGCTTGCACGAATACATGGTTAGGGAAAACACCATTTTTAGTTATGCAGATTCTCTCGAGTTGTTTGGGAAAAGAATATGATTTTCCTGAGAAGATATTCCATACTGCTCAGAATATGGATGTACAGGCGTATATGAAGTATGTGCCAGAATATGTAGTCCCGTTTATATATAAATACCAGGAACTTCTTATGAGATCTCATAAAGAGGCGAAGACTGCGTTTCGTTCATAAATTCCTTTCCGGATATAAAAGTATATGGAATTCGTCGCACAAGCTCAGGCAATGCTCGCTGAAAATGTAATGTATGTGGGCATTGGTCTCGTTATCGCCCTTCTAATTGCTGGGTTCGTTTGGTATTCTATGTCACGTGATTCTAATAAGTCACATGAAGTTCTTGAGAATCAGGCGAGAATGAATGTTGCAGATATGAATCTACCTAATGATTCTAGCTTACCTGATCCTGTATCTCCACCTGCAGTGAATCAGGAGGAATTAGAAAAACAGCTGGCATCAATTGGAAACATGAATGTAATGGAGACCCCAGACCAGGAATAAATGTCGGTAGTATTAGACTTTAATATTTCTACTCAACAGATGAACGAAAGTGATCTGTTGAGTAGGAGGTTGTCTTGCATATTAAATTCTCGTTATACGAACTCATGTGCACCACCACCTCAGGCACCAGTTAATATTTTTATCAATGGTGGTGGTACAATATGCGGTGATACTGGTTCTGGTTCTGGTTCTGGGTCTCAAGGTCCAACAGGTCCAGCAGGTCCAGCAGGTCCAGCGGGAGCGATTGGGCCAACAGGACCTGCTGGCGGAGGTGGTGGTGGAGCAGGATCAACAGGCCCGGCAGGACCTGCTGGGCCCGCTGGCCAAGGGGTTCCAGTAGGAGGTACTGCAGGACAGGTATTAACTAAAATTGATGGTACCAATTACAACACACAGTGGGCTACACCTTCTGGAGGAGGCGGTGGGTCTAGTGGTCCTAGTGTATATGTAATAAAAATCATTCCAGTGAGTGGAGCCCTACCTACTAGCGCAGTAACATCAGGTGTTACTCAAAATGTATTTGGTCGTGACCCATCTGGAAGTGCTTTGACATTAGGGTCTGGTGCAACATCTTGGAATATATCATTTACAGGCGCATCATGTAATATTACGTACCCAACAAGTCTTACGGGCACGTTTACCAACTTCAGAAGGTATGTAGGGCAGGGCAGTGGTGCATACTTACTAGCAGCAATTTCTGTTAATTCTACGTCAGGAAATACAGTAACATATACACCATCTTCATCGACGCTAAGTATTGCAAATATATCAGGTACATTTACGGGTCTTTCTGCTAGCAATCCTATATATTTCGTGTTTGATTACATCGGAACTCCTGTCATATTATTTTAAAAAACTAATTTAGTAATGGCTTCAATACCGAGCATACCGCCTGTATTGAACGCGTATATCAATACGGGTTCAATAACATCTTCAAGATTTTATAATGCAAATCCGGCCTGGGTATATGAATACACTGTATTTTTGACGGTCGCGACGTTAGCAAATTCTGAGACACCCAACCTTCAGTTTGATGCAAGGAACGTGGCAGTTGGCCAGTGGTTTATGCAATCAAGTGGCTTAGCATATTTGATCACCAATATTGTTACACCAACTACTGATAATAAGACAATTACTGTGACCCTAAGAGACGTGGATTTGTACAATTTACTCAGTGATGTTACCTCATCTAATAATAACCAGCCAACGGATGGTTCAGGGACTGGCGGCATTATTTTTTCATTATCTGAAGATGGCATGCCCATTGTAAGTTATACTTCTTTATTGGGATATTCTGGCGCAACATCTTGGTTAAATGATGCACTTGGCCGATTTTCCTACAGAAATCTTGTAAAGTCCTATTACAATTTTGATCTAAATAATAACCTTGCAAATGGGGCCTTTAATTATTC
>Ga0209444_10001284_pt1 | contig 13877 bp, 8 predicted proteins | sample LauGreFaBDMM15DN_2_FD_188215 | JGI IMG/M metagenome (GOLD analysis project Ga0209444, IMG submission 188215) | Freshwater lake microbial communities from Lake Michigan, USA - Fa13.BD.MM15.DN (SPAdes) (version 2) | ecosystem: Environmental > Aquatic > Freshwater > Lake | place: Lake Michigan, USA...
GAGCTACTGGAACCTCCTTCGCTACGAGGAAAACCCGGATTTGCGAGCACTCTATCGCCGGGGATATGAGCGGGGCCACGAAGTGGTTCGCGTCGAACAGAACGCCTGGTTCAATTACCTCTACGGTGCCCTGACCGGCAACGATGCGGAGGCCGAGGCCAGCGCAGAACACCTCCGCGGTTGGCCGTTGGATCTCCGGATTTGGTCCTACCAGAACTCTCACCGCACCGACTTGCGGACACCGTCGGGCTATGTCGCATTGAAAGGGGGGACTCGAACCTTCCCGCCTAGGGAGACCGAACCCTTGCGCTGGGACCATTGGCTTATGCAAGCCGATGGTGGCGCCGGCGGCCAAGACGTGGTGGAACCGAGCGCCTGGTTGCTGGCCTATTGGATGGGGCGCTATCACGGATTCATCGGAGCCCCCACGGTGTCGGATGCTGAACTGCTTCGGGTGGAACACACCGATTTTCGGGAACAGGGAGCCGAACCCTACGCGGGTCCGGCGAGGCCCGTCGGGTTCTGAAACCAAGGGTGGAGGTGAGCGCTACGATCTCTGGATTTGGATAGCCAGAATCTCCGCAGTGGAGGGGGTCAATCGGTGGCGTTCACCCACCGAAAAACCTTCCACCCAGGCCAGATTTCCGTCTCCAAGGTCGAGCACCCATCGTTGGTCGCGCTCGGCAGCGGCCACGTGTTGATTGATGAAGAGGTTCTGGAGGCGCGCCGTGTTCGACTGCCCCAGACGTTGGAACCGGTCGCCCGGCCGGCGGTGACGCAGTGTGGCTGTTTCCGGGACGGTCGTGGCATCGAGTTGTTCCCAGCCGTGGCCGAAGGGCAGGGGGCGCTTCAGGCGTTTCCACCGAAAGAGGCTCCCCTCTGGCAACACTCGCTGACCTCGCACTCCGCGAAAAGCCACCGCCACCGTTTCTGAGAGTCCCGCTCGATTCAATGGGTTCGCTGGGGCTCGGGGGGCTACCGCCTTGTCGATTGAGAGCGTGTCTAGCACCGAACCGCAGCGGGCCCGACGCAACCGCTCGACCGTTTCGAACTCGGCATTCCGTCCGTGCTCGATGAGTTCCATTCGCAGGATGGCCCGCTGCAACGCAACGTGCAGAGACGCCCAAGGCTCTGGATGTAATGAATCCCGCCAACGCTGAGCTTGCTCCCGCAGGTAATCCGACTCGTGCGCCGCGATGTCGGCAATCCGCGCCAAAACACGGGGCAGGGCGGGGCTGTGATGGGCCATCCAGTCCGGGATTAATTGATGGCGGATGCGGTTACGGGGAATGGATAAATCCCGGTTCGAGGCATCCTCGCGATGCCCAATTCCCTGGCTGCGGGCGAAGGCTTCTAGCGTACCCCGATCGAAGCCGAGGAAGGGCCGGAGCAGGGAAACTCGCTGGTCGGCCGGAGACGGCGAGCGTTCCTTCATGCCGGCCAGCCCCTCCGAACCAGCTCCGCGGAGCAACCGCAGGAGGATGAGTTCGGCCTGATCTTGCGCATGATGGGCCAAGACCACTTCCATCGAATCGGCCGACCCCACCGAGAGGGCCGACCGAGCGAGGAAGGCATGTCGCAACCGGCGTGCGGCCATTTCGAGGGACTCGCGTGAAGCCTCGGCGGCCGCGCGGACGGAAACTTCTTCCACGATACAGGGCAACCCCAAGGCCTCTGACTGCGCTCGAACCCAGTCTGCGTCCCCATCTGCATCGATCCCACGGAGGCCGTGGTGGCAATGAGCCACCGTTAGTTGCCAGGGAAACTTTCGGCGCAGGCGGGCCAAGCTGTGCAGAAGGACCATGGAATCCAAGCCCCCGGACACGGCCACCACCAGGTGCCGCGGCCCGGATCCGAACCGCTCCGCCCAGTGCCGGCGGAGTTGCTGCAGGAATCCATCCATTGAAAACACGATACCCGATGAGGCCTCCCGCCGCCGAGGCCCAAAACGTCACAGACTTGGGGCTTGGGTCCTCCGATGCGAGTTCGAGCAGGGTCTGAGAACCGGCCCCTGGCTTGACCTCCTTTCACATCTGCCGGCACAAAGCCTAGGTTTCGGTCACACACACGGTGAAGATCGAGGCGGTGCATTGAGAGGCAGTCCGGCGTTCCGCAGAAATTGGCTGTCTACAAAGGAGGCCCCACCCAAGGTCTCAGGGTTTTGGATACGGGATACTTGTGGGCATGATATCAACTGCTGGGCCACTGCGTTGGCGCATTGCTCCGGCGAGGGGTCCCGCGATACGCTGTCGGCCACATGAAGCTCACCCGCACTGGCGCCTGGGTCGCCTGGACGCTGACGGCCTTGGCCCAGGAAGGGGTTCCGAAGGTTGCCGCCGTCGATCCGTCGTCGATCCGCATCGAATCGCGGGACGGTCTGGGTGAGGTTGAATTGAGTCCGGATGCACGGACGGCCTCGGCCAAGAATGGGGTAGTGGTTCACTGGATGGGCAGCGCGGTCAGCGCACAATCGGTGACACTCAGCCAAGAAACCGGAGAGGCCACCGCCGAGGGAGATGTCGTCGTTGAATACGCGGGAGAAACCGGCGAACGCATCCGGTGGAAAGGCCATAAGGTTCGCTTTGATTTCCGTCAGAAACGCGTGGAAGCCGGGTCTTTCCGCTTTGGGGCGGGTCCGCTCTTCCTTCGGGGTGATCGACTGTCGGTGACCCAAGGCGGCACCAATCAAGTTGTGCTCGGTGGCGAAGTGACCACCGACGACGCGGCAGAACCCGGTTACAAGATCCGGGCCAAGACCCTAAGCATCGACAGCAACCGAACCATTTCGGCTGAAGATGCGTTGCTTTACGTCGGCAAGGTGCCGGTGATGTATTTCCCGTGGTATACCCGCAAGGCCGACCGGCATCCCAACTTTTTCAGCATCACACCCGGTTACCGTAGTTTGTATGGACCCTATGTGCTGGGCAGCTACCACTGGCTCTCACGCACGAATTTAGAGACGGTCGTAGACTTGGATTATCGCCAACGCCGGGGCATCGGTGGAGGGCCACGTCTGTCCTATGATTTGGGCGACTTGGGCAAGGGCAGGGGAGGGTTTTACTTCATCCAGGATCAGGCTCCCGAGCTCAGTTCGTTCAACGGGCCCATCGATCCTGACCGGTACCGGTTCGATTTGCGGCACTCGCTCACCAATGATTCGGGTTTCGAGTTCAAGGGTGTCGTGCGCGCCCAGAGTGACCCGATGGTACTTCGCGATTTCTTTGAGCGAGAATTCCGCACCGATCCCCAGCCCAAGACCTTCGTCGAGTTATCCCAACTCAATTCAAATTGGAGTCTCGATTTCCTGGCACACGCTCAGGTCAACGAATTCTTCCGGACCGTCGAGCGACTGCCGGATGTCCGTCTGCGCGGTTTGCGGCAGCAAATCGGAGTGACGCCGATTTATTACGAGAGCGACAGTTCACTAGCCTATTTGCGGTACCGCGACGCACTGGCAGGCGGCACCAACTACGCGGCTTTTCGCGGCGATACCTACCATCAGTTGGTGTCACCTCATATGGTCGGTGGATGGCTCAATGTCTCACCTCGATTGGGCGCCCGGGCCACCTACTACGGCGACCCAGAGGGTCTGAACACGATCAATAGTGACAAGGAGCGTTGGGTGGCTAACACCGGCGTGGATGTCGGGTTCAAGGCCTCGAGAGTCTGGCCTACGTTCTCCAGTTCGGCCCTCGATATGAATGGGGCCCGCCACATCGCTGAACCCCAGTTCAGCTATGTCTTCGTGCCAGAACCCAATCGGACCCCGACCGAATTACCTCAGTTCGACCGCGAACTCATCAGCCCGAAGTTGTTGCCCATCCATTTTCCCGACTACACGCAAATTGATTCGGTAGACAGCCAGAACACGGTGCGACTGGGTCTTCGAAACAAGGTGCAAACCAAGCGGGAAGAGCAGGTGGAGAACGTCCTGAATTGGTCCCTCTTGAGCGACTGGCGCATCCAACAACGCACCGATCAAACCCAATTCTCGGATCTCTATTCCGAGGTCGATTTCACGCCGCGCTCTTGGCTGACGCTGACCTCCGAAACCCGGTTTAATACGGCGTCCCGCGAGTTCCGGGAATCGAATCATCGGGCTACGTGGTCGCCCACCGAGTGGTTCGACTGGAGTATTGGACACCGATTCTTGCGCGACGACTGGACCTTGTATGGGGCGGGCAACAACGTGATTTTCAGTAGATTTCACGCCAAACTGAACGAGAACTGGGCGGTCCGAGGTGTGCACCAGTTTGAGGCTCGCGACGGAACACTTGAGGAGCAGCAGTACCAAGTCTATCGAGATCTGCGAAGTTGGACCGTTGGACTGGGCTTCCGACTGCGTGAGAACCGAATCGGGCCTCAAGACTTCACGGTGGCGCTGACCATCTCGCTCAAGGCTTTCCCGCGATTCCAGTTAGGCGAAGACCGCTCCAATCCTTCGATGCTGCTGGGTCTGTGAGCACTTAGGCGAAGACCGGTCCAATCTCATCGGTGCGAGTAGGCTCATCAGGCTAAATCCCGGATGACCGCGATCAACTCAGCCTCACCAAGACACCTCCGAGGTGGGGCGATTTCTCCGAAAGCGCCACGTCCGCAGACACGGACCGCCCGAGGAGCTGTCTGTGCCTAGGAGGCTTGTCGGGCTAAATCCAACGTGTTTGATCGGTCGTAGAGCATTTGCAGGGAACAAAACCCTCAACACTCAAGGAAGCAGACTCGACCACTCAAGTGAATATAACACACATTGTGCATCTAGCCGGTAGTCCCGAAAACGACTTCTTTACGGGTGAAATCGCTTTTCGTGGTTTCGATCAATCCACTCGGTCAGCACCGCCCAAAGAACCGTTGCGTCACGGAATCTTCTGCAGTTCGGCCTGCGTCCACGAATCCTCGCGCTTCGATTCGAGCGCCCGGACGGTTTTAACGGCCTCGGCTAAGACCGGCGCTGCAGCGTGGCCCCATTCGCGACGGATGTACGTCAAGGAGTCGGCGATCTGGGCGTCGTCCAGGGCTTCAGCCAAGGCCGGCATGTTCAGCTCGTAGCGGACACCTTTGACCGTGATGGCATCCCGCATGCCATGCAGAACCACCCGGATCAGGCGCTGTTCTGAACCCAGAACCCACTCAGAGTCTACCAACGGCGGAGCCAAGCCTTCCTGACCATTCCCATGGGGTTGGTGGCACGCGCCGCAAATAGTGGGATAAATCTCACGGCCTCGGTCGAAGCTGGCTTTGGCGATCGGCGGCAAGGCTTGCACGTTGGCGGCGGCCAAGGTGTCAGCACTGGCTGATTTACCCGGCCAAAAGTAGAGCGACGCAATCTTTTGGACTCGCCCAACAATCACCGCATTGGTGGAACGACGCAGTGTCGCCAATCCATCGGGTTCAGCGGTCAACTCTGTTTGCTTAATTCGCGGAGCCGGAGCCCCCTTGCTAGCCACCGGAACGAGGCCAACAAATCCGTCGAGCAAGGCCGGCAACGGCCACTCGTTTTCCTTGAGTTTGGCCGCCAAGTTCAACGCCGCTGCAATTTCAGTGGGACGTCCCGAGACCCCGACGCATCGCGCCAACTTAGACACCAACGGAGCGTGATCTTGCTTGTCTGGCCCGCACTGGGCGTCACTGAGCAATTGGGTCAGGAACGCCAACTCGCGCCCCTTGAGCCCGCTAATCGCCGCATCCTGACGCAACGGCGTCGACGGACCGGTCATTAGCAAAAATCGCATGGCCGCGTCGGCTGCCGGTGTGCCGATCGTTCCCAGAGAACAGAGCAGGGCGATCTGGGCGTCGCCACGGACCGTTGGAGCGCGTTGGACCAGGCGTTCGACAGCGGTATCCCGCACCGGGCCTGGGGGCAGCCTGTCGGTGATTCGGAACGCAGCAGAACGCACCTTAGAATCCGGATCGTCGAGGGCCGAAAGAAGGGTTTCCAGGCTCAACCTCCCCTGCCCTTCGAGTGTCCAGAGCGCCTGGAGACGCACCACCGCAGGCCTTGAGTCCCGTTGAGACACCAGTTGTTGCAAGGCCTCGGCCGACTCGGACGTGGGGTTCTCCACCAGCAAGCGCTGGGCGGTATCCCTCCAGAACCCATTGGCACTGGATAGGCGGACCATCAGGTCTCGATTGGATGGTTTTTGTGGCAGTCGCGCCGTGCGATCGGGCGAGGTTCCCGAATGGACAATGCGGTAGATGCGCCCCAAGTCGGTCGGAGCCTGCAGCCCTCGCGACTCGATTTGCTTGCGCAAATAGCTGGTCAGGTAAATCCGGTGTTGGATGAGTCCACGCGCCATATCCACCACATAGAGAGCCCCGTCGGGACCATTCTGGAGGTTCACCGGACGGAAGCGCTCGTCAGTGGACGTTAAAAACTCGTCGGCGTCGTAGGCGTTGGTCGCCGTGATCACGCCATCTTGTTCCGTCAGCTTGTTGCGGCGTATGAGGTTGGCGCTCGGTTCGCACAAGAACACGTCGCCCCGGAAATCTTCGGGAAACTGATTACCGCGATACACCAGCGGTCCGCAGGCCGCCGTGAAGCTGGCAAGCTTTCCCTCGGCCGTGAGCGTGTTGGGCTGGTAGCCCCGGTTCACGCCCGGATTCACCCGCGCCGACCAAACCTGTTGGGACTTGGCCAACTGGGCGTTCACTCCGACCGGAGATTTCAGATTCGGATTCCGGGTCAGATAATGGGTCGGCAACAGGTCGCCGCGAATTTGATCGGAGTTGGAGTTGTAGAACAACCGGCCCGAGTCGTCGTGGCTAATGCCCCACTGGCCGCGCGTGACTGTCTCCTCACGGATCCAAGTCGGCGGCGAGCCGGAGGTGTTGCGAAAGCGAACCGTGTGATCGGCCGAGTAAATCCAATTGTCGAGGTTGCGCAGCAGCCCGTTGCTGGCGTGCTCTGGATTGGATTTCAGCCCCAGCGCCGGGTCGTTCTGGGTGGCGTAGTCGCTGGCCACGAGAATCTTCTCATCGGCTTTGCCGTCGCCGTTGGTGTCCTTCATCCACCATAATTTGGGTGGCTCGGCCACGAGAGCTCCACCGTGGGTCAGGTGGATGGCACGCGGCATCACGAGATGGTCGGCGAAAACTGTGCGGGTATCCATGCGGCCATCGCCATCGGTGTCAGTGAGGATAACGATGGAACCCGTGGGATTAGATTCACCCCGCGCCTCTTGGTCGGGCATGTAGCCAATCATTTCCACCACCCAAAGCCGCCCCTGGGGATCAAACTCCACCGCCACGGGAGAATGGACGAGCGGTTCAGCGGCCACGACCTCCGCCGAGAATCCGGGCGGCAGACGGAAGGTGCGAATTTGGTCGGCGGGTGAGAGCACCGGAGCCGGGGGGATTCGGTCCGCGGCAACTACTTCGCGTTGGGCCTCTCCGGGTTTGTCACCGTTCTGGGCGACCGCAGTGAGGATTCCTAGGCAAAGCCCAGACAAAACATGGCGCATCATGGTAGGCAGTACCCCAAAGGTTACTCTCGGAACGGCTGATGCCAAGTGGCAACCTCTTCAGTAACACTGCGGGTTCTGTTCGGTGAGCTTGCATTCGGGGCGGCGGCGGTGGCTATCTCGGTCCATGGACACGTGGTGTGATGTGGCCGAGGCCGGAACCTTGGCCCCGGGAAATTGCAGAACCATCGAAGCCCGGGGCGTCCGAATCGCCCTCGTGTGCTTGGACGATGGATTCCATGCGGTCGAAGACGCCTGCCCGCATCGTGGCGGATCCATGGGTTCTGGGTACTTGGATGGGTGCACCTTGCACTGCCCACTGCACGGTTGGGCCTACGATGCCCGCAGCGGTGTCGGCCTCACACGGCCAGACAAACCCCTGCAATCCTTTCCCACCCGAATTCAAGACGGCCGGGTCTGGGTTCAACTCATTCCCAAAACTCCCAACGCACCTGTGCATGAGGCCGACTGAGTCGCCCCCGCCGTCCCCATTGAAGGCGCTGTCGTTGGGCACCCAGTTCGCGGGACTCGGAGGCGTCGAGTCGGTGTTGCGATCTCACCATGACACCGATGCGGACCAAGGGATTGATTCGCGGTTCCTCGTCTTCTGGGAAGATCCTGCGCCCGGTTGGCCTCGCGCTCGATTCTTGGGTTTCCGGGACAACTTATCTATTCGGCAAGCGCGCCGACGGGTTTCTGAAGCCGTGCCCAACTGGCAGGCCGACGTGGTCGTTTACCACACGACCTGGGGTTGGCCGTATTTCGACGACTTGTTCCCGCCGGCCCGCCGCATCTTGTACTTACACAGCGACACGCCCGGGCTCGAAGAGCAGTTGCAAACCCGGGCTCACTGGGCCGACGGCTTCGCCTGTGTCAACGACCGCATCGCCGAGCGCGTGATGCAAGCCCGGCCAGACCTGTCTCCCGACCGGTTACTCCGGGTACTGTATCCCATCGACCCACCCGCCGACCTGCCTGGGCCGAACCGCCCGTGGGGTTCCCCGCTCCGCCTGGGTTTCTGTGGCCGCCTGGCCCACGAACAGAAGCGCATCGACCGCATTCCTGAACTGGTGAACCGATTGGATGCAGCAGGCATCCAATACCAACTCGAATTTCTGGGTGATGGACCCGAACGAGCGTGGCTGGAGAGGCAATTACCCGATCGAAAGCGGTTCGTTTTTCACGGTCGAAAATCGGGCGCCGAGTATTGGAGCATTCTATCGAGCTGGGACGCCCTGCTCTTCGTCAGCGATTACGAAGGCACACCCATAGCGCTGCTCGAAGCCATGGCCGCCGGCGTGATCCCCATCCACCCGGCCATTGGTAGCGGCGGTGACCGTTATGCCGCGGAGGTCGATCCCCTATTGGCTTATCCGGCCGGCGACCTAGCGGCCTTGGCCGCATTGATCAGCGATCTGGCCCGATGGCCAACCGCGCGCATTGAAACCGTCCGCCGCCGGGCGAGTGACCGCGTCCACGGCCATGCCTCGGCGGTGTACCGGGCCACCTTCGCCGCATTCCTGAGGCACATCGCCAGCCAACCTCCCCTTCCCCGACGCCCCTTACCAGCGCGGCCCCCGGGCTTAGACTGGCTATCATTCCGGGCCACCCGACAACTGATGGACTTGCGCCGCCGTTGGAAAGGCCGGTCGTGGCAGTGTGCTAATGGTTCAGCAATGTGACGACGCTGGGCTGCCCCGTCCATTTTGGAAGTCCGATCCGAAACTTGGAGTCACTGTCACCTTCACCTCCCCCGAAGTCATCCCGCAAATGGGCGGCAAGTCGGTGGCAGTCACCCCCGAAGTCACCCCCGAAGGAGTGAATGGCGAAGCGAAGCGTCTCTCGCGTCTTTACCGGCAGGCGCTCGATAAACTCGATCACCTCGATGGAGACCAACTACCGGTAGGCCACCGATCAAGTGGTCAACCTATGGTCCATCTCTTCCAAGGTGACCCAGTTCTCGGGTAAATCGTCATCAATCTTCCGCGCCATGCGGGCGCGATAGTCCACCAAGTCTTTGTGCCTCAACGAGACAAGGAGGGCAGCCAAACGCCTGCGCTCATCCACAGGCAGCGCTTCCACTTCAGCGCAGATTTCATCAATGCCCACCCCTTTAATTTACGCCGGCGAGGTGGCGTCGGCAACCGCGGGTGTGAATTCGGGAGGTTCGTCTTTCATCGAGCGTTTAAGCTCAGGCTGTCGCGTCTGCAACGATTGTTTGTTTCCATTAAATTAACAAATCACCGAATCAGTCGTCGTTTGCTGGAGCTTCAACCAAGGCCTCCGACTCGAGTTCGAGCGCGTCGATGGTGGGAATCAGGCCACCGATGACGCATTGCATGTCGCCGTAGAGACCAACGGTATTGTTGATGACGCGCTCCATCTGCTTCTCGCGCTCCTTTCAGGTCTTCTCCATGGCACGGCGTTCGCGTTGGAGTGGGTCTTGACGGCTGGTGAACGTCTCGACCATCCCTTCTACCTCGCCCTTGAACACGTTCCCGACGAGGTAGGGTCAGGAAACTGCCAGGCAATGAATCGCCCACTGAATAACGTGTTTCAGGTGGCATTCACTGAAGGGCACGACTGCTGCCTTAACTTCGGAAACTGGCTGATACGGTTTGTCGGCCCACTTCAACGGCGGCGAACTGAGGGCACGATCGACACCGCTTGGTCGGCCTTGAGCGTCAGGCGAAGGGCTCCGTCGATCACCGGAACCGTTGTCTTGTCGGAAGCGAGTCCTTGCAAGGTGATGTTCTGGACAGTCACTTGCTTGACCGAAGCCCAGTCGGCGGGCACTTGCCAGGACTTGTCGGTGTAGCCCTGCCGGCTGTAGGCCACGATCTCCCTGGGGTTCCACAACGCGGGGACGAACAGGTCGTCGTTTTCGCGCAGCAGGAACGGCCCTTTGCGGATGATCTTCTTGCCGTCTTCGGTTCGCGCGATGACCCCGCCGCTGTAGTGAACTGCGCCGGCTTCCACCTTCAACCGGTCCAGTCGGCCGAGGTAGTACCAAGGCAGAGTGGTGCGGCAGAACATCCCGAGAAATCCCGGCAGCGTGTCCTTGTCCTGTTTCCAGATTTCCTCGCCATGCATGCTCGAACCGAAGCGGAAGTCGCCATCCCCTTCACGGTCCGTGCGACCCCGCGCACCCAAGCTTTCCGGAACCTCCATGGGGTTCCATGAGTACCACCACGACATCGGCTGCAATCCAACAAAGTGCTCGCCGGGCGGATGTGCCCAACCCGTTCCCTCGCCCGTGACATCGAACCCTCGGTCCCGCCAGTAATGGAAAATCTGCCGCTGCGTCTCGACGTATTTTTCCGGTGTCAGGCCACCGTTCTCGGGCTTCGCATGCCAGGGGCTAAGGGGTTTTCCGCCATCGCGGTTGGCAATGAACACATCGATGTGGATCGTGTGCCCCGCCTTCAGCTCAGGAATCATCTTAATGAGCGCATCTATGCGCCGCTGCGCCAAACCGGCCGCCCATTCCTTGGGATAGACCACATTGTACATGTCATCGCCCTTCACTTGTATGCCCGCCACCAGCAGGTTTCCGCTCTCATCTTTGGCAAAACAGTCGTGAGCCACGTACTCGTCCCACAGGGGGCTGTGCCGGTACGCATCCACCATGTTGAGGTGCAGGCTGACGGTCGTGTTGTGCTTCCGGCCTTCGCGGATCAGCCATCGGAGGCTCGCGAGAGCGGTGGCATCGTGTGGACGCTTGAGACGCGGGTTGACCTCGCTCCAGGCCGGATAACCGTGGTCGTGCCCGCCCTTCTGCCAACCCACCAGGTAAATGATCTTGGGGATTCCGCGCGTCAGGTTGTCGGTCTTGCGAATGACTTCGAGCGCTTCTTCGAAGGTGCAAAAAACTTCGTGGCCTTTCCGAAAGGTAGGATCATTGGCCAAGCGCTCCACCGGCTCGCCTTCCATGCCGAGGAACAGCTTCAGCACCAACGCCTGATGGTAGTCGCGGTAGAATGGGCTCACGACCACGTCGGTGCTCGCCTTGAACTCCCGGCCGTCTCGTCGAACCACGGCCTCGACGGTGGCAACACCGCCTTCCTTGGGAATGATCTTTCCGTTCTTGAGGACAGCCACGGTGACACCGCCGCTGGCGACCTTGGTTTTGACCGTGATCGCGGCCTCGGAAATCGGCACAGACTGCTCAGCGCCGTGGGCGTCGATGGCCGTGAGGGTGAGTGCTCCGAAAAGGTTCGGCTGGGTTGTGGGCCTGAGAATCTTTGGATTCACAGAAATAACCAAGTGATCCATCGATGCTTCCGCAGCCAGAGCGGTCGTCGCGATGACCAGAACCGACATCAGGGTTGCGGTGAGTTTCGTCCAGGTCGTCATTCTCATCGGGTTGAGTTCAAGAGTTGAAAGGGACAGAGCCATAGGCAGCCACGGCCGACTTCGAATCGCAGCCGACAGGGTAGAGCGCTGATCAGTACAGGAATCACTCAGCGGATCACCTTTGAAAATGCGGAAGCAGGCTCAGGCTAGGTGCTATCGAAGCGGGTTCGCCTACGTCTGCTTAGACCAGCGGCTTGCGGTAATGGGCATGCAAACTGGTGCCCCAGCGGAGGTAGTGACGGCAGAGGCCCACCCGGTAAAGGAAGGTCATCAGTTCGGTCCAGAATCGGCCGGGTTTGGCCGGCCTTCGGCCCAGTACGTGTTCCAAGTCTCCCTGAGTTTGAAGACTCAACCGAACTTGGACTCCTCTCAACGGATCGGCACCGAACCAAACGGGCTGCATCTGATGCTGCTCACCGAGATGCTCCAAGTCGGAGCGACGCCAATGGGTGATGTGATGGGGCGGCCACTGGCACGGTTCGAGGGTCCACCAACGGTAAAGCCCCTGCCCGTGCGGAACCGAAATCACCAAATGCCCGCCCGGAGCCACCAGTCGGGCCGCATCGCGGAAAAACGCCACCGGATCCGGGACGTGTTCCATGACCTCGAAGGCGGTAACCAATGAAAATTGCCGGCCCGAATGGCTTTGGGCAAAGGCTTCAGCGGTCGAGGCGTGGACGTCGTGTCCCTTGGCTTGCGCCGCCGCCACGGCCTTCGGATTGAGGTCGAGGCCGTGGGTCTCAATGCCCTTGGCCCGCGCCAAATCCAGAAAACCTCCGTCGCCACATCCCAAATCCATGCAATCGCGCGAACCGGCTCGGACGGCCAAGTCGATCGCATGGAGAAACGACGGACTATCGCCCGGATAGTACCGAGCCACCTGGGTTTGCAAGTCGGTGTAGAAAGCCCCATTGCCCGGCAGCACCGGATCAAAAAACTCGAACCCGCAGGCCACACACCGGTGCTGAGTCACCCGAGACGCCCCTTGAAACGAGGCCTGCGCCTCCGGACTGAGGGTCACGCCGAAGTAGTGCCACAAACGACCAATCTCATTGGGCGTGAGGGCATCGATCTCGGTGGTCCGCTCATGGCGGCACAGCAGGCAGGCAACGGGCTTGGCCATGATGTCGTTCAACAAAACCGCTCTAGGGTGAAGGCGTCAATGTCGCCGGTGACGTTCAACGGTGATCCTCGTGGAATCGGAAGGGCTTACCGCCGGTGATATCGGCGCTGGTGAACGACGGACACCAGTACCGTTCAATATGCGCCACCACTCGGTCGGTGCCGGTGAAGTGGTCCACCCCGGGAGGCCGTTCTGGGTTGTACATGGTGTCGGTGAGGTCGCGGATCAGCGCCACGTGTTTGCCCATGCGGACCATTTGCCGAATGGCGAAGGGACGACCCAGCACGCACATGTTGAGGTGCACACCGCACAAAATGACATGGTCGATGCCGCGCTCGGCCAACAAGTTCCAGGTTTCCTGACCATCATCGGTCAGAGCGTCTCCCGCTTCGATCCGCAGGCCCGGATGCTGACGAGTCCACGCCTCACGGATCGTGCACTTGGTACCGTTGCACGAGCAGCCCATGTCCGAATCGTCGATGGGCAACACCCCTTCGTGCGAAGCATCCGGCCAGCACCATCGGGTGCCCCAGCGTTCGGCCGTGGCCAGCGGACGGGGCGTTGCCGAAAAGCGCGCCTTGAGGGCCAATTCGCGAGCCGGGGTTCCCTGATAAAAAGCCGTCACGCTGCTGGGCGCGTGAATAATGAAAACACCCTGCTTTCGCGCCGCATCCAGCGTCCGGTTCATGGGCTCAACGAGTTCTCCCACGCGGGCCGAGGCCGACTTGCACCAATGGTCGTCCCACAGATCGCAAACGATGATGGCCGTGCGTCGCGGGTCCCAAGACTCAACACGCTCGGAGGCCGCCGGACTTTGAGACCGCAGGTGTAGTTTCATGGCAGCGGAATGGACCAGACGTCCTCCCGGCGAGGAGCACCCTGCGAAAATCAGCAGGGCCAGCCACAACCAAGCGGGTCGAATCGGTGGGAAATGCATGGAG
>Ga0209444_10001290_pt1 | contig 13820 bp, 12 predicted proteins | sample LauGreFaBDMM15DN_2_FD_188215 | JGI IMG/M metagenome (GOLD analysis project Ga0209444, IMG submission 188215) | Freshwater lake microbial communities from Lake Michigan, USA - Fa13.BD.MM15.DN (SPAdes) (version 2) | ecosystem: Environmental > Aquatic > Freshwater > Lake | place: Lake Michigan...
ATTGCGGGTTTGATCGAGGCCCTTTCCCTTCAGCAAAAACTGCATTACGTAGGGCAAGACTGGGGCGCCATCATTGGCTATGCCCTTTGTGCGTCGCGTCCCGATCTGCTGCGCAGTGCTGTATCAATGGCGTTGCCGCATCCGAAAGTGGTTGCAACGAATTTGTTAGTACCCAAACACATTCAACGATCTTTCCATTAGTGGTTTTTTCAGCAAGCGCAATTGCCTGAGCAGGCATTGATGGCCAACGACATGGCTTTCATAGATTACCTTTGGCAGTATTGGTGTGTGCCTGGCTATGAGGACAAGGCGCACATCGAACAATTGAAAGCGTGTTTGCGTCAAGATGGTGTGCTTCACACCGCACTGGCTTATTACCGCGCCATGTTTGACATCAGTAAAGCTGATCCCGCTTTGTTGACTTTGCGAGAAGCTATGCATCGGAACATCACCGTACCCACCTTGGCCTTGTGTGGGGCAGACGATATGCGGGCCGAGTTGATGCGTGAACAAGAAAAATATTTTGCAGGGCCTTATACCTACAAAGAAGTACCCTATGCAGGACATTTTTTGCATCGCGAACAAAGTAGCGTCGTTAGCAACCTTTTACTTGATTGGTTGTCGAATTCATAAGCTGCGGACTGGGGTTAACCATAGGTAATTAACACTCTCGTACCCGGCCTTGGTTTTTCAGTTGGCATCTTTAATCGATGTTCGTTGGACCATGTCCGGCGAAGTTGTACTGATGACCTTGGTCGGTGGCCTAGGTACTTTGTTTGGCCCCGTGGTGGGTGCTGCTGTAATCGTCACCATGCAAAACTATTTGGCTCAACTGGGCTCTTGGCTCACGGTGGTGCAGGGACTGGTATTTGTGGTTTGCGTCATGCTGTTTCGCAAAGGCTTGGTTGGCAAGATTGCCAACCTGCTTAAAAAGCCCTTGTAAAACCACTCAATAGCGGTTGTAAATTTCCAGCGCTTTAAGCATGGATTTTTCTTTTTCAATGATGGGAATCATCTTGGATTCTTTGTCATCGTACTGTTTAAGCAAGGCAATGATTTTTTCTGCATAAGCAGCAGGCACCACCACCACACCGTCAGTGTCGCCCACGATGTAATCGCCAGGGTTGACCATCACATCGCCACATTTCACAGGTACCTGTTTTTCTGCGCTGACCATTCTGCCCACAGAGGTGGCTGGTGTGATTCTGCGCGACCAGACGGGGAAACCCATACGCTTTAATTCCGCTACATCTCGCACCGAGCCGTCAATGACTGCCCCCGCCAATTTGCGCACCTTGGCGGTGGTACCCATCAAATTACCCATGGCGGCAATGTCTATGCCGTCTTGCATGACATACACCAGCACAGAACCTTCGGGTGCTTGATCCAAAATTTCTAAAGCGGCATTCGGGTACTTGCGGCTATCGTTTTTAAGCACAGGGCGCAGCAAGGCAGTGACGGCACGACCGACCACCCGCGCCTCGAAGATGGGCTTCATGTCGGCAGACATCCAACCTCTGGCACCTGTAGCCTCTTCAATGGCGTCTGCAATATTGCCTGTGCTGTTTTCTGGCAATGACAGTGCTTTGATGATTTCCGCCTCCGATATGGCGGCAAAAGCTGACGGGAAACCAAAACAGAGCAACAGTGCACAAAGTTGAAAAAAGCGTTTCATGGGTTGTGTCTCCAGAAGATGGTCAAAAAGCCTAATCGATGGTACAAGATTTGCTAATTCTGGCCTATGTCTCACGTCATGCAGCCCCATTCACCAACGCTTGCGCCTTCGCCGCAGTGCCAGACCTGCCTATACCTGATGCCCTCTGAATCTTCACGCACAGGCTTGCGTTGCGGGTATCCGTATTTCAAAAGTCCTGTGTTGATGCGTAAGTTTTTGCAGATGAAGCATTTCGCGGAAGTCAAGCCCATGAACGCCTGTGAAATGTGGAAAGTAACAGACCAAAACAGTGCAGACCATGCACCATAAATCTTTGAATGCACAAACTCTGTGCTGTTAACGACAGACTGGACTTTATGGGCACTTAATCCTTTAAGAAGAATTCTTACTTATTACTCACAGATACCCATGGAACCTTTAATCAGACATAGGTATGCACTAAAAATCATGCTTAAATACAATTTGTTTTATAACAATTTAAGCTGTCATGAAGCGCTTGTGGTTTTTTTTAATGACGCTGTTTTTTTTAGCAGCTCCGCATGCGGCAGAGAACCCCCTCGTTATAGAGTCAGCTTATCTGGTTTCGTCAAGCGACAACATTCAGTTGAAAGAAGTCGCATCATTTCCCAATGACGCATTCAAAACCTTTCATAAAGATCTGCGCTTAGGGTTTATAGAAAAACCTGTTTGGATCAAACTTCGGATAGTCCCGAAGTCCTCCACAAGTTTTGAAAATGCTTCCACCATTGGGTCCGACAGCGCTGTTGTGTTGAGAATAGGCTTGTTAGCACTGGACAGTATTGAGTTATTTGAGATGGTAAATGGTGAATGGATCAAGCAACACCGAGGGGACAAGGTCAAGCAAAAATATGCCAGTTGTCTGGATGATTTCCATTGTTTTGAACTGCGTTCTGACCCAAAAGACCCCATTGACCTTTACCTGAAAATTCAAACCACCACCATCAACACAGTTGTTCTGGAAGCTGTGCCGGTCAGGGATTTGCCCTTGTTGGTGGCTAACCGCATGGTCACGCTTATGGGCACTTTTGCGGTGGCCACATCTTTGCTTGTGATTGGGATTTTGTTTTTCTTGATTGAGCGTTCAAGCTTGGTAGCGACATTTTGTGCTTACCAAATATCTGTTGTGCTACTGATTTTATTGAGCACTGGTTTGTCGGCCAGAGTGTTTGAAGACCCTTCACCAGAGTTGATGAACAACCTGAATCAATATCTGTTGAGCATCCGCGCCATATTCACTGTGCTTCTGGGCTATGTTTTATTACAACCGTATAAATTGCACGCCTACTACCGTAAAGCGATGTGGTTGTTAGCAGGTCTGTGTGTGTTGTCGATGTACTTCGTTGTGAGCGATCAATTTTCCAACGCCAGTCGCTTGAACATCGCTATTCATGTGATTTGCTTTCTGGTGCAAATTTTGGGGGCGGCAACAGCCCAAAATATTTCAAAACTACTGCGCTGGCTAACCTTAATCGGGTATTTGATTTTTGAGATTATTTTGATAGGCAGTATTTTTACGGCTTTCAATCTCTACCCAGAGATTTCTCAATCCACTCCGCTTTTTATGCTGAGTTTGGGAGATTCGCGGTTGAATGGTAGTCGGGTGGGCATATTTTTATTTGCGATTCTGATTATTCAGGTATTTGATCGCAGAAAAATCAGCAATGAGACCCTGGAAAATTTCAAGCTTGAAGCAGCCAAATCCACAGCCCAGCGTGAGCGTTTGATAGAACGCCAAAGCATGATTGATATGCTGACCCATGAACTAAAAAACCCTCTCGGCACGATTCGCTTTGCCATCGCCAGTTTGAAGCGCAATGTGTCTATAGACAGCGATTCGCTGCAAAGGGTCAAACGCATTGATGATTCAGTTGAAAGAATGAACGAATTGATTGAGCACGTAGCGTTGTCGAACAAAATCGACCGATTCGATGCCAGTCAGGGCAAGGAGTTAGTAGACATTACAGAGCTCATAGAGGTCTCAATTGGTGACTATGCTGATATTCGGATCTTCAAAATAGAGGTTGAACGTGGTTTATTTATCCCCACCAGCCGTTTGATGATCTCACTGATTCTGCAAAATTTAATCAACAATGCCTACAAATACCATTTGCCAACGGACACGGTATTGATTAAAGCCTATTCTCAAAATCATACAGCCGTGATTGAAGTCTCAAATACGATCGAAATTGACAAGTCACCTGACCCAACCAAGTTGTTTCAAGCTTACTACCGTCATAACAATGTTCAAGAACAGTCTGGCATGGGCTTGGGTTTGTCGTTATCCATGTCTGCTGCTGAAAAAATCAATGCGACGCTTGAATTTTCACAGCAACGAAATTTGGTTGTCTTTTCTCTTAAGGTGCCTTTATGAAAAAACACCTCGCGACGCCGTTGGTCGCTCTTCGCCCATCATTGCGAGTGGCCATTGTGGAAGACGACAGATTGCTACGGCAAGAAATTGAGCTGCATCTGACTGCCAATGATTTTTCTGTCGTGGGTGTTTCTAGCGCTGCTGCATTGTATGACCTCACTCAATCAGAGCCCATTGATTTGTTCATCATTGATTTGAATTTGCCCGGTGAGAGTGGTCTGAGCTTGTGCAAAAGGCTGAGGGAGTCTTTGCCAAATGCAGGCATTGTGATCATGACTGCCCGTGTTGCTTTGCATGACAGATTGGCCGGCTACAGCCATGGCGGTGCAGATTTTTACTTGACCAAGCCGATCTCACCAGACGAGTTGGTTTTGGTTCTGCAAAACTTAGGCAAGCGAGTGAAAAAGCAGGACTCTGCCAGCAGTTGGAGCTTGAGCCTTCGTGACCGCCTTTTGACAGGACCCCAAGAGGGCCAGAAGCTGCGCTTAACCAACCGAGAAAAAGTGTTGCTGGTGTCCTTGAGTCACGCCAAGGAGCATATTTTGGAGTCAGGCGCTCTGTGTGATTTATTTTCACGCGAAGATGATGAAGAAGGCATGACCAAACATGCTTTGGAAGAGTTGATTGCCCGTTTACGCAAGAAATTCAAAACTGTGCAGGAATCCGATGCCGAGCCGGCTATTAAGTCGGTCTGGGGGGTCGGTTACCAGCTGTGCGTGCCCATTAGCTTGGTGTACTAGGCACGCACTTGGTGGTGATTAGCGGTTGACCAGTTTGGCTGGAACCATCAAGGTAATTGCAGCACCTATGACCAAGACAGCAGCCAGCAGGTACATGCCTGAGTCGGTGGAAGAGGTAAGTTGCTTTAGCCAGCCCACCAAATAGGGCGCCAAAAAACCTGCCAAATTCGCAATCGAGTTGATGGCGGCAATTCCGGCAGCTGCACCGGCACCCACCAAGAACGCGGTGGGCAAGCTCCAAAACAAGGGGATTGCAGACACGATGCCCATGCAGGCCAGTATGAGCGCAGCAAATGACAGGTAATGGTTGCCAGACAAAAGCACTGACAAAATCAAGCCTGTAGAACCCATGAGCATGGGTATGACCACATGCCAGCGGCGCTCACGCATCTTGTCTGCACTTCGAGCAAACAGCAACATCGAAAAAACAGCTGCAATCCAAGGAAGAGATGACAGCATGCCAATTTCCAAGTTGTCTGTGACACCCATGCCTTTGATGATGGTGGGCAACCAAAAACTCACCCCATACAAACTCATGGCCATGGTGAAGTAAATAGCGCTCATGGTCCACATGCGGCCGCTTTTAAAGACCTGCATCATGGGCACATGTTCTTTGTCGCTTTCTTCTTCTTGAATGCGCTTTTGCAACATATCGCGCTCTTCATCTTTCAGCCATTTGGCGTTGGTGATGCGATCATCTAAATAGAAATAAACCACCACGCCAATGATCACTGAGGGAATGGCTTCAAGCAAGAACATCCATTGCCAGCCGTGTAACCCGCTGACCTGATCCCAGCTCTTCATGATCCAACCCGATAAGGGGCCACCAATGACGCCTGCCAAGGGGATGCCGGTCATGAACATCGACACAATGCGAGCACGACGGTGTGAGGGATACCAGTAGGTGAGATACAAAATAATACCGGGGAAAAAACCGGCTTCTGCCAGTCCTAGTAAAAACCGCATGACATAAAACTGTGTTTCAGTTTGTATGAACATCATGCCGCCGGAAACAATGCCCCAAGTCACCATGATGCGGGCTATCCAAACACGGGCACCCACTCTGTGCAAGATGAGGTTGCTGGGCACTTCAAAAAAGAAGTAGCCAATGAAAAACATACCTGCACCTAAACCATAAACGGTGTCAGAAAATCCCAAATCACCCGCCATTTGCAACTTTGCAAAACCAACATTGACGCGGTCTAAATAAGCAACGATGTAGCAAAGCAGCAGCAGGGGTATGAGTCGCCAAGTGACCTTGAGATAGGTGGCTTCTTCAAAGGGGGTAGAGGGTTGTAAAGCGGTGTTCATGCATAAACCTTTGTGCTGAAACAGCAAAGAGTTCACCTTAGCATAGGGAATATGGTCAGGCCTGTTTTAAGTCGTTCTGCGGTTCAGTTGCGAGGGTAAATACCAAGGTTTCGACTGGTATAACCTCAAAGACATTTATCTTTGTGTGATCTTATGCATTTGCTTTCATTGGCCGCTCGTTACTTTTTCAGTTTGATTTTTTTGCTGACCGTGTCCCCCTTATTGGCAGGGGAGTTACTTAAAGAAGATATCGACAAAATCTTTGCAGACACCTTTATGGTGGGGGAAATGCAGTCAGGCATGCCGCTGTACCCCTTGTTCAGCAAAAACTCGGAAATGCCGGACGCTAAACCTGAACATAAGGGCTATGTGTTTGAGTCGGTGGATTTTGAACCAGTGCGTGGTTATGGGGGCAAGCCCATCAATATTTTGGTGGCCATGGACACAGAAGGTCGATTTATTGAGTCGCGACTGATCAGTCACCGCGAGCCTATTTTTCGATCTGAGGCGGGCATTGCCAAGCTGGCGAAGTTTGCAAAGCAATACGAGGGCTTGACAGTTAACCACAATATTGAAATCTTTGGCCATTTGGCAACCGCCCGCAGAGATGATCAGTACGCTGCATTGTTTGGTGTGCAAGCAGGCACGGTGAGTGCAAAGGCGATTGACCGCACCATCGTTAACTCTGCAGCCTCTGTGGCGTTGGCGCACATAGAGGCGAGCAAGTTAGGGCAGATCGCAGGCAGCAGCGCTTCTAGTTCAGTCAAGCGCAAAGCCGAAGATGACAATTTCAAGCCTATAACCTGGGACACCTTGCGTTCGCGTGGCATGGTCAGTGAGTTCACGATTAAGCGTGGTGAGATTGAGAAATTATTTGCAGGTACACGCGCCGAAGGTGCAGACAAATCAGCCGCTAGCAAGCCCGATGAAGTGGCCTTGACTTTTCATACGGCTTTGGTCAGCTTGCCCTCGATTGGCCGCAACTTGTTGGATGAAGATGGCTGGCGCTTATTGGGGGCTAACAGGCGTTTGTCGCAGGCCCTGATGGTGACCGAGAGTGGACCTCTTTACAAAATGAACTACGAGAGCCAACGCATCGTTGAAGACATTCCTTTCATCGTTTCGCAAGATGGCAAAGAGCTCAAACTGCGGCCCATGGCTTATGACAAAGGCTTGAAGGTCCCTGGCTACCCCGATAAAACCGGTGCGTATTTTTATGTCATTGATACTGCGACACCCTTGGATCCCGCGCAAGGTTTTGACATCCAGCTGAAATACGGTCGACGCTTTGGTACTTTCCCCAACCAAGTGGAAAGCCGTCGCATTGACATCCCCTACAGCTACCACGGAATCCGTACGCAGTGGCATGCACTGTTAGATACTGATTTTTCCACCCGTGAATGGGCTGATGCTTGGCAAACACGATCGACTGAGATAGCAGTCTTGTTGCTGGGTTTGATCGTTCTGAGTTCAGGGTTGTTTTTGCAAAAGCGTCTCAGTCTCAACTCGAAGCGGTTCAAGGTGCTGCGAAGTGCATATTTGGTTTTTACATTGGGTTTTATTGGCTGGTATGCCCAAGGTCAGTTGACCATTGTGAACATCACGGCAGCTATTGAAGCGCTGGCAGACGGGGGAGATTTAAGCTTCTTCATGAACGACCCCATGACGGTGATCTTGTGGATTTTTGTCGCTGTCACTTTGTTGATTTGGGGCAGGGGTACGTTTTGCGGATGGCTGTGTCCTTTCGGCGCATTGCAAGAATTGATCAGCTTGGTGGCCAACGCCATTGGCATCAGACAAAGACGCCTTAGAACAGCCTTGGATGCCAAGCTCAAATGGTTCAAGTACGCTGTGCTGGCATTTGTTTTAGGCTCGTTGTATGTATCCCCCTCATTTGCAGAGTTGGCGGTAGAAGTGGAGCCCTTCAAAACAGCCATCAGCATGTACTTTGATCGTGACTGGCCTTACGTCGCTTGGGCGGTGTTTTGTTTGACTTTGGGCGTGGTGGTTTACCGAGGCTATTGCCGTTATATATGCCCATTGGGTGCAGCGCTAGCTGCTGTGAATGTGTTGCAGCGCTGGTCTTGGATACCCCGTCGCGAGGCCTGCGGCACACCTTGTCAAACTTGTCGGCACCGTTGTGAGTACCAAGCGATTGAGAAGAGTGGTGAAGTCAACTATGCTGAATGCTTTCAGTGTTTGGATTGTGTGTCTATTTACCAAGACAATCAAAAATGTTTGCCTTTGATACAGCATCGCAAAGTTGATGGTCGTTTTATTCCTGTTCACAAAGAGGTGGCCGCATGATGCAGCGTAGACACTTATTGCAACTTGGCATGGGTTTGGGTTTGGGCCATGGCCTTGGTGTGCATGCCGCGGCGCACGAATCCTTAATTTGGCAAGAGCGCAGTTTGGTGGGCTTTGGCACCACGCTTTGGCTCAAAGCCGCGCACACCGATAAAAGTGAGCTGCATGAGGCCTTGGACGCGTCGGTAAAAGCCATTCGTTCAGTTGAAAAGCAAATGAGTTTGTTTGACCCAGACTCTGCGGTCAGTCGTTTGAACCGGCAAGGAGAGTTGCGCAAACCTGATGCGCAATTGCTGTCGGTGTTGACACTGGCGCAACATGTGTCACGACGCAGCGCGGGTGCGTTTGATGTGACCATGCAACCTTTGTGGCGCTTATGGTCATTGCATTCGCAATCTCAAACTTTGCCTCCATCCAAAGCTCTTTCGCAAACCCGTTCTTTGGTGAACTGGCAGGCCATGACTGTGTCTGCAGATGTTATCCGTTTGCATGCCAAAGGCATGGGCGTGTCTTTGAACGGCATCGCGCAAGGCTATGCGGCAGACAAGGTCCGTGCTGTGTTGCAGGCGCATGGCGTACAGCATGCTTTGATTGACACGGGAGAAACTACCTTTTTAGGTCAGTCTTACAAAGGAGAAGGTTGGCGTTTTGCAGTGGAGCCGTCTGCTGCTTCATCATCAGTGCCGCCTATCATCAACACCCATGGTTGGGCCGTCGCCACATCGTCTGACGCACATACCGTGTTCAGCGCAGACCATGTGCATCACCATATATTGAATCCCCACACAGGCGACTCACCCAGACATTGGGCATCGGCAAGTGTCATTGCGCCTTCCTGCGCCTTGGCAGACGCATTGACCAAGGTGTTTTTCATGTGTCCCCCTCAAGGGGTTGAGCGCTTGGCAAAAGCTTGGGGTGTGGACGTGGTTTTGCAGGACAAGCGGGGGAAGTGGTATTCGTATCAATCAACTCAAATGAGTTGAATCAATTACGAATCCCACACACCAACACCCCTGGATCGTTGTGGGCGATTTCTTGGGTATTTTTGGCGTGCGCCACGTCCATGTCACGGGGCAGGGGGACATTGTTTTTCACAGCCAGCACTTCGGCCATGATGCTGACCGCAATTTCCGCGGGAGTTTTGCTGCCAATGTAAATGCCAATAGGGCCACGCAAGCGTTTGAGTTCCTCTGGCGTTTTATCGAGGTGCTCGATCATGCGCTGATGCCGGGCGTCGTTGTTGCGCCTAGAACCAATGGCGCCCACGTAAAACGCGTCGGTGTCTAAAGCCTCCAAGAGAGCTAGGTCGTCCAGTTTGGGATCGTGGGTGAGGGCGATCACGCAGCTGCGCCTGTCTGGGCGGAAACTTTGCACCACATCGTCTGGCATCTCACCGGTGAGCGTCACATTTGGCACAGACCACGCGCCGCTGTACTCTTCGCGGGGGTCGCACACGGTAACTGCAAAGCCGTTGAACAGCGCCATGGTGGCTAAGTATTCTGTCAGTTGGCCTGCACCGATGAGCAGCATGCGGTATTCGGGGCCGAAGGTGTTAATGAGTTTGTCGTCGTCAATAAAGAGCTCGGTGGGGGTCTCGCTGGCTTGCAAACTGACCATGCCAGAAGCCAGCACAGTGCTGCGTTGCATCAGCTGGCCTTGCTCCAATGAAAGCACCAAGGTATCCAAACTCTGCGCATCAGGGTCAAACTCTAAAAGCAATTCCAGCGTTCCCCCGCAAGGCAAGCCAAAGCGATGCGCTTCATCAGCTGTGATGCCGTACTTCACACGCTGTGGTTCGCCGATGGGAATGACAGAGGTTTCGCCCGTGCTTTGCCCCGTGGCATAGGCCTGTGTGAAGCGGTAAATCAGGTCATCTTCAATGCAGCCACCCGAGACCGAGCCCACCACCGCACCTGTTTCACACAAGGCCATGATGGAGCCAATGGGGCGAGGCGATGAGCCCCATGTGCGAACGACAGTAGCTAGCAGAGCGCGTTGACCTGCTTGGCGCCAGTTGCGCAAGGTGCGCAAGACCATGACATCGATATTTTCCATAGGGGGAGACTTTAACTTGCTACGAACTTCGAATGAAGTGTGAGTGGGAGGTGATAAAATATTCAAATGATAAAAATGATAAGTTCAATTCTGTGTTGTCACTGCGGTAGCCTGCAAAATAAGAATTAAATTTATTACTTATGTGTTGATTTATGGCGATTTCCAAACGTTGCTTTGATATTTCATTAGGTACTTTTGTATTGCTTGCTTTGTTGGGCGTTTTGACCCTTGTTGCAATGGCAGTGAAGCTGACATCTAGAGGCAAAGTACTTTATTGGTCTCAACGCATTGGCAAAGACAACACGGTTTTTTTAATGCCCAAATTTCGAACCATGCGCACCGATACACCAGTGGTTGCTACCCATTTGCTAGCCAACCCTGATACTTACCTCACGCCAGTAGGTAAATTTCTAAGGACTACCAGTTTGGATGAATTACCTCAGCTTTACAGCATCTTAATGGGCCACATGAGTTTTGTGGGACCAAGGCCTGCATTGTTTAACCAAGACGATTTGATTGAACTCAGAACACGCGCGGGTGTTCATGTGCTGACACCTGGATTGACCGGTTGGGCGCAAGTGAATGGTCGAGATGAATTGCCCATTTCTGAAAAAGTGGAGTTGGATAAGGTTTACTTGCAAAAGCAATCGTGGTTTTTTGATTTGCAGATACTGCTGCGCACCTTTGTGAAAGTGGTGCGCAGGGATGGAGTGGTGCACTAGGATGAAATTGATACCAGTCATTCTTTCTGGAGGAGCAGGTTCTAGGCTTTGGCCAGTTTCGCGTCTTCAACATCCCAAACCATTTATTCGTTTGCAAGATGGTCAAAGCTTGTTGCAAAAAGCATTTATCAGGGCTACTGGCTTGAAGAATGTCGACAGCTTGATAACTGTTACCAATCGCGATTTTTTCTTTAAAACTGAAGATGAATTTGGCGAAGTAAGTCACTCCAAAACTTTTGTGTCTTACATCTTGGAGCCCTTTGGTCGAAACACAGCACCTGCGATTGCCGCAGCAGCCATTACAGCTTTTGAAGAGCATGGCGCTGATGCTGTGTTGCTTGTGCTGGCGGCTGATCATTTAATTAGCAATCAAGCGGCATTTCAACAAGCTGTCATACAGGCAACCGAACTTGCACTGCAGGGTAAGTTGGTGACCTTTGGTATTCAGCCTCACTCGCCCGATACAGGCTTTGGGTACATTGAGGCAGAGGGTAATACAGTTTTAAGGTTTGTTGAAAAACCTTCTTTAGAGCGAGCCAAAGAATACATCGCCTCTTGTCGGTTTCTTTGGAACTCAGGCATGTTTTGCTTCACCGCTGGGGCAGTGTTAAACGAAATGAGACAACACTGCCCTGATATTCTTTCGTCCACAGAGTCTTGTATTAAACATTCCCGAGATGCAAAGGGTGAGAATTTCAGTCAGTTGGAGCTAGATGGGGAATCTTTTATACATGTTCCTGATGATTCCATCGATTACGCTTTGATGGAGAAATCTGGTCAAGTTGCAGTGGTTCCTTGCGATATTGGCTGGAGTGATATTGGCTCTTGGTTGGCTTTGGGTGACCTTCAATCTCCAGACGAAAATGGTAACCGAATACAAGGTGAGGCTGAGACGCATAACACCTATAACTGCACCATACACAGCCAAAACCGTATGGTGGGTACGGTGGGTGTGAGTAATTTGGTAATTGTTGATACGCCGGACGCTCTCTTAGTTGCGAATAAAGCAAATTCTCAAGATATAAAACATCTTTATACGTCCCTTAAATCAAAAGGTCATGATTCTCACAAACTGCATCAAACAGTTCATCGGCCATGGGGAACTTATTCTGTTTTGGAAGAGGGAGCGGGCTTTAAGATTAAACGTATTGAAGTCAAACCCGGGGCATCTTTGAGTTTGCAAATGCATAACCACCGAAGTGAGCATTGGGTAGTGGTAGCAGGTGTTGCCAAGGTCATCAATGGAGAGCGTGAAATTGATATTTTGGTAAATGAATCAACTTTTATACCAGCTGGGCATCAACATAGATTAACCAATCCTGGTCAAGATGTATGCGTCTTGATTGAAGTTCAAACGGGTGGTTATTTGGGTGAAGATGATATTGTGCGTTTGCAAGACAACTATGGCCGTGCCTGAATGAACATGCTTAGGACCATTTGGGCTTATTAAAAATGAAACAAACTATCATCACCGGCATCACAGGCCAAGATGGCGCTTACCTAGCCCAACTACTTCTCGAAAAAGGCTATACCGTTTACGGCACCTACCGACGAACCAGCTCCGTCAACTTCTGGCGTATTGAAGAACTGGGCATTCAAAACCACGCAAATCTTCATTTGGTGGAATACGACTTGACAGACCTAGGTGCCAGCATTGCCTTGGTTCAAAAGGTTCAGCCAGACGAAATTTACAACTTGGCTGCACAAAGCTTTGTGGGCGTGTCGTTTGACCAACCCAGCACCACTGTACAGATCACCGGCATCGGCGCACTCAACCTGCTCGAAGCTATTCGCCTAGTCAATACCAAGATTCGTTTTTATCAAGCCAGCACTTCCGAGATGTTTGGCAAGGTGCAAGCCATCCCGCAAATTGAATCCACGCCTTTCTACCCTCGAAGCCCCTACGGCGTGGCTAAGCTGTATGCCCACTGGATGACGGTTAACTACCGAGAGAGTTACAACATCTTTGGCTCTAGTGGCATCTTGTTCAACCACGAAAGCCCGTTGCGAGGCCGAGAGTTTGTTACCCGCAAAATCACGGATAGCGTGGCCAAAATCAAACTTGGTCACCTGGATTGCCTGGAATTAGGCAACCTGGACGCAAAACGCGATTGGGGTTTTGCCAAAGAATATGTGGAAGGCATGTGGCGCATGTTGCAAGCTGACGAACCAGACACCTTTGTGCTGGCCACCAACCGTACAGAAACCGTGCGCGACTTTGTGCGCATGGCCTTCAAGGGTGCGGGCATCACGGTGGACTTCAAAGGCAGAGAAGAAAATGAAACAGCTATTGATACTACTACCGGCAACACGGTGATGCGAATTAATCCTAAGTTTTACCGCCCTGCCGAAGTGGAGTTGCTGATTGGCGATCCCGCCAAGGTCAAGGCCAAACTGGGCTGGGAGCCAAAGACCACGCTGGAGCAGTTGTGCCAAATGATGGTGGAAGCCGATTTGCGCCGCAATCAAGCAGGTTTTTCTTTTTAAATTGACTTTGCCCAGAGCATTAATCACTGGCATGGCCGGATTCACTGGCCACTATTTGTCAAAAGCTTTGACCCTGGCCGGCTACGAGGTACATGGCATGGGTGCAACACCCAGCCAAGAGGCCGATTACC
>Ga0209444_10001291_pt1 | contig 13820 bp, 13 predicted proteins | sample LauGreFaBDMM15DN_2_FD_188215 | JGI IMG/M metagenome (GOLD analysis project Ga0209444, IMG submission 188215) | Freshwater lake microbial communities from Lake Michigan, USA - Fa13.BD.MM15.DN (SPAdes) (version 2) | ecosystem: Environmental > Aquatic > Freshwater > Lake | place: Lake Michigan...
GTCGCGGACTTCTCCGAAGACTGGCGCGCTAAGGATGGCGAAGTGCCCCGCTACTTGCTGCTATCGTTGTTCGACCACGCCGCGGTCGGCGCCCTGAAACTCAACGACGACCTCAAGGCTTGGAAGGATAAGCTCCTCCAGGAGCCGATGCCGCCCGACAGTCTCCCCGCTCACCTCCGTCCTTATCAGGCCAAGGGCGTGGCCTGGCTCGGTCGCCTCTGCGAACTCGGCTCCCATCCGTTGCTCGCCGATGAGATGGGCCTCGGCAAGACCGTCCAGGTCCTCGCCTTACTTGCTTCGCGCCCGGTTGGCGAACGGTCCATCATTGTCTGCCCGGCCAGCGTCATCCCGGTCTGGATCGGTGAGATCAAGCGCTTCCACCCGGAGATGAGCGCCGGCGTGGCGGTGCTTACGGCTGACGAAGACTTCGACACGAATCCTACGGCTAAGCTATGGATTTCTAGCTACACCCAACTGCGTCGCCATGCCGACCTGCTCGCCAAGACCCGCTTCGGTTACGCGGTGCTTGATGAAGCCCAAGCGATTAAGAACCCCGAATCCAAAACGACGCAGACCTGCGTTTCATTGCAGGCGGATCATCGTATCGCGATTACGGGCACGCCGCTCGAGAACCGCCCGACGGACCTGTGGACGATTTTCCGCTTCCTGATGCCGGGCTTGCTCGGAAAGCGTGCTAATTTCGAGCGCCAAATGCTCCGCGATCCTTCGATCGCGCTCGGCAAAGTCCGCCGACAGGTCTCTCCGTTTATCCTACGTCGTCTCAAGCGCCATGTCGCCGCGGATATCCCGCCGAAGATGGAGGTCGTACTCCCTTGCCCGCTCACCCACGAACAGCGTGCGCTTTACCAGCATCTCACGCAGGGTAGTGGACTTTCCGGCGAACTCGCATCGCTGTTGTCGAAGGATGCCACCTCGGTGCTCACGCTCCTCATGCGTCTTCGCCAGGTCTGTTGCGACCCTGGTCTGCTGCCCGAGAATTCCCATTGCCCGTCGGCCCATTCGGGTAAGGTCACGTTGCTGGTCTCCAAACTTTCCGAGATCGCGGCCAACGGTTCCAAGGCCGTCGTCTTCTCCCAGTTCGTCTCCCTCATCGAGCGCGTGAAATCAGCGCTGGCCCGCGACCTGCCGTCGCTACCTATCTACGAACTGACCGGCGAGACGAAGGACCGCTCGGCCCCGGTCGAGCAGTTCAAGGAGACCAAGGGACCGGCCTTGTTCCTCGCTTCGCTAAAGGCTGGCGGCACGGGCATCACGCTCAATACCGCTGAATACGTCTTCCTGATGGACCCGTGGTGGAATCCTGCCGTCGAAGCGCAGGCTGTCGACCGGGTCCACCGCATCGGTCAGAAGAACCCGGTGCTCATCTACCGCATGATTGCGCCAGGTACGGTCGAGGAGCGCATCGAAGAGCTTAAGCAGGAGAAACGGGAACTCTTCTCCACAGTTGTCGGCGATATCCCGGATATGACCGACTGGACGCGCCATTTCACGTCGTTGGACGCCCTTATTCGCCTCAGCGATTCGCCGGCCGCAGCGGCTTCGGCGGAAGCGGCGCCCGAACGCGACGCCGAAGGCTGATTACTTCGCGATTAGATCGTATTCCTCGGCGCCGGTCACGGTCACCTCGGCGAACTCGCCGATGGCGAGCTTCTTGGGCACCTTGACGATGCCGTCGATTTCCATCGCGTCACCGACGCTGCGAGCGATGCCTGGGCTTTCGACGAGGACGCGGAGCTTGCGGCCCACGAAGGCTTCGCCGCGCTGCTTGGAAAGACGTTGGAGGAGGAGCATGGCGCGGGCGTAGCGATCGGCCTTCACCTCATCGGTGAGATGGCCTTCCATCTTGGCACCCTTGGTACCTTCTTCCTTCGAATACTTGAAGACGCCGACGCGGTCGAACTTGGTCTGTTCGAGGAAAGCGAGGAGTTCCGTGAAGTCTTCTTCGGTCTCGCCGGGGAAGCCGACGATGAAGGTGGTGCGGATGACGAGTTCCGGGATGCCGGCACGCATGCGGGCGATCAGGTCGCGGATATAAGCGCCGTCGGTCTCACGCTGCATCGCGCCGAGCATCTTATCAGAGACGTGCTGGAGCGGGATATCGACGTAGCGAACGACGTGCTTGGACTGACCAATGGTTTCGATGAGCTCGTCGCTCCAGTGAGCCGGGTGCGTGTAAAGCAGGCGAATCCAGAAATCGCCTTCGATCTGGTCGAGCTCGCGGAGAAGCGAGGCGAGGGATTCACCCTTGGAGGAATCGACCTTGCTGCGCGGGTTCGGGCGGCCATCGGTCCAGCGGTCCATACCGAAGTAGGTCGTGTCTTGGGAGATCAGGTTGATCTCCTTCACGCCTTCGACGACGAGCTGACGGGCTTCCTTGACGACGGATTCGACCGTGCGGCTGCGATGGCGTCCGCGGATGCGCGGGATGATGCAGAAGGTGCAGGGGTGGTTGCAGCCTTCGGCGATCTTGATGTAGGCCGAATGGCGCGGCGTCAGACGGAAGCGAGGGGTGTCGAAGTCCGGGATGAAGGTCGTCGTCTTGGCGAGAAACTCGGTCATGCCGGCTTCGCCGCCCATGACCTTGTGGATGACCGGGACGATGTTGGTGACCTGGTCCAGGCCGATGAACGCGTCGACCTTCGGCAGTTCGACACGGCCCTTGGCTCCTTCGACGACGGGCAGGGCGCCTTGGTAGCGCTGGGACATGCAACCGGCGACGATGAGCTTCTGGCCTTTCTTACGGGCGGTGGCCTTGCCATCGCTCATCTCGTAAATGGCTTCAAGGGCTTCGTGCTTCGAGGCGTCGATGAAGGAGCAGGTGTTGACGATGACCACGTCGGCTTCGGAAGCGTCGGCAGTCATGGACATGCCGGCCTTGGCGAGGTGACCGATCATGATCTCGGAATCGATCAGGTTCTTGGCACAGCCAAGGGAGACGAGGCCTACTTTTACGGACATGGCGGGATAAGGAGCAGAGAAGGGGCGGAAAGCAACCCCAGGCGTCAGAGAGTCAGCCAGGCTTCGGCCGGAATTGCCTCCGGACGAGCTAAACTGGTCAATCCGTAGCGGGGCAGGTCCGCCAGCCAGGCGGTGACATCCGCTGCGCCCGGGAAGAGTTTCTTGGCGGCGGAGCCGACCTGTTTGCGTCGCTGGGTGAAGAGCATGCGGGCGACTTCGCGGGCACGCGGGCTGAGGCGCTTGGCGTCAGGGCGACGGCGGAGCACGAGTAGGCACGAATCGACCTTGGGCGGAGGGTTGAACGACTGGGCGGGTACCGGGTGCACCTTGACCTTTTCGAAGGCGAGGTGGACCTGTGCAGTGACCGCGGACCAGTGCCCCGTCCCGACATCGGCGGTGAGACGTTCGGCGGCTTCGCGCTGGAGCATCAGTACCATCATCGAGGGGTGAGGTCCGGCGCAAATCGCGTCCATCCAAGGCGTGGAGATCGCGTACGGAAGATTGGCGATGACCTTGAAGGAACCGTCGGTCGGATCGACGAGGCCAGCGCGGGGGAAGTCGACGGCGTCTCCTTCCTTGAGGTGGAAAGTCTTCGGGAAACGCGGCAGCAGTGATTCCGTCAGATGGAAGTGCATCGTGCGGTCGGCCTCGATCGCATAGAGATCGGTGCCAGCGCAGAGCAGGGTGCGGGTCAGCGTGCCTAGTCCGGGGCCGACTTCGAGGACCGTGTCGCCGGCCTTGACCTCGCCGAGCTCGAGCGACTTGCGGACAATGTTGCCGTCGATCAGGAAGTTCTGCCCGAGCCACTTCTTAGGCATATGGGAAAGGCGGGCGAGCAGGTCCCGGGTCTCGTTCGGCGAAAGCGGGCCGTCGTTCATGCGTGCTGTAACGCTTTCATCAGCGCGGCCGGGTTCTGTTCGCGCATGAGGGACTCGCCGACGAGCAGGGCGTGCGCACCCGCGACGCGCATGCGGGCGGCGTCTTCCGCTGTCTTGATGCCGCTCTCGGCGACCTTCAGGACGGACTTCGGCATGTGCGGGATGACGCGTTCGGCGAAAGATAGGTCGATCTGGAAAGTGGACAGATTGCGGTTATTCACCCCGACCATGTCGGGGTTGTGACGCAGGGCGCGCTCGAGCTCGGCTTCGTCGTGGACTTCGAAGAGGGTGTCCAGTCCAGCGAGCTTGGCTGATCGGTGAATCGGGACGATTTCATCGTCAGTCAGGCCACGGACGATAATCAGGATGCAACGGGCTCCGGCTTGGGCTGCTTCTAGCACCTGATAGGGGTGTACCATGAAGTCCTTGCGGATGCAGGGGAGGGGGCGAGTCCAGGAGGGTTGGTCTTGGACGACTTGGATGAGGTCCTTGAGTTCGCCTTTGAAGTAAGTCGTTTCGGTGAGGACCGAGAGGCAGTCAGCACCGGCGGCGGCGTATGCACGTGCCTGGGTGACGGCGTCCACGCCTTCGCGAATCTGGCCGACGCTGGGCGAGGCCCGTTTGACTTCCGCGATGACGCTAAGTCGTCCTTGGACCTGCAAGGACTGGCGGAAACCAGGCGTCGACTGCTTGCCGGCGAAGGCCGCCAGTTCGGCGTCCGTGACCGCACGGGCGAACGGGGCGATTTCCCGGCGCTTGGCGTCCATGATTTCGGTCAGCTTGTCCACTAGCCCTAAAGCAAGCGCTCCTAAGGCTTCTGGCAATCGTTTTGACTCCCTTCCTTCCTGCCTTCTGCATCGGGTCATGCCCGGCATCGACCTTCTGCTTGCGACTACCGCCCGACTGCGCGCGCCCGACGGCTGCCCTTGGGATCGTGAGCAGACGCACCGCACTATCTGCGACTGTCTGGTCGAAGAGGTTGCCGAGCTCCTCCAAGCGATCGACCTGAACGACGACGCCAATCTGCGCGAGGAACTCGGTGACCTCCTTTTCCATATCGCCATGCACGCGCAGCTGGCCGCTGAGGCCGGCAAGTTTACTTTCGACGACGTCGCCCGTGAGGTGAACGAAAAGATGGTCCGTCGTCATCCGCACGTCTTCGGCGACGGCGCCAAGCTGGGAACCTCCGATGCGGTGGTGACGCAGTGGGAGCAAATCAAGCTCAAGGAAAAGGGCGCCAAGAAGCCCACCGTCTTCAAGGAACTCCCGCCCTCATTGAATGCCATCCTGACCGCGCGTGAAGTCTGGAAGCAGGTTCGCAAGAAGCAGCTCGACTCCGGAGCGACGGTCGATGTCGCCCGAGTCGACGCTCTAGCCCAAGGTTTGACCGAGGAAGCCGCCGGCCAGAAACTCTTCGAACTTATCGCTGCCTGCCGTGATGCCGGCATCGACCCAGACTCCGCGTTGCGTCGACAGACATCGAAGGTCGTCGCCGAGGCCGAACTTCGCGCCCCTCAAGGTTGAGCATGGAGCAGGACGACCAGCCTATCACCGTCCACGTTGGCGGACGTCCCGTGCAGGTCTGGCCGTGTATCTCCGCTCGCACCACTCGCGTCAGGTTATCGGTCAAACCCGGCCCGAAGGTTATCCTTACCTATCCGCCGCACGCCTCGCATGCCTCCGCGCTAGCTTTTCTCCGCGACAATCTTCCTTGGTTGGAGCGCGTGCTTGCCAAGGCGCGCACCGTCCAGCCTTCCCTGACTTCGCATCTGCGTAAGTTCCCCTGGGTCACCCTGGATGACCGCTTGTTGGCGATTGAGAGCGAGCAGGGGAGTCGCGGGAGCATCCGCATCTCCAAGACGGAAGATAAGGTGAATCTTGTGATGCCCTCGGCCGATCCGGAGAAGGGGGCTGTCAGGGTTATTCGTCGATTGGCTGAGACGGGCCTGGGGTTGGCGGTCGATCGGCTGAGTAGTAAGGTTGGCGTGACGGTTGAGCAGGTCAGCGTGCGTGACCAGACCACCCGGTGGGGCTCGTGTTCGACGACCGGCACACTGTCACTGAATTGGCGACTGGTACTCCTTCCGCCGATGTTGCACGACCATGTCATTCTGCATGAGCTTTCTCATCGTCGTCACATGGATCACTCCGATCGATTCTGGAACCAACTGGCCACCTGGGATCCGGATTGGAAGAAACATGACCGGGAGCTGAACAAGCGTTGGAACGTCATCATGGACCTCGGACGATGAGTCATCGCGAAGTCGGCCAGTCGCCGGATGAGATCTTCGATATCGTCGATGAGCGTGATACTGTCGTTGGTCGGGAATTCCGCCGGGAGATCCATCGGCGCAGCTTGCTCCATCGGGCAATCCATATCTTTTGGCTCAGGGGTGACGGGCAGCTCTGCCTCCAGCGGCGTTCCTATGCGAAGGACAATTGTCCAGGCTTGCTGAGTTCTTCATGCGCTGGCCATGTGGACTCCGGCGAAGATTACCTCGGTGCAGCCGTTCGGGAACTATATGAGGAACTGGGCGTCGCCGTGTCGCCCGCAGTCTTGCTTGAGATTGACTACGCACCTTGGCACGCGGACCTCGGGAATGAGTTCGTCCGTTCCTATCTGTTATGCGGCGACTATCCGACGAAGCTCGCCGAATTCGAGGTAGATTCGCTGCTCTGGCGGACTCCTGCTGAGGTCGAATGTTGGGCCAAGACCGAGCCGACCGTATTCGCGACCTCGCTCGCACATTTATTCCGCAGGACAGGTGTCCGTCGCGCTTTGGGGCTATCTGCGTAATTGTTTGAACTAACCGCCGAGAGGTGAGATAGAGGGGTGTGTCAGCCGCCCCCAGAGATTATTCCGATTCCCCAGCGGTGGTACCATGGTATCATTGGGTGTGGGTCGTGCCGATGGCGTTGTTCTTTCGCCTGTGGCTGTCCACTTTGCGCTTCCGGTGTAACGTCGAGCGCATCGACGATTCCGAGGGCCCCGTGGTCTTGTTACTCTGGCACGATAAGCTTTTCGTCTCGTCGTGGATCGCGAACCGTTACTTCTCTCGCCCGGTCACGGCGCTCATCAGTACGAGTAAGGATGGCGCTTGGCTGGTCGCTTTCTTCAGATTCATGGGTATCGCTGCGGTCCGCGGGTCTTCCAATCGTCGCGGCGCCGCCGCTTTGATTACCCTGACTCGCTCCATGCGTGCGGGTAATCATACCGGTATCACTCCGGACGGACCGAAGGGCCCCGCCCTTGAGTTCAAGGCGGGGGCGGTCTCGCTTGCTCGCCTGACTCGCAGTCCCTTTGTCGTCATGGGTATCCGATACGATGCTTGCTGGCGCATGCGCAGTTGGGATCGGTTCGCTATGCCGATCCCGTTTTCGAAGGTGGAAGTGACCTTGGTACGTGAACCGATGCCTGCGGAAGGCGAAGCCGATGAGGTCATCGCCGCTCGATTGAAGGCAAGCTTGGACGAGACTTCGACTGACCCCGCTTAAAGGCCTAGGCCTTGCCGAGGAGCTTCTCGGCGTACTTAGCCAGCAGGTCGGACTCGAGATTGACCCGGTCTCCGGCCTTACGGTTGGAGAGGTTGGTCACTTCCAAAGTGTGCGGGATGACCCAAATCCGGAAGCCGCCGGGAATCACGTCGGCCACCGTCAGCGACATGCCATCGACGGCGACACAGCCTTTACGCACGACGTGGCGGAGAAAGGTGTCGGAAGCCTTGATATCAAGGCGCCAGTCAGCGCCGTCCTGTCCGAAGAAGAGGACCTCGCCGCAACCGTCGATATGTCCGGTCACGAAATGCCCGCCCATCCGGTCGGTCGGCAGGAGGCTAGGCTCAATATTGACGACGGAGCCAGGGCGGAGGTCGCCGAGATTGGTCAGTCGGAGCGTCTCGGCAAGGAGGTCGAAGCTGGCTTGGGTTCCCTGAGGGTCGACGACCGTGAGACAGCAGCCATTGGTAGCGATGCTGTCGCCCGCCTTGGCGGAGGCGAGAAGGGGGTGGGTAAAGGTCAGGCGGGCACCGTCCTTGTCACGCTGAGCGATGGTGAGGACCTTGGCGGCTCCTTGGACTAGACCGGTGAACATGAGAAATAAAAAGGGGCCTTAGCAGGCCCCGGAGGTTTTAGTTCTGCTTGCCGTCTTGGGCTCGCTTGGCGCGCTCTTCGGCTTCGAGCTTGGCGCGAACCGCGGCACGTTCTTCCTCTTCGATCTGCTTCAGGCGGAGTTTCTTGCGTTCGTCTTCTTCGACGGCGCTGCGCACTTCGTCTTCGACTTCATCGGAAGCCTTCTTGAACTCGCGCTTGGCCTTACCGAGGCCGCGGGCGAGCTCAGGGAGCTTGGAGCCTCCGAAAAGGAGCAGGACGACGAAGAGAACAACCCAGATGACTGGGCCATCGAGTAGGGCTAGAGGGAGGTTCATGGTCAGATTGCGATTGCTGTGAATGATTGACTGTCAAATATTTCAATAAGTCTCGGTTATGTCAACCCATGTCTCCCATCGTGATGTCTGGTACTTAGGCCACGTCCAAGGGGTCGGTTTTCGTGCCCAAGTCCTCGGTTTGGCCCGAGGTTATGATGTCACGGGTTATGTCCAGAACCTGACGGATGGCAGGGTGTATCTCCACGCCGAGGGCGACGAGGGAGAAGTCGAAGCTTTCACTGACCAGATTGCCAAATCGCTCGACGGGCATATTCGCGGCGAGGAGATCAAGACCTTCACCGGACTACGCACCTGTCGCGAGTTCGCTATCCGCCGATGAATTCCGCGATCTCCGTCCGCCATCTGACCAAGGATTTCCGTATTGGTATCCGTGGGCTCAAGCTCCGCGCGGTCGATGATCTCTCGCTCGAGATTCCGCGCGGTCAGGTCTACGGGTTGCTTGGACCTAACGGCTGCGGCAAGAGCACGACGCTCAAGGTTGTCTTGGGGCTCGTCTCTGCGACCGCCGGCGAGATCAGCATCCTCGGCGAACCTTCCGCCACTAGCGCCGCGCGTCGTCGCACCGGCTTCCTGCCGGAAGCCCCCTATTTCCATAAGTTCCTCACGGGCCGCGAACTCGTGCGTTACTGCGCCCAGCTCAGCGGCGTCGCCGCCTCCGAGCTCGATGCGGCCGTCGAGGATGCGCTGGGCTTGGCTGCGATGAACGAAGCCGCCGATCGACCGATTGGTACCTACTCGAAGGGGATGCTGCAACGCATCGGCTTCGCCCAAGCCGTGGTCCATGATCCCGAACTCATCATCTTGGACGAACCCACCGCGGGCGTCGACCCCGTGGGCTCAGCCTCAATTGGCCGGATGATCCACGCCATGCGCGACAAGGGGAAGACTGTCGTCCTCTGCTCCCACCTCCTCGGACAGGTCGAGCAGGTCTGCGACCGTGTCGCGATCATGGACCGAGGTAAGCTCGTCCTCGAAGGCGCTGTGGAGGATGTCTTGTCCCGTCGTGATCGCCACGTGATGACGATTGAGGCCATGACGCCCGCCGCGCGGGCTGCCGCCGAAGCGGCACTCGAGGCGCATGGCGCTAAGATCACCTCCGTCACCCATCCCCGTCGCTCGCTGGAAGACCTCTTCCGTGAACTCGTGACTGGAAGTCGAGATGCCTGATATGAAAGATTCCCTCCGCCGCACACTTTGGATTTCCCGGGTCACCTTCCTGGAGGCCGTCCGCCAGCGCTTTTTCGCCTTCCTGCTCGTGCTCAGCGTCGCGATGGTGCTGTCCTCCGTCTCGCTCCGAGTCTTCGACTTCGGCCATGGCGAACTGAAGTTCATCGCCGACTTCGGTTTCGGTGGGATGTTCTTCTTCGGCTCGGTGCTCGCGGTGGTCATGACCGCCCAGCTGTTCTTTAGTGAGATCGACAACAAGACCGCGCTTACGTTGCTGGCCAAACCCCTGAGTCGTCCAGAATTTCTGCTGGGTAAGTTCTTTGGTGCCTGGGCGGTCTTAGGCGTCTTCGTCCTAGTGTTAGCCAGCCTGCAGGGCCTTGTCCTGTGGGCGCGCGAGCAAGAGCTGGTTGCTGCGGCCGAACAGGCGGGCAGGATTCCTACCACGTTCAGCATCGTCGGCCTATGTCAGCTGGTGCTGCTACAATGGCTTCGTCTGGGCGTGGTGATTGCCATCGTTCTCGCCATCTCCTCACTGGCGCGCACCTTCCTCTTCACGGTGGTGGTCGGCTCTCTGGCGGTCGTCGCCGGTCAGCTCCAGTGGATCGCCCAGGACGCTTTTCTGCGTCCCACGGATTCGCCAGCTTATGCGGCATTCCTTTGGGTCAGCACCCGGCTGATTCCGAATCTTCAGCAATTCAACCTCGCTGACGCGCTCGTCCTCGGTTCCACCGTGGTCGAAGAGGGTGCGCTGATTGCGGTGAGCCTCTCGGGTCTGGCCTATCTCGTCGCCTACCTGACCCTAGGGTCACTGATCTTCCGTCAGAGGGAAATCTGATGCGTCGCTTCGCCCCTTGGTTGTTGGTCGGCGTGCTCATCCTCGGAGCAGGGGCTCTGGCTGAGTCCTCTTGGCGTCGTGTGCGCCCAAGCATCCCCGAGATCGGCCGCAAGGAGCTTGAGCCCACGCTCGGGCAGGGCGTGCTGCTCGGCGTACTGGGTGGTCTTCGCACGGTCGTCGCCGATTTCGCCTGGATCCGTAGTTACGTCTTTTGGGAGCGCCGCGATCGTCCCGGTTGCGAAGCCTTCATGCGCACGGCCTGTACTCTTGATCCGCATGCCCGTTACTTCTGGGAGAACGCCGGACTGCGTATCGGTCTCGACATGGCACACTGGGAGATTCGTCGTCGGGGCGGCTATGCCAAGGTGCCTGCGGAAACCCAAGAGCGGCTTTTTCGTCAATACGGCCGGCGGGGAGTAGATGTTTTGGAGGAAGGTATGGCTCATGCCCGCCATCGTACGGCCTTGTTGGTGGCGGCGGGCTTCCTAGCCGAAGGTAAGTTGAAAGACTTCACCCTTGCCGCGCATTATTACCGCCAGGCCGCAGACGCTGCGGATGCACCTTGGTATGCGGCGCGTTTCTGTTCCGACTTCGATTGGAATGCGGGAAAGAAACTGGAAGCCTATCGATGGTACCGTAATTACTGGCTTACACGCATGCGTCCAAGGCTGGACGGCTCGCCCGATGATCTGGCGAGGCTTCGCGAGATGGAGAACGAACTTAAGATTAATTTCCTTGAGCGTATCCCTCGTCAGACCTGGGAGCGCTGATTAGAACGGCTCGTCGGACTTCTTCTCCGCGGGCGCACCTTTGGGGGCACGAGGCTTGCGCGGGGGGAATTCGAACCACCAGCCCTTCTGCTTGTCGGCGACAAGGAAGGCTTCGAAGGTGCGTTTAGTGCGATTAGAGACGAACTTCTTGAGACCGGTCTTACCTTCGTTGAGAAGTTTGCGGACGTCGTCGGCGGAAATCGGCGACTTGAGCATCTCGGAGTTAAGGCTAAACGTCTTCTTGGCACCGGCTTCTTGGGCCTTGTGCGGGCAAACGCGGTAACCTGCGGTGGGCGTATGCTGGACGGCCAGGCCGCTGACGGGGCAGGGGCCGAGAACGGGCCATTCGGCATCGAAGGCGTCTGGGTTGCCGTCTGCGCCTTCGCGAGGAGGGAAGTAGAGTACGGCCTTAAGCTTGCCGCTCGGGGCCTTGGGCTTGGTCTTGCGCGGTGCTTTCACCGGCTTGGCTTCTTCGCCTTCGGCGGCAGGTGCGGGTGCGGGGGCGGTCTCGGCCTTCTCTTCGGTGCCACGAGGTTTAATCGTGTCCGGGTCAACGAGATCGATATAGCCCGTAAAATTCTTACCTGACTTCATCGAACGGAAGTCAACGAAAGGTCCGATGCGACGCTTCTCGATCAGTTCGGCAACTTCGACCGGGGTAATCGTGTGACCGTTCATGCCAACGTAGATCGTCAGCTTGGGGCGGTCGGTTGTGCCGACTGTGTCTTGGGAGAAGTATTTCTCGCCGTCGGTCTGCAGCGGCTTGCCGTCGGTCGGAGAGAGAACCTGCGGAGCCAGTTCGAGCGAAGGGGGCTTTACGGCACCTTTCTTCACGATGATCTCCAGGAGCGCCTTGATTTCCTTCATGAACTCACGCGGCCCCATCTTGCCGTGTTCGATCTGCTTGAGCTTGTATTCCCACTCGCCCGTCATCTGGGGTTCCGTGAAGACGCCCATCTCCTTGGCATGCAGGAATTGATGGAGCTGGAAGGCCTTGGCGAGAGGGACGAGTTCCTTGCCTTGGCGTTCGATGTAGGTCTTTGCGAGGAGTTCTTCGATCGTCGCGGCGCGGGTTGCGGGCGTACCGAGGCCACGCTCCTTCATCGCTTCGGCCAGGGCTTCGTCGTCGACGAGCTTGCCGGCGTTTTCCATCGCGCCGAGAAGGGAGGCTTCGTTGTAGCGAGCGGGCGGCTTGGTGGCGTCTTCCTTGACGTCGACGCCAATGACCTTGGCCTTGGCGGGCGAGCCGTCAGCGGCGGCGAGGGCGGGGAGGCTAGCGGAGCCTTCCTTGTCTTTATCTTCCTCGGCTTCGGCTTCTTGGCCCCAGACGGCGCGCCAACCGGCGACGACGAGGACTTTGCCAGTCGTGCGGAAGTTATGTTCACCGACGAGAGTCGTACGGACGGTCTCCTCGAATTCGGCCATCGGGAAGAAGACGGCGACGAAGCGGCGGACGACGAGGTCGTAGATTTTCTGTTCGACGTCGGTCAGGCCGTGCGGGACGGTGCCCGTCGGGATGATGGCGAAGTGGTCGCTGACCTTCTTATTGTCGAAGACGCGGCGGCCAGCGGAATCAACCCAGCCGCTGCGGAGTGCTTCCTTGGCGAAGACGCCGGCGGGGTGGGCGCCTTCGAGTGACTGGAGGGCGGCCTTGGCGTTCGGGAGGTAGTCCTCAGGCAGGTACTGGGAGTCGGTACGTGGATAAGTGAGCGCCTTATGCTTTTCGTAGAGAGCCTGGGCGACGCCGAGGGTGGTCTTGGCCGAGAAGCCGAAGCGACGGTTACCTTCGCGCTGAAGGGTAGTGAGATCGAAGAGGCGAGGGGCGCTTTCTTTCTTCGGCTTGCGCTCGTCGGTGACGATGCCAGTCCCGATCTTAATCGATGCTTCGGCTACCTTGCGGGCCTGGGTCTCGTCGTAGAAACGTTCGGCTTCCTTACGGTCGGTGACGCCGGGCACCTGAGCAGCGCCGCGGTAGCCGCCGTTGGAGATTCCGAAGTCACCTTCGATCTTCCAGAAGGTCTTCGGGATGAAATTACGGATCTCGATCTCGCGCTTCACGATGAGCATGAGCGTGGGAGTCTGGACGCGGCCGACCGAGAAGACTTCGCGCTTCGCTCCACCGATGATGATGGTCGAGAAACGGCTGGCGGTCATACCGACCAACCAGTCGGCCTGGGAGCGGCAGATGGCGGCGTCGAGCAGCCCCTGCTTGGCTTCCGCGGGGAGAAGGTGGTCGAAGGCTTCAGCGATGGCGGTGTTCGTCATGCTGGCCAGCCAGAGACGCTGGCAGGGCAGTTTGCATTTCGCGAGCTGGTAGACGTAGTGGAAAATGAGTTCTCCTTCGCGGCCGGCGTCGCAGGCGTTGACGACCGTGCCGACATCGGGACGGTTGAGGAGTTTCTTCAGCAGTTTGTAGCGGTCGCCGTTGTTACGCTCGCTGATGACGGCCTTGAGGATGTCGGGGCTGGCGGTACCGTCGAACTTGACCGGGTCGATGGGGAGATCCTTGAGGGTCCAGCGCTTGAATTTAGGATCGATGTCATCTGGATCCACGAGGCGCACCACGTGACCGATGGAAGAACTAATTACCCACTTCTCGTTCTCGAAGTAGTCGCTCGTGGACTTGGGCACCTTGAGGACCTTAGCCAGGTCGGTCGCCACCGAGGGCTTCTCGGCGATGACCAGGATCTTGGAACCGGCGGGGGCGGAAACTTCGTCGGACGACTTGGATGATTTCTTGCGCATG
>Ga0209444_10001295_pt1 | contig 13797 bp, 10 predicted proteins | sample LauGreFaBDMM15DN_2_FD_188215 | JGI IMG/M metagenome (GOLD analysis project Ga0209444, IMG submission 188215) | Freshwater lake microbial communities from Lake Michigan, USA - Fa13.BD.MM15.DN (SPAdes) (version 2) | ecosystem: Environmental > Aquatic > Freshwater > Lake | place: Lake Michigan...
TGGTGGGGGTCCAGCCGGACTCTTTGCTGGGTTAGAAGCGATTCTTCAAGGAAAGAAACCCATTATTTTTGAACGCGGAAAGGATGTACGCAGCCGACGCAGAGATTTAGCTCAATTAGCAAAATCATCCATTTTAAATCCGGAATCTAATTATTGTTTTGGAGAAGGTGGTGCAGGTACCTATTCAGATGGAAAATTATATACACGTTCCAAAAAACGAGGTGACGTTCAAAAAGTCATGCAATTACTCGTGCAATTTGGCGCAACAGAAGATATTCTAGTGGATGCACATCCACATATTGGAACAAATAAATTACCGCAATTAATCGTAGCTATTCGGGAACAAATCCTTGCATGTGGAGGTGAAATCCATTTCGAACATAAACTGACGGATATACGTGTTGAACAAGGACGTATCGTTGAAATTGAGCTAAACAAGAACCAAAAAGTAAGTATTTCACAGTTGATTTTAGCGACCGGACATTCGGCTAGAGATATATTCTATTTATTGCATGAACGTCAAATCGAGGTCAAAGCCAAACCATTTGCATTGGGTGTGCGAATCGAGCATACACAGGACTTCATTGATCAACTACAATACCATGGTAGGTTGAACGATGAGTTCCTCCCTCCTGCCTCCTATAGTTTGGTCACACAAGTAGATGGAAAAGGAGTGTATTCCTTTTGCATGTGTCCGGGAGGAATCATTGCTCCTTGTGCAACGGATGAACAAGAAGTTGTGACGAATGGATGGTCTCCGTCCAAACGAAATAATCCCTATTCGAATTCAGGAATTGTGGTGAGCATTGACCCAAGTGATTTTAGCCACCCTGAAAATCCATTTGTGTGTCTTGAATTTCAACAATCCATAGAAAAAGCAAGTTGGGAAGCCGCTGGGAAAACACAAAAAGTACCTGCACAGTGCTTAAAGGATTTTGTGGAGTATAAGAAATCTACTGAATTTCCAAGAAGCTCCTACCAACCCGGAATCACTAGTGTAGAAATGGACACTATTTTCCCACCATTTATCATTGATCGCTTAAGACAAGCGTTTAAAGATTTTGAGAAAAAAATGCCTGGATTCGTCACTAACGATGCCGTGATTCATGCTCCTGAATCTCGAACTTCATCCCCTGTATTAATTCCTAGAGATCCAGAGAATTGGCAGCATCCTCACGTTTCAAATCTATATCCATGCGCGGAAGGTGCAGGATATGCGGGGGGAATCGTTTCAGCAGCGATTGATGGAATGAACTGTGTTTCCAAAATTTGTGAAATCAGTCAATAGAAATCATATTTCTTTTCAAATTATCCCCAAATTGCCCAATTCTCAACTCCGCTTTGCGTAACTTTGTTTTATGAAACGAGTGGTTGTAGGACTTTCTGGCGGAGTAGATTCCAGTGTGAGTGCTTTGTTGTTACAAGAACAAGGTTACGAAGTTATTGGTATGTTCATGCGCAATTGGCACGATGAATCCGTTACTTTATCGGATGAATGTCCATGGATTGATGATTCCAACGACGCACTTCTCATTGCTCAACAGTTAGGGATTCCTTTTCAGGTGATCGATTTAAGTGAAGCGTATAAAAGTCGCGTGGTCGATTACATGTTTGCTGAGTATGAACGTGGTCGAACACCAAATCCAGATGTCTTGTGCAACAGAGAAATAAAATTCGATGTATTTCTTAAGGCTGCCATGGAATTAGGCGCAGATTATGTCGCTACCGGACATTACTGTCAAAAACAAGAGAATTCAGATGGAACGTTTAGTTTAGTTGCTGGTGCCGATAAAAACAAGGATCAATCGTATTTTTTGTGTCAAATTAGCCAAGAACAACTTTCCAAAGCACTCTTTCCAATTGGCGCATTAGAGAAATCAGAGGTGCGTGAAATAGCACTCAAGCACGATTTAGTGACCGCAACAAAAAAGGACTCTCAAGGACTGTGTTTCGTGGGGAAAATCGCCCTTCCAACCTTTCTTCAACAGCAATTAGCACCGAAGTATGGACATGTCATTGAGATTCCAATGGACATGCCACAATTCTTGGCGTATGCTCAGATACCAAAGGACGAGGCGCATGTGGAACAATTAGCTGCACCATTTGAATACCAAGAAACGGATGGTCAACTTGTTACCACGCATCAAGGTGCACATTATTACACAGTTGGACAACGAAAAGGATTGCACATTGGTGGACGTCCAGAACCGAGTTTTGTCATTGGAATCAATACATATACCAATACGGTTTATTCTGGTCAAACGGATGAACATCCAGGATTGAATCGAATGGCCTTAAAATTAGAGGCTATTAGCTTGAATTGGATCAATCGATCTGAAGTATTTGACAGTGAAAATTGCTTAAAGTGTCAAATTAGAATACGTTACAGACAAGCCTTGCAATCAGGTACTTTGATGAAGAAAAAAAATGAATATTACATTCTTTTCGATTCCATGCAGAAGGGAATTACACCTGGTCAATTTGCGGCATGGTATCAAGATGGCGTATTGATTGGATCTGCGGTTATTGAACATTAAAAAAGCCCTCCGTTTCGGGAAGGCTCTTCAAAATTATCATTTCTCTAATTAATTCAGAATCAAATCGAACGAATTTAGTTCATCCTGAATTTTATATTCAGCGAATTTAATACTGTCTAGCAATTCAGCTACTTCAAAAACATTCATTGGACTATCTGTTCCTAGTTCTCGGTGTTTGGACAATTTCAAATTAGCGTGACTAATTGATTTTGTTCTTAAGGATTGTAAAGAAGTTGTCATCGTTTTGTTGTTTGTTGTGAGCCTTTACGCCAAGAATCATTCCAAGGTTTCAAAAGTGTTCAATTAATCGTGTGATTCATTAAATAATTGTACTTATATAACTGTTTTTCAGGTATTTAAAATTATCATTAAAAACACTATTTTTCACTAACGAGAATTGTATCTTTGTGATATGAAAGCTATTTTGATCCTATTTTTTATTGCTTTGACACTTCCATCTTGTCAAGAAGGGAAGAAAGATGTGGAAGTATTTGATGAAAAACCACAAGAGGACTTATCAAAATTACCGCTGGACGAATATGCGAAAAGACATGTCGAGTCCAGTTTGTCGATATTAGGAACGGAGAAATATACCTTAGAAATTATTAAAGGAAATTTAGATGGTGATGGCAAAGAGGATGCCATCATTTCTGTGAATCGCAAGCAATTTGCCATGGATGAAGCCATGAAATCAGAGAATCCAGCTAAATCTGCCGAGATGGCCTTTATGGGAAATTACAATTACATTTTCTTTTATGATGGTGAATTGAAGCTCATCTCCCCACCTATTTCCCTTCCATCATCCGCATTAGTACCACTGAAAATCAATTTAGTAGAGATTAGTACTGAATCTTACCAAGATGTACTCATCGATTACCGTATTCGAAATGCGAATTTCAAGGATATTTTCACGATTTCGAATCATACGCCACGTAAAATTTTTGAATGGAAAACCTTTGATGGACTAGGAACAGATAAAACGGAGGCTTACACCTTCGAATATACTTCCGGTAAATATGGTTCAGAGAAAGACATTTTACTGTATGAATCTACGTTGGAAAAGCTTCCGGTCAACGCAGATAAAAACACCTACGAACCGAAAGTTACGAAGACATCCAAATTGGCATTTCACTTTTTCTACATTCCACAGGAACAGAAATATGGGATGTTAAAAAACAACTAAAGGCCGAGTTTCCCCGGCCTTTAGCATTTCAAAATAGATTTTATTAATTAAAACTGTCCACGTAGCGTCACGATGAAATTTCTGCCAGGAGCAGAAATATTGGATGCATACGATCTGTAATTTTGATTCAAGATATTTTCACATGCAACTTGTAGGGATACATGTTGAGAGAATGCATAATTTAAACGTACATTCAAGGTATACCAACTTGGCATTCCATCTACCGTTGCATAGGCAAAGTTATCCTCACCAATCATATTGTAGTCAGACACTCTTTTCCATCCTGAATAATTCACAAAAAACTCCGAACGCAATTTTCCATTCACATATCCCAAAGAAACTTTTCCAAATGTTGGAGGAATGTGATCAAGTGGATAAGGAACAGAATCTGTCAAAATTCTACCATTCGTGTAATTTACGGTTGCTAATAAATTGAATTGATCATTCAATTTAGCATTCAACATACCTTCAATACCGAAGATTCGAGATTTAGCGGCATTCACCGTGGACATCACTTGACTCAATTGTCCGTCGTACATGATGGAATCTTGTCCGTCGAACGTTCCATTTCGAACCGTTAAACCATTCAACAAATAGGTATAATAACCATTCAAATTCAAAGAAACACCTTCGACAATGACACGTGTAATGCCTAATTCAGCATTGTAAGAATATTCTGGTTTTAGATTCGCGTTTGGGACAACTACTTTCCCAGGCACTGACTCAAATACTTTCGTCATGTCATCCACATTTGGCGCGCGGAATCCCGTTGATCCAGTTAATGTCAATCTCCATTTATTGTTCGGCATGTAAATCAAACCAATATTTCCATTCAATGCGGAGCTGTTTTGGTTGATTGAATTCACAGGAAGCGGAAAATACGTTTTATCAATGAAGTTTGATGAAAGTCCAACGTTTGAAAAACGAAGACCATCGTTCAAGATCAGTTTATTCGAAAATTCAATCGTATGTGTCGCGTAGGCAGCAATTGATGTCATGCTTGATCCACCATCAGGAAAACGCGTGTCAAGTTTGCCCGTAGTATCCACAAGGATGTCCTGAACATAGGCCGTTGAATTCACTTTGTTGTAAAATGCATCCACACCGTAGCGTAATTCGTTTCTACCAATTCGTTTCGTGAAGTCTGCATTTACTGATGCAATCGCAACATGTTCAATTCGGTGATTCAATAGGTTTTTATTGAACTTACGGTCCATGCGGCTTTCCTCGATAGATTGTGCTCCAACTGTGAATCTTGCTTGATCATACAACTTCGTTTTGTTCGTTAATTCTAAGGTATAAGCAGCGAATAAACGAAATTGTGGTCCATAATACCACTCAGCAAATTTGGGTTTCAAACCTGACATTAACGTCAAACGATCGTAACGGTCAATGTTACTAGAATTTGACAATTGAACATTCAATTTATGCGTCACACCTTCTTTTTGGGCAAACGTAAATTTTTGAAGGATGTCGTATTGCGTGTAAGCGGAACCAACTTGAAGGTTAGTATCTGCATTCGTCATCATGGAATCTATCCCATTGATGCGTTCCACATACCACGGACGAGACCCAAAATTACCAACGAATGGACTACGGTTAGTTCCTTGTTTCAAGTCACCATAGTTGGAATACGTAAACGAAGTCAATGATCCAAATTTCTTCGTCCCAACAGAAACATTTGCATTTGCTGCGTATCCAGAAGCTGCAGAAAAATAACGTGCGAATCCACCAGATTTCACTAACAAATCATCAGTCATACTTAAGGTAGGATTCTTTGTAGTGAAGGACATTACCCCGCCAAGTGCATCTGAACCATAGACAACTGATCCAGCACCGTAAATGACCTCCATTCGATCGAGCATGGCATTGTCTATCGTGATGATGTTTTGTAAGTGTCCACCACGATAAATCGCATTATTCATGCGGACGCCATCGACTATTAAAAGCACTTTATTCGTTTCAAAACCACGAATAATTGGACTTCCGCCACCTCCTTGACTTTTCTGAATGAAGACATTTCCAGTTTGCGACATTAAATCAGCAGTAGAACTTTGGTTTTGAAATTGAATTTCCCTCGCTCTCATGACTTGCACTTTTTGAGCAACATCTTTTCTTTTTTCTAAGGCTCGACTCGCGGAAATCACCGTTTCATCCATGGTTTGAATGTTCGGTGTGAAGAACACTTGTCCAGCCTTGTTTAAACTAGCTTGTTGAATCACTAATGGATAATAATCGTCATTAGACAAAGTAATTCTAGCACCATCAAATTTCACCGTAGCGAAACCGTTTTTATCGCTTATACTTTTGACAACTTCATCTGTTGGATAAAGTTGCGTAATGAGAACACCTGAAACTGGTTCACTTGTGATACGATCAATAATTTGAATTTTCGTTTGTGCAAACGAAGGGGCATAAACACATGATAGGAGACATAAAATACCCCAATAGAAATTTTTCATTTGATTTTTTAATTAGTTCATACAGTACTTAGAAGTAGGTATTTAACTAATAAAATCTGGTGGAGGGGTTTCAATAAAAATAAAAGAAGAAGAATATGATTCTCGGTAGGATTTCAAGTTCGCCATTTTTCGACTTTCAAAATCAAGATAATCATGATCTGACAAATAAAGTAGCTCCATGGGTTCGGATAAAAATTTAAACCAAACATTCACTGCTTGATTTTCTCTAGAATGACACATATTAAAAGATGTCATCGATTTCAATTGCCGAAACAAAGTCGTTTCCTGATCATCACTAATGCATTTAAAAAAGTATCCGTTCTTGTTTTTCGCTTTGTGAATGACATCAAAATAATGACCATTCAACATAAACTCATGGGATTTAACCCATTTTAATTGATTAACTTCGTGAAAAGTGAAATGAAAACGAATTAATTGCGATTCCGGAACGGAATGTTTAATTGCATGTTTGACATCCTTTTGAATAGCCATTCTCTTCCACTCAAAATAAGTGAAGAATCCGAGCAAGTGATAACACATTAACCCTAGAAATACGTATAAAAGGCTTTTTCGCACGTTCAAATTTATCTTAAATTTACCTACAAAATTATTTTTATGAAATTTCTTTACAGCATTTTAATTTGTTTGGTGCTTTCTCAAGTAGCTTTTGCTCAAGCACCGGGTTCCTTAGACTTAAGTTTTGCTACCGTTGGTTACAACAGTTTTGGTCCTATAAGCACATCAATGGACAATGCACAGGACGTTGTCAGTTTGTCCAATGGCAAAATGGTTTTCTGTGGAACATCAGGATCTTCAGGAAACTTGGAAATGTGCATCGGACAAATGAATGCTGATGGATCCATGGATTTAACCTTTGGAACTAACGGATATTACATCTTCCCAAATTCGGCGGGATCAGATTTTGCTTACGACATGGAAGTATTGTCCAATGGAAATATTTTAGTCGCTGGAGCATTATCCATCACTGCTGCCAATCCGAAGTGGGCTATGCTTTGTTTGAATCCAAACGGAACATTGAATACGAGTTTTGGAACCGGTGGAGTCTTTTCGATTGATATTGACTCAGGTGAAGATTACGCACGAAAAATATTATTAACCCCAACACATATTGTATTAGCAGGAAATTCAAAAACGCCCGGTTTCTCAACGAATCGTCTTGCTGTTGTGCGTTGTGATTATAGTGGGGTGTTAGACCTAAGCTTTGGAACAAGTGGAATTGGATTAATTAATAATGGACAAAGTTTAACTTGTTGGAGTGCAGCAAAAGGATCCAATGGAGATTTGATTTTAGCCGGTGACGCCTATATCAGCAACACCTATTATCCAATGATTGCGAAATTTAGTTCAACGGGAGGTATTGCAACGACATTTGCAACAAATGGTGTTTGGGTAAACATGGCGATGAATGCTCGTTATTTCGACGTTGATTTTCAAAATTCACAGTTAATTCTTTCCGGAAATAATGGTCCCGGACTAACAGACTTCCTACTTGAATCGAGATTAGAAACCAATGCAGCAGCAAACCTAAGTTTTGGAACGAATGGTCAAACAATTATCAACATTAACCAAAGTGACACTTACTATGAAGTCATCTTTCAACAAGACGGTAAAATCTTAGCGTGTGGAACATCCGGTTCAGCAGGAATTGGTGCGGCGAGAGATTTTGTTGTTTCTCGTTATAATGCGAATGGAACCCTTGATTTAACATGGGGTACAAATGGGCATACCTTAACGAATATTTTCGCCAATTGGGATGATGCATATGGAATGGATTTGTATCCAGGAAACAAACTGATTCTTGGTGGATTCAGCGCACAAACCAATACACAATTTGCCTTTGCTCGTTATATCATTTCGAGTAATATCCCAGGATGTATGAATCCACTTGCGTGTAATTACAATCCGCTTGCAACGATAGATGATGGATCTTGCATCCTACCAGGATCCACATGTGACGATGGGAATCCAAATACGATTAATGATTCCATCGGTCCAAACTGCAACTGTGTAGGAGCAATCATTGTCCCAGGTTGTACCGATCCTTTGGCTTGTAACTACAATCCACTTGCCAATCAAAACAATGGAACCTGTATATATCCAGGTGCAGCTTGTGACGATGGAAATCCAAATACAACAAATGATTCGATTGGTCCAAACTGCAACTGTGTAGGAAACCTCATTGTCCCAGGTTGTATGAATCCGGCAGCGTGTAACTATAATCCCTTAGCAACGATTGATAATGGATCTTGTTTGTTTCCTGGAAGTTTATGTGACGACAATAATCCAAACACCATCAACGACTCCATTAATCCAGATTGTAATTGCGCTGGAGATCTGATTGTTCCTGGTTGTACCGATCCATTATCTTGTAATTTCAATCCATTAGCGAATCAAAACGATGGATCTTGCACGTATCCAGATGGGCCGTGTGATGACAATAATCCAGATACGATGGATGACACTTACAATGGCACGTGTGACTGTGTTGGAATTCAAATAGTACAAGGCTGTATGGATCAAGCGGCATGTAATTTTAATCCAAATGCGAATGTAGATGATAGCAGTTGCGTATTTCCCGGAGATACGTGTGATGACGGCGACTCCACCACCATTAATGACGTTTATAATTTTATTTGTGAATGTGTTGGTCAAACAAATGGATTGAATGAATTCATCAACATCGCTTCCATCTATCCTAATCCATCTTCCGATTTGGTAACGATTGAATTTACGGGTGCGATACAAGGTACGATATTACAGCTTTGTGATGTACAGGGGAGAATTTTAATGGAAAAACTCGTTCATTCGAATACCGAAACTATTTCTGTTGGGCATTTTGAAACAGGAACATATTTCATCTCGATTAAAGGAACGAAACAGATAATCGTCAAACAAATCATCATTGAATAAAGAAAATAAGGAGCTTTTGGAGCACAGTATTGTGCTCCAAAAGCATTTCCGTTATCACCTATCCGAAAACTATTCAAGTAAACGAAAACTACTCATAGCCTTGCACGGTTATGGTCAATTAGCACACTACTTTGCTAAAAAATTCGATCAACTACCTGAAGAATATGCTTTACTTGTTCCAGAGGGAATGCATCGGTTTTATTTACAGGGAACGAGTGGTCGCGTTGGTGCATCATGGATGACCAAAGAGGGACGAGAGATGGATATTGAAGATAACCTGCATAACCTAAATCAACTGCTCTCATACATCATGGAAAAACATGTATTTGAAGAAATTTATCTTTTAGGATTTTCTCAAGGCGGAGCAACAGCGGCTCGATGGTATCATCAAGGTCCAAGTCGTTTTAAGCAGTTTGTTTTATGGGCAAGTGTCTTTCCACCGGATGTAGAAAAACCGAATGATGCGACAGGGGATTTGCATTTTGTTTTAGGGACGGAAGACCCCTATTACACGCATGAAAACCAAGAAAAAGAGTGTGCTTATTTTTCAGAAATAGGCTTTAAAGTCCATCGTTTTGAAGGGAAACATGATATTGATTCAGCAACACTATTATCGATTCTAGGATTCTAAAAAGCTATCCATTTTTGGCTTCCCATTTTCCAACTACGGCTGTAGCTACAGAGTTACCCAAGACATTAGTCGCGCTTCGGAACATGTCACAGAAATGATCAATTGGCAAAATCAACGCGATTCCTTCAATAGGGATGTTAAACATTCCACAGGTAGCAGCAACTACAACCAAACTTGCTCTAGGAACACCTGCAATTCCTTTACTAGTTAACATCAGGACAATCAACATTGTCATCTGCGTTCCTAAATCTAAATGTACTCCATACACTTGAGCAATAAAAATACTGGCAAAGGTCATGTACATCATACTTCCATCTAAATTAAATGAATATCCCAACGGCAACATGAACGATACAATGCGGTCTTTGATTCCAAATCGTTCTAATTCCTCCGTTAATTTTGGGAAAACAGCTTCACTACTAGTTGTGCCAAAGGCAATGACCAAGGGACTTACAATACGTTTCAATAAAGTTTTCAAGTGACTACCAAGGAAGATGTATCCAACCAAAATAAGCACCACCCAAAGCGATGCGATTCCAACAAGGAAAGAACTAAAAAACTTGGTGTACGTAATCATTAAATCAGAAACATCCTTCACAGCAAAAACACCAGCGATTGCACCAAATACGCCAATTGGAGCGAATTTCATGACGAAATTGACCATTTTAAGAATAATGTGTGAAAACTTATCCATCGCGTTAATGACTGGTTTCACATTGTCCCCGATGGAAGCTGCTGCAAGTCCAAAAAAGATGGCGAAAATGACAATTTGTAAAATCTCATTCGTTGCCATTGCTTCAAAAATGGACTTTGGAATAATGTGTTCCACAAAATGTTGAACTGAAAAGTCTTGTGTTTTTTCCGTTACTTCAGCAGAAGCAGAAAGGTCGACATTGGTAAGATTTACCCCTACACCCGGTTTTAAGAAATTCACCCATAATAATCCAATGATTAACGAAACAAACGAAGCTGTAAAGAACCAAGCTAAAGCCCTACCTCCTATTCGTCCGACAGATTTTAAATCTCCCAGTTTGGCAATTCCAACGACAAGCGTAGTGAGTACCAATGGTGCAATGATCATTTGAACTAAGCGAATAAAAATTGTCGCCAATATCTTGATATACGTGCTGAATTTCGTTGCTGTTTCCGCATCAAAGTTTTGATGAATAATTGCTCCTAATGTTGCTCCAAGAACCATTGCGACCAAGATGTACAAAGTAAGTCGACTCTTTTTTTGTTTTTGAGGGGATTCGATAACGTGTCCTTGATTCATGAGATTTTATGGGTTTATTCAATTAATACGTGAAAATAGGAAAAAGTAGATACATGGCAAGAAAACGAAGACTCAAGATACGAAAGTGAATAATAAAATAGACATTAAAAACAAAAATTACATTTCGTATATTTGAATTCCAATCAACAAATATGGCTGTTTCACAGAAAGAATTAGATTTCAACTACAACGAAGATAAAATGCGTTTGAAAATTCGCGTATTAGAACAAGAATTAGACAAAATCTACTTAGGTGGAGGAAAAGCTAAAATTGAAAAGCAGCATGCAAATGGTAAATTAACTGCTCGTGAACGTATCGATTTATTGTTAGACCCAAATACAAGCAGAGTCGAAATTGGCGCTTTAGCCGGATATGGCATGTACAAAGAACATGGAGGGTGTCCATCTGGAGGAGTTGTCATCGTTATCGGTTATGTCAAAGGACGTCAGTGCATTGTGGTAGCAAACGACGCAACAGTTAAAGCTGGAGCATGGTTTCCAATTACAGGAAAAAAGAATTTACGGGCACAAGAAATTTCCATGGAGAATAAACTTCCCATCATTTACTTAGTGGATTCAGCAGGAGTTTATCTTCCAATGCAAGATGAAATTTTCCCAGACAAAGAACATTTTGGACGCATTTTTAGAAACAATGCACAGATGAGTGCCATGGGAATTACCCAAATATCTGCAGTCATGGGAAGTTGTGTAGCAGGTGGGGCCTATTTACCCATTATGTCAGATGAGTCCTTAATTGTCAATAAAACTGGAACTATTTTCCTAGCTGGCTCTTACCTAGTAAAAGCTGCCATCGGAGAAAGCATTGATAATGAAACGTTAGGAGGCGCAACCACACAAACCGAAGTATCCGGAATTTGTGATTACAAGGTGGAAGATGATCAAACATGTATAGCCACGATTCGCGATTTAATGAGTAGAATTGGCCATAATCCTACAGCTGGATTTGATCGGATTGAATCGATAGAACCATTGGTAGATATTAAAAATATATACGGGATTATTCCAGAAGATCGATCTAAATCATATTCAACTCGTGAAATCCTCAAATGCTTGGTGGATGGATCAGAATACACTGAGTACAAACCTTCTTACGGAAAATCTATCATTACCGTATATGCACGCATCAATGGCTGGAGTGTTGGAGTGATTGTTAATAGTCGAGAGATTGTTAAAAATGCCAAGGGTGAAATGCAATTTGGTGGAGTCATTTATTCAGATTCAGCTGATAAAGCTGCACGATTTATTATGCTCTGTAATCAAAAGAAAATTCCATTAATTTTCCTTCAGGACGTCACTGGATTCATGGTCGGATCCAAAAGCGAACAAGGAGGAATTATCAAGGATGGAGCGAAAATGGTGAACGCGATGGCGAATAGTGTCGTTCCAAAATTCACTATTGTCATGGGGAATTCTTATGGTGCTGGAAATTATGCCATGTGTGGAAAAGCCTATGATCCACGATTAATTTTTGCTTGGCCAACAGCAGAAATCGCAGTGATGTCGGGAGCTGCAGCAGCCAAAACCTTGCTTCAAATTGAAGTTGCAACCTTAAAAGGGAAAGGAGAAGAAATCACTCCAGAACGCGAAAAGGAATTGTACGATCAGATCAAAAATCGTTACGACGAGCAGATTTCTCCTTATTATGCAGCAAGTCGAATGTGGGTTGATGGAATCATAGATCCGAAGGAAACAAGAAAAGTGATTTCGATGGGTATTGAGATGGCAAACCTCTCACCTATTGAAAAAGCCTACAATGTCGGTGTGCTTCAAACTTAATCTTCAGCAGCCGATTTCTTTCCATTAAAATAGTACGTATAGGCAAATCCAACACTTAGAAATGAGCTTGGTTTGTTGTATTCTTTGGGATCATATCCAATATTTGAATCTATTCCAATCATCCACGGCGTAAATCCATACCCATAAATTGGATAACCAATATTTAAGCGGTAGCTACAATTAACATCGGCTGTTAGGACAAAGCCTATACAGGGTTCTATGTAGGTGCTTTCAATAAAATTAAACGGAATTCCTTTAGATTTTAATAAATCACTTAGCGTATAACTTTGTAGATAGCCCATTTTTAGCCCGAAATCAGTTCCAAACCTTTCCGTCCAAAATTTTTCATGACCAACTTTTACATAAGCTGCGGCCGTATGAATCCCACCATAAACCTTTGAAGGTACACGGAATTCATTGATAGCAAAATAGGTATAATGCACACCGGTACCGAAAGACAGTCCATTTTTTAAGGTGTATTGATAATTTGCACTTGATTGAATCAATCCTTGCATAATCATTTTGTAGGGTAGATTATTCAAAGAATTAGGTAGCGCTATTTCAAATGTAAAGGAATCATCAGGGTCGATTTCCTGAGCGAAAAAGCATGGTGTTATCGTTAGCAGGAAGATGATTAATTTTAATTTCATGCGTTCTTAGTCCTTTTTTTTAATTCAATCTTAAACCTAATTCTAGCTAAGATTCTCATTTTAAAATTAACGAATATATTCAAATAAAAAACCTTGGACAAAAAGATAACTTCAAATAAATTACAAGGTAAATAGAGATAAAATGAGTTTGATAAATCAATATTTTTTAGAAAATTATTAAAAACTCAACTAATGAACGCCTCCACAATCGTTTAAATCCACACGATTGTCCAGTTGAAAACGTATACGCGATTTATGAGCAGTACTTTTGATTGTAATTCCTTTATAAATCGATTTAAAAATCAATAATCGACCTAGTATGATCAATTATTTG
>Ga0209444_10001303_pt1 | contig 13752 bp, 14 predicted proteins | sample LauGreFaBDMM15DN_2_FD_188215 | JGI IMG/M metagenome (GOLD analysis project Ga0209444, IMG submission 188215) | Freshwater lake microbial communities from Lake Michigan, USA - Fa13.BD.MM15.DN (SPAdes) (version 2) | ecosystem: Environmental > Aquatic > Freshwater > Lake | place: Lake Michigan...
GCGGCACCCGAGTTGCCACCGGCGCCGAGACCGGTCATCTTCAGCACGGCCGCCGTGGAGAGCGGGTAGATTTCGGTCTCGAGGAGGCTGTCGCCGGTGTCTTCGCGGACTTCGACGATACCACCAGAGCCGACGGTGAAGCTAAAACCGACGCGCTTACAGGTGTAATCAAGGGCCTGATAGACGGAGACGCCGCGGAGCTGGAGGCTGACCGTGGGATTCTTGTTGTTGGTGTCGATGAGGACGATGTTCACGCCCTTCTGGTCCTTGTCATAGGTAGCGGCCTGAGTCTGCAGGAGGATGAGCGCGCGGTCGAGCGGCTGATCGCGGACGAGGAAGCCCTCGGGGAGCTGGATGGACTTCATCTTCTCAATGATCGGGTCGTTACCGTTGGCGGAGTCGACCTTGACGTTTTCGCGATTGAAGACTTCGGGGAGCTTCCAGGTCTCATCGAGGAGCTCGAGGAGCTTGCCCTTGGTCACGCCAAGGTTCCACTGGCCGGAATTTTCTGACAGCATCTGGCGGATGCGAATCTGGTAGGCCTTGGATTCGGAGTTGTTGGGCTGGTACTGGAGGACTTCGCGGTAGGAGTCGAGGGCACCCTGATAGTCGCCGTAAAGGTAGCGGGCACGGCCCCGGACGAGCAGCTCGTTGACCTTGTCGTCCTTGACCCGAAGGCCAGGGGAAATCTCGTCGACATTGCGGTAGGTCGGATCGTTCCGCTTAGAGGCGAATTCCTTCTGCAGGCGGATGACTCGGGCGTCATCATTACCCTTGAGTTCGGCGTACTGGGCGATGACCGCGGTGGCCTTGATCATGTCGCGGGCTTCGATGGCTACCAGGGCACGGCGAGAGAGGGCGGTGCCCTTGGCATCCTTGATGCGGTCCTTGAGGCCGACGTTGGAAAGGCTAGCGCTACCGAGAGTGCGGTCCGCGGCATCGAGGTCGGCCAGAGCCTTGTCGATGGACTCAGCCGTTCCCTGACGGATCAGGCTTTCGGCAGAAGAAACAACGTCTCCCTGCTTGCCAATCGAGTCGGAGTTGGCACGGGCGAGGCGATTAACTTCGGCCTTGGCAGCGGAGGGGCCGCCGGCATCGCGAGCGATGACGACGTCCTGCTTGGCAAGGGAGATGGCATCGCGGCGAGCCTGGGCGGCGGGCGTGGTAAGCGCAGCAATCGCGGTGTTGGCGCCATCGAGGAGCTCAAGCGCGGCCGCGTGATCGCCGGCAGCAGATTTGTTGCGAGCGGCTTCGAGGTCCTGGGCTACCTGGGCGAAAAGCTTCTCATTAGACGCGGCTTCATCGGCCGGGGCGACGGGAGCGTCCGGCTTCGGGGCGTCGGCGGCCTTCTTGGCAGCTTCGGCCTCGGAGATAGCGGAGTTGACGGAGGCGAGGCCTTCCGTGGCGCCGACATCCTTGGCGTCGATGGCGAGGATCGCCTCGAACTTGACCTTGGCGGCCTGCAAGTTGCCTTCATCGCGGGCCTTCAGAGCCTCGGCGAGGAGCTGCGGCTTGCGCGCGGCGGTATCGCCGTCTTGGGCGATAAGGGAGCCGGCGGCGAGGGCCAGAGCGAGAGCGGCCCAGGCGAGCTGCGAACGGTGGAGATTTTTCATAGGGTGGTTGCGTTAAAAAAATTATTGCTTGGGGGTGATTGCCTTGGGGGCGGGAGAGGGAGTGGTCTTCGGCTTGACGACGGGAGGTGGAGGAGCCGGAACGGTGAGCGTCTGCGGATCAGAAGTGAGTTTCTTCGGCTTCTTGGGGTTAAGAGCGAAGGTTTTGTCAAAACTCACGCTCTTGTTAGGCAAGTCAATGTCTTTGACCGCATAATCGGCCCCATTATAATTAAACTTATCCCCAACGGCGTGCAGGGTGAGGCTCCAAGTCGGGTCGGAAGTGGAACTGATGATGATGTCAGTGCGCGCGGTGAACTCCGTCGGCTTCTCGTCGTTGATTTCGACGATCTGGCCGAATTGGCGGTCATCGACCGTCAACAGGTTGCGGGTGAACGGGATACCGTCGGCATCCTTACCTTTGATGACCTTGTAGGACTTGAGGGTGAGGAAGGGAGCGTCGGCGATGGGCTTGTTCAGCTTGCAGTCATCGAGGTACTGCTTCGTCTTCACGTTTTTCAGGGAGAAGAGGCGGTCTTCCTCTTTCTTGCCGGGTCCCAGCGTGGACTGGATGAGCATGAAGGTGTAGGTCGGGTGCCCGGCCGAAACTAGGGCGATGCCGAAAGGAGGCATCTCCTCGGCCTTGCGGTTACGCGGAATGTAATCCTTGAGCACCGAATCCCAGACGACATCGATTGTCGTGAAAAGGTCGTAATCCCAGTTGTCGTCATTCTCCTCCGGCGTTGGCCAATCCAACACGTTGTCCTCCAAAGAGGCGCGGGGAGTAGACGGGTAGGCTTCGCCCCGAGGGGCGGCTTCCTTGAGTTTCGTGATGGTGTCGGCCTTGCCAGCCTCATCGGGGACGAGGGGCGCCACTAGGCCTGGAGTGAGAACCACCACGGAGCCGGCGACGAGCAGGAGCGCGCCGAGGATGACGAGAATGATGTCGTTGCGAGAATTCATGACCGGGATGCTTTATTTCTTGGGTTCACCCTCGGCGCTGGCCGCAGGCTTCTCCTCGGGGATGGAAAGATAGTCGATTTGCACGACAAAAGAAGAGAGCTTGCGCGGCACGACGAGGACGCGCTGATCCACCAGTGAAGTGGCTGGCTTGGAGCCGTTGACAACAACAGGTTCTTCGGCTCCGAAAAAGCCGCCGAGCACGGACGGAGCGGCGGCGACAGAGGCGGCGGCACCCGGCAGCGCGGACGGGGCGACGCTGGTGGCAAGCAGCTTCTCGAATTCCTTGGACACCAACCCGACGTCGATCGTCGTGATGGCGACCGGGCGGCCGGAGTTGCGGATTTTGTTTACAAACGTGCGGAGGGTCGGCGTGTAAGCGACGAAACGGACGCGAAAGGAAAGTGAGTCGACCAGTCCGCTACGGTCGAAGGTGCGGGAAGGAAGGAATTCGTCGATTTCGTTCTTGGAGCCGTCCGCGTCGGGGGCGTAGCTTCCGGCGCCTGGCTTGCCTTCCGGAATCAGGACGAATGTCTCGATGGGCTCGCGATCGACGGACTCGATCAGTAAGGGAGAGCCGACTGGGCGGGATTCGGCGAGCTGACGGACGATGAAATCGATGACTAGACGCTGCTGGTCCACCTTCTGAAAATCGCGTTTCGGGGAGGTGCCTTGGTTGTGGATGTAGCGATGGAAGCCGAAGGCGGTCGGATCGTTCGGCAGCAGCTTGATACCTTGGTCGGCAGCAAGCTTACGCCAGCCGTCGACGGACTCGCGCAGGAGCGCGCTCAGTTCGGCGGAATTGGCCGAAGCCTTGCCCTTGATGACGAGATCGGGATTGCCGGCAATCGCGGCGCGGAGCGAGGAGAGATGCACCTCGAGCTCCTTGACATCGTCGGCCGCCGCTTCGACGTTCTTATCATCGAGCGAGACGGACGCGGCGCCTGGCACAAAAGAGTGGCCGTTGAGCAGAGCGGCCTGATCCTTGCGGACACGGGCCAGATCAAGCGCGGACTTGGTGCTGCCTTGGTAGGCGAGGAAAGCCATGGCGCAGCCGACGATGAACAGCGTGGCAATCGCGATAAGCGCGAGGTTGAAGCCGAGGTTTTTCTTAAAATTCTGCATGGCTTAGAGGGCCTTGTCCTTTTGGATGACGAGGGTGAGGGTCGCCTTGGGCGTCATCCGGATTTCAGTCTTATTGTCGGCGGCCTTGATGGTCTGCTCGGTGACGATGATCTCGTTCTCCGGGACGGCGCTGACATAGGGAGACTTGCGGACGACCTCAAGCAGACGGCCGATGGCCGCCTTTTCCGACTGCGATTTGTACTGCTTAACATCGAAGGGGACTTCGGCGAAGAGGAAGCGGACGGAGAGTACAACCTTGGTCACCACGACCGGCGCGGGCGCGGGCTGTCCGTCGACGGCCGGAGCGGCGGGAAGGGTCTCGTACTTCACGTGCATCTCTTCGATCCATGTGTTCTTGAGCGTGCCGACGCGGGACTGGAGGTCACCGAGGAAGGCTGGCCAGTTGGAACGGTTGAGGACGACCTGTTCAATCTCCTTGGTCTTGGCGGCGAGTTCGGCGGCCTTCGAGCGGGACGCTTCAATCGTGTTGCGACGGACGGAAAGTTCGGACTGGCGAGCTTGGACGACGACGGCTTGGTCTTGATTCCAGCGCTCGGCGGAGGCGAAGGCGAGCCAAACGCAGAAAGGAGCGACGGCGGCAAGCAGAGCAGCGACGACGAGGCGAGGTTTGCGCGCGTCGAAGGCCTGCTGGGAAGCGATGTCGCGCGGGATCAGGTTCACCCCGATAGGCTGCGGCAAGGTGAGGCGGGCCGCTTCGCCGATCACTTCCGTGATTTGATACTTGGCGCGCGCGAGCTGCTCTGCGGTGGTACCGACTCCTAGGGTGATAACCGAGGAGGGATCGAAGACTTCAACCGGGAGGCGCAACGTCTCGCAAAGCTGTTCGGAAAGGCCAGGAACCTGTGAGCCGCGACCCGTGATCAGGATGCGGGCGGGCTGGCGGCCGTTGGCGCCACGGCGCACATTGATCAGTCGACGATTGATGTCCTGCGCGAGGCGCCGGATGAAAGTCTGCGAGTTGGCCTGAAGGATAGCGACCTGCGGATCGGACTCGGTCAGCTGAACGACGCCGGAAAAATACCCGACCTTGATGGCTTCGGAGACCGCGAAAGGTTGGCCCGTATTGTCGGAGACGCCTTGCGTGAGGAGGTTGCCGCCGATGTTGGTGGCCGACTGAATGTTGACGCCACTGGGGCCGACGAAACTGAGCGTGGTCGAACGGGCGCCGACGTTGATGATGAGGACTTCCTCGGCGCCGGAACTACCGGCGAGACGGAACGCCTGACTGTCGAGCAACGGAGCGGCCTGAATCGACATCGGGCGCAGTCCGGTTGAAGTGACCATGTTCGCAATCTTAGTCGCGATCTCGGTGCGCAAAGCGAAGAGAAGGACTTCCGCTTCGACGCCGTCGGAAGCCATCAGCTGGCTATCCCAAATGACTTCGTTCAACGGATAAGGGATAGCGTTCTGAGCCTCGAAGGCGACAATCTGGGCCTGACGGGCCCGTTCGACCTGCGGGACCTTGAGTGGCTTCTGTAAGAGAAGAAATGCGGGGGCGATGACGGCGACGCGGCCCTTGAGCTCGTGGGCATTGACCAGGCTCGCTAAGGCGGCAATCGCCGCGTTCAACCACTCGTCGTCGCCAGTCAGGCCGGGGGCGATTTCTTCGACAAAGAACTGCTCGAGTACCAAGCTGCCCGCTTCGACGGAGAACTGGGACACCGAGACGTTAGACGCGGCGAGATTAACAATAGTGGCCTTCTTCTGGCTCATACGAAAAAGCGGGGAGGGGGATTAGCGGGCACCGTCTTCCCGGATAAACTCGGGTGAAGGCGAACCCTGCGGCAAAGTGTCGAAGATGGCATATGGCACCAGGAACTGCGGGCGAAGCATGCCGGTATTGGCGTTGGCGCCTCGGTCGGCGAGGTCACGGGCACCGTCGAAATCCTTCTTAGTGACGAACAGCTTGTGCACGGCGCCCATCATGTCCGGATTTAGACGACCGGCTTCATTAAAGAGCGGGACTTCCGTGCCACCGACGTCGAGCTGCACGTAGTAGTAGTCGGGCTGCATCTTGAGGCGATCGCGCTTCACGATGTCGCCAGGCAGGTAGAAGTAGACGGAGCGAGGTGAGCCGATTTCCAGTGTCAGCACGGTCGCCGAGGCGCGGTAGTAGGAATACTCGGTCGCATCCTTGGCCGTAAGTGGCTTGAAGATTTGGGTGACGGTCACCTTGACCTTGTCGACCCACATCTTGTTGGCGGCCCGCTTGCCGGCCTGCTCGGCCGCTGTGACCTTGGTCTCGGGATTGAAATTGGCCTGAAGTTCGACCTGCATGCGAATCCAATCGTTTTTCTGTCCGCCGATCTTGACCGGGTCGTGGTGAACTGAACGCACGACGACCGGGCTTTTGCTGGCGGCACCAGCCGCCGTGGGCGCCTGAGCGGAAACGAGGGGTACGGACAGGCAAAAGGCCATTAGGCTGGCAAAAACAGCACGTGCTTGGGGCATGGGAAGGGGAAATCTGTTGCGTGTGGTGGGCTTAGGCAAACGCAAAAACTAGCAGGTTTGGAACATTTGTTAAATGCAAACTTCTTGCATCTGGCGCCGGCCCCTGTGAGTCTGGATTTACGTGCTTCGTCTCCTTGCAGCCTTGATCATCTCCGCGACTCTCTGGCTCGGCGGACAGGCCTATGCGCAAGAAAAACCGGTCGTTGTGTCCAGTTTCAGCGTCATTGAAGAATGGGTTCAAATCGTTGGTGGTAAAGGGCTTGAATCGATAAGCATCATTCCGCGCCGGAGCGAGGCGCACGGGTTCCAGCTCAGCCCCCGCCACGCGAAAGACCTGCGGCGGGCCTCTTTAATCGTCGCGATGAGCCCGGAGTTTGAACCCTGGCTCGCTGCCTGGGCCAAGGCCAATGGGCGCACCGACTCGATCCTCTGGTTGCACAGCGGAACTGGCGCCCACGCGGGGCACGATTGCGCCGATATCCCGCACTCGTGGACTGACCCCATCGAGGTCAAAAAAATGGTGAAAGCCCTGGCTGAAAGACTGCTGAAAATAGGCGGGGTGGTAGATTCGCAACATGCTTATGAGCAATATCTTAAAGAGATAAACGCGGTGGATAATGAGCTGAGCCAGCTATTCCGGCAAATCGCTCCAGAGAAAAGAGTCTTTATTTCCCATCACGCCAATCTCGGGCAGTTCGCCAAGCACTTCGGCCTAACCGTTGCTGGTACGATCATCGCGAGCGGGTCCGGGGAATCCGCCGACCCTTCCGCCCGCCATTTTTCCGAGCTGCTCGCCTTGATCCGAAAACAGAAAATCCACGTCGTCGTCTCGGACCAAGGGCAGAGCGATGCCTTTGCCCGGAGGTTGACCGAAGACGCCGGCCTCCCTCCCCCGCTCTCCCTCTCCTTCGAATACCTCGAGCCGATCGGGCAACCCGGCGACACCTGGACCTCGATGATGCTGACCAACGGTAAACGGCTTCACCAGGCCCTTCTGAAATGAGCCGCATCATCTCCGCGCTCGCCCGCCAGCTCGGCGAGGTGGCCTTCTCCATCCTGCCCGCCATTCCCTACGCGCCGAAGGAGCCGAACAGGTGCCCAGGCATCGCCGTCTCGGCCAAGCAGCTCACCGCGGCCGCCCGCCTTGACGGACCGGTCGCCTTCCATGATGCGACCTTTGAAATTCCCTGCGGATGCCGGACCGCGCTCATCGGCCCCAATGGCTCCGGCAAATCCACTCTCCTCCGCGTGCTCGCCGGACTCACGCCGATCCGCTCGGGCGAAGTGCTGGTCGCCGGCGAATCTCCGCGCCTCGGCCGCAGCCGCATCGCCTACCTTGCCCAGCGGCCGCACCTCACCGAACTCTTCCCCCTCAAACTTCGCCGTCTGCTCCAGATGGGCACCTACGCCCACCATGGATGGTTCGAGGAATGCCGTCATGGCGACGAAGTCATCGATCGCGCGCTGACGCGTCTCGGCCTGACCGATCTCGCAGAGCGTCCAGTCCACACCCTGTCCGGAGGCCAATTGCAACGCGCGCTCATCGCCCGTGCCGTCGTCCAAGGCGCCGAGATTCTCCTGCTTGACGAGCCGTATGCGGCCCTTGATCAACCGAGCCGCGAGATCATCGACCGTTTCCTCTTCGAAGAAGGCTCAGCCTTCACCGTCGTGATGGCTACACACGACCCCGCCGACCTCGGCCGCTTCGACCGTATCATTGAGATGCGCGATGGCACCGTCTCCACCCGCCACGCCTGCTCCGGCCACGACCACCGCCATGCTTGACCTCCTCGCGCAGCCATTGTCGGAACCGTTCTTCGTGCGGGCCCTGCTCGCCATCGTGCTCAGCGGCACGACCTGCGCCTGCCTCGGCGCGTACGTCGTGCTCCGTCGGATGGCCTTCGTGAGCACCGCGCTCACGCACTCAATCCTGCCTGGCGTCGTCGGGGCGCTCCTCCTCGGCCTCTCGCCTTACCTAGGCGCGCTCGTCGCCGCCCTGCTCACCGCGGCCGGCGCCGCTTGGCTGGCCTCGCGCAAAGGTACGAGTGAAGACAGCGCGGTTGGCGTGATGTTGTCGGTGATGTTCGCTGCGGGCATCGCGCTCATGCAGCAGGCTAACTCCTGGCGCGACTTCGCCGGGCTGCTCTTCGGCAGCGTGGTCTCGGTCGGCAGCGAAGACCTACTCGTCATCGGCGTCACCGCCACCATCGTGCTGTTCGGGCTCCGGGTGCTGCACAAGGAGCTCGAACTCGCCTCCTTCGACGAAGAATACGCCTCCCTGCTCGGCGCCCGGCCCGCGCTCATGCGCGCCGTGCTCCTTGTGCTCGTCGCGCTGGGCTCAGTCGCCTGCGTGCGCCTCGTCGGCGCGCTGCTCACGACCGCTCTCTTCGTCATCCCCGCCGCGACGGGCGTGTTACTCGGGCGAACCGTGCCGCAGGTGATGGCCTGGGGCGCCGGCTGCGCGCTACTCGGCGGGTTCGGTGGCCTATATCTTTCTTACTACGCACCGGCGGTACCGTCGGGGGCCGGGATTGTGCTCTGCTGCGCGCTACCTTACCTGGCCGCGCGCCTCTTCGCACCGCGCCGCTGATCAGAAGCGCGGCGGGCGCAGCGACAGCGGTAGGCCGAGCACTTCGCGGGCGACGAGCGCCTGACGGAGGGCGGCCGTGCCGCGAAACTGTAAGCGCGATTGCGCGCGGGCTGGCCGCGTAACCACGAGGGAAGTGTCGTCGAGGTGGACGGCGGCGACCGGGGCCGAAGGCTCCGGCTCGGGCGCGAGGGGCGGCGGCGTATTGCGCACCCGACGGGTGCGACGCGGCACGGGCGGCGGCACAGCCATCGGCTCGACCGAGGCCTCCTCCATGAGCTTCTTGAGGAAGCCGGAGCCGTAATTGAAGAATAGGACGACGGCCAGACCGAGAACGGCCTTGATGATGAAATCCGAGTCCATGCTCAGGCCTTGGCGCCGGGCGCAGGGCCGTCACCAGCGATACCCTTACGCATCTCGGTGTCAGAACGAAGGTTCTCGAGACGCTGGAAATCCATGTAGCCCATGCGACCGGAGCGCAGCGCGTCGGCGAGGGCCTGCGGGATCTGGGCCTCAGCTTCGACGACGCGGGCACGCATCTCTTCGACGCGGGCACGCATTTCCTGCTCGAGCGCGACGGCCGCCGCGCGGCGGATTTCGGCCTGAGCCTGCGCCATGTTTTTGTTAGCGTTGGCCTGGGCCTCTTGGAGCATCGCGCCGATATTGTCGCCGACGTCGACGTCTGCGATATCGATGGACATGATCTCATAAGCGGTATTGGCGTCGAGACCGCGCTCGAGGACGGTCTTAGAAATGCGGTCCGGATTCTCGAGGACGATCTTGTAACTCTCGGAGGAGCCGATGGTGGTGACGATACCTTCGCCGACGCGCGCGATGATGGTCTCTTCCTGGGCGCCGCCAACGAAACGGTCGAGGTTGGTGCGAACGGTGACACGGGCCTTCACCTTCACCTGAATGCCATCCTTGGCGACGGCATCAATCGTGGTGCGGCCGCTGGCCGGATTAGGCACGTCGATGACCTTGGGGCTGACGGAGGTGAGCACGGCCTCGAGCACGGATTTATTCGTCCCGCGGGTGGCGATGTCGATCGCGCAGGCGCGATTCCAGTCGAGGTGCAAGCCGGCCTTCTGGGCGGCGATGAGCGCCTGCACCGTCTGCACGATGTTGCCGCCGGCGAGGTAGTGGGCGTCGATCTTCTCGACTTCGACCGTGAGGCCAGCCTTGGTGGCGGCAATCTTGGCGTCGACAATCACGGCATAGGGAACGCTGCGCAGGCGCATCCCGACGAGGTCGAACAAACCAACCTCGGCGCCGGCGAGGCGGGCGCGCACCCAGACAGCGAGAAAGGAGAGTAGGAAGAGGACGAACAGGAGCAGGGCTCCGGCGCCGATCCAGATGATGATATTAGGTATGGTATTCATGAGAGAAAAGGGGGTCAGCGGGAGCGTCGGACAGTCACGCGGCCGGAGCCGGCCTCGGTGACGACGACGGCGGCACCGCGTTCGACGAAACCGTCGAGGGAAAAAGCTTCGATCAAGGTGCCGTCGATTTCAATCGTGCCCGAAGGCGCGAGCACGGTGGCGGCCTTGCCCGTCTTACCGACGTAGACGGCATAACCGGCGGCGGCAGGAACGGCCGAGCCTTCGTTACTGCTGGCGTTGATCATCGAACGGCCGATAGCGGTCTGCGGTAAGAGGCGGCGGAAAGCGAAGAACTCGAGCGTCAGGACGACCAGGAATACGCCACAGAAGATTCCGCAGGTGAGAGCGCCCGCATCTGCCGAAAGATAGATGCCCGCAAAAGAGACGACGGCGCCGAGGAAGCCGAGGATGACCGTCGGAAGAAAGAACTCCACCCCGATTAAAACCAAACCAGCGGCGAGCAGGCCGATTGGCAGAATCAAGGAAACCTCTTCAGGAGAGGCGGCAAAAGGCATCATGCGGCCAACGATGTCGGCCCCCTTCCCTCTTTCCAATCTTTTCTGGCCCGACCATCTTACAATAAGGTAAAAAACCTGTAATATCCGTAGGACGCTTGCGGGCCGAGCGCCGCCCGTCCTATGCTTGGCCATGGCCAAGAAACCGCCCGCCCCCCGTCGCACCCCCATCAAGGAAGCGCACCACGTTCTGCAGGACGCTCTGCTTAAGGCCGGCAAGGGTGGCGGCAAGGATAGCCAGCTCAATAAACATGGGGAGATTGCCAAGTCGCTCGGCGTCTCTCCCTCGATGCTCTACAAATGGCGAGAGCCGGCCGAAAAAGGTAGCGGCCAACCCAACCCGCTCCACCGCACGGCCCTGCTGATCGACCTCACCGGCGACACCCGCATCGTCGACTGGCTCGCCCAACGCGCGGGCGGCCAGTTTACGCCGATCGAAGGCGAAGTCCCGAGCGGCAACCTGGACAAAGCCGCCAACGCCCTCGTCCGCGAATTCGGCCTACTCATCGCCGACGTCGCCGACGCGATGGAAGACCACCGTATCACCGCCGACGAGACCCAGGAACTCCGCGAGAAATGGGACCGTATCCGCAAGCGCACGGAGGCCTTCGTCCGCCGCTGCGAAAAAGGCGACTTCCGTCCGAAAGACTGAGCGATTTCGCTTTCACGCCCGCCGTAGAAAGGTAACCAGAAGCCATGGCCGAATTCACCATCCGCCCCTACGGCGACCCGATCCTCCGGGCCAAAGGCGATCCCGTGAAAGAGTTCGGCCCCGCCCTGCGTTCGCTGGGCGACGCGATGCTGAGCGCGATGAAGACCGCCAAGGGCATCGGCCTCGCGGCCCCGCAGGTCGGACTCTCCTTGCAACTCTTCGTCATGAATGTGCACGACGAGGACTTCCTTCCTTTGCTCGACGGCAAACCCCGCCAGACGGAAGACATCATGCCGATGCTCCTCGCCAACGCGACGGTGAGCGTGCCGGCCGGCGAGCCTGACACTTACACCGAAGGGTGTCTCTCCTTCCCCGGTATCACCGGCGACGTCGAGCGCGTCGAGCGGGCCATCGTGCGCTACCGCGACGCCGACGGCGCGCCACACGTCCTCGAATGCACCGGACTACTCGCCCGCTGCGTGCAGCACGAACATGACCATTGCCAGGGCGTCCTGTTCATCGATCGCATGACGCGTCCGCACCAGCTGCTGACCGCGGCCAAGGTGAAGAAGCTCAAGCGCGCGACGACGATTGAGATGAAGGCCGCGCGCAAGGCGCAAGACTGATCACTTCGCCTCAGCGGGGAGCGTAATGGTCAGGGTCAACCGACCGACGTCGACACCTTCGCCGCCGGTCGGGATGCTTGAGACCTGGAAGGCGATGGCTCCGGCTGGAGCCGTGTCCGTGATGGCGCGCCACTTGGCCCGGACCCCATCGGAGCCGACGGGGCCACCGCCAGCGACGATCACGATGTACGGTGCGGCGGCGACGCCGAGCTTGCTCTGGGTGACCGAAAGATGGGCTATCAGCGCCGAACCGAGCGGATTGCTCGCACGATCAAAGCCTAGCACCCAGTCGCCGCCTTCACTAAGACGAGGGAGGAAGCTGCGGTCATCGCGCAAGGCGACCTGACAGATGCCGGCGGGGGCCGCGGCGACACCAAGCTCGGTGAACGCGACCTCCGAAGCGATGAGGCGCATGCTGTGCGCGTCGGCCAAGCGAAGGAAGAGCAGGCCGCGCGCGCCTTCGGCGGCCACGGCATAATATTCAGCCCAGACGATGGCGACCTGCTTCGGCGCAGTGGCCGGCTTGAGGCCCTTGGAGAGAGACGGCGCGCCCTTGTCGACGCCAGGAACGTAAGCGTAGCCTTCGGCTGGAACGACCGCGAGCGACTTGTCGTCCGCCTTGGTCCACGCAGAGCGGATGTCGGTGGTCAGTTCCGCTGGTCGATTGAGCTTACCATCGCCAAGCAGGCTAATCGAACCGATGAAGTGCACCTTGGCGTAACCCAGATCGCGAGCCTGCTTCTGCAGACGAACGACGGACTGGCTCACGGCGACATTCCAAGCGGCTGGCGCGAAATCGGCAGCGAAGGTAACCGGCTTGGTCTTATCGGCGGCCCGCGCGGCCGCGATGGCCCGCAGGCGGGTCAGCGAAGGCAAGGCCTGCTGGATCTGCGCATTGCCTTCGTCGATCATCTTCTGGGTGCGGGCCTTAACCTGCTCGGGCGTCTCGGTGAGGCCGCCAGGGTTAGCTTTTTCGGCAGCGCCGCCGCTCGTCTTCATGATGCTCTGGCCGACCTTGATGCGGGTCTCCCCAGCCGAGTTGACACGCATGGAGTTACTCCACTCAACGAGCTCGTTGGACCTGAGGTAACGCACCACCTCCGCATCCGGGATAGACGGAGGGGGCGGCGCCACCTCGCCGGCGGCGATGAAAATCAGGGAGGCGAGGAAGGCGTACATGGAGCGAGGGGTCAGGACTCGTCGAACTTACGGGCGAACAGCGCATCCATCTCTCCGAGGAGCGCGGCGCCATCCTTGCCGCGAACGGAGAAGCGGAGCTTCGAGTTCTGGCCGGCGGCCAGCATCATGAGTCCCATGATGCTCTTGCCGTTCACGGACTCCTCGTCCTTAGAGACGGTGATTTCTACGTCCGGATAGCGGTTAGCCAGTCGGACGATTTGGGCAGCCGGGCGGGTGTGGATGCCCATCCGGTTCTGCACAGTGAATTCTCGGGCCAAAGCCTCGTGGGTTTCTTCCATATAAAGGGTCTGTCCTGAGATGAACGCAGGATAGAGGAAAAGGGAGGGTGGCGGCAAGGCGGGTCAAGGCAAATTGAGCCTAAGGGAGGGGACGCTTGACCTTCCCCGCAAGACCCCTCCAATCAATCCAAACGAACTACTGTGGCCAAGCCCGCTGTCCTTACCCACCCGGAATCCCTGAAGCGCCCTGCCGGCCCTTCGGAATACGCCAAAGATCCGGTCAACGCATCCATGTCGAAGGCCGAGAAAATCGCCCTTTACACCAAAATGGCTCGTATCCGCCATTTCGAGCAGCGCTGCATCCGCATCTACCAGCAGGGTAAGATCGGCGGATTCCTCCACCTT
>Ga0209444_10001304_pt1 | contig 13751 bp, 11 predicted proteins | sample LauGreFaBDMM15DN_2_FD_188215 | JGI IMG/M metagenome (GOLD analysis project Ga0209444, IMG submission 188215) | Freshwater lake microbial communities from Lake Michigan, USA - Fa13.BD.MM15.DN (SPAdes) (version 2) | ecosystem: Environmental > Aquatic > Freshwater > Lake | place: Lake Michigan...
CGACGATGGGGAGGACGATGTCTTTACCGTCCAGGTTGAGAGTGGCGTTTTGGGAGCTCATGGCGGGGGTATTGCCGCCAGAGTCGAAAACACGCTTCAGCGGGCCGACAAAGTCAGGAAATTGCGGTAGAGTTGCAAGCCTTTGACCTGACTTTTCTCCGGATGGAACTGGGTCGCAAAGACCCGGCCCCGACGAACACCGCTCACAAACCGGCCGGCATAGTCTGTCTCGCACCAGACCAAGGAGGGGTCGGTCTCGACGACGCGGTAACTATGCACGAAATAGAATGGCTCCCCTTCGGCCCGCAGGCCTTCGGTCAGGGGGGCGCCAGGCTTGAAGATGGCCTCATTCCAGCCCATGTGGGGGATGCGCAGGCCAGGCTGGGAAGGGAAACGACGGACGACGCCAGGGAAGATGGCCAGTCCAGGGCGGTCAGCCTCCTCGGAACGCTCAAAGAGGACCTGAAGGCCCATGCAGACGCCCAGGAAGGGGCGGTCGGCGGCGATCCACTGCTTCAGGAAGGATTCGAAGTCAGTCCGCCGGATGCAGTCCATGCAGTCAGCCATGGCCCCCTGCCCCGGGAACACGACCAACTCGGCCTGCTCGGCTTCGGCCGGAGTCGCGGCCAGGAAAGCATCAGCACCAGCGGCCACCATGGCACGGCTGACGCTGCGAAGGTTGCCCATCCCGTAATCGATGACGGCCACCCGCGGGCGGCGCACTGACCCAGAGGCTTCCACGGTCAGGCCAGCGTGCCCTTGGTGCTCGGCACGCGGCCACCCTGGCGCGGATCGACTTCCACCGCTTCGCGCAATGCGCGGGCGAAGGCCTTGAAGAGTGCTTCAGCGATGTGGTGCGGCTCATCGCCGTACTCGAGCTTCAGGTGCAGATTGCAACCGAGCGAATTGGCGAGGCCCTGGAAGAACTCGCGGACGAGCGCGACATTGAAGTCCTTCACCATGTAGTTGGTGATCTCGACCTGGTAGACCATCATCGGACGATTGCTGAGGTCGACGGCGCAGCGGGCCAGAGTCTCGTCCATCGGCAGGATAAAGAAACCATAGCGGCGGATGCCGGCCTTATCGCCAAGCGCTTCCTTGATGGCCTGTCCAAGGACGATACCCACGTCTTCCACGGTGTGGTGGTAGTCGACGTCGATATCACCGGTGGCCTTGACCTTAAGGTCGACCAGCGAGTGGCGAGAAAGGAGCGTCAGCATGTGGTCGAAGAAGGCCACGCCGGTGGCGATTTCGGACGACCCGGTGCCGTCCAGGTTCACCTCGAGGGCGATCTTGGTCTCGGCGGTGTCCCGTCGAATACTGGCTTTGCGAACGACTGCGCTCATACCCCAGAAATCCCCGCGGAAGGCGGGATTGTCAACCTCACCCTTCCATCCAAGCCGCGACAGCCTGCAGGAACACGTCGGTTTCCTGCTCCGTGCCCACGGAGATACGTAAAGACTTCTCGGTGAGGCGATGGTTCGGGAAACGGCGGACGAGGATCTTGCGGGCGCGCAGGAATTCGAAGCAATGCGCGGAAGTCTCGACGGAAGCGGCGTGCTTCGATGATACGGGAGCAGCGAGCACGAAGTTACCAGCAGCAGGGTTCACCTGCCAGCCGAGCTTGCGGAGCGCGGCGGCCAAGCGTTCGCGCGTGGCACGCACCTGGGTGACGGTGACGTCCAGCCACTCGCGGTCGTCCAGCGCGGCGGCAGCCGCAACCTGCGCGAGGCGGTCGACATTATAGCTATCGCGGACACGGTGGAGGATCTCAGCGACGCCGGCGGGACAGAGCGCATAACCGACGCGGAGTCCGGCCAGCGCATGCGCCTTGGACATCGTGCGCGTGACAATGACATTGGGCAGCTCGCGGGCGAGTGCGACGCAGTCGGCGTCGGCAAAGGAGGCGTAAGCTTCGTCCACAACGAGCAGGCCGGGGAAGGCTTTGGCGACCGCGCGGATAATGTCCGGCGTGAAGGCCACGCCGAGCGGGGCGTTCGGATTCGTCAGGAAGAAGACGGCCGCGCCGCTCTTCGCGATCGCCTCGACGTTGACGCCCAGTTGATCGGTGACCTCGACCTTCACGACGTCAGCGGCCTGGGCCGCGGCGAGCACCGGATAGAGCGAGTAACTCGGATTAAGCACACCAATCGGGCGACCGGGGCCAGCGTAGGCGCGGATGATCAGGTTAAGGATATCGTCAGAACCGTTACCCGCGACGACGCGCGCGGCGTCGAAACTATGGAAGCGCGCGACGGCCTCGCGGAGCGGGGCGGAGTCCGGCGAAGGATAAAGCCGGAGGGCGGCACCATCGTTGAGCAAGGCGACTCGGATCGCTTCCAGCGAGCGCAGGCTGGGCGGATAGGGGTTTTCGTTGGTGTTCAGCTTCACCCATCCCCCACCCTGCGGCTGCTCTCCGGGGACATATGGCGACATGGCCGCGACATGCGGGTTCGCGGCAGGAATCTTGGCGGACATCAGCGTAACTTGAGTTTGGCGGAGGCGAAATCCTGGAGCAGCGCCCGCGTCTTGCTAGCATCGGCACAGGCGACGACCTTAGCCGCGAGTTCCCGGAGTTCGGCGGCGGCGGAATGACGGAGCACGAAACGGACTTCGGGCATCGCGGCCGGAGTCATGCTCAACTCGTGCACGCCGAGGCCGATGAGTAAAGGCGCCCAGAGCGGATCGCCGCCGAGTTCGCCGCAAACAGCGGCGGGGATGCCGCGCTTCTGGGCCGCGGCGAAGATAGCCACCAGCGTGCGCACCACGGCGGGATGGCACGGGTCGTAAAGCGAGGCGACGCGCTGGTTGCCGCGATCGACGGCGAGCAAGTATTGCACGAGGTCATTGGTGCCCACGCTGAAGAAGTCGGCTTCGACCGCGAGTTCGTCAGCGACGGCGGCAGCGGACGGGATCTCGATCATGGCACCGAGGCGAATCGGCTCGTCCGCGCGGATACCTTCACGCGCGAGCTCGGCTTCGACGTCGCGGAAAATCTCTTTGGCACGGCGCAATTCCTCGACGCCGGAAATCATCGGGAACATCACCTGCACCGGGCCATGCGTCGCGGCACGAATGAGGGCGCGGAGCTGCGGACGGAAGACGTCAGGGCGCTCGAGGCAAAGGCGCACCGCGCGATAGCCCATGAAAGGATTGGCTTCGTCGGCGAGGTCGCCGAGACGCTTGTCGCCGCCGAGATCGAGCGTCCGGAAGGTCACTGGGCGGCCCTTGGCGGCCTTCACGACTTCGGCATATTCCTCATACTGGACCTGCTCGTCCGGCCAGCCGTCAAGACGGAGGTAAAGGTTCTCCGTGCGATAGAGTCCAACGCCGCGGGTGCAGTAGGCTAAAGCGTCCTCCATCTCGGCGGGGTCGCCAATATTGGCCTGCAGGCAGAAAGCGGCACCGTCCGTCGTGAGATCGGGCAAGGACACCTCGGAGAGGACGCGGTCGCGGCGATTCCGGATGGCCTGTTCTTTGTCGCGGTAGCCTTCAATCGTCTCGGCCGTGGGATTGATGATGATAAGACCCGACTCTCCATCCACGAGAATGACATCACCTTCCTGCACCGCTTCCATCAAGCCCTTCACGCCGACGACCGCAGGAACGTCGAGCGAACGGGCCATGATGGCGGAATGACTGGTACGTCCGCCCTCTTCGGTCACGAACGCGAGTACGCCACCATCATGCAGACCGGCGGTATCCGAAGGGGTAAGGTCGCGGGCGGCCACGACGTGGGACTGGGCAGCTTGACCGACGCGTTCAGGCTGAGTGCCGAGCAGCTGGTCGAGCACGCGACCAGTCACATCACGGATGTCCGACGCCCGCTCGCGCAGGAAGTCATCGTCCATCTTCTCAAAGATCTCGATGTAGCGCTGGGCGACCTCCTGGAAACAAAACTCGACATTGAAGCCGCTGCGGCGGACCTCCTTGCTGACGTCGTCGATCAAGGCGACATCTTCGAGGACGAGAAGGTGTGCGTCGAAGATCGAGGCTTCGGACTCGTTGAGTTTGCGGGCGATGTCGTCGCGCAACTGCGCGATTTCGAGACGGGTGGCCGCCAGGGCGGCTTCGAGGCGGCGGATTTCGACCTCGGGATCGGCGACCTTCTCACAAGAGACGATGGCCATACCCCGCATCAGCGGGTAGGCGGGACCACGAGCCACTCCAGGAGCGGCGGCGATACCCTTGAGGCGTACCTCGGGCCTATGGTTTCCGGCCTTCATCCGTGGGTCAATTGACCGCCACAGAACGTAGGAAGCAAGGCAGGATTAGCCTCAGACCTCGACGGCGGACGGCTCGTCGACGGGCATGGCCATCTCCGGCATCACGAAGTTGGGCATCGTGAGCTCAGAGCCCTCTACGGCCTGCGTGAGATCAAAGTCCTGAATCGAGTCGGTAAGCAGGCGAAGGGGGACATCGGCACCGCCCAAGACCTGCGCTTCAGCCGCCGGGGCGTCCACGTAGGAGAGGAGTCCGGAGTATTCAGCCGGGATGGTGACCTGGAGTTCGACTAGGACCAGCGCGAGCAGACAGAGGTGCGCAAAAGATCGTCCCATGCGTTGGCCGAAGGCATGCAGCCAGATCATCGCACCTGAAATCGAGCGTTCTTCACGACGGCTAAGGAAACTGAGCTGGGCCTTATGGAGGCGGACACGTGACTGGAAGCGAACGCGAAGTTCAGGGGACTGACCGAGAGCGGCACGCAGACGGGCGATTTGGGACTCCGAGGCATTACCCTCAAGGAAAGCCGCCAGCAAAGATTCGAATTCAGAGGTGCTCATCCGCGGAACTCCTCTCCCATGAGTTCGCGCAAGGCTTCGCGGGCGCGATTGATACGGCTCTTTACGGTACCAATGGAAAGACCGAGGTCTTCGGCGATCTCTTCGTAGGACATGTTGCGGACGTTGCGCATCGTAAGGATACGAGCGTGTTCCGGCTTCAATTGTTCCATGCATTCGGCAACTTTGTTGACGAATTCATTATGCTGGGCCTCGTGACCGGGGCCCTGGGCGCCGTCCGAAAGGATGTCATGCAGGGTGGCGCCGGGATCGTCGCCTAGGTCGGCGTCGAGGGACATGGACTGATCGCGCTTCCGACGGCGCCAATACCAGTAACGGTTACGGGCCAGGTTCGTGCCGATCTGATGAATCCAGGTCGAGAAAGTCGCCGTACCCCGGAAAGAGGCCAGCACGCGATGGGCCCGAATAAAGGTATCTTGCGTAATTTCCTCCGCGTCCTGGCGATTACGAAGCAGGGAGAAGACTTTGGCGAAAATACGACCCTGGTATTTCAGGACCAATTCGTTGTAGGCCGAAAGATCCCCTTCACGGGCGCGGTCCAAGGCGGACTGGTCGGCTTCGGTCTCCATTAAGGGAAGATTAAGGGGGTAAAGGAAAACAGGTCAAGGGGTGACCTATAATCGTGATTTCATACCTTTACAGTCCTACCTCGCTAATCAACCTCTTTCAGACCCCACTTCGGAGCCAATGTTCACTTCCAGCAAGAAACCACCCACCCTCTCTTGGGTAGACTGTCTCAGCGGAGCCCGGGGTGTCATCGACAGCCTCCCTTCCTCCCTGCCTGGGGACGACACGCAACCGTCCCTTTCGTTGGTCAAAAATGGCGAGACCATCGCCCTTGAGCCCTCCGGACGCGGTTCCGCCCTCGTCAATGGTGCCCCCCTCCGTCAGCGCCTCGACGTCTCCGAGGCCACGACGATCCAGCTAGCGTCCGCCCTCCTCGTGGCCGCTCCAGCCGACCAGCAAAACTTCACCTTCATCCGCACCGATCTCTGGGTTCTCTTCGACGCCCAGACGGGGGATCAGCTCGGAGAATTCCCCCCGCAACGCCTCCTCGAGGTCGCCCAAGAACTCGGCCGCGCCACCGACACGCTCGCCTGCACGCCGCAGGGACTCGAAGTCGGCTTCAGCCTTTCGCAAATCGCGCCCCTGCTTTCGCCGCAGGAAGAAGCGCCTCTCCGCCCGAGCGGCAAGGCGCTGCTCGCCGCCGAACAGAATCGCGGTGCCCACCTCTGTCCGGTCTGCTGGACACGCTTCGACGCTGGCGACGCGCTGAGCATCGCCGTCCACGAAGACCTCCGCGGCGATCCCATCCTCGGCTCCGATGTGCGCCTGCGTTTCCAGCCGACCCGCTTTAACGACCAAGGACTAGCCCTCGACCCGATGGGTCTCGCGTGTACCGACATCGCCTGCCCGCACTGCCGCCGCCAACTTCCGCCCGGATACCTCGATCGCCCGCACCGCATCATCTCGCTCATCGGCGCACCCAGTGCGGGCAAATCCTACTACCTCGCGGTGCTCACACGCACGCTGCAGGACCGCCTGCCGGAGGACTTCAACCTAGCCTTCAAGGATGGCGACCCTAGCGGTAACATGCTGCTCAACCAGATGCGCAACACGCTCTTCTCCGCGGCCACGCCCGAAGACGCGCTGCTCGGCAAGACGGCCCTCGAAGGCGCGACCTACGAGAAGCTTCCCCGCCTCGGCCGCATGGTCTCCCTGCCCCGTCCGTTCATCTACTCAATCAGCCGCCCCGGCCAGCAGCGCAACGAGACCTCGGTCATCCTTTACGATAACGCCGGTGAACACTTCGAGCCTGGCATCGACATCCATGATTCGCCCGGCGCGATGCACGTGGCGACATCGAGCGGACTCATCTTCCTCTTCGACCCCACCGCGAATGCGCGCTTTAAAGCCAAGCTCGTCGGCGTCGAGGACCCGCAGTTCACGCTCAAGGGACGCATCGACCAGCAGGATAGCATCTTGGCCGAGATGGAGACCCGCATGAAGCGCGTCCTCGGACTCGCGCAGGACGAACGCATCAAGACTCCGCTCGCCTTCGTCGTTGGTAAGTCGGACACCTGGGAGAAACTCCTGAGCTCCCCGCTCGAACCCGTCATCAAGTCCGGCGCACTTGACCTCACCGCTATCGCCCGCAACTCCGCCCGCGTGCGCGAGGTGCTCGTCGCACTCTGCCCCGGTCTCGTGGCCTCGGCAGAATCGCTCGCAGAACAAATCAGCTACTTCGCGGCCACCTCATTCGGACATACCCCGGTGATGATCCAAGCCGGACTAAATAAAGGCCGTATCGCCCCCGACCCGCAGCGCCTCGCGCCCGCGCACGTCGAAGAACCCCTCTATTGGCTGATGCACCTCGCTTCCCCCGCGATGTTCCCCTCGTCCGAAAACTCCGCCCGCTGATGCCCCTCCAACTTATCTTCACGTCGGCGCCACAGGGCCTCACGCCCGGCCGGAGCGGCTATTGCACCATCGCCCGCCACCGCGCCATCCCTGACCGCCTAGCCCAGTTGCTTGAGTCCGTCGGTACGCCGCACGAACGCCCTGAAGGCGAGACGTTCACGTTCCGCATGCTCGAAGCCGGCGGCAAGAACTGGTGCGTGCTCTCGCGCTTTGTCGCCCGCGGCCTCGACTACACGCAGCGCGACAACCGCCTCGCCCATCACCTGATCTTCTCTCTCGAAGAAGCTGCCGTCCTTCCTCCGCCCGCCGCCATCGCCGGACGCTGGAAAGGCTGGCGCGACGAATGGTCCGGAGCCCCCACTTGGCTCGAAGGCGAAGATCGCCCACTCCAACTGGAATCGCAGACCCCCCTCACACCTGCCGTGACGTGGCGCGAAGAAACCGGCACCGGCGCCAAGGCCGCCTGGCTCATCAGCGCTTCCGGCCCCGCCGCTGTCGGCCTGCTCAATCCTCCCGAAACCCTGCGCCTCCTGCGACTCCTCGCCGAAGCCTCCGCGCTCCTCGGTAAGTCCGCTTGGGCCGCCACCTTCACCACCGACGCCACCACCACGGGCAGCGACGGCTTCCTCTGGGCCGTCAACTCGACCTCGGCCGCGGCAACGATCGACTTCACCACCGCGAAGTCTCTACCTGCCCCCTCGGGCGATATCGCCCGTCAGGCCGCCGCCGGACTGACTTCGCCAAAAGCCGCCACCGGACAGCCTCAACGCCGCGCCGCCGCTCCCTCTGCCACTTCCTCTGGTAACAACTCAGCCGCCTGGGTCATCGGAGGCGTCATCATCTTCGCAGCTGGAGCCGCGGCAGTGTTCATGCTGAACCGCCAGCCTGAGCCCACGCCGCCCGCGATCATCGTGGAAGTCAAACCCCAGCCTTCTCCGGCCGACAATGCCAAGAGCGAAGAAATCCTGAAAGCCAACCGCGCACTCACCGAGATTCAAGGGTTGATGGACTCCGATGATTTCATGAGCGCCGCCAAGCTGTGGGCCGAGACCAGTAAGCTTTCGCCGACCTTTGTCCGTAACTACCGCGAACAAATTCTACCCCGAATCCTCAGCAACTTCTCCACCAGCGTAACGAAGCAACTCCTGAGTCGTTTAGATCGTCCAGGGATTCTCAACGATCCGAAGTCCATCCAGGCGTCGATCACTGAAGCCAAAGAAGCTCTCCAACTCGGAGCGGAAATCAAGGTGCCGCAGGACGAAGCGTGGAAACGCCTGCAGGCCTGCCTCGAGCGCGCACAATCTTTGACCGCCATCGAAGTGCGACCGACGATGGTAATCCCCGGCGAATGGCGAACCGGGGAATCCGGGCCAAACTCCCCATCCCAGGCGGACTTCACTCTCTCCCGCTCCGCCGCCGATGCGGTGACCAAGTTCGTCGAGGCATCTGGCGCAACCCAGCGCGCGTCCGTCCAAATTCGCATCCGGCTGCTCGCCTTCACTTCACCTCATCTTCGCGACGACAGCACGAAATACCTCAACGGCGAAATCCGCCGCACACCGCAGGCCACCTGGATTGAATCGACCGCCGAGCCGGGCAAACTCCCTGCTATCGGCATCGGACTAAGGAATAGCCGCAATGAAGTATCGCTCAACTTCCCCACTGGCGAAGGCGCCCGCGGCGGTGCCAATCGCCTGATCGAAGTGATTCTCCCGAATGGCGATCGTCAGTGCTTCGCTCTCATCAGTGAAGTCAACGCACTCCAGCCGCTGAACCTTGGCCCGGATGCGCTCCTGCTGGACGCCGACACGGGCGTCATCCGCCCTGCCCCTTGGGCTGAAAGCGCGGTCAATGCCTTCATCTGGACCAATGGCTCAATCGGGCTTTATCCGAACGGACACGAATTCCCCGATCGCGACCTCCCTTCGATTCGCGCCACACGCTCCCTCCTCGAGACCGACATCATCCGCCTTGAAAGCAAGCAAGGCCCCGGAACGCCGCCCTACGAAGTCGTCGCCGAGCGCCGCAAACTCTTCAAGGAAGGCAAGCTGATGCAGGCCGGGGCTCCGTGGTCAATCCAAGCGATCGACGTCAACGGTGCGGCCGGACCTCGCCTGCTGGAATTCCGCTGATCCATGCAGGTCGAACGCCTCATCGCCCGCATTCGCGGACAACTTGAACTCGGCACCCCCGACCTCGAGGCGCGTTCCCTCGCCGGCGAATACGCCGTTCTCTGCCAGCGTGCCCGCGAACGTCTCGAACAGTGCGCGACGCTTGTGCGCGGCGGTAACGAGCACGCTGCCTTCCAGTCTGCGGAATCCGACCCCGATCTCCTCGGGCTCTGCGCCTTGCTGAGCTTCGCGGAATCTGACCGTTGGCACACCCTCTGCCGGGAGCGTGGCCTGCCCGCCGGCTTCCCTCTCGACGGCCAGCATGTCCTCGCTGTCGAAAGCCTCTACGGTCGCGAGATCGGTGAAAGCCACCCGCTCTACGGCGACTACCGCGACGCCATCCGCCGCCGCGAGGAAGACCGCGCGCTCTCCGTCCTCCGTTCGATTGTCCGCATCAATCCGAACGATCCAAACGCCCGCTCCGAACTCGCCCGACTCTCCGCCAAGTTCCTTCGGGAATCGCTCGGCAAGGTCGCGAACTTCTTCGAGCAAAGTCGCGAAGAGGAAGCCGTCGAGCTGATGAATCGCATGGAGCGCTTCGGCGCGAACGACCTCGCCGACGAGCCCCGCTGGGATGACGCCCTTGCCCGCCGGGTGGCTTGGCTTCGCTCCAAGGCCGCCCAACAGGTCACGACGCTCGTCGCGGACGCCGCCGAAGCACGCGCGGGCGGCCACTGGGAAGCCTGCGCCGCCTCGCTGGGCCGCGTCCGCTCCCTCGAACGCGACCATCAACTCACCCTGCAGGCCCATCTCTCCACTCAGGTCGTCGAACTCGAAGCCTGGGCCGGCGAACTGGCCGCCATCGCGGAAGCCGAAGCCAGCCTCCGGGCCACGCTTGAAGGGCTGAACGACGAATGGGCGACGCTCCAGCAGGAAGCCGCCCGCGGCTCCTCTCCCGCCATTCTCATCGTCCGCCTAAGCTCCTGGCTTGAGCGCGCGACACCGCAAGCTGAACGGCTACCCGAAGGCATCCTGCGAGAAGTGCGCGCCCTCCGCCAGAACACCCGTGCCCGTCTCAATCGGCGCTACATGGTGTTGACGACCTCCTGGGTCGCCAGCCTGTTGCTCGTCATCGCGGGCGTGGTCTACTGGAATATCCTCAAGACGAAGGAAGAGGAATCACGCGACCGTTTCTCCGAAGCTTCCCGGCTCATCGAACTCTACGATCATCCCGCCGCGCTCGTCGCGCTCGATGAATTCGAACGCGGCGGCATCTCCGCAGCCGACCAAGCCGTGCGCAAGGCGCAGACGGCTCCGCTCCGTCAGCGCCTGGCCACGCAGAACGCCGATGAGCAGCGACTGCATCTTGAAGCGCTGGCGCTCGCGGATCGGCGCAAACAAGGCCTTACTTTAGGTAATGTCGCCGAGACTGAAAGCCGCGCCAGCAAATATCTGCAGGAACTCAACCAAGTGGGCAGCAACCTTCAGTCCAAGCTCAAGGCCATCCTCCCGGAACCCGAAGGCCTGTTGTCCGCCTGCCGACAGATGCTGGATCGCACCCGCAACGACGTCGCCACCCAGATCGTCCTCCTCAACAAAGCCATGGGCGATGACAACGTCAGCGACCTCGCCAAGGCGGCCGAGGCCCTCGAACGTCTGCGCCTCCTCCTCAAGACCTTGGCCGACGCTAAAGACAAGGACCTCGACTCCGCTTTGGCTACGGCCGACCGGGCCGAATTACGACTCTCGGGCGAACGCAAGACGATCGCCGCGCTTAAAGGCCTCGGCAAGGCCGCTGACCTGGCGGGCTACCTCGCCGCCCTCTCTGATACCGCCGCCAACACCGTCGGCGAAAAATCTGACCTCAGTTCCCGCGCCTCCTTCGTCTTCACCCGAGCGCCCACCCTGCAAGCCCTCCCGCGGTCGGCCCTCGCCCCGCGCGTCGGTGCGATGTGGGATGCTGCCGCCACGGCCGACCCTTCGGGTATCTTTAATCCAGTCATCTTGACCGACGTCGAGCAACGCGGCCTGCGTACCCTCTCCGACACCTCCCAAGCGGATTCGCTCCGCCGCTACACGCTCAACCTTTATTCCGTACGCGGTATCGCGACGGGCCGCACAGTCTACGTGGTTGGCGACATCACCGAATCCAAGCGGAACATCACGGATGGCGTCGAGTTCAGCCAGAAGGCCAAGGAGCTCACCCGGGAAGGCGCGGTGGTCGAGGTCACTTGGAGCCGTCGCGAATTCAATAACGGGGTGCGCGCAGGCGAGGAGATTGCCAGTCCGGCCACGATCAACGAATTAGACTTCATCCGTCAGGTCAGCCGGTTTCAGGACGCCAAGACGGGCAAACTGCTCGAGCCTCTCATCCGCACGATGGACCGCGTCCGCCGGAGCGACTCACGCTACCCGGAGTTACGTGCTTACCAGCTTCAGGAACTTTACAAGCTCGCGACCTCCCGACCTGACGCCTGGGGCTTGCTCTTCTCTCCTTCCGCCCAACGCGACGCCGATCAGCTGCGTCGCATCACGCAAAACTCGCTGCGACCTTACGACTTCCTCTTCAAGGACAAGTGGGCTGACATTCAGCTAGAATTACGCGCCTTCCTGACTCCCCCCGGCGGCGCTGGGTACGCCGAAGAGGCCCGCTTCTGGCGCGCGACCTTCGCCAACCTGCGGAATCGTAAGCTCATCTTCGCCGGTTGGGTCGGCCGCGACGGCAAACCCGAGCTACGTGAAACGATCAAGGGCAGTGCGATCTACGGTCTCGATAACGAAGGCAAGGCCACGGTGCTCTTCCGCGTCGGCGACGACGGCGAGATCAAGCGTGTCGCTGAAGCCGCACCGCTCACGCCGTTACTACGTTACCCTGGCACGGTCGCCGAAGCTGCTCAGGCGGCCGGCATCCCGAAAGGCTTGCTCGTGCCCGAGGGCGGCTGGGAAACCCTCCTCCAAGGAAGAGATCTCTGAACGATGCCACGCCCTACTCAATTCCGCCTCCGCTGGAAAGGTGCCATCACCGGACCCTTCCCGCTTGTGCGCGTGAGCGAGATGCTCCGGGCCGGCGAGATCAGCCTCCTGCATAATATTGAAGTCGACGAATCCTGGATGACCGTCCGCGATTACTTCCGCGCGATTGGCTTCAGCCGCGCCTCCTCCGTTTCGTCCCCGGACGCTTCCGGATTCGGCGCCGACGCTCTGCCCCCGCCGCCCGGCACGGAGCTTCCGCACGGCGAATCACTCGCGCCTGTTGACGCCCGCAACGCCGCTGGCGAATCACTCGAGCGAACGGTGCGCGAAGGGTACCTCTGGTGCGGCTCGACCTTCCTCCTGCCGCCACTCTTCGCCCTACTGGTGTACGCGGTCTACATCCTGGATACCGACCGCCAAATCTCGCGTACGATGCTGCTCATCCTGCTCGCCTTCACGACCACACCGGCGGCGCTTCTGCCGATCCTCTTCGTCCGGAAGCTGGGCGTGACCCTCGAACAAGAAGGACTGTCGGACATCCGCCAAACTCAGGGAAATCTCGTGATCGTCCTCGGTTTCCTGAGCCTAGCCCTGTGGATGCTCTGCTTCTTCGTGCTCCTGCCCACCCACCTCTGAGCCTCAATCGGCTTGACGAGCCAAGGCGGGACGGCTGGACTCACGGAACTCGGTTTTCGGTAGTGTAGCTCAGTTGGTTAGAGCGAGGGACTCATAAGCCCTAGGTCGGCAGTTCGATCCTGCCCACTACCACCATCGAGTGCTCCCTTTCCGCTTAAGCCTTCAGGATGGCCGAGACGGGAATATCCAGTCCGTCCTTCCACAGGGCTTCCAGGGCGTAGCTCTTGCGGATATCGTCGCGGAAGACGTGGAAAAGGACGTCGAAAGCATCCACGACCGTCCAGCCGCTATCGCGCTGGGATTCGGAGCGGGAAGTCACGCCGACATCATCAAGGGCATGCTCGAGGGCGATGCGCAGAGCGCGCAGGTGAGGCTCGGACGTTCCGGTGGCGATCACGAGGAAATCAGCGATGGAAGAAATCTGGCCCATCTCGAGGACCCGAATCTCGACGGCTTTCTTGTCATCCAAGGCGCGGACAGCGGCGATGAGGTGGGCCGGAATCTTCGGCATGACTACCATCGGCTTGGCGGCAGCCTTCTCGCCACGGCTCTTAGCCTTCAATGCAGGAATAGCCGGGATGACGCGACGGGCCGGGCGGACCGAACGAGCGGCAGGCTTGGCGGACTTGCCGGCAGGGCGACCCTTGGAGGCGGGCTTGGCGGAGGTTTTCTTGGTCTTCTTTTTAAGGGCGGACATGGTCAGGCTTGGTAAAGGGAGCGCTCATCGATGTGGCGGGCGACCCCTAGGGGCAAGCCGTTTCGGGGCGAATCACCGCGGCGCAGGGCCTCGCGCAGGGCGGTGGAGGAA
>Ga0209444_10001305_pt1 | contig 13749 bp, 5 predicted proteins | sample LauGreFaBDMM15DN_2_FD_188215 | JGI IMG/M metagenome (GOLD analysis project Ga0209444, IMG submission 188215) | Freshwater lake microbial communities from Lake Michigan, USA - Fa13.BD.MM15.DN (SPAdes) (version 2) | ecosystem: Environmental > Aquatic > Freshwater > Lake | place: Lake Michigan, USA...
ATTTGGGCTTGATAGGAAGATCACCAACCGGTGTCTCAACCTGGCTGCCCAGTGCAAGAAAGTAAAAATTAAAATCACCACTTTCATGATTACCAGCGACCCCTATCTGCAGAGTTTTGTGAGGTCATTCACGGAAAGCAATAACGGACGTGCCTTTTATGCATCCCTTGACAAACTCGGAAGTTTTGTGTTTGATGATTTTGAAAAAGGGAAAAAGCGGAATGTAATGTAGACGCCCCTGTATTTAACTTCAACCTCCTCAACTTCTTCAACCCCTCTGCCTTCGGCAGACAAGTTCAACCCCTTCAACTATTCCAATGGACAATATAAAGACTCTAGGCGCACTAAAAGCAACTGGCTACAAAAGCAAAAGCATCAAAGAAGAAATGCGGGACAACCTTATCCTGAAAATGCAGTCAGGGGAGGAAAGATTTCCCGGCATTATCGGCTATGAGGATACCGTTATTCCTGATACAGAGCGGGCTATACTGTCAAGGCATAACATGCTTTTTCTTGGTTTGCGTGGCCAGGCGAAAACCAGGATGGCCAGGTTGATGATTGACTTGCTGGATGAATATATTCCCTACATTTCAGGCAGCGATATCCATGATGATCCATTCCATCCCATTTCATCATATGGCAAGCGAATGATTGAAGAGCAAGGGGACCAGGCGCCTATCAGTTGGCTTCACAGGAGTGAACGCTATGGCGAAAAACTGGCCACACCAGACGTGTCCGTGGCTGATTTGATTGGCGACATCGATCCAGTGAAAGCAGCCAACCTCAAGTTGGATTTTTCTGATGAGCGTGTCATCCATTATGGCATCATTCCGCGCAGCAACCGGTGCATTTTTGTGATCAATGAGTTGCCTGATTTGCAGGCCCGCATACAGGTTTCCCTTTTCAATATTTTGCAGGAAGGAGATATACAGATTCGTGGATTCAAGCTGCGCTTGCCTTTGGACATTGTTTTTGTATTTACAGCCAATCCAGAAGATTATACCAACCGCGGATCAATAGTAACTCCTTTGAAAGACCGTATCGAAAGCCAGATCCTTACGCACTATCCAAAGTCTATGGAAGCTGCCTTGAGCATTACTGCACAGGAGGCTGCTGTACACGCATCACAGGCAAAGCTGATTGACCAAAGCGATCTGGTAGCAAGAATCATTGAGCAGATTGCATTTGAAGCCAGGTCCAGTGAGTTTGTTGACCAGAAAAGTGGGGTTTCTGCCAGGTTGACCATTGCTGCTTTGGAAAATGCATACAGTGCCGCAGAAAGAAGGGCCTTGATCAACAAGGAAAAAGCAACACAGATTTGGATGAGTGACTTGCAGGGCATCATTCCTGCCATCACTGGAAAGATAGAGCTGGTATATGAGGGAGAGCAAGAAGGTCCTTATCAGGTAAGTGTAAATTTGCTTGAGCGATCCATCAGGACAGTCTTTACACAGTATTTTCCTGACCCAGAAGGATTCAAGAAAAAGCGCAACAAAGAGGCCTCTGTTGAAAGCCCATACAAAACCGTTTCACAATGGTTTGATTTGGGCAATCACATCAACATGTTGTTTCACCTCAAAGATACTGACCGTGTAAAACTCCTGAACACCGTTGTGGGCTTGGCTGAACTGGTGTTGCAGTATTATCCCAAAGCAACAGGAAAACACAAGGCCCTGCTCATGGAATTTGTCCTTTATGGTCTGAGTGCATACTCGCTGATCAGCAAGAAAATCCTTTCAGAAAAAATCGAGTTCAGGGATTTGATGGGGAGTATGTTTTCGGGGGAAGAGATTTAAACTTTAAGTTTTGCATAAATGAAGAGGGGCTCAAACATTGTTTGAGCCCCTCTTTTATAAATAAAGTCAAGTTAATTCTTCAACCTCTTCAACCTCTTCAACCCCCTCATTTATTTATTCACCGCTTCAAGCCCCCTCAAATAATCCATCAAAACCAATGCCTGGCGGATTTCCATGAACATTCCTCTTTGGTCATTGTTCAGGTTGTCTGCCTTGTTGGACATGAGGTCTTGAACGGCCTGGTTCATTTCAGCAATGGACATCCCTCCGATATAGGCATAATAGGCCAGCTGCTCGTTCAGGTCTTTGCTCAATGAAGCAGATACTTTTGCAGCAAGCTTCTTGTCGCCGGCCTTGTAGGCGGCTTCCAGGAATTGAATGCTGATGGTATTGTGTTGGTTCTGCCTGCTGACCAATCCGTAAGGGAAATTCTCTGCAAGCAAATTCTTGTCAGCGATATTCAACAGTTCCTTGGCCTTTTCTGTTTGGCCTTCCATCGCCAATTGGTTGGCTGCTTCAGCATATGATTGTCTGATGCCCACCAGGTGTCTCCTGTTTTCCTCATCAAAATAAACACCAGGGATATTGGCACTTCCGAATGCAAATTTATTTTTTAGGACTTCATAGGAAACCCTTGAATTGATCATGTTCTGGCCAGCCACAGGAACAAGGCGATAGGCCTGACCCTCGCTGCGCAGGTATTGACCAAAGCCAAGTTCGCCAAATGGAGAGGTGAAATAAATTGGTCGGCTCCATTTATTGGCTGCAATGATGTTGAGCACAGCCATATCATTTTTCAGGAGCATGTCTTTGGGAAGATCAAACCTAATTTCAGTGGCTACACTATCACCTGGCTCCACAGTACCATTTTTCCTTACAGCAGCAACATCAACCGGCAGGCTTAGTTTTTTTACAGGAAGATAGTTCATCATGGAACCGTCCTGCATCTGCAATTGTGCCGATGGATCATCACTACCAATGAAATCATGCATCAGGCTATACAGGTCTACATACCTCTTCTGGTCGGTGATGCCTTCCCTTTCAAAGAACCTGACATAGTCGCGCTTTCCACCTTCAATCTGGTCTGCAGACCAGATCACATCAATGGGCGCACTCTCGTTTACTTTGTAGCGCATCTGGTTGATGTACCAATCAATGCCCAGCAAAGAATAGTTGATTACCCTGATGTCTTTCCTGATGCCTTCCACTTCTTGTGCGTACCACAGTGGGTAGGTATCGTTGTCTCCAAAGGTGAAGAGTATAGCATTGGGTGCACAGCTTTCCAAATAGTTTTTGGCGAGGTCGCGTGCAGTTTGTTTTTTGCTCCTGTCATGATCATCCCACTCTTCTGTAGCCATCAATACTGGCACCGCCAAGAGGCAAACCAATGCTGCTGCTGCGTTTGAAACCGATTGGCTTGTAAACTTCGATAACCAATCTTTGATTTGCAATACGCCCAATCCAATCCAAATGGCAAATGCATAGAATGAGCCTACAAAGGCATAGTCCCGTTCACGGGGTTGGTTTCCTGCCTGATTGAGGTAGAATACAATCGCCAGGCCAGTAAAGAAAAATAGGAGGAAGGATACAAATGATCCTTTCTTGTCTTGCTTGTATTGGTAAAGAATACCCAAGATCCCAAGAATAAAGGGAAGGGCAAAAAGCTTGTTGTTCGCTTTGTTTTGCTTGATGCTCTGGGGAAGCTTATCCTGGTTGCCCAACAGTGCATTATCGACAGCACTGATACCGGTAAGGGTGTTGGCATCACGTTTGTTCCCAAAACCCTGGATGTCATTTTGTTTTCCAACAAAGTTCCAGCCAAAATAGCGGAGGTACATCCAGCCGATTTGGTAGCTGAGTGCCCAGCTGATGTTATGAACCATGGTAGGTTTTTCGCCATCTGCCAGGTTCAGCCAGCGTTGGTAGAAGGTTGCATGGCCTTGGTCATTGCTGGCATCCCATACGCGGGGAAGTAGCATTTTATCTTCCGCTTCATACACAGGAGACTGGTCTTTGCCCACAGCAAGGTATTTTTCCTTGCCTTTTACATAACGGGTTGAACCCTCTTCGTAGTCAATGGGTTTTGCGGTGAATACCTGGCCATACAACAATGGAAAATCTCCGTATTGCTCACGGCCGAGGTATCCTTCAAGGCTCAAGGGATTGTCAACATTGTACATGTCGATGGCAGGGTTTGCTGCAGAACGGATCATGGTTGTGATATACGTTGAATATCCCAGCAACATGAAAGCAAAGCACCAGAGGCCCAGTTTGAGAAAATATCCATTGGCCTTCATCTTTCCAGAATTGGCATATTTGATGCCAAGGAAAATCACAAAAACCAGCAATGCAAAAAATATGGTAAATCCAGTGAAAAAGGGCATTCCCAGTGAATTGACAAAGAAAATGTCAAACTTTCCAGCGGTTTTGATGGTGTATTGAATGACCGCTTTCTGCGCAACGCCTGTTATGATGCATCCAACGATGAACGCAATAAAGGTTCCCTTGCCGGTAACCTTGTAACGCTTGTAGTAATATACCATTACAATGGCAGGGATGGTAAGGAGGTTGAGCAAGTGAACCCCAATGGAAAGACCCATTATGAAAAAGATCAATACAATCCACTTGTCAGCACCGGGCTGATCTGCATTGTGTTCCCATTTCAACATCATCCAAAAAACCAAAGCCGTGAAAAAGGATGAAAGTGCATATACTTCACCTTCAACAGCACTGAACCAGAATGAATCACTGAAGGTATAGGCCAATGCGCCAACGGCACCTGCAGCCATGATAGAGAAAATCTGGTTTCCATTGAGTACATCAGATCCTTTTTGTACGATTTTGCGGGCAAAATGGGTGATGGTCCAAAACAGGAACATGATGGTGAAGCCACTTGCCAGGGCACTCATCACGTTTACCGCCTTTGCAGCCGTAAGGGGATTGTCTCCAAAGAAAATGATGAAAACCCTACCAATGATTACAAAAAGTGGCGCTCCCGGAGGATGGGGAATCTGCAGTTTGAAGCATGAGCTGATAAATTCTCCGCAATCCCACAGGCTTCCGCCCGCTTCTGCCGTCATGATATAGACAGAACAAGCGATTGCTGTAACGATCCATCCAACGATGTTATTGATCCTGTTGAAAGACATAGTTAATGTATTTAGTGGGCAAATATAACGAAATGCGATATGAGTTGAGGGATTTGGATCTTGTCTTCCTATTGTTCATTTTTATTTTAATTTGAACGCTGTGATTTTACGTTAGACATTATTTTAAGCATAGCAGAAGGCCTGTAATCATGTTTAGTGGTTAATTAAATGAGTTTTGGTGCAAAACTTATGACACCCTTTTCTGATATTTTTCAAATTTCATTTTGCTCTAATAGAAAAACCCGTTATTTTTGCACTCCCGTTTACGGAGTGGAATGAACTTGTAGCTCAGTTGGTAGAGCAATACACTTTTAATGTATGGGTCCTGGGTTCGAGTCCCAGCGGGTTCACTCTCAAAAGCCACCTTTTTTAGGTGGCTTTTCCCATTTATACGGTCAAAGTTTATTCACAATTCTTTCGAATACAATGCTTATTTGAATTATGAGTAGATTTGTACCATGACCCAATTCACAAACAAAACATTTGTTGTTACTGGTGGAACGGATGGCATTGGAAGGGCCCTGGTCTTGAATTTATTAGCGCTAGGGGCCAACGTGGTTACTTGTGGACGAAGCCAGCAAAAAATACTTGCCTTAGAGGCTGAGGCCCCAATGGGAAAAATTTGTGTGCTCAACGCAGATGTTTCCGTTGAAAAGGACTGTGAACGTTTGGTTGATCATGCGGTGAAGATGTTTGGGGGGATTGATGTGCTGATCAACAATGCAGGAATTTCGATGCGGGGATTGATGGAAGATGGAGGGACAGGCATCATTCCGGTGATAAAAAAGGTGATGGACATTAATTTTTATGGCGCCGTGTACTGCACCACTTTTGCGCTGCCTCACTTGATAACATCCAAAGGAGTAGTGGTAGGGGTTTCCTCCATTGCAGGATACAGGGGCTTACCCGGGCGAAGTGGATATTCTGCTTCTAAATTTGCCTTGCAGGGCTGGCTTGAATCCCTCAAAACAGAGGTGGTTGAAAAAGGTGTTCACGTCATGTGGGTCAGCCCGGGGTTCACTGCCTCCAATATCAGAAATGTTGCCTTGAATAAGCAGGGAGAAGCCCAGGGAGAGTCGCCCTTGAATGAAAATGATTTGATGGATGCCTCAACCTGCGCCAATATCATCATTTCTGCCATCGCCAAACGAAAACGAACTGTTGTGATGACTTTTCAGGGTAAACAGACCGTTTTTCTCAATAAATTCTTTCCATCCCTGGCCGACAGGTTGGTCAGGAAGTTTTTCTTTAAACATGGGGAGTTGGTGAAATAGTATCCTTCAACCCCTTCAACCTTTTCCTCCCAGATATGCCCATCCTCACATTCACCAGCGATTTCGGATCATCTGACCATTTGGTCGGAGGGGTGAAGGGTGAAATATTGAAGTTGAACGAGGGTTTTCAGATCATTGATATCACGCATGATATCATCCCGTATAATTTCATGCAGGCAGCCTATGTTTGCCGAAATATTTTTTCTGCCTTTCCTGCAGAGTCTTTTCACCTGATTTTGGTGAATGCTTTCGATAACAATAATGATCATTTACTGCTCATCCGGCACCAGGGACAAATCCTGGGTATGCCTGACAATGGATTGATAACCATGATCTTGGGTAAATTTCCCGATGAGGTTGTTGCCATTCCGTTTCCCCCTGGCTTCAAGAAAAGCATCAAGTCTTTCACTGTTTTGCTGGTAGAGGCCTTTTCTTCATTGCTGAGCGGAGTAAAGTTCGAAAAACTGGGTAGCTCACAGGTGAAAGTCCAGGAAAAACACCTGATGAAGCCTTTTGCCTCTGATCAATACATTGAAGGTCAGATACTTATGATTGACAGGTTCCTGAATGTAATCGTAAATATCACACAAGAGGAGTTTGATGCCAGCCGGCGGGGCAGGCCTTTCAAAATTGTGCTCCTGAGAGATGCCTTCATTGAGAAAATCAGCAATCATTATGCGGATGTGCCTGAAGGAGAGAAGCTTGCTTTTTTCAATGAGGCGGGATACCTAGAGATAGCAGTCAACAAGGGATATGCAGCTCCTTTGTTTGGATTGGGTGAGTTTTCGGGTTCCGGACAGCACCATCATGAAAAAAGACAGTATTATCAAACCGTTAAGGTTTTTTTTGAGTGAAAATGATTCTATTGCGCAATCTCCTGTTATTTTTAGCGTTAATCAATGTCCTTAAGCGTTTATTGTTAATAGCGGTCAACGGGGTTCAAGTCACTCAAGTTTGATTTTTTCCTTAATTTGTCCCCTCAAAGCAACCTCCAACCTTATGTTTATGCCTCAAAAATTAAAACACCAAGTCCTTCCGGTAATTTATATATTATTGCTTGCCTCCATTTTTCACGTTAATCAAGTAAGGGGGCAGTTGCCAATTTTTACACAATTCTCTCAAAATCAGCTGAATATAAATCCTTCTTTTGCTGGCTATTTTGATGAAGACATCAAGGTGAATGCACTTTATAGGTCTCAGGCATATTCCAGGCTGATAACTTCCACTTTCACGAATGCATCATTTCAGATGAGGCCTTACGTGGATTTTATACCTGAAAATGATGTTTTGGGCTTCGGGGTCAACGCCTATTCACACAAGACCCTAAATGCCTATTCTCATAATGCCCTGTCTGCAACCATGTCCTATTCCAAGGGATTGGATTATGCAGGTACACAAACGCTTGCAATTGGGTTTCAGGGGCGCTATAACTCTAAACGGGTCGATTATACACAGTTGCTTTTCCCCAATCAATTTGACATCATTGGATACACGCCCATTCTTCCCAATAACGAGCCCATTCAAGTGATTAATACCAATTTTCTTGATTTGAACGCTGGCCTGTTGTATAGTGCAGTAGGGGAAAACGAGGCTTTCACGGGTGGGTTTTCCATTTACAATGTGAACCAAATAAGCAGTGATAAGGCAAAATTGGCCAGTAGGGATGGATTGACCTATAATTATCATCTAGGGTACTCACGTTATGTGTCTGAAAACAGTCAGATTTTTCTTGGTGGACTTCACTCATCCTCATTGAATCAAGGTGCAACTTCTATCGTTGGGGCTGTTCAGTTCATGCCAGATTATGCCAGATTTATTGGTTTTGATATTGGTGGCATTTATGTACTCAACAACAGTTTTTCGCCATTTGTGAACCTCAACATGAATTTTGTTAGGGCTTCGTTCACTTACAATGTGCCGATTTCTCCCAATATTTCATACGTGCAACAGTCTAATGCATTTGAAATCGGGATACAGTTTTTGTTCTCAAGACCAACAGAGAACAATACCATCGCCAAAAGACATATGAGTTGTTTTAAATAAACAATGAGCAGAAGAAATTATAATTGACCATCCATGAAGTTTTTAAAAAAGATTCGATTTGCTTTTTCCATACTGTTGCTTTTGCTGTCCAATCTATTGATTGCACAGACCTGTCCAGTCATCAATTCAGTTACCAATAGCAGATCAGTATGTTTGGGTACAAGTATTGTGATACAAGTCAGTGCCAGTTCTCCAGACCTGTCAACGCTTACCTATGCTTGGTTTAAAAATGGTGTTGCAATTCCCAGTGCAACCAGTGAACAGTATACCATCAGTAGCTTCTCAGCTGCAGATGCTGCATCTTACACTGTAAAGGTTGGCAATGCTTGCGGAACCCTAACCACATCCAATGCAATACTGTTGACCCTTTCAGGGGTACCGGTCATCACGAGTATTTTTAACACTCCAACAACCATTTGCGTGGGGGCTGATTTCTCTACTGCTGTAACAGCTACAAACAATGCTGGCGGATCGCTAAGTTACCAGTGGAAAAGGGCTGGTACGGTGCTTACAGCTGCTTCAAACGCCACACTTAATCTTACTGCATTACAAACAACTGATGCTGGAGTTTATACTGTTGATGTAACCAATGGTTGCGGAACAACCACCAGCGGTAACCTGCAAATAAATGTATCCACCAAGCCAATCATTACGTTGCAACCCCTTGGGTCAACAATTTGTGTTGGATCGGCTATCAATCTTTCTGCAGACGTTGTAGGTGCTTTAACGTATAAATGGCAGAAGGATGGTGTTGATGTTGGAAATGACACCAAGAATTTCTCTCTGACATCTGCTGCTAAAACCGATGCAGGATCTTATACCTTTATTGCCTCTAATGCCTGTGGAAATACCAGCAGTGCAGCTGCTGTTGTGTTGGTAAATAGCAAGCCTTCCATCACTGGCATTACTGCTCCTGCAAATGTATGTGTTGGCAATACAGCTACATTGGTAGCTACTGTCAATGGAAATGGAGACAATAATCTTACGTATTCATGGTTTAGAAATACGTCAGCTATTGCAAATAGCAATGTGTCCACACTTTCTGTTCCCTTTTTTCAGGCTGCGAATGTCGGGCTTTATGCAATGCAAGTAACAAACGGATGCGGAACAACTACCTCAACTTCACTCAGTTTGGATAAGAATGTACAGTTGATCCAGGCTCCAGTCATTTCAACGATTGCAGAACAAAATATTTGTTTGAATTCCACGCTGAATGTATCTCCAACGCTGACCAATTTGGGTAGCGCTCCTGTAACCTATCAGTGGTATTTTGAGGGAGTAATTTTGTTAGATCAACAATCATCCCAGTTGAGCATCGCCAATATCCAGGCGAACAAATCAGGGCGTTATTATTTGTCCGTCAACAATGGTTGCGCTCCTGTAAGTGGAACGCCTTTTAATGTAAATGTATTGGAGTTGCCTGTTATCAAAACACAGCCCACTGCAGTATCTGACCTTTGTGTTGGAGGCGTTTTCAGCATTCAAGTTGTTTCTACTGATGCCCAACTCTTTCAATGGTACAAAAATGATGTAGCCATCACAGGTGCTACAGCTTCAAGTTATTCAATTCCTTCAATATCAGTTTCGGATGCAGCAAGCTACAAGGTAAAAGTATCCAACAATTGTGGATATTCGGTTACCAGCAGCAATGCTGTGTTGACCATTGGTGCTGCTCCTACAGTTGTTACTGCTCCAATCAATATTACTTCCTGTGCAGGACTACCCGTTTCAGCCAGCGTTGTTGCTAATACAAACAGTGGGGGTTCACTTAAATATGAATGGAGTAGCAGTAACGGCATCGTTGCAGGTGCTACTACAGCTACACTCAGTTTCGCAAGCGTAGCAAAAGCTGATGCAAAAACCTATACGGTTGCTGTTGAGAACAAATGTGGAAGGATTAACGGAGGAAGTTTTGCACTCTCTGTAGCGGAAAAGCCAACAGTACTTATTTCTACAACCATACCCAACAATGCGACGACTGGTAATCCTACGGTTTGTCTTGGCACACCCATCAGCTTTACTGTTACAGAAAATTCGAATGGGGCTGCACTGAGCTATACATGGTACAAAGATGATGTCAGCAGGGGTGTGCAGAGCACTAATGCACTTACCATTGCTTCAAGCACTTCCACAGATGCAGGCGTCTACAAATTGGCTGTATCAAACAGCTGCGGTGTTGCAACCAGTAACAATATTACTGTGAATGTACACGAGAAGCCAATCATTGTTACCCAGCCAGAATCTGTAACATTGTGTGAGCGTACAACCCTCAATTTGTCGGCACTTGCCCAAAACAAAAGCGGTACCACTTCCCCCATCCAATACAATTGGACTTTTAATGGCAATACACTTTCTCCTACTACTTCCAACCTGACACTTGCCAATATTGCTATTGCCAATTCAGGCGATTATCGTCTTCAAGCAAGAAATGAGTGTGGCAGTGTAGCCAGTAATATTGCAGCTATTACTGTTATTTCTACACCTAAGTATACCATTGTTACTCCTTCTACTGCATTCTCTATTTGCTCTGCCACTTCACAGACCAAGTCAATTGAATTGAACGTTTATGCCGATAACAGTGTGCAGCCCAATATCACCTGGACTACAGATGTTGGTAGAATTGTAGGATCAAACAATACCCCAAGCATTGGAATTGCTGCGGTAGGTAGAAATGCCATTTATTTTGCTACCATGTCAAATGCTTGCGGTACAGTTCAATTGAACAATGGACAGGGTATTGTTGTGTACAACGAGGCTACTTTGCCAAGTGTTACATCATACACAATGCCGCCATTTACTACTTTCTGCGAAAAATCATCCATGCAGTTGAATGTTAAAACCAAATCCACTGGTTACGAGACCTATGTATGGAAGCTCAATACTGTGGTGGTTCAGACAAACCAGTCTGGAAATCCAAGCTCCTCTGATTTTCAAAAAATTGCTACCTCTCCTGATGCGGGTACCTATACGGTTGATATTATCAACAATTGCGGTACGCTTGCGAATGCAGTAACCATTCCAGTAACCATCAATCCAACCCCGAATGTTAATTTTTCAGTAAGCAGCCAAACAACACAGTGTTTATCCAGTAATATTTTTACATTCAATAATACCTCAACGAATACGGCTGGTTCAATTCGCTATACTTGGGATTTCGGTGATGGTCAGAAAGATATAACATCGGTTTTGACGGCATCACATACTTATACTGTTTCAGGAAATCAGGTCGTAAAGCTTACCGCAGTCAATGAGTATTCTTGTACGGGATTCAATACAAGAGAGGTTGTTATCGCCGCTGATCCCCGCATCATATCCCAGCCAGTGGGAAAGGTGGTTTGCGAAGGAGATCGATATTTGTTGTCTGTAAGCATTAACAATGGCGGCGCCAATTCCTTGAGTTATCAATGGTACTTCAATGGTCAGCCAATTTCAAATAACAATGATGCCTCCTATGCCATCAATTCAATGAGTGCAGTAAATGCTGGAACCTATTACTTGAAGGTGATGAACTCTGGCTGTAACCTTGCTACCCAATCTGAGCCGGTAACTGTTTCTTATCAGGAGCGGCCTGATGTCAGTTTCAATGTGGGAGGGAAATCACTGACTTCTTGTATCACCGCAGCTGAATATACATTTACCAATACTACACCTGCAGTTGCAGGGGCCTCCTATCTCTGGAACTTCTCTGATGGCAAATTTTACACCAGTCAAAACGTAGTCCATAGTTTTGTTAATACTGGAATTTATAATGTTACCCTAACTGCTTCGGCAGGCGGATGCAGTGCAACTGGATATTTGTTGGGAAGTCAAGCCAGCAGGATTAAGATCGATGGGGTTCCTGTTATCAACAAGGATTTACCTTCCATTGTAACCTATAAAAAGGGTGATCCTATCGTACTGACTGTCAATGCAGGTGCCATCGATGCAAATGGTGCAGTAATGCCTGTAAACTATTATTGGTACAAGCTGCCTTCAACTGCTGCTATCGGTACCAATAGCGCCACATTCAACGCTATTACCAGTGCCTTAGTTACAGATTCCGGCAGGTATTATGTAACCATCAACAATGTCTGTGGTTCAATTAGGAGCAATACGACTTCGGTTAAAGTTTATGATGCTCCCTCTATTACCTTGCAGCCTGTTGCCACCAGCGCTTGCTTGGGGAAAACTTTGCAATTAAAGGTTGATGGTATTTCCAATGACAACAGCACACCGCTCTACCAATGGTATTATCGAAAAGATCTTAGTGCTACCCCTTTGCCAATTCCGAGTGGCACTGGTCCAATCCTTAATATTGCAGCATTCTCTAACAACGATGTAGGAAATTATTTTGTCAAACTGTCTAATGAGATTGGTTCAGTTGAGAGCAATTCAATTTTGGTAATAGCAGAGTCTGTGCCTACCGTAACCTCCGTCAATTCGATTCCATCAATAGAATCAGGTATTTGTGTCAATACTGGTTTGCAATTGAATGCTTCAATATCTACTTTGACCAACAGCAACTATACCATCAGTTGGGAGCAAAATGGTGTTGCATTGACTGGTCAGCAGGCCTTGCAGATTAATTTTGGGTCAATCAAAAAAGCTAATGCAGGAGAGATTGCCATAAAAGTTACCAATACTTGTGGTACATCAACTGGCAAGGTAAACCTTAACGTGATTGACATTCCTCAATTCATTCAATCACCGTCCGCTGTTACAGCTTGTATCAATGGGGCTGCAACTTTTATTGCCAAACTGCAGTCCATCAATTCAGGTTCTCCATTTGGTTATCAGTGGCTGAAAAACGGCGTAAGTTATACAGGTACTGGAGTTGTTACCAATGAGCAATTGAGTTTATCAAACATACAAATTACAGATGCTGCTGTTTATTCCCTTCAGTCTACTAATACCTGTGGTCTGAATATATCTTCTGCAGGTAAGTTGACTGTTGTAGCCACAGCGCCTGCCATTTCTCAGCAACCTTCCACGCTCAGCACCTGTGCTGGTGGGCAAAATACGATAACATTGGTGGCAAGTTCTGATGACAACCAAATGTTGTACAGTTGGTACAAGAATGGCAATATTTTGTCAAACCAAGTTGCTTCACAGCTTTCCTTCAATACAATTGCCGTCTCCGACGCAGGTACTTATAGGGCTATTGTCACCAATGGTTGTAACCTCAGCACTACAAGCAATACATTTCAAATTGTAGTTAAAGAAAAGGTAAGCCTAAATGCTAAGATCGTTGACAAGAAAATTTGTGTTGGCAACAACCTCGGGGCTGATATCAGCAGCTACCTCAATGGAGCAGATATCAATACGACCTACCAATGGATGCTGAATGGCATCAATCTCTCCGATGCTACTGCAAGAACGAACAACTTGACTTTGTTGAACATCAACAAGCCTAACGAAGGTGCATACAGCATCCTTGCTAGCAACAGTTGTGGAGCTTCAACATTGGATTTGTTCAAGTTGTCTACTACCGCGGTTCCTGAAATCACA
>Ga0209444_10001308_pt1 | contig 13737 bp, 11 predicted proteins | sample LauGreFaBDMM15DN_2_FD_188215 | JGI IMG/M metagenome (GOLD analysis project Ga0209444, IMG submission 188215) | Freshwater lake microbial communities from Lake Michigan, USA - Fa13.BD.MM15.DN (SPAdes) (version 2) | ecosystem: Environmental > Aquatic > Freshwater > Lake | place: Lake Michigan...
TGATTGAAGTCAAGGGAATGAAAGCGCAGGGAAATCAAATGACGAAATTCAAAGTAAAGGAAATTGTGTTAACCCATCCAATCGATGAAAGCCCAGAACCTTGGCCAGATGAAAAAGCGCATGTGGAAGATGCGGTAGGAGAAGAACAGGAAATCCTGGACGACGACGACGAGGCTGGTCCAACCCCATCAATGGAGTGGGATTTATCCAAAAAAGAAGAGGAAGATAATCAAGATCAAATTAAATTATTTTAGATTCATTCTATATTGCCATCGAAAGTTTCGATGGCTTTTTTTTAGCTATTATTTTGATTAATTTTGTTCCAGCAAATTTACTAACATGGATGCATTAAGAGAAAACAAAATCAATTACTCCAATATTGGATTAATGCTCATCACGGCAGTATTAGCTTACTTTTTCCCCTTTGAAACATTCTTATTGGCTTACGCTTATTTAGGCCCTCTTCATTATTTAACCGAAATTAGTTGGTTGCATGACCGAAATTATTTCGCGAAGGGAAAATATGATTTCTTGGTATTGCTCATTGTTGGAATATTACTTTCCTATGCAGCATTCGCGAAAGACTTTGGAGTGAGTGTAGAAGTCTACGACTATTTTGTGAAAATGAATTTATTCGATAAACTTATTGTTTTCGCTTTGTTTAGCTCCATTTTATTCGCATTAGTGAAGAACTTGTTCATTAAAATCATCGCTATATTATTTTTATTTGTCTTTATCTCTGGCTGGTTGAGTCCGGATTCTGCTGCAACAAATGCTGAAAGCACAACCATTTTTGCTCTGACATCTCTCGTGCCTACATTGATTCACGTCTATTTGTTTACCGGCTTGTTTATGTTATTTGGAGCACTGAAAAATCGCAGTGTATCAGGGATATGGCAAATGGTCGGATTTGTTGCGATTCCACTTTTGCTTGTTTTTGCCATTCCGGTTGATACGAAAGCACCAATTTCCAAATTCGGAACGGATGCTCACTACGCAAAAGGAGATGGATTCTTTTCGACCAATGTGAGCATCATTGATCATTTTGATTTAACTGATGATCCTATTTATACCAATTCGGACTTTGTTTCTTTCGTAAAGAAGAAGGACTTTAAACAAGCGAATGCGCAATATAATTTCATCACAAAAGCAAACTTAAATTTGTTATTGGATAGTCTTTCTAAAATTCCGAACAAAGCTTATTTGATTAAGAAACAACCCTTGAATCCAAATTTTTCAGTGAACAATATTTTGCTTTTATTCTCGAAAGAAGGAATGCTAGATGAGTACCAAATGAAACCTATCCCAGCGAAATTGTTTACGGGATTCTCCTTGGAGAAATATTCGTCTGTTGTTTACAATTCAACCATCGGTATTATGCTCATGCGTTTTATCGCCTTTGCATATTTGTATCATTACCTGAATTGGTTTAGTAAAACGGAAGTTATTCGTTGGCACAAAGTTCCAAAAATACGCTTTGCCGCGGTGATTGTACTGTGGATTGCAGCAAGTGTCTTCTACACGATGGACTACTCCTTGGGATTAAGTGTCTTATTCTTTTTGAGTTTTACCCACGTCTTGTTGGAATTCCCTCTGAACATCATGTCCATTGTTGGAATTGGAAAAGAGTCTATGTCCATTATGAAAAATGGATTCAAAGCCCCTTCGGTTAAATAGTTATTATAAAGAAACGATGATGAGAACCTTTTTTTATTTGTTATTTTTTGTTGCTTTTACCTCAAACGCACAAGAACAAAGTACAATCAATTTAAGCTTAGGTAATAGTTTAGTGAATGTGGCGCCTGATGGCAGATATACCTTGTCAGAAGCCGGAGCTTCCTATTTTGCTCAGCTCTCTTTGGGCTGTGTTTCCAAGACTTATCCGCATTATTTCTATAAAGGATTTAGTGAAAAAGTCCCAAGTGGCGGTCCTAAAGATCTTTGGCCGTCTTTCTGTGGTTGCTATGATTGGCATAGCAGTGTGCACAATCATTGGTGCATGATCAAAATATTGAAGCTTTTCCCAAATATTGCAGAGGCGGCAGAAATGAGAAGTCGTTTGAATGAAAGTTTTAATCCGGAGAAGATTTTGAAGGAGTTGGAGTACGTTCGGACACATGAAAATGGACTATTTGAATTTCCATACGGACAAGCTTGGGTGTTAAAGATGGCTGAGGAACTCGGTACGTGGAAAGATCGCGATGCGCAACGTTGGTTGAATAACCTAGCGCCTCTCAGTAATTACGTTGCTTTAGTCCATTCTATTGTTTGGAAAAGTGTGGACAAAGTAGAATTGTCAGGTAGTCACGATAGTCCAGCAATGGCTTTGTCTTTTGCCTATGATTACGCTGTCCAATTCAATGATGAAAAATTAGAAAAAGTTGTTTCTTCTGCTGCAATGAAATATTATGGGAAAATTCAAAATACCACGATTGAAAAGGAGCCGAACGAATATGATTTTATGTCAGCAAGTTTATTAGTTGCTGATTTGATGCGCAAAGTAATGACACCGGAAAAATATGTAAAGTGGTGCAAGAAATTTTGCCCGAATTTATTCATTTCAACCAAGGTGAATGTGGCGCTACAAATCAAACGTACCGGAAAACACGATGGCTACGAATCTCATTGGGATGGTTATCACCTAAATCGAATTTGGTGTCTGAATGGCATGTTGAAAACGATGCCAGAAGGGACATTAGATGAATTTACCAAAGCAGAATGGGTTTTGGCAATGAATCAAATGTGGGATTATGCACAAGAAAGCATCGGGAAAGGGAATTATGACATCGACCATTGGTTGTCATCATTCTCCGTGTTTGCATTAATCGGTTACGAGTAAGCTAACTTTTTGAAGTACCCATTCCAATTGTTCTTCCTTGGATAAATGTGAATTATCAAGAACAATAGCGTCTGCTACTTGAATCAAGGGACTTTCTTCTCGTGTAGAATCTAAATAATCGCGTTCAGCTAAGTTTTTTCGCACTTCGTCTACATTCATGAGAATACCTTTTGATTCCATTTCTGCTAATCGTCGTTGTACACGAATTTCAGGGTCCGCAGTGACAAATAATTTCAGTTCTGCATTGGGGAAGACAACGGATCCAATGTCGCGGCCGTCCATGACAATTCCACCTTGTTCGCCCATCTTTTGTTGTGCCTCCACTAATTTTTCTCGAATCGGTTTGTATGCTGCGACGATGGAAACGATTCCGGCAACCTCCGGTTGACGAATTTCGTTGGAAACGTCTTGCCCATTCAAAAAGACATGAGGTTCCTGATGAATAAGTTCAAAATGGATTTCAATACGAGTCAAATGTGCATTGATTTTCTCCTTGGCTAATGCACCATCTTGGATCAGTTGATTTTGCATGCAGTACAATGCTGCTGAACGATACATAGCGCCAGAATCAATAAATACATACCCCAGTCGATGAGCAAGGTCTTTAGCAAGTGTACTCTTTCCACAAGCTGAAAACCCGTCGATGGCGATGGTGATTCTTTTTTGATTCATGTATCAAAAATAATTCTTTTGACTTGATTCAGTCATTCTTCTTTCTAAAGATTGACAAAAAGTCATAAAAAAAGCCTCCCGAAGGAGGCTTTATATTAATAGTACATTGCTCTTCGAACTTTTGAAATGTATTTTGCTAGTCGAATTACTTGTTTCGTGTAACCGAATTCGTTGTCGTACCAGGCATACAACACCACATTTTTCCCATCTATCGATGCAATGGTTGCATTGGAATCAAATACCGAACAACACGTGTTGCCAATAATATCGCTTGAAACCAATTCTGGATCGAAAGAATAATGAATTTGATTGACTAACTCGCCATCTAATGCGGCATCTTTAATGGCTGCATTCACTTCTTCCACCGTTGTTCCTCTACCAAGTTCAAGGTTCAAAATCGCCAAAGATCCATTGGGAGTAGGAACACGAACAGCATTCGCTGTCAATTTATCTTTTAAGTCTGGAATAACTTTTGTTACAGCACTACCTGCTCCAGTTGAAGTGATGACCATGTTAATCGCTGCAGAACGTCCACGACGAACTTTCTTGTGCATATTGTCCAACAAGTTTTGGTCGTTTGTATACGCATGAACTGTTTCAATATGTCCTTTTACTACACCGAATGTATCATTGATAACTTTCAATATAGGAGAGATTGCGTTGGTTGTACAGGATGCGGCAGAGAAAATGTTTTCATTTTCAATATCTAATGTTCCTTGGTTGATTCCGTAAACGATGTTTGGAACTTCTTTTCCTGGTGCTGTCAATAACACTTTGGAAACTCCTTTCGCTTGTAGATGGCGGGACAATTGCTCACGGTTAGTGAAAACACCGGTATTGTCGATGATCAATGCGTTGTTGATTCCAAATTGTGTGTAATCAATGTCCTCTGGATTCGATGCGTCAATCATGTGAACGATTTGTCCGTTGATCACGAGGCTTTTATTTTCTAGGTTTTCAGATACTGTCCCTTTAAATGCACCGTGAACTGAGTCGTTTCGCAATAAAGAAGCACGTTTAATTATGTCTGCATCACTTGATCCGCGTGTGACAATTGCTCTTAAACGCAATTGTTGGCCTTTCCCAGCTTGTTTGATCAATTCTCTTGCTGCCAAACGTCCGATACGTCCAAATCCGTATAATACAACATCGCGCGGCTCTATTGCTTGATGCGCAGGAAGTTTTCCAAGTTTATCTTTTAAGAAATCCGCTTTAGATATATAGTTTGCATGTTCTGCTAACCACTCACTCGCTAATTTCCCAATGTCTAATTTAGATGGCTTAACATCCATGGTCATTAAAGCAACTGCTAATTCAGAAGTTGTAAATACATCAATAGGTTTGTTGACCACCATCTTCGCATATTCATGAAGATTAAGGATTTCAGATATCGTAACATCCGTCAAGTGATTGCGGAATAATACCAATTCAATTCCTTTGTCGTACAGTAATTCGCCGACTTTACTTTGCAACGTTACCGCTGCGCGCTCCTGCTCAATGTGAGAGTGAAGCTCTTTTTCATAGCCATCTTTCGATTCCATTTTTTTATTTTTTTTATGTGTTGATTGATTGTTGATGCTAAAAAATAGGGAAGAAAAAAAGGCTGTCCACTTTCGCAGACAGCCTTACAATGATTATCCTAAATAGGACTTCAGTAATTTGTTTCGAGATGTGTGTCGCAGACGTCGAATCGCTTTTTCTTTGATTTGACGAACACGCTCACGTGTCAAGTTGAATTTTGCTCCGATTTCTTCTAAGGTTAAACCGTGATTCATTCCAATTCCGAAGAATAAACGAATGATTTCACGTTCTTTATCCGTTAGTGTACTCAAGGATCGCTCAATTTCTTTCTGTAAAGACTCCGCCATTAAAGCTTGGTCAGTTCGAGGAGCATCTGCGTTTGACATGACATCCATCAATGTTCCGCCATCTTCGTTTGATGATAGGGGAGCATCCATTGATACGTGACGACCAGATACACTTAAACTTTCCTTGATTTTTTCTTCAGGAACTTCCAGTGCTTCAGCTAATTCTTCAGCGGAAGGTGGACGTTCGAATTCTTGTTCAAGTCGAGAAAATGCCTTGTTGATTTTGTTCAATGATCCAACTTGGTTCAAAGGCAAACGTACAATACGTGCTTGCTCTGCTAATGCTTGTAAGATGGATTGACGAATCCACCAAACGGCGTAAGAAATAAATTTGAATCCACGTGTTTCATCAAACTTTTGAGCGGCTTTAATTAATCCAAGATTTCCTTCATTAATCAAGTCTGGTAAAGTTAAACCTTGATTCTGGTATTGCTTTGCTACGGAAACGACAAAACGTAAGTTCGCTCGTGTCAGTTTCTCTAAAGCTTTTTGATCACCGGCTTTTATCTTTCTGGCTAATTCTACTTCTTCTTCTGCTGTGATCAGTTCTTCGCGACCAATATCCTGTAGATATTTATCTAAAGACTGACTCTCTCTGTTTGTTATCGATTTGGTGATTTTGAGCTGTCTCATGCTGCTGGATATCTCTAATTATTTGTTAATTTTCTATCTGTTCTATCGTAGTTGGAAGCAAAGTAACGCCAAAAATTGTGATTGAAAAAATTTAGTTTCCACAATTTATTAACTTTTATCAACGAGTTCTCAACCTTGGATTTTGGTCTAAAAAACCGTTATAATCCCAAGCCTTTATATTCTCTTTTTCCGCTCTCAGTCATGATTTCAAGTAGAACACCTCTGTTCATTCCGCTTAATTTCCCGCTCAATTCTTCGATGCTTTCGATGGGTTCATTGTTCACTTTTAAGATAACATCTCCTACGTTTAATCCAACCGCTTTTAATTTACCAGCAGTGATAGATTTAATTTTTACGCCGTAGGCAATATTTAACTCTTTCTTCTCTTTTGCACTCATTTCAATGAACGTGGCACCCAAGGCTTGACTTTTATTAATTTCTTCCTTGGACATCAACGCTGTCTCACCTTCTTTGTTACGCAAGACTAATTCACGAATAACTTCTTCACCATCTTTTTCACGAACGGTTAAGGATACTTTGTCGCCTGGACGTCTTTTGCCAATTTCTTCTTGTAGCGCTGAAACGGAGTTGACTTCCATTGTTCCAATCTTCAAAATAACATCTCCGTCTTTGAGTCCAGCCTTATCTGCACTTCCGTCCTCAATGACTTTCGCCAGAAATACTCCTTTCAGATTCGGGAGCTTATTTTTCTCTTTGATTTCTTGTGAAATATCGGAAATTTGAACACCTAAGTATCCACGTTGAACAAGTCCGTAATCAATGAGGTCGCTCATTACCTTTTGAACTAGGTTCACTGGAATTGCAAAGGAATAACCACTGTAACTCCCGGTTTGAGATGCAATAGCCGTATTGATTCCGATGAGTTGACCTTGCGTGTTGACTAGCGCACCACCACTATTTCCTGGATTAACTGCTGCATCTGTTTGAATAAAGGATTCAATTGGAACGATGTCCTGTCCACTGCGCTCATTCAATAAATTAATGTTTCTTGCTTTTGCGGAAACAATTCCTGCTGTTACCGTTGACGTGAGATTAAATGGATTCCCAACAGCTAAAACCCATTCTCCGATTTTTAAATCGTCGCTATTCCCTAGTGGTATCGGTGTGAATCCAGACCCTTCTATTTTCAGAACAGCAATATCCGTAGCGGGATCAGATCCAATTATTTTTGCCGTGTATTTTGAGTTGTCATTCAAAATCACCTCGATTTCGCTCGCGTTTTCAATGACGTGGTTATTCGTTACAATGTATCCCTCTGATGAAACAATGACACCAGAACCAGAGCTTGCACCATATTGTTTAAACTCTCTTCCTCCAGCACCCGGCCCATAAAATAATTCCTGAAAAGGATCCCGCTGAAAAGTAGTCTGAACTACTTTTGTGGTGATGTGTACAACCGAATTAATGGTGCTAGCAGCTGCTTCCGTAAAGTCGGCGCCCACCGGGACTCCGCTCATCGAAACTTGATGAGCAAAACGATTTCCATCCAAAACTTGCTCCGATAGTTTTGTGGAAGAATGTTCGATAATGACATAAGTAGCTAATGGTAAGGTTCCACCCAATATGCCTAATCCTAACATTTTAAAGTATCCTAAAAAATTCATAATAAAACAGTTTTAAAATTTCTATTTTTCAAACGCAAAAAGTATTCCAAAAATTGCCTTGAAAATGTTAAATTTTGTTAAGAAATGAATCGGAATAAATCGATACTTTTGTTTTAGCTATATGGAGATTGAATTTTGTAAATATCAAGGAACAGGGAACGATTTTATTTTAATCGATAATCGTCAAGGTCAATGTGACAATTTGTCTCAGTCTGACATTCAGTTTTACTGTGATAGACGCTTAGGTATTGGGGCTGACGGATTGATACTGATTCAATTGTGCTCAGATGCATCATTTGAAATGCTTTACTATAACGCAGACGGATCTCAGTCATTTTGTGGAAATGGTGCGCGTTGCACGGTACATTTTGCATCTACCTTAGGAATCGACACGCGTCAGGTTGTCTTTAAGGCTATTGACGGAATGCATCAGGCCTCACAATGTGGAGATGAAGTACGCATCCACATGCATGATGTTGCATCCGTGACTCGTGACGGAGAAGACTTTGTGCTACACACGGGTTCACCACATTATGTTAGAATTTCCGGAGATCACTCCTCAGAAAATGTTATTCAAACGGGCAAATCTATACGATACAATCCGACATATCAGCAAGAAGGAATCAATGTCAATCTACTAGCTATGGAAGAAAATGGCATTCGAGTAGCAACTTACGAACGAGGTGTGGAAAATGAAACACTTTCTTGTGGGACAGGTGTAACAGCTTGTGCATTGGTCTATGCATTGATTTCCGATACAACTAAACAGCATGTAAAAGTTCAAACGAAAGGTGGACAATTGGAAGTGTTCTGGAATAAAACTGAAACAGGATTTCAGGATATCTTTTTAGTGGGTCCAGCCACTTTTGTATTTCAAGGAAGTATTAAACGATGTTAGTTGGTTCTAAAGTATATTTAAGAGCAGTCGAAAAGTCGGATGCTACCACCATCTATATGTGGGAGAATAATCCGGAAAATTGGAAGGTTTCCAATACGGAGGTTCCCTTTTCGATGTTTGATATCATGGCACTGATTGAACATCAGGCCGACTTGCGGAAATCTGGACAACTTCGTTTTGTTATTTTGGAAAAAGAATCCGAACGACCATTGGGCGTCATCGATTTATACGAGGTGAACTTTAAACATGGCCACGCTTCTGTAGGAATATTAATTGCCATGGATGCCGATCGAGGAAAAGGGTTTGCCGCTGAAGCACTGCAATTACTCATAAACTATACACGCGATTATTTGGAACTTCGTAATTTACAATGTTCCATTCACGGAGATAATTTTGCCAGTATTGCTTTTTTTGAACGCATGAACTTTCACAAAGTTGGTGTGCGCAAAGGATGGTTGAGGTTCAAAGGAAATGAAATAGATGAAATAAGTTATCAATTATGTCTAAAGGAAAGTTAATTATCGCCGGTGGTATTTTAGCCATCATTGGAATGATCGTTGTTGGGCCAAAAGCGCTGCTTTACTTAGCGGGAAGTCACAAAAGCATCAATTCAAAATCTCAGGCTTTTTACATCAGTGGTTCCAAGGATTTGAATCAATTAGCAGATCAATTGGTTCAGGAAAAAATCATTGATAATGTTGAGTCTTTTGTTTCAGTAGGTGAGTACAAGGGATTGACGAATAAAACAATCGCCTCCGGAAAATACCTCATTGAGTCTGGAACGAGTTACCGAACCTTATTAAACGGCTTCACCAAGAATTCAAATGGAAATGGGAACGCGGAAGCGGAAGTGGAAGTGACGTTTAACAATTGCCGCGACATTTATCAAATGGCTGGGAAAGTATCCAAATGCATGGATATCGATAGTGCTGAGCTCATTTCTTATTTGCAATCTGGCGCAACACTTTCTACGCTTGGATTTACCATTGAGCAATTACCCGCGCTATTTATTCCGGATAGTTATCAAATGTATTGGGATTCCAACGAGGAAATGTTTGTCGATCGAATGGCGAAGGAATTCAAAAACTTTTGGACTCCAGAACGACAAAATAAATTAAATAAAATTGGTTTAGATTCACCTAGTCAAGCAGTTACACTTGCGAGTATTGTTTATTCTGAACAATCAGTCAACTCGGATGAATGGTCCACCATTGCTGGATTATACTTAAATCGTGTGAACCAAGGAATTCGCTTGCAATCCGATCCAACGTTTAAATTCTGTTGGGGTGACCAATTGAAAGGGGTCCAACGCTTGTTAGAAGTCCACCGAAACATCGATTGTCCCTACAATACCTATAAAATCAACGGACTTCCTCCAGGACCAATTTGCTTACCGTCTCCCAAAGTAGTCGACGCCGTGCTAAATCGTTCCGACGTGGATTACATTTACATGTGTGCGAAACCAGATTATTCGGGACGTCACAATTTCGCTGTTTCCGGAGCTGAACACATGCGAAATGCGGATGCGTTTCAATCCTGGTTGGCCGCTGAACTTAGAAAAAAGAATTAAGCAATGAAAAGAAGAAATTTCCTTAAACTTGGAGCTGCAACTGGAATCCTCAGTTTTATTGAGCCGGCGAAGGCTGCAAATGTCGTAGCGACTTCAGCGAGTGGTAAAATCAACGGTCCGATTGTATTGTCTACATGGATTCATGGACTCGACGCTAATAAAGCAGCTTGGGAAGTATTGAAGAACGGAGGATCGGCTTTAGACGCTGTTGAAAAAGGCGTTCGAGTGACGGAATCTGACATTACGAACCGCAGTGTGGGAATCGGTGGACGTCCTGATCGCGACGGACACGTAACCTTAGATGCATGTATCATGGACGAGCGTTCGCGCTGTGGATCCGTTGCTTACTTGGAAGGAATTGCACATCCAATTTCTGTTGCACGTGCAGTGATGGAAAAAACACAACATGTCATGCTTGTGGGAGATGGCGCACGTCAATTTGCCTTGGACTATGGATTTGATACGATTAAAACACCGATTCCAGAAGTGAAAAAAGACTACGAAAAGTGGAAAAAGGAAAATAAGGATATTTTTAAAAAGCCGCAAATCAACCACGAAAATCACGATACCATTGGAATGATTGCCATGGACGCCAAAGGAAACTTAAGTGGAGCATGTACAACAAGTGGATGGGCCTATAAAATGCATGGACGCGTAGGTGACTCGCCGATTATCGGTGCTGGATTGTTCATCGATCAAGAAGTGGGTGCGGCAACTTCCACAGGACTTGGTGAAGCGATTATTCGCGTCGCTGGAAGTCATACCGTTGTTGAACTCATGCGTCACGGCTATTCGCCTATGGATGCCTGTAAAGAGGCATGTATGCGCATTATCAAAAAACACGATGATCTTACTGGATTGCAATGTGGATTTATAGCCTTAGATAAAGACGGGAACTATGGTGCGTATTCTATTTACGCAGGATTTAACTTTGCATTGAGAACAATGGAAGAAGAAAAAATGGTGGATGCAACTTTTGACCGCAACTGGTAATGTATAAACAAGTTATCTTTATTCTCTGGTGTATGCTTGGTGTTGTTCAAGGTCAAACCGTGCTCAAATGGGACTACAAAAATCCAAAAACGAACGAATGGAAATCCTTCGGGGAGAAAGGCAGTATTCAAGAAAAATTTATTGAATCTGGAGAGTTACCTGATCCATTTTATGGAAAAAACGAAGAGTTGTTTCAATGGATAGAGGAATATGAATGGGAACTTAAATCCCAATTCTATTTAACGGAAGAACAATCCAAGTCCAAATCGTTGGAACTTTATTTACCCAATGTTGACACGTATGCGGCAGTGTATGTTAACGGACAAATCGTTGGGAAAACGGATAATTTCTTTCACCCATTTACATTTGAAATAAAATCAAAAGTTCAATGTGGGTACAATGAAATCCGCGTGGTATTTACTCCACCTACACTGCATCACAAGGAACGCTATGAATCCGAAAAATTTCATTTCCCTGCACCAAATGATCCATCTGAATGGAAAGTCGCGCCATTGACGCGTAAACCTCAATACCAATTTGGGTGGGACTGGGCACTACGAATGAATACCATTGGATTTGCAAAACCAGTAGAAATACGCATTGGAAAAGAAAATGAAATCCTTGGACTTACCGTTCAAACAGTATCCATTCCAAAAGAAGAGCTTTTTGCGCGTTTGAAATATGTCTTGGATGTTTCTGACACCAGCTCAGAATACACCATTGTTTCTACTTTGTATGGCAATTTGTCTGTACAGATGAATCCAATTACTGGACATCTCGAGGCGGAAGTCATTCAATACAATCCGCAATTATGGTGGCCAGCAGGCATAAGCGATCCGAATTTATATGGCGATACCCTACGCTTATACATGCAAGGAAAACTGGTTGATGAAAAAACGCTACAATTTGGTATTCGAACAAGTGAATTAGTTCAAAAGAAAGATCAATGGGGGACATCCTATGAATTTCATGTAAATGGACTTCCGGTTTTCTGTAAAGGTGCCGATTTTATTCCGCCATCCGTTTTTCCGGCATCGATTACGAATCAAGATTGGATCAATCAGGTGGAACAGATGTCCAAGGCGAATTTTAACATGGTGCGCATTTGGGGCGGTGGATTTTATCCAGATGAGGTGTTTTATCGCGCTTGCGATGAAAAAGGAATCATGGTTTGGCAGGATTTTATGTTCGCCTGTGCCATGTATCCCGGGGATCAGGCCTTTTTAAAAACGGTGGAGGAAGAATTTAATTACCAAATCCCTCGTATTTCCGCACATCCCTCGGTTGTGTTATTTAATGGGAATAACGAAGTGGATGTCGCTTGGAAGAATTGGGGATTTCAAAGTCAATATCGTTTGTCAGAAACGGAACAAGCAACGATTTTGAAGGCCTATGACGATTTATTTAAAGGATTGGCTCCAAAGTTGGTTTCCAATTGGACGAACACGAGTTACATTCATACATCTCCATTAAGTAATTGGGGTAACGATGATTTCTACAATCATGGATCCCAACATTATTGGGGTGTTTGGCATGGAAAAGATCCGATGTCCAATTTCGCAACAAAAATCGGTCGCTTCAATGCGGAATATGGCTTCCAAAGTTTTCCAGAATTTGCCACATTGCAGTCTTTTTCCGAACGTTCCGATTGGAGTTTATCCAGTCAAGTGATGAAACACCACCAAAAAAGCTATGTGGGAAATGGAATGATTCAAAAGCATGCAAATTTATTATTTGGAAAGAGTAGGGATTTTGAACAGTTTGTTTATTTCTCCCAATTGACGCAACGATACGCCGTTTCAAGTGCAGTGTCAGGACATCGTTTAGATGCGCCACGATGCATGGGAACAATCTATTGGCAAATGAATGATTGTTGGCCGGCACCGACGTGGTCGAGCATTGATTATCAAGGTAATTGGAAAGCTTTGCATTATGCCATGCGTGAGGATTTCCAGCCTGTGGCCATCTTGCAAAAAACAACAGAAAAAGGCGAGATTCAATTCTATCTGCAGTCGGATGTTATGGAAAATCAAGTGTTGAGGTATAAAATCCTGACTTACCGCTTGAATTCGGTTGAACGCGGAATATCACCTGTTCAAATAAGCGGGGATGAAACGTTGGAATATCAAGAAAATAAATTAATCTGGCACTTAATACCAACGGAAGAACAACTCGTTAGAATTGAATTATCGAACGGAATTACCCGTGACTTTTTAGTTGGACCAGCACCAAAAAAACGACTTGTTCAAATTGAGTTAAAATTGGAAAATATCGATGAAATCAACAAAAAAGCGGATATTTTAGTTAAAAACAGTGCATTTTGTGCTGATTTTTGGCTTTTTTCAGCAAAAACCGGAATCTCCTTTGATCGCAATTTTGTGCATTTATTGCCAGGGGAACACAAAATGAAAATTAACTATGCTGACGAGATTCCTGAAATTAAAGATTTTAATTACTTGTATCGTTAATCTCAATAACCCACCTTCGTTCGAACACGCTTCAAGACATTATTTGCAACACTTTGTGCTTTTTGAGCACCTATTTTAAGCGCCTCGTCAATTTCAGACGGATTAGCCATTAATTCGTCGAAACGTGAGCGTTGTTTTTCAAATTTACTTAAAATCAATTCGAGTAACGCT
>Ga0209444_10001313_pt1 | contig 13704 bp, 9 predicted proteins | sample LauGreFaBDMM15DN_2_FD_188215 | JGI IMG/M metagenome (GOLD analysis project Ga0209444, IMG submission 188215) | Freshwater lake microbial communities from Lake Michigan, USA - Fa13.BD.MM15.DN (SPAdes) (version 2) | ecosystem: Environmental > Aquatic > Freshwater > Lake | place: Lake Michigan, USA...
CGGGTGCTGATTTGACTGATGATGAGGGGAGCACTGTTGAATCCGTTGAGTCCGTTGGGCCCAGGGCTGAGCCGCTCGATGGCGAGGATGCTCCTCCTTGGGATCGCCCTGAGGACGCTGCACATCCAATGGCCGAAGCGCTGCCTGTGGTCGCTGCTCGTCCACGCGTGGTGATGCAGCCCCGCAAGATTAAGCCCATCACCGTGGCCAGCGCGCCGATCATCGGAAATTATCGACTGCCTTCGATTGACCTGCTGAGTCTGCCGGACACCTCCGTCAAACCCACCGAGACCAAGGAGGAACTCATGGCCAACGCTCGGCTCATGGTTCAAACGCTGGCCCAGTTCGGCATCGAGGTCGCACCGGGCGACATCACCAAGGGGCCCACCATCACCCGTTATGAATTGCATCCGGCGCCGGGGGTGAAACTGGAGAAGATTGCAGGCCTGACCAACAACATCGCCGCGGCCATGAAGGCCGAACGGCTGAACATCTTAGCTCCGATTCCTGGCAAATCCTCGGTGGGTGTCGAGGTTCCCAATGCAATCAAGACCAAGGTGATCATGCGGGATCTTCTGGAATCCCCGGAGTGGCAGAACACGAAGGCTCGGATCCCGCTGGCCCTAGGCAAAGATGTCTATGGGCATCCGATCATCGCCGACCTGGCTGAGATGCCCCACGTGATGATCGCTGGCAGTACCGGTTCGGGTAAATCGGTGTGCATCAACACCATTATCGCCTCCTTGGTGTACCGATTCAGCCCGGACCAACTCCGCTTCGTGATGATCGATCCGAAGGTGGTGGAATTGCAGCAGTACAATGCGCTGCCGCATCTGGTCGTGCCAGTGGTGACGGATCCCAAGAAGGTGATCCTTGCCTTGCGATGGGTTGTCAACGAGATGGAGAAGCGCTACCAAATCTTTGCTCGGGTCGGGGTGCGCAATATCAAGTCGTTCAATGAGCGGCCGAAAGAAAAACCGCTGCCGCCCAAGGATCCGGAATTGCCGCTGACCACACGCAAGGAGCGTGTCGAACCGGGGGCTGATGGGTTTGCTGTCGAAATTGATGAGCAGATCGTTGTCCCCCGGGACGAGGACATCGTGATCCCGGAAAAGCTCTCCTATATCGTGGTCATCATCGATGAGTTGGCGGACCTAATGCTGGTGGCTCCGGCCGATGTCGAGATGGCCATCGCCCGTATCACGCAAATGGCACGGGCCGCGGGCATTCATTGCATCGTCGCAACCCAGCGGCCTTCGGTGGACGTCATCACTGGCGTCATCAAGGCCAACATCCCGGCGCGTATTGCCTTCCAGGTGGCAGCCAAGGTCGACTCCCGCACCATCCTCGATCAGATGGGTGCCGACAAGCTGCTGGGCAAGGGCGACATGCTCTACTTACCCCCCGGATCCGGGCGATTGATTCGGGCTCAAGGGGCTCTGATTACTGACGCCGAGATCGAAGCGGTGATGAGTCACATCAGCGTGCAGGGCAAACCGAGCTACGAGCCCGAGATTCATCAGGCCCTGCAGAAGGCTCAGAGCAGCTTGGGATCTATGACGCTTGATCCCGACGACGAGGGGAGCAGCGAGGATGATGAACTTCTTCAAAAGTGCATTGAGGTCATCCGCACGGAGAAGAAGGCAAGTGTTTCCCTGCTTCAACGGAGGCTCAAATTGGGCTACGGGCGTGCCGCTCGCATGATGGATGAACTGGAGGATCGAGGTGTCGTTGGGCCGGGCAAGGGGGCCGAACCTCGGGACATTCTCATCGATCTGGATGGGAGTGGTTTCGATGGTGGCGGCCAACGGTTGGTCTGAAGAGGAAGCTTGGAAACTGGCGGTGGAAGAATCTGGCCAGTGTGAGTGAACCGACTTGAGGGTTTATCTCACCTTGAGAAAGAAAGGAGTCGGGACTAGAAAGACCAAAACTAGGTCCTCCCAGCATGCCTCTTCCACGCCCCTCCTCATTCAACGGAAACACCCTCAGCATCATCATGGGGGGAGGTCAGGGGACTCGATTGTTCCCACTGACCCGGGATCGCGCCAAGCCGGCTGTGCCGCTGGCTGGCAAGTACCGGTTGGTCGATATTCCCATTTCGAACTGCATCAACAGTGGCCTGCGCCGCATCTATTTGCTCACGCAGTTCAACTCGGCTTCGCTGCACCGGCACGTCTCCCAGAGCTACAAGTTCGATCACTTCAGCGGCGGCTTCGTGGAACTACTGGCGGCCGAGCAGAGCTTCTCCAGCACGAGTTGGTATCAGGGAACGGCGGATGCGGTGCGTAAGAATCTTCAGCACTTCAAGAACAACGACTTCGAGTACGCGCTGATTCTCTCGGGTGACCAGTTGTACCAGATGGACTTCCAGTCGGTCCTTCAAGCGCACATCGATCACTCTGCCGACCTGACCGTCGCGACCATACCCGTGGCCGCGCGCGAGGCTTCGGCGCTGGGCATCATGCAGGTCAATCCCGAGAACCGGATCACCCGTTTCGTTGAGAAACCGAAGGATCCGGCGGTGTTGGAGTCCATGAAGCTCGACCGTGCCACTTATCCGAAGTTGGGCATCCAGCGCGATGAAGACCTCTACCTCGCCTCGATGGGTATTTATGTTTTCAACCGCGACGTCCTCTTCGAGTTGCTGAACAACAATCACACCGATTTCGGCAAGCACATCATTCCGGGGGCCATCGAGAATCAACGGGTCTACTCCTACATTTTCCAGGGATACTGGGAGGACATCGGAACCATCCGCAGCTTCTTCGAGGCCAGTCTCGATCAGACGAGTGATCGGCCTCAGTTTGATTTCTTCAACCCCACGGTTTTTACACGGCCCCGCTACCTGCCGGCTACCCGCATCGAGAGTGCAGCGATCGATCACGCGGTGATCGCCGACGGGTGCACCATTGACCACGCACAGTTGCGCCACGCAGTCGTGGGTATTCGATCCATCCTCGACGCGGGGAGTTGCTTGAATCGCGTGGTGATGATGGGTGCCGACTACTACGACAACACCGAGAAGCGTAATCGCCCTGAAAACCAGGGGATCCCCATTGGCGTGGGCCGTGGAACGCGGATCGACAACGCGATCATCGACAAGAATGCCCGGATCGGCCGCAACTGCATTTTGTCGCCGGAGGGCAAGGCCGCCGATGTGGATCACCCCCTCTATTACATTCGGGACGGTATCTTGGTCATTCCCAAGGGGTCGGTCATTCCGGACAAAACCATCATCTGATGGGTATTCCGCAGGATGGGGTGAGCGGACGTGTTGATCAGGTTTACAAAATGATCGCTTGCCTCCCCAGTGGGAATGATACTACTTTGTTGTTTCATTTGAGGCAATTCGCCCGTGAAACCGGGCAGAAATACACATTTCTATGGTTCGTATTCGTCTGAAGCGCGGCGGTAACAAAAATAACCCGGTTTACCGGATCGTAGTGGCCAATGGACGCAGTCCCCGGGACGGCAGATTCATTGAAGAGATTGGCACCTACAATCCTAAGACCAAGGGCAACAACTACACCTTGGACTTGGGTCGCGCCCAATATTGGATGGGTGTCGGTGCTCAGCCCAGCGAGACCGTGGCTTCTTTCATCAAGAAGTCCGTCAAGGTGGCTGCTGTTGCTGCTGTTGCTGCCTGAAGCGTTTCATCGCTGACACGCTGTCGCTATGCAGGCCTTCCTCGAGTTTGTGGTGAAGGAGTTAGTGGATGAACCGGAATCGGTCTCCGTGACTCCTGCCGAGCGGGGTGGCCTTACAGTGTACGAGGTGCGTGTCGCTCGCGAAGACGCTGGCAAGATCATTGGTCGTCGTGGCGGTACGATTCAGGCTATTCGGTCCGTGCTCCAAGTGGGCGCGGCCAAGGCGGGTCGCCGCTGCACGGTAGATTTGGTTGAGGACGAATAGAGCTCACCGACAGAGCTCTCCGACGGCCTAGGCTGTCGAGAGTTTGGGTCGCCACAATCCCGGTCGGTCCAAAGCTCCGGTCAATTCAAGGCCTCCTTCTACCACGCTTGGGTCGATTCGATCCAATCCATCTAGGTGTCTAGGTGAGGCCTATCTCGGTCCACCGTCTCTCAACTAGGTCTTTCTTGCACAGTCGTTTGCAGAGGGATCCATGGGTCCAAAGTTCCTCGGCTCCCCCGGTCTCAACTTGCAGTGACTGGCCTCTTGCGTTGATCGACCTTGATCGACCTTGGCCGACCTTGGGAGGGCTCATGGTTGGCTAACCGTCGGTTGATTCAGCTTGGTAAAAACCTCGGTGTATAAGCCTCGGTGTAAAACCATCGAGAACCAATCGTCTGGGTTTTAAACGCTTCGGCCTAGTGTTCTGAATCCCTAGTTTGCAGAGCGGATTCAGCGGCTGGAGGTTTTTGCACCAACTTGAATCGATGTTTTGTGGCGGAGTTTTCAGTGGATCTCAAGCACCTCCAAAAAACAGCGGGGTCGTGATTGGATTCGACCGAGGTTCTGCAGTATTTTCTCGCGGTCGCGTCAAATTCTAGGTTTCACCGTTGATGGATCCCTTGAGGTTCGTTGGCGCTTTTTTGAAGCCTGGTGGACGTGGTGCAAAAACGGGTGAGGCGACAAACTTTGGCGGAGTGCCCCATGAAGGTTGATATTTTGACCCTATTTCCGGAGATGTTCTCAGGTCCTTTGGACGAGAGCATCGTGGGGAGAGCTCGAAAGGCCGGGATTTTGGATCTCAAGATCCACTTTCTTCGCGACTGGGCTCATGACCGGCATAAAACGGTCGATGACCGACCCTTCGGCGGCGGACCAGGAATGGTTCTCAAGCCGGAACCGATCTTTGAAGCAGTGGAGTCCCTTCGGGGGCCAGAAACGCGAGTCATCCTCACCGCTCCCGGTGGGCGTCCATTCAACCAGGCAGTGGCTGGTGAATTGGCGGCCCTGAATCATGTGATCTTGATCTGCGGGAGTTACGAGGGGTTTGACGAGCGGATCTGGGAGCATTTGGCCGACGATGCCTTGAGCATCGGCGACTATGTTCTCACCAATGGCGCGTTGCCAGCCATGGTCATTGTGGACACCGTGACCCGCCTGTTGCCGGGAGCTCTTGGAGACGCGATGAGCACTTCCGAAGAATCTCATGGTGACGGATTACTGGAATACCCTCACTATACCCGACCTGCGGAGTTTCGCGGATGGACGGTTCCTGAGGTGCTCATGTCTGGGAACCACTCCGAGATCGCTCGATGGAGACAGAAAGAATCCATGAGGAGGACGGCCGAGCAGCGGCCGGATCTGTGGGAAAAGTACCGCTGGCGAAAACCGGGCAAATAGCCCAACTTCGGGCTGGTCGAGTTTAGATCGGATTTCGAATCGAAATCTGATAAATGCCAGATCGGCACTGAGGCAGGGGCAAAATTCTGGATGTCGAAATTCTGGATGTCGAATTGACCGGCGGAATCTTTTTTGGAAAATTACATTTTTGTAAGATTGAGGGTTCGGGAAATTTAGTTTTGGAAATTTGAAGAGAACACAGCCATGAACAAGGCCGTATTGTTTGACAAAATCGAGGGCGAGCAGTTCCGCAAGGAACCCGCGAAATTCAACGTGGGCGACAGCGTCCGGGTGCACACCAAGGTCGTCGAGGGCGACAAGGAGCGTATTCAGATCTTCGCGGGCGTCGTGATCGGTGTCCGCGGCCGCGGTTTGAACCAAACCTTCACCGTCCGCCGTATCAGCTACGGCGAGGGTGTGGAGCGTATCTTCCCGACCCACTCCCCGCGCGTGGACAAGGTCGAGGTGGAGCGTCAGGGTTCTGTGCGTCGCGCCAAGCTGACCTATCTGCGCGGCCGTATCGGCAAGGGAGCCATGGCAGTCAAGGAAAAGGACACGCTGTTGACCGCCTAATCGGCACTCAGCTTCCTTTATTTCAAGAATCTTACGGGGTCCGGTGCCAAAGGTGCCGGACCCCGTTTTGTTGGCTTGGGCCTCGGCAAGGGTGGTTCCTGTCGGTCTTCTCCCGCTGGATTTGCTAGGGTTCTCCGCTTGATTATCTCCGGAAGAAACACAGGTAGAGAGGGTGAAATTGGGCGTTGTTGAACCCCGGCAATCACCCCGTTGGAATTGGTCGGAAGAAACCCCAAAAAATAGGGGGCTTCGGGGTTGACACTCATCGTTTTTTGAAGTGCTGTGAGTATTCACCTTCCCCTTATTCCAGTGCTTACCATTCTGGGTCCAAAATCATCGTCTTGCGGCTTTTGCGACGGCGTCTCGCGGCGGGGTTTTTTGCGCATTGGTGCGTTGGGCATGGGTGGCGTTGGTCTTTCCTCGTTGCTTCGGGCGGAATCGTCGGTGGGGCTTCGTCCTACGAGCCGATCCCACAAGGCGGTTATTCTCATTTTTTTGCCGGGTGGCCCCAGCCACCAGGACATGTTCGATCTCAAGCAGGATGCTCCGGCTGAGATTCGGGGCGAATTCAATCCGATCGCCACGTCGGTGCCTGGGTTGCAGATTTGCGAGCATTTGCCGCGGATGGCCAAGGTGATGGATCGATGCACGCTGATCCGGTCGATGGTGGGCATGGAAGACCGTCACGAGTCCTTCCAAACCTACACAGGTCGATTGAACCGGAATCAACCTCCAGGAGGCTGGCCGGCAATGGGGGCTCTGCTAGCAAAGCTTCAAGGTTCTGCCGATCCAGCTATTCCCGCCTCCGTCGGGTTGGCGCCTAAGATGGGGCATGTCCCCTGGTCCGATAATGGCGTGGCCGGTTATCTGGGAGCGGCCTATGCGCCCTTCGAGATCAACAAGGGAGGTGGCAAGGACGATATGGTGCTCAATGGCATCACCTTGGATCGCCTCGCTGATCGCCGAACGCTTCTGGGGGCCCTCGATGGCTTCCGTCGCGAGGTCGACACCAGCGGGCAGTTGGCTGGGGCTGATGCCTATACCCAGCAGGCTTTTGGCATCCTGACCTCCAGTCGTCTCATGCGCGCCCTGGATTTCAAGAACGAGGACCCCGCAGTCATAGCCCGTTATGGCCAGGGAGACTCCCGCAATCGGGACGATGGGGCCCCGAAACTGATGGAACAGTTCCTAGTGGCCCGACGTCTAGTCGAGGCGGGAGCCCGTTGTGTCACTCTCGCCTTCAGTCGGTGGGATCATCATGGCGATAACTTTGGAGCGTTGCGTCAGGATCTTCCGCTCTTCGATCAGGGGCTCAGTGCGCTCATCACCGATCTCCACGAGCGGGGATTAGACAAGGATGTGTCCGTGTTGGTCGCCGGAGAGTTTGGACGAACTCCCACCATCAACAAGGATGGCGGTCGCGATCACTGGCCTCGGGTCGGTTTTTCGCTATTGGCTGGAGGCGGCCTTCGGCATGGGCAGGTGATCGGATCCACCGACCGATTGGGTGGTGAGGCCGATTCTCGACCGACCACCTTCGGTGAGGTTCATGCGACTTTGTATCATGCTATGGGGTTGGACGTGAACAAGGTCACCGTTCCGGATTTGGGCGGTCGGCCCCAATTTCTCGTCGACCCGGGGGTTCAACCCATGAAGGAACTTGTGGGATGACCCTGACCCTTTGTTCTCAGACTGGCTTGTTTTTGCGTGAACATGCCAGGAGTCCCTTCACGTCTGCCTAGCCATGTTGACCCTTGCCGGACCCTCCAACCGTTTTTGTGACGGGATCTCCCGACGGAGTTTTCTCCGGATCGGCGGATTGGGATTGGGCGGATTGAGCCTGCCTCAATTGCTGCGGGCTGAGGCGGCTTCCGGGCTCCGGTCCAACCACAAGGCCGTGATCATGGTGTACCTTCCGGGCGGGCCGCCCCACCAAGACACCTTTGACCTCAAGATGGATGCGCCGGCAGAGATTCGCGGCGAATTCCGCCCGATATCGACCACCGTTCCTGGGTTTCAAATTTGCGAGCATCTCCCGCTATTGGCTAAACAGGCCCAGCGGTATGCGGTGATTCGTTCAATTAGCGACGCGATCGACGACCACTCTGATTTCATGTGCCAGACGGGTCGGCGCAAGGCCGGTGAGCCACCCGGAGGATGGCCGACCTTTGGTGCCAGCGTCTCCCGAGTGCTAGGTACGACCAATGACTCGGTCCCGGCCTTCGTGGGTATGGAACCGCGGATGCAGCACCGGCCTTACAATGCCGCCAATGCGGGCTATGCCGGGATATCGCATGATGCTTTTCGCCCTGCGGCTGACGCCAAGTCCGACATGGTGCTCAATGGCATCACCACCGATCGGTTGGCTGATCGTCGGGCCTTGCTCACCTCTTTCGACCGTTTCCGTCGCGAGGTGGATGCCAGTGGTCTCATGGCTGGGGTGGACGGGTTCAATCAGCAGGCCTTCGGCATGCTGACCTCGAGTCGTCTGCTTGAGGCGCTGAATGTCGAGAAAGAGCCCGCCGCCGTCCGGGAACGCTACGGCAAAGGCGATCCCAAGGTGCATGGCGATGCAGCCCCCATGCTCAATGAGCAGTTCTTGGTCGCCCGCCGATTGGTGGAGGCCGGAGCCCGATTTGTGACCGTGGCCTACGGCTTCTGGGATTATCACGGCAACAATTTCGGCAACGCCCGCAATGACCTGCCTTTGTTGGATCAAGCCCTCAGCGCTCTCATTGCCGACTTGCATGATCGAGGGCTCCAGAACGATGTCAGCGTCATCGCTTGGGGCGAGTTTGGTCGGTCGCCCACGATTAATAAGGATGGCGGTCGCGACCATTGGCCTCGAGCCAGCTGCGCCCTCCTAGCCGGTGGCGGCATGAAGGTGGGGCAGGTGATCGGGGCTACCGATCGTCTGGGTGGCGAACCCAGCGAGCGGCCGGTCCAATTCGGTGAGGTTTTCGCTACGCTGTACCAGAACCTGGGTATCGATGTGAACAAGGTGACCCTTCCGGACCTCACCGGTCGCCCTCAATTCCTGGTCCCTGAGGGGTGTCAGCCCATGCGTGAGTTGGTTTCTTGATGGGGTTTTCTTCCATGCGCCTTTCATTCGATTTCATGAACTTTTTCTCGATGGTGGTGGTGGCCCACCCTAAGGCCTCGCAAGCGGCCCGGCGGGCCCTTGTGGGAGCGATGACCTTGCTGGTGGCTTTCGTGGTCGGCAGCCCCGGACTGCTCAAGGGTGCAACGCTCGAGTTGCACTATCGGGCCGGAGCGGGTGAGTTGGTCCTCGATTCTCAGGATGCCCGGCAGCAATTGCTGGCCACCTTGAATGGTACCCAGGATATCAGCCGTGAGGTGAGTTGGAGCGCGGAGCCTGCGGGCATTGTCCGGCTCGATACCACGGGCCGCGTTATTCCGGTGGCCGATGGGGCCGCGGTGATCTCAGCCAAGAGCCGTGACGGCGTGACGGCGCGACTTCCGGTCCGCGTCGTTCATGCGGGGCAGCCAGCACCGCTGCACTTCGCCAATCAGATTGTTCCGATTTTCACAAAGAATGGCTGCAATGGTGGCGGGTGCCATGGCAAGGCAGCCGGCCAGAACGGGTTTCGCCTCTCATTGCTCGGCTTCGAGCCAGACGAAGACTACGAACACTTGGTTCGCGAGGCCCGTGGGCGACGTCTGTTTCCGGCCGATCCGCCTCGATCCATGCTCGTGACCAAGGGGACGGCTGAAATGCCGCACGGCGGCGGCAAGCGTCTGGAAATCGGTTCGGATGACTACCGACGGTTGGTGCGCTGGATCGCTCAGGGGATGCCGGCCGGCAAGACCAACGCGGCCACTGTCCAGCGGCTCGAAGTTTTCCCATCAGCGCGGACGTTGGCACTCAATGGTGAGCAGCAGTTGGTCGTGACGGCCCACTACTCGGATGGTTCCACCGAGGACGTCACCCGAAGCTCTCTCTTTGAGGCCAACGACAAGGACATGGCCTCGACCGATGCCAATGGTTTGCTCAAAATCTTCAATCAGCCCGGTGAGTTTGCTGTGATGGTCCGCTATCAGGGTCAAGTAGCCACTTTCCGCGCCACGATTCCTCTTGGGGCCCCCGTGGATCGATTGCCGCTGGCCAAAAACTTCATCGACGAGTTGGTTTTCAAGCAACTCAAACAGGTGGGCATGCCCCCGAGTGAAATTTCCGACAAGTCTACTTTTTTGCGGCGGGTCACGCTCGATGTCGCCGGTCGATTGCCCACCCCCGATGAGGTTCGGGCTTTCGAAGCTGACACGGCCCCGGGTGATCGGGATCGGGTGATCGACCGACTGGTCGCCTCGACGGATTACGCCGATTACTTTGCCGGAAAGTGGGCAGCTCTGCTTCGCAACAAGCGCAGTGAGCCGAAGCATGCTCGCGGCACCATCGTCTTCCACGCCTGGGTTCGTGACAGTCTGGCGATGAATAAGCCCTACGATCGGTTCGTTCGGGATTTGCTGACGGCCTCGGGCGAAGTTTCGGAGAATCCCCCCGTGGCCTGGTTCCGTCAGGTTCGCACCCTTCAGACCCAGTTGGAGGACGTTTCCCAATTATTCCTCGGCCAGCGAATGCAGTGTGCTCAGTGTCATCATCATCCGTATGAAAAGTGGAGTCAGGCCGACTATTGGAGCTTTGGGGCGGCCTTCTCTCAGGTGTCCTACAAACCGGGTGTGCAACCCGGCGAAGAGATCGTCATTCACCGTCGGGGTGAGGCTAAGGCGACCAATAAAAAGAATGGCCAAGCCATGAAGCCCGCCGCCCTGGGACAGTCGGCCTTTGACTTGAGTGTCGATGATGATCCCCGGGTGTTCTTGGCGGATTGGATGACGTCGCCCAAGAACCCCTGGTTTGCCAAAGCGCTGGTCAATCGTTACTGGAAGCATTTCTTTGGGCGAGGCTTGGTGGATCCCGAGGATGACATGCGCGACACCAATCCTCCGAGCAACCCAGAATTGCTCGATGCCTTGGCCGCCCACTTTGTGGCCAGTGGGTTCGACCTGAAGGAACTGGTGCGCACCTTGGCTCGCAGTACCACCTACCAGTTGAGCGCCGAGCCCAATGCCTACAACGCTAAGGATCGCCACCATTTCTCACGCTTTTATCCGCGGCGTTTACCGGCCGAGGTCTTGTTGGATTCGGTGAACACGCTGACGGGTGGACGCAGCCAGTTCGAGGGGCTTCCGTCGGGCACACGAGCCATTTGTCTGCCTGACAACAGCTTTAATGCTCAAAGCTACTTCCTGACCGTATTTGGGCGGCCGGAGGGAAGCAGTGCCTGCGAATGTGAGCGCAGTATGGAAGCTTCCCTCAGCCAGAGCTTACACTTGCTCAATTCCAAGGACATCCAGTCCCGATTGAGTGCTGACGATTCCCGCCCGGCGCGGCTCCAAACCGACAGCCGGCCGGATCCGGTCAAGGTGGGTGAACTGTATCAGTTGGCCTACGCACGATCCCCATCGCTTGAGGAGGTCCAGCGGGCCACCGAATACTTGGCACGCAAGGCTGGGGCATCCAAGCCAGGCAAGGATGCAGCCGAGACTGAGGCCCTTCGGGTTAAAGCTCGCCGTGAAGCGTGGGAGGACCTCAATTGGGCACTCCTGAACACCAAGGAATTTCTCTTCAACCACTGACGCATGTCGCGGGTTTCTTGGGGTCATAAGATCACCGTGGGGTGGTTGTTAGTTGGTTGGTTGTCCATGGCGACTGCCTGGGCGCAGTTGCCATTGGCCAAACTCAACACGGTGTTTCCGCTGGGCGGCGCGGCCGGGTCTATCGTGGAGGTGGCGGTCAGCGGATCGGATCTCGATGAGGCAGACGGATTAATATTCTCGGATCCGCGAGTGACCGCCACTCCCGTGCCCGGAACCACTGACCGTTTTCGGGTCCAGTTGCCGGCTGAACTCTCTGAAGACCGGATCGACCTTCGTGTTCGGGGTCGCTATGGGGTGTCCAATCCGAGGGCCTTTGCAGTCGGGATGCCGGGAACGGAGCTGCGTTGGACCCAGGCTCCTTTGTCGCCGGCCCAGGCCTTCGAGTTGCCGTTGGAGGCAGTGGTCAATGGGCGTGTGGGTGCTCAGGAGGTGCTGTGGTTTCGGTTCCAGGGCGAAGCAGGCCAGGCATTGGGAGTTCAGGTGGAAGCCCGTGAACTGGATTCCAAGTTGGTGACCGACCTGGCGTTGACCGATGCCTCGGGGGCCGAATTATCCCGGGTGCGTCGCCGGGAGTCGTTCGATTTTCGGCTGCCTGCGCGCGGTGTCTACCTCGTGCGATTGAATGATTCTCTCTACCGGGGTGGTGATACCCATGGTTTCAGGTTGAAGTTGACCGCACGCCCGAGTGTGGCCTTCGCCGTGCCGCAGGTGCTGCAGGCGGGGCGTTCCCAACGGACCATCGTGTATGGGCATCGTTTGCCCGGTGGCCAAGCTTCCCGTGTCTTGGGAGCCGATGGGGAACCGATGGAGCAGCGGGAATTGGAGATCGTGGCGCCGGCCGAGCCGGCTCATCCCTCCGCCCTGGTGGGGACGCTCGGACAACCGTCAGCGACTCCGGTGGCATCGGGGTCCTGGCTTTGGCGGGGCTCCGACGGCGTGGTGCCGATGCGGGCTGTGCCGTTTGGTCTTACGGCACTTCCGGTGGTGGCCGGAGCTTCGACAGGTCTGGTTTCCGTCACGCTGCCTTGTGAATTCTCCGCCCTGTTCCCGGCCCGAGGGCATTCGAGTGGGGTGACCTTCGAGGCAAAGAAAGGGGACGTGTTCTGGGTGGAATTGACCTCGGAACGTTGGGGACATCCGGTCGATCCAATGGCATTCGTTCAACGGGCCAAGACTCCAGAGGCTTCCGCTAAGGCTCCGGTTTGGGTGGACGGGCTGGAGTTGGCCGATACCGAGCAAAATCTAGGCGATCGGGAGTTTCCCACCGCCCATCGGGATGCCGCCGCTCGCTGGGAGGTGCCCGAGACCGGTCAGTACCGTATTCTCGTGCGCGATGGGTTTCGACGGAGTGATGGCACTGCACAATATCCCTACCGGCTCAGCCTTCGCCGGGAAGCTCCGGATTTTCAACTGGTGGTCTTCCCGATGCCGCCGGCCCGTGCGGGTGAGGATCGCAGTATTCCGGTGCTCCCTTCGGTCCTTCGGCGCGACCAGACACTGGCCTTCCGCGTGGTTGCTTTCCGCCGAGATGGTTTTCAGGGCGAGATTGAATTGAGTGCGAGCAACTTGCCTCCGGGCGTTCGGGCTTCCTCTACGCGAATCTTGGCTGCTCAGAACACGGGGGTACTGCTGCTGAGCGCCTCTGCGGAGGCCTCAGGCGTGGCACCATGGCAGTTGGTGGGCAAGGCCTCGGTGGGTTCGGCGAAACTGACCAGGGTCGCGTCGGTTGCCTCGGTGGTCTGGCCTATCATCGATTATAATATTGAGAATCCAGTGGTCCGTCGTTCCCGCGCCTCGGGCCTCGGTGTGGTGACCCAAGAGTTGGCTCCAGTGACGATCCGAGTCGGAGTCGCCACGGGATCGGTCGATGGGGCCACCTGGAAATTCCCGATCCAAATTGAACGGCGTGGGGAGTTTCAAGGGGCCTTTAAATTGAAGGCCGTGGGACAAACTGCGTTGGACAAGGTTCAGGAGATGAGTGTTCCGGAAAAGGCCACCAACATGGTGGCCGAGGTGTCTCTGGGCGAGGCTCGACTCCCGTCGGGAACTCACACGCTTTGGCTGCAGGGGAGTCTGATCGGGAAATACCGTCAGGCACCCGAAGCCTTAGTGTCGGCAGAGGCGGAGTTGAAGGCGGCC
>Ga0209444_10001314_pt1 | contig 13703 bp, 13 predicted proteins | sample LauGreFaBDMM15DN_2_FD_188215 | JGI IMG/M metagenome (GOLD analysis project Ga0209444, IMG submission 188215) | Freshwater lake microbial communities from Lake Michigan, USA - Fa13.BD.MM15.DN (SPAdes) (version 2) | ecosystem: Environmental > Aquatic > Freshwater > Lake | place: Lake Michigan...
TTCTAAGGCAGTTGAAAGTTCACTCATGCCTGAGTAAAAAATGGTGTATGAGCAGGTGCGTTGATATAACCAAGAAGTTCATCATCTACTCGTATTATCGAGATTGAAGCACCAGCCATCTCAAGTGATGTGGCAAATTCGCCAATGTGCACACGTGCCACAGTGACTCCATAACTAGTTAAAACTTTTTTAGCATGGCGATACATGATGTAAAGCTCCTCAGGAGGGGTTGCTCCTAGGCTATTCATCAAGACGCAAACCTTGTCGCCAGTTTTTAAATCAAGATCATTTTTTATTGCTGAGACAAGTTGTTCAGTAATTTGATCAGCACTCTCTAACTTAGTCTTTTTTATTCCCGGCTCACCATGAATTCCCATTCCAATCTCCATCTCACCTGGTTTGACCTCAAAGGTTGGATGACCAACAGTTGGTAAGGTGACTGGACTTAGTGCAACTCCCATAGTTCTAGTTTGGGCAGCCGCTTTTTTTGTGACAGCTAAAACCTCATCAAGTGATTTACCAGCTGCTGCAGCAGCGCCAGCTACTTTGTATAAGAAGAATATGCCAGCGATACCACGGCGCCGAGACTCTTCACCCTTTGGTGCTGATGCAACATCATCTGCACCAAGAACTGTTTCAACCCTAATTCCATCGGCTGCCGCCATCTCGGCTGCAAAGTCGAAGTTCATTACATCTCCACCGTAGTTGCCATAAATATAAAGAACACCAGCACCAGAATTAACTTGCTTAGTCACTGCCAACATTTGCTCCGCAGTTGGACTTTGGAATACATCCCCAACAGCAACTCCGTCTAATAATCCTTTACCAACATAACCAAGAAAAAGAGGCAGATGTCCTGATCCACCACCTGTTGTAATTCCAACTTTTTTTGCTACGGGAGCATCTGCTCGAACTAAAGCGTGTGTATCGCCATCAACTGCCTTGAGTTGATTCGGATAAGCCTGCAGAATCCCATCTAACATCTCATTAACAAACTCTTTTGGGGTATTTAGAATTTTTTGCATTTTATAAGCCTATCTCCTTGGTCTGATTCCCATTTATAACAAAACCGTCACACAAATCAGGCAAATTGTGCTCAGATTGATAGACGATTCCATCAAAACCAAATATATTCGTCCTAACACATGGGGGTCAACTTGTGATCACCATCTTAAACCGAGGCTAGGAATATAGGAGAATCGATGAAAAGATCTAAAGTATTAGCAATCGTTGCAGCTGCAGCACTTGCTGTTACAGCTAGTGGTTGTTCATCAGGAAGCGATAGTGCATCTGACAGACGCTATGTTGTTTCTGTGAAATTGATCGGTGTCGGCTGGTTCGACAATATGGAAAAAGGAATTAAGGAATGGGGCAGCGACAATAATATTGATGCCACCATGACTGGCGCAGCAGATGCTTCACCTGAAAAGCAATCAAAGATGGTAGAAGATCTAATTGCACAGAAGGTAACTGGAATTGGAATTGTTCCTAATGACGTTGCATCAATTGATGGCGTTATCCAAAAGGCTAAAGATGCTGGAATCTTCGTAGTTACTCACGAAGCAGGCGGAACTAAGAATGCCGATGCAAACATCGAAGCATTTAACAATGCTGCTTATGGTGCTGAAATTATGGACAACCTAGCAACCTGTATGGGATCTGCTGGTAAATACGTTGCATTTGTTGGTACCTTGACAAACGGAAGCCACAATGAGTGGGTTGCCGGTGCGAAGGCTCAACTAGATGCTAAGTATCCAAATATCAAGCGCGTTGAGAATCCTATTGAGTCAAAAGAGGATGCAGATGTTGCTTACAACAAGACTAAGGAATTGTTGAAGAAATATCCTGACCTAAAGGGTCTTCAAGGATCATCAGCTAATGATGTTGTTGGAATTGGTCGCGCAGTTGAAGAGCTTGGTCTAAATGACAAGGTCTGCGTAATGGGAACCTCCATTCCTTCTATGACCAACAAGTTACTTGCTACTGGTGCAATCGATAAGATTTTCCTTTGGGATTCAGCACTAGCTGGAAAAGCAATGCTTAGCATGCTCCAAATTCTTGTCGACGGTGGAAAGATCGAAGCAGGATTAGATCTTGGAGTTCCTGGATATGAAAAAATCACAGTCAGTGCTACAAATCCAAAGAGCTTCGAAGGTGCTGCTTGGCTTGTTCTAGATAAAGACACCGCAAGTCAATACAACATATAAGTAAAGTAGTAAATTCCCATTAGGGAAGAAAGTGGGGCACGGATTCCGTGCCCCACTTTTGTTAATAAGAGTTCTTAACAAGTTGTTGTGAAAGCAATAATATTGAATCGTGGTTTTGCTAATTATTAGAGGGGTTTAAAAATTTAATGGTTAGTACGAAAACTTTAAATTACAGTGTTGAAAACATTGTGAAGAGTTTTGGTGGAGCAAAAGCTCTTTCAAGTGTTTCCATGTCAGTTTCAGGTGGTGAGGTACATTGCCTAGCTGGTGAAAACGGTTCTGGTAAATCAACACTTATTAAAATCATGTCAGGTGTCCATGCCCCTGATTCTGGAATTATTAGATTAGTAGAAAAAGAATTTTCCTCACTGTCACCTCGACAAGCGGTGCAAGAGGGAGTGCAGGTAATATTTCAAGATTTTTCACTGCTTCCTAACCTGACTGCAGCGGAGAATATCGCCCTTCCAACATACATATATGAGAATTCACGTTATATAAATAAAAAATCAACCATGAAAATAGCGCAGGAAGCTCTTGATTTAATCGGCGTTGATATTGATATAACTTTGCCTGTTTCAGAGATTTCAATAGCTTCCAAGCAGTTAATTGCTATAGCCCGCGCAACAAATTTGGGTGTAAAAATGTTATTTATGGATGAGCCCACCACCGCCTTAACTAGAAAAGAAATCAATCGTTTATTTACTGTGATAAATCAGATTAGAGCACGTGGGGTTGCAACGGTATTTGTAAGCCACAAAATTGATGAGATTCAGGAAATTTGCAACACAATTACAGTCTTACGAAATGGTTCGGTTGTGGCCGATGGGCTAATGAAAGATTTTAGTACAAAACAAATCTCTGAGGCAATGACTGGCCAAGATGTTCTGACAACCCGAATTACACCGGAGTTAAAATCAATCAAACAAAAAGTGGTTCAAGTTTCGAATTTATCGGCCATCCCGACATTTTCTAATATTTCATTTTCTATAGCTGCTGGTGAAATACTGGGTGTAACCGGGCTGCTTGGTTCAGGTCGGACTGAATTGGCAGAGGCGATATTTGGCAAGTATCAAGTTGATTCTGGTGAAATCTCTGTTGATGGTTTGAAGTTGCCTTTGAACTCCTCCAAGGCAGCGCTTGCTGCTGGAATTGGATATGTGCCTCCTGACCGATTGACGCAGGGGTTATTTTTAGAGCAATCGATTCTGCGGAATCTTATAGCAGTTGGTATTGATCGCTATAAAAAAGGTTGGGGTCTGTTGCCTCGAAAAAATCTCGCACAAGTTGGTGATAGATGGATCTCAGATTTAAAAATTAAAACAAAAAATCCAGCAAATCCAGTTACGTCACTATCTGGTGGTAATCAACAAAGAGTCGTTTTAGCTAAGTGGTTTGCAACTAATCCACACTTAATGATTTTAAATGGTCCAACAGTTGGCGTAGATGTTGGGTCAAAACGTGAAATTTTAGAAATAATTCGGGATAGAGCACAAAGCGGTATGTCTTTTTTACTCGTATCAGATGATATTCCTGAGCTTATACAGATCTGCCACCGTGTTATTGTCATCAAAAATGGAAAAATATCTAAGGAGTTTTCAGAGTCAGAGCTTAATGAGAGCGATTTATATAAGGAGTTAAATTAAGATGAATATTCGAAAGCTACTGCGGAGAAATGAAACTGTTTTAATCTTTGCAATAATTATTTTTTCACTTGTGATCGGATCAAAAAGTCCAGAGTTTTTTACGACAGCAAATCTATTTGACATTCTTCGATCATCTTTTGTGCAACTACTATTTGCTCTTGGTGTCTTGATTGTAATTATTAGCGGTGGAATAGATGTTTCATTTCCTATTGTTGGCATATTTGCTGGATATACCGCGGTAGTAATGATGCGAAAATTTCAATTAAATGAAGAGAGTTTACTCATACCGATTACTCTTGCGATAATAATTGGAGCAATTTTAGGTGGCTTTAATGCAATTGCTATTGCCGGATTTGGCATACCAACTTTGATTGCAACTCTTGGAACGGCTGGTATTTTTCGTGGCTTAATGCTCTCTTTCATCGGAGCATCATTTATAAGTGACATTCCAGTCGGCTTAGATAATTTCTCCACTGCAGACTTGATTAAGTTTGAATCGGATGCTGGAACTTTAGTAAGACTTCATGTACTGGTCATTCCGGTGGCCGTGATTACTATTGCAGTATCACTTTTACTGAATAGAACAATTTTTGGTCGATCTGTTTACGCACTTGGTGGTGGAATTGAGCCTACTCGCAGGCTTGGAATCTCGATTAAGCGCACTCAGGCAAAAATTTATATGTTAGTTGGTGGGTTATCTGGGTTGGCTGGAATTCTCTATGTATCCCTGCAGCGAAAAGCTAATCCATATGACCTGGCCGGTTCTGAGTTGGATGTCATTGCAGCAGTTGTACTAGGTGGCGCCAGCATTATGGGTGGCTATGGCACTGTCTTTGGAACGGTGCTTGGTGTGTTGTTTATTAATATGATGAAAAATAATTTAGTTCTTCTAGGCGTAAGTAGTTCATGGCAGCGTGCAGCAGTAGGTGTTTTATTAGTATTGGGTATTACGATTCAGGCTATTGGTGAAAATAGAAAATCAAAGAGACAAAAAACTGCTGCTAATAAAGAAAAGGAGTAATTATGAATGAGCGCTTACAGCGAATGAGTACCTCGGGTCTATTAGCAGATCGTAAAGTTACGCAGCTCATGGGATTTACGACTTTTATTTTTCTCATATTTACAATTTTTTCATTTAATATATTTTTTACTCCAGAAAACTTTAGGTCTATGGCATATCAAGTACCAGAAATCGCCATTCTATCAATAGCAGTAATGCTGTCCATGTTAACTGGTGGTATCGATCTTTCAATTGTGGGTATCTCAAATGCTGCAGCTTTAGTTGCTGCGTACATAATGACTGAACAAATGAGCGCGACAGGTGAGATATCATCTCTTTGGATCATTATTGCTTGTCTGTCAGGAATCTTAATTGGCTTAATATGTGGAGTTATAAACTCAATCTTGATTGCGATTTTAAATGTGACGCCAATTCTGGCTACCTTGGCCACTATGACATTATTTAACGGTATTGCAATTGGTATTACAAATGGTATTTCTGTATCTGATTTACCAAAACAGTTTATTCGAGTAGGTAATGGAACATTTTTTGGTATTCCAACTCCATTTGTTTTAATGGTAGCAATCGCAGCCTTTGTTGGCTTTTTAATAAATCGCACCGGGCTAGGGCTAAAACTTTTACTTATTGGTACAAATCGAAAAGCTGCTCAATATAGCGTCATGGGAGATCGTAAAGTTATTGCTTGGACCTATATTCTCTCAGGCTTTCTGTCATCTTTAGCTGGCTTAATAATTGCTGCCCGTACCTCAGCTGCGAGTCCAGATTTTGGCAATTCCTATATTTTGTTAGCAATTGTAATTGTGGTCTTAGGAGGAATAAATCCATTAGGCGGATTTGGTACTGTTACAGGCGTTGTGCTGGCCACTGTTGTGTTGCAAATGGTTTCATCTGGTTTTAATGCTTTACGGTTTAGCCAATTCTTCTATCTTGCAGCCCAAGGTGGTGTGCTAGTAGCAGTTATGATCTTAAATACCGTGTTAGAAAATCGAAGAGTCAACAAATCCATTAACAAATCATTGGAGTCCTAATGTCCTTTATTGAACGTTTAGAAAAATACTGTCTCACACCTGCCATGGCAGGTTTCGAAGATGAGATGATAAAGAATTTAAAAGCAGATTTAGCACCCTTTGTTGATGAGGTTAGAGTCGATGTTTTGGGCAATGTGATATCTACAATTAAAGGTAGTAAGGCTGATGCGCCCGAATTAATGGTATTTGCTCATACAGATTCACTTGGGATGATCGTTAAAAAAGTTGAAGAAAATGGTTTTATCAAAATCGAAAGAGTAGGTGGAGTTCCCGAGCGAATCTTGGCTGCCTCGAATGTTGTATTGCAAGTGGCAGGGGGTAAAACCATCAATGGCGTAATTGGATTTGTTTCACACCATTTAACTCCACCTGAGGATAAATACAAGGTAAAACCGATTAATGAGTGTTATGTAGATATTGGTGCTGTGACTTCAAAGGAGGTTGCAGCTGCAGGTGTTCGAGTTGGGACACCAGTAATTTATCGACCAAGTTTTGAAAAATTATTAAACAACAGAGTTGCAGCGACATCTATTGATGACCGAGCTGGTTGTGCATTATTAGTTGAATTAGCTGCTCACTTTAAGGAAAATCGACCAAATGTAACTTTGCATTTAGTGGGGACTGTGCAGGAGGAGTTCAATCTTCGTGGTGCGATGGTGGCGGCGCAACAGATTAAACCTTTAGCTGCAATCAGTATTGATTTAGTTGCAGCCTCGGATACACCTGATATCAGGGAAGGAAATGGTGTGGCAGTTGGAAATGGACCAATTGTTGGAACCTACACATTTCATGGCCGTGGCACATTAAATGGTTTGATACCCCATCCAAAATTACTTGCCTTAGTTGATGAAGCAGCGAGTAATTTAAAGATAAATTTGCAGCGCCACGCAACTATCGGATTACTTACTGATGCATCCTATGTGCAGTTAGTTGGTGAGGGTGTTGCCTGTGTAGACCTGGCCTGGCCAACTCGATACACCCACTCTGGAGTTGAGAGTTGCTCAATCGATGATCTTGATAAGCTTCGTAAAATATTAATTGAAGTAATAAGTAAATTTCCCAATCAAGAAAAATTCCTTAGAGGTTAAATAACTTCTTTTACAGTTAGAAAAAGGTGGACTATGGGACAAGATCTTCTTCTAGGTGTTGATATTGGAACTTATGAGTCAAAAGGTGTTTTAACCACGACAAAGGGTGAAGTAATTGCTCAAGCTGCAATCGCTCACAAACTTTTATTTCCAAGAGCTGGTTGGGCCGAGCATGATCCAGAGTTAACCTGGTGGGGAGATTTTTGTAATATAACTAAAGAGTTGCTCACAACGCAGGGGGTGAGTGCAAAAGATATTAAAGGAGTTGGAGTGAGCGCCATTGGCCCTGATGTATTGCCAATTGACGAAGATTTTAATCCACTGCGAATGGGTATTTTATATGGTGTTGACACTAGAGCTGTTAAGGAAATCGATGAATTAAATGCTCAATTTGGTGAGGACACAATTTTTAATGCTACGGCAAATTGTTTATCCTCTCAATCAACAGGTCCAAAAATTTTATGGATTAAGAAAAATGAACCAGAGGTTTATAAAAAAGCACGCTGGTTTGTTGATGCTACTACTTTTATCGTGGCGCGGCTTACTAATCGAGTGGTGCTCGATCATTTTTCAGCCGGTTGCATGGTGCCACTTTATGATCCCTTTACAAACAAATGGAGTGATAAGTACTGCAAAGATTATGTAAGCCTTGATCAACTACCAGAGATTTTATGGAGTAACGAATTAGCCGGTGAGATAACCGAGAAAGCAGCGGGACAAACTGGGCTAGCTGTGGGTACGCCAGTTTCTGTTGGAACAATAGATGCAGGTGCTGAGGCATTAAGTGTCAGTGTTACAAAACCAGGTGAGATGATGATGATGTATGGCTCAACTATATTTATGATTCAAGTAACTGATAATAATCAGGCGAGGGAAAAGCGTTTATGGGCAGGGCCTTATCTATTTCCAAATACTTGGTGCTTGTTAGCAGGAATGGCAACAAGTGGCTCCCTAACTAGATGGTTTAGAGATAATTTTGCGAAAGATCTAGTAATTAATGAAGAGGCGGGCGGCGCCTTGGCCTATGCAGAGTTAGTAAAAGAGGCAAAGGCAACTCCAGCGGGTGCTGAAGGAGTAGTAGTTTTGCCATATTTTAGTGGCGAGCGAACACCGGTAATGGATCCGCGTGCGAAAGGAATGATCTTTGGACTAAGCCTTACTCATACTAGAGGCCATATCTTTCGCTCAGTTTTAGAGGGAATGGGCCATGGTGTTAAGCAGCATGTTGATCTTTTTACTGCAATCGGTGCCAGACCAGACAAAATAAAATCTGTTGGTGGTGGAACAAAAAATGAGGTTTGGCTGCAAGCAGTAAGTGATATCTCAGGTGTGCCACAGGAGGTAGCACCACTTACCTTTGGTGCTTCATATGGAGATGCGTTACTTGCTGGTGTGGCAACTGGCTTAGTGAAATCTGCTGAAGAAATTAGGGTTTGGCAAGGTGCTCCTCGGACGGTAAGTCCTAATCTTGAGTTAAGTAAAACATATGAGCCACTAAGTCAAATTTATGCCAAGTTATACGATGCAACTAAAGATCAAATGCACAAATTACACCAACTTGAGTACTAACTAAGGGTTCAGCATTATCCGATAACTTGGAGTTGAGGTTGCTTGTTCAAAAGCTAGCGCTGCTTGATCAAGGGGATATGAGTTATCGATCAGAGCAGAAAGATCTATTTGATGATTTGCAATCATCTCACTGGCAACTGCATGATCGGCTCGATCCGCACTGACTACTCCAATAGCTTGTGTTTCCTTGTTATGCATAATGTTTGGATCAATTGCAAATGGGGTAACCGGGTGAGCTGAGGCAAAAAGGCAAATCTTGCCACGATTATTTAATACATCTAAAGCATCCTGATTCACCTCATCACTGCCGTGAGCGGTAATCGCAAAATCAACACCACCTAGAAAAGCTTTCTTAATTCGATCTCTAATCATGGGCCCAGCCTTAAATACTAAATCAGCACCAAGTTGTTTTGCTTTCTCTAATCTGCCTTCATTAATATCAATTACACCCACTCGTAATCCAGATTTTTTCAACACCAACAGATTCATTAAACCCATCGTGCCTGCTCCGAAAACTACTGCGGTATCTCCCAGCCGAGCATCTAATATGCGAGCAGCGTGAATTGCACAAGATAACGGCTCTGCAAGTGCTGCTTGATCCCAAGTGGCATCCCCAATCGGAAAAACACCATCACTTCGGTGAATTTTAAATTGAGCAAATCCACCTGGACCAAATTGCCCGCCTTTGAGTGAGAAATTTAAAAAATGTTCAACACAACCCTTATCTTGCCCGCGCAAACATGCCCGGCAACTGCTGCAGGAAGAGGAACCCATACTTACGCGATCACCAACTTTTACATTTGTAACCAATTCACCGATTGCAGCTATTTCACCGGCGTTTTCATGCCCACCTAGAAACGGGTAATCAGCCTTGGTTTGTCCTGTATATATTCGTTGTTCCCAGGTGCAAAGTCCAGCTGATTTAATTTTAAGCAGAACATCTCTAGCTCCAATAACTGGCATGGGCACATCCATAACCTGAATTTTTTTAACCTCAGTAATGACTGCAGCCTTCATTTTCTCACTCACCTAAATTATTTATCCAATATCTTTATTGCCTCATCAACAGAGGCATCTTGATGAACAATCGCCCGGATTGATTTTATAAACTTTGCTGGATTTGCATGCTGAACAACATTTCGACCATAGACAACACCGGATGCGCCAGAGTCAATTGCAATTCGGGTCCGCTCTAGTAATTCACTTGGCGTAACCTGCCCACCCCCTCGAACTAAAACCGGTACTCCTGAAGCGATCTGTACTACCTGATTAAAATCACTCATCGGAGTTGTAGCATCTACTTTGATTAGATCAGCACCAAGTTCAACCGCTTGGCGGACCAACGAAGCAATTTTATTTACATCACCAACTGAAGCAGGACTGGCGCCAGGCTTTGCCGTCATTACTAATGGCTCCACCATAAGGGGGATGCCAAGCTTTTTACACTTTGCAACTACTATCTGAATATTTTGAATGCACTGCTCCTGCAGCCTAGAGTTTTCATCCAAATTAAGAAGATTTAAGACTACAGCTGCCACATTAGTATCACTTGCCAGCTCTAATGTCGCAATATTGGCAGTATCCCAGGCATGGTCAATTTCTCTTGCCTCATAAACATTTGTCACATCAAGTCGAAGGGCAATTGCCACATCACTTTTTAATTTCAATTTATTAAATATCTTTAACCCACCTGGATTTAATTGAATTACATCAGGTTTACCAGCCAAAATTTGAGGAAGAGCGGTAGCAAGATTTTCAATTCCCTTAGCAAAGGATCGATCACCAAATATCCCAAGATCAAGTGCAATATTGATACATTTATTTGATTTTGGGTTGAACATTTTTTTACGAACTTTACTCAACTAAATCAACTCCAGCGCGTTTGGCAATAACCTTAACAATTGCAGAGGCGTTTAATTCACCATAACCTGAATCCACACCCTCCTTTGCTAGTTCTTCAGTGGTGGTAGCAATACTGACTGGTGATTTGAATCGTTTAGCAAATGCTTGAATAAGACGAGCATCTTTGAGCATTAGCTTGAGAGGAAAATTCACCTCATAATCACCCTTGATAACTCCAGCACCAACACCAGCATAAATCGGGGTTTTAAAATCTGCCACAGCTGCAACCTCTAAGACCTTACGCAGCTCCAAGCCAGCGTTTTTTGCGAGTGATAACGCCTCACCTATTGAAACTATTTGAGATGCCACCAGAAGATTGCCAACCAACTTCATCTTTGTGCCATTACCGGCTTTGCCCATGTAATGGGTGGTTTCACTTAGTGGTTCTAGCACAAGCAAGCTCTTCTTGAATACAGATTCATCCCCACCAATTACGATCCAAAGTCCGCCATCTCTAGCCTCACCTTTTGTGCCGAAGATTGGTGCGTCTAGAAAGGAAACACCATTTTTTTCATAGATTAAGCGCTCTTCTTCACTAGTTTGTGGGTCTATGGTGGAAAGATCAATAGCAATTGTCGTTGGTTTTACTTTTGCAGCAAGGTTATGGCCGCCGGTAATAACATCTTTTATGGCAGCATCATCTGCTAAGCAGTACATAAAGAAGTCAGCATCATCCAATAAATCAACTGGGTTTGTGACCGTCTTAGCGCCAATTTTTTCAATCTCTTTTAGTTTGCTGCTGGTGCGATTCCAAACAGTTACTTCATGACCAGCCTTAATTAGATTTCCCACCATGCCAGTACCCATGATGCCTAATCCAATAAAACTAATTTTTGCCATTTTAATTAGCCTTTCAGCTGCTTATCTTGATTTATTAGCTGCTTGCACTAATTCAAGTACCCGCTTTGGGTCAACCGGATTGAAGGTTTTACCATCAATTTTCATCGCGCTGCCTGAAATGACACCATCCGCCATCTCCATAGTTTTAGCAATAGTGCTGGCATTTACACCAGTATTTGCAAAAACTGGAGTATTTTTTGCAGCACTTTTTGCAGCGAGTAAGTCTGCTTCACTAAATGCAACTCCAGCAACTGGGCCAGAGATTAAAATTGCATCAAAACCAAAGTATTCAGCCGCTTTTGCTCTTTGTTCAACAGTCCGGCCTTCAATAGCGGAGGCAAATTCAGGGACGATGTTAGTAAAAAGGGCGATCTGATCCGCCTTTAATCGTGTCCGGACCTGAGCAACAGCAGCTGGATCTGGAGATAAAACACCCATTTCGCTGGCAAATGATCCGCACATCACCTCACGCACAAATGAAGCACCACAACCTGCAGCAGCCTCAATCGATGCGATTGGATCCCAGAGCAGATTTACACCATAAGGAATTTTAATTTGATCATAAACTGCGCCAACTAAAAATGTTGTCCATGCACCCACTTCAGAACTTAATTTTGTGGTGTAGGGAAGATCAGATTCATTACAAAATAAAAGTCCGTCAATTCCACCATCCTGCAGGGCCTTAATATCTGCCTTTACCCCAGTAATGATCGATTTTAGATCAGGGTTAGATTTTGCCTGTGGCTGACCAGGTGATGCTGGCAGGTGGACCATACCAATAATAGGTTTCTTAGCCTTAAATATCTTACTTAATTCAATAGCCACTTTTTACCTTCCGCTAAGAGCAAATCATAACATAGGAAAATTCTCAGATTTTATCCAGATTAAAGCCAAAACTTGCTGCAAGTTGAGAAAAAAATGAATCTAATATTTAAATGCTTGATTTTTTGTTTTCACCATTAAAAAGTGGAGTACCTTGATAGACGGTGAGGGGATTAGCCAGTAGATCATCAAGCATTGCTATAAATGATTTAACGTGAGCGGTTTGAAGATGAGCTTCAAAAGCTGCCTGACTTTCATATACTTCAATATTCATAAATACACCAGGACGATCTTGTAATTCGTGCACGGCATAACTTTTAACACCCAGCTCCTGCCATGAGGCGCTAGCACCATTGTGTAGTTGTTTACGTAACTCATCTATCTTGCCTTTTTTCGCCTCAAATATTGCAGTAACTACCATGATTCTCCTTACAAGTTAGGGGAAATATTTTCTATGATTAGGGTAGATTCTTTCATCTAATTAAGATCCGCACAATACTTTTCTACTTTTACTTACTCTTATTTTGCGTAATATTATTTAGACGATCTATTTGTTGCTGGGATAGAGTAATAATCTGGATAATTTCATCTAACTGCGCCACTGTTCGAGCACTTGCAATCGGTGTACTAACGGCAGAGTGATTTCGCAGCCACGCAAGAGCAATAGCTGCAACTGATGCATTACATTCCAGGGCGAGGTCATCTAATACAGCTAAGGTGGCAAGACCGGCTTGAGTAAGGTATTCAGAAGCAGATGATGATCTGACTGAGCTTACTTTTTTGCCCACCCGATACTTTCCAGTTAAGAATCCTTTGGCAAGACCATAAAACGGAAGTGCGGAAAGATTATATTTAGAGACCACCAGGGCTTGCTCAGATTCAAATGGATCTCTAACCATCAAATTATAATGATCTTGCAGTGCGATGTAGGAGGCCAAGTTATTTTCCTTAGAGATTAAAAGCGCCTGCTCAAATCTATCTGCTTTGTGTTGGGAGGCAGCTATGTATCTAATTTTTCCATCTTTAATCAACTGGGTATAGGTAGATAAAGTGTCGATGGTAGGTACTGATAGATCATCCTCATGCGAGTAATAGAGATCAACATAATCTGTTTGTAGCCGATTGAGAGAATCAACGAGTGCGGCCTTGATATTGCCAGGTGCTAGTCCTCGACGAGTAGGTAGCTTTGCAACCTTTGTAGCTAAAATAATTTTATCTCGATTACCACGTGCCTTCATCCACCTACCAATTATGGTTTCAGACTCACCACCAGAGTTTCCCTCTTTCCATTGCGAGTAAACATCTGCAGTATCGAGAAAATTTCCACCATGGGCAACATAAGCATCTAAAACTTCAAAGGATTGCGACTCATCTGCGCCCCAGCCAAATACATTTGTTCCTAAACACAAAGGATGAACTGAGAGCTTTGTTTGGGGAAGAGTTAGCATCATGAGTTAAATCTTTGCAAAAGCGCAAGGCGCCTATGCAGGCGGTATCAAAGTATTTGCAAAGATCTGCCAAGAAAGAGCTGATTTTGCTACCAGTGACAAGGTGATATAGGTCGCCTCACCACGTAGGTAATT
>Ga0209444_10001318_pt1 | contig 13668 bp, 6 predicted proteins | sample LauGreFaBDMM15DN_2_FD_188215 | JGI IMG/M metagenome (GOLD analysis project Ga0209444, IMG submission 188215) | Freshwater lake microbial communities from Lake Michigan, USA - Fa13.BD.MM15.DN (SPAdes) (version 2) | ecosystem: Environmental > Aquatic > Freshwater > Lake | place: Lake Michigan, USA...
AAACCCCACCATGGCCGTTAGAGACGGGCCCCTTCTACCGAAGGAACCAGGTGGGAGCAGCGGGTGCTTCGCCGCCTTCCTGTTAGGGAGGCATGGCTTTGTAGCACTTAAAACCGCTTTGATGCTCCCGTATAAGGGATTAGGTCGAGGGACACTGTCTCGATACACGCACCGGGCAGGGAAAACCGAAAAGATCAAAAATCCGCCCCTTAAATCGTCCGAAATCCAGGGTCATGCAAGTGGTTTTCTAAGCTTTTTTACCGCCAAGACTGAGGGACCTTCGCTGGGACTATTTGGGACTCTTGACCGGGAATGCGTGGAGTTAAGCAGTTAGCACACGGTCCACACCGGGAGCGCTCAATGGCGTCCGCGTCGTGCCCCCTCCAACGCGCAGTAAAAAGCATTCAGATCCTCCAGCCCCACCAATTCGCTGAAGCTTCTGTAGGTCTCAGCAACGTTCCGGAATTCACGGGAAGTGGCCGGTTTGAATTTCGCGGTTTTGCCGGATCCTCGGATCCGTTTTCTTTCCGGATGAGCGCCAGCGTTTCTTTCTTCTTCCTGATGAGGCCGAGTGTGTCCAGGGCTCACCAGAGTTGATCAGAATTCGTTGGGGCAACCGAGAAGCTCAAGCCGGATGGGTGATTCGTTGAGTTTCTAGGCTCAGTGGTTTTCACACTGTCACTGACATCTAGGCGAGGATCGGCTGGATCACCTTTCCATGAACGTCGGTGAGCCGGTAGTCACGCCCCTGGAAGCGGAAGGTCAACCGCTCGTGGTGAATGCCTAACTGATGGAGCGCTGTAGCTTGAAGATCGTGAACGTGCACCGGATCCTCGACGATGTTGTAGCCGAACTCGTCAGTGCGCCCGTGGCTCACTCCTCCTCGAATGCCACCGCCCGCCATCCATACCGAAAAACACCTCGGGTGATGGTCGCGCCCGTAGTCCGTCGCCGTGAGCTTTCCTTGCGAATAATTGGTGCGCCCAAACTCGCCGCCCCAAATGACCAGGGTGTCGTCCAGCATGCCACGCTGCTTGAGATCGGTGATCAACGCGTAGGACGCGCGATCCACATCGGCGCACTGGCGACGAATGCCCCCCGGCAGGCCGCCATGCTGATCCCACCCCGGATGGTAGAGCTGAATGAACCGCACGTCCCGCTCGGCCAAACGCCGCGCCAACAGGCAGTTCGCCGCGAAGGTGCCGGGGTTCTTCGCCTCCGGTCCGTACAATTCAAAAACACTCTCCGGCTCGCCAGACAAGTTCATCACATCAGGCACGCTAGTCTGCATGCGGTAGGCCATCTCGTATTGGGCTACCCGGGCATTGATTTCGGGATCTCCCAAATCACGGAACTGCAAATGCTCCATCTCGGCCCAACGGTCCAGAAGACGTCGGCGGCTCTCTCCGGAAACCCCGTCCGGGTTCTGAAGATAAAGCACCGGGTCTTTGCCGGATCGAAATAACACCCCCTGATGCTGGCTCGGCAGGAATCCATTGCCCCAAAGTCGCGAATACAGGGGTTGGTCGATACGGTCCTTGGAAATGAGAACCACGAAGGCGGGAAGGTTCTGATTGGCAGAACCCAACCCGTAGCTCATCCACGAGCCAAAACTGGGCCGACCGGCAATCTGGGACCCGGTCTGGAAAAAGGTGATGGCCGGGTCGTGGTTGATGGCCTCGGTGTGCAGCGAGCGGATGACGCACAGGTCATCGGCCACCTTGGAGGTCCACGGCAGCAACTCGCTAATCCATGTGCCCGACTGGCCGTAACGGGCAAATTTAAAGACCGACCCCGCCATCGGCAGCGTCGCCTGCTGGGCCGACATCCCGGTCAGTCGCTGCCCCATCCGCACACTGGCCGGAAGATCCTCTCCGGTTCGTTTCACCAACTCAGGCTTGTAGTCGAAGGTCTCCAGTTGCGACGGACCGCCGCTCATGAAGAGGTAGATGACTCGCTTGGCTTTGGGCGCCAAGTGTCCGGCAGGCAAGATGCCGGAGAATGATCCAACAGCCCCGGCACGGGCATCGCCCGCCATCAGGCCACTGAGAGCCACTCCTCCAAGGCCTAGACCAAAGCGGCCGAAGAAATCGCGGCGGTTCATGCGGAAATCAACTTGGGGGCAGTTCACGGGGATTGAGGTTCAGAACGGGTTGAATTGTGTTTCCGGGTCATCAGCGCCGCATGACCGTCTCGTCATGGTTGAAGAGGAGTTGAGCCAACACGGTGGCTGCAGCCAACTGAGCCGGCGGGTGCTCTCCTGGTACCGGCTTCTCCCCGACCTTCAGGAGTCGTTCGGCCGCAGCGATGTCTTTCTGAAAATGGGCCACCTGTTCCTCGAGCAAGCGCCTCATGATGGATACCTCGTCCTTGGTGGGCCTGCGGCCGGTCACCAGGGCAAAGGCGTAGCGCACTTGCTGATCGGCCCCCACGCCGCCTTCGCGAAGCATCCTGCCGGCCACATGGCGCGAGGCTTCAACCATCTGGGGATCATTCAACAGGACCAACGCTTGCAACGGTGTGCTCGTAGCCTGCCGTCGAACCACGCAGTAGCTGCGGTCGGCTGCGTCGAGCGTCATCATGGAAGGCGGGGGCACGGTCCGTTTCCAATAGGTGTAGAGGCTGCGCCGGTAGAGATCGTCGCCCTTGCCCAACTGATAGTGACCGCCACCCATGGTCATCTCCCAGAGGCCGTCTGGATGATACGGCTTCACGCTCGGTCCACCCACCTTGTCGACCATCAAGCCGCTCGCGAAGAGCGCCTGATCCCGCAGCATCTCTGCGGAAAGCCGCCGGGCCGGACCCCGGGCCAGCCATCGATTGTCGGGATCCTCTGCCCATTCCTTGGGCTTCACATTCGAGGTCTGACGGTAGGTGTCGGAGGTGACGATGAGTCGTTGAAGATCCTGAAGATTCCACGGACGGAGCCCCAAGGACTCATTGCCGCGCACAAAGCTCACCGCCAGCCAGTCCAGCAAATCCCGGTGTGTCGGAGCTGCCCCTTGAAGACCAAAATTGTCAGAAGTCTCCACCAAGCCTTTGCCGAAGAACTGCTGCCAGACCCGGTTTACTGTGACGCGCCCCATTAGCGGGTGGGACGGATCCAACAACCACTGGGTGAGGCCCAACCGATTGCGAGGAGCACCCGCGGGCAGTCGCCCCATCGCCGCCGGAGTTTCCAGGGTCACCGAGTCCCCGGGTTGATCGTAGGCACCTCGCCGCAAAACGTAGGCCGGCTTGGGAGTCTTCATTTCCTCCATGACCATGATGTCCGGAATCGAGGTCACCAACGCATTCTGCTCTCGACGCAGTTTCAGGAGCGATTCGACCGCCTCGCGATGGGGCGCATGCTGGGTCAGAAGGAAATGCTCGAATTGAGAATCCTCATCGGCCGGTGATTTACTCCCGGCCAACAAGGCCACTTCGACAGGCGACAGCGTTCGATCAAACACTTGAAGCTCATCGACCTGCCCCTGTTTGAAACCGAAGTCCCTCATGCGCTGGCCGATGGTCAGGTTGGGCTGTCCATACGTGATGTCCTTCCACAAGTTGTCCCGGACCACCTCCACCTCGGCGCGCTTTCCATCGAGGTACACCTTCAGGCCCGAAGCCCGGCTCGATCCATCATAAGCAAAGGCCACATGGGTCCAGCCACCGACGGGAGCAACCTGCCGGGTGCGAACCTTCAGCGCGTTGCCCGGCCACATGTGATGCAACCCCACTGCGACCCGACCGTCTTCCATTAAGATCTCGTAGCCACGACTACCGGCATCCATCCAGGCCGAGCTATGATGAATCACCGTCTGGCGAGGCACATGCATGGCCGGGCGAATCCACAGGGCCATCGAGAACGGGTCGGCCCGCGAAAAGTGACCAATCCCCGGCATGGAAACACCGTTTTCGCCACTCAACAGCAGCGCCTTGCCGAAACGTCCCTCGACAGATTGGGGACCCTCGAACGGCTGCGCCCGATGAGTTCCCACTGTGCTTGGAAAGGCATTTGAAACCATTCCGTCGAAGGAGAACTGAGCCACAGCCCCGGAGACTTCCGGAGGCTTGGCCCCTCCTTTGGAACGCCATTCCGCAAAGGAAGGTCGGGAGGCCTCGGTCAACTGCTTTAGGCTCCCTTCCCCGGCCTGAATCCGGGCATTCAAGTCTTTGAGCTTGGTCTCCTGGTCAGGGGTGCTCAACAGCAGTGTCGGTACCGGCATGATGTCGCCGAAATACACGCTTTGACCCGACTCATCGATGTTCTGGAAAAACGCAAAGAACTGATAAAATTCCTTCTGCGAAATGGGGTCGAATTTGTGGTCGTGGCATCGGGAACACTCGAAGGTCATTCCCAAAAAGGCGGTCCCAAAGGTATTCACCCGATCCACGTTATAGGCCACGCGATACTCCTCTTCGACGATGCCGCCTTCTTCATTTTGCAGATGCAGTCGATTGAATGTGGTGGCCAGGCGCTGCTCTTGGGTGGCGTTGGGCAAAAGATCTCCCGCCACCTGCCACTGCACGAATCGATCAAAGGGCAGATGCCGATTGAAGGCCCCGATCACCCAATCCCGCCAGGGCCAGACAGGCCGGTAGCGATCAGACTGGAATCCGTGGGTGTCAGCAAACCGGGCCAGGTCAAGCCAGTCGGTGGCCATGCGTTCCCCATAGCGCGGGGAACCCATGAGGCGTTGAACTTCTTGAAGGTAATGCGCATCGGTCGATCTGCCCTCGAAGGCAACGATCTCTTGGGGAGTTGGGGGCAGACCGGTCAGATCCAGTGACAAACGACGCATTAGTCGGCCGGGATCGGCCGGTGGCGCCAAGCGCTTTCCGGAACCCAGTTGAGCCAGCACGAAGGCGTCAATCGGATTGCCGCTCTTCCAGTTCCGCGGCTTGGGCACCGTCGGTAACGCAGGAGGCACAAAGGCCCAATGCTGTCCCCATCGGCTCCCCGCTTGAATCCATCGCTTGAGCAAGCGGACCTGATCGGCACTGGGTTTCTTGCCAGTCTCCGGCGGGGGCATGACCACGTCGGGATCGGTGCTGCTCAGGCGTCGGATGATTTCACTCTGCTCGGCCTTGCCCGGCACGATGGCCATCTTGCCGCTCTTGCCCGCGCCGAGGGCGCCCTCTTGCAAGTCCAGCCGAAGCCCACCCTTACGGCCGGTCGTTGAGGGTCCGTGGCATTGGTAACAGTTCTCGGAAAGAATGGGTTGGATGTCCCGGGCGAAATCGATCTCCGCCGCACCGACCAAGCCTCCGAGCAAAAGGCTTGCGATGACCCAGCGCTGCAGCAATCGGATGGAGGCCATGGAGATCAAGACGAAGAGTGTGGAGTCCTCTTCAAATCAGGCGATGGGAATCTGGATGCGACCGGGTTGGAGGCGGGACGATTTTTGAAAAGAAAACGGGGGCAACGGCCACAGCCATCACCCCCGTCCTGAGAATTTTGTGGGTCTACCAGACCTGAATCACTGGGCGAACGCCTTGTTCTTCGGATTACCTCCGGATTGGAGGTAGGCGATCAGATCGAGCAACTCGTCCTGATTGAGCGGATTAATCATGCCTGCAGGCATGAGCGACACGGGGTAGGGCTTGCGACTCTTAACCTGATTGAGGGCCACCGCGGTGAACTCCTCCGGATTACGGGGATCGGCTGTCACCACCAACTTGCCATTCTCCACATACGCGCGCCCCACCAACGAGGAACCGTCGTTCAACTGGACCTCTTCGGAACCGTACTGGTCGGAAATAACCTTGGAGGGTTCAACGATGTTCTCGAGCAAGTCCCGCAAGGTGTAGCGGGAGGCGACACCCGACAAATCAGGGCCTACGCCACCGCCAGCCCCGTCAAAACGGTGACAGGCCGCGCAGCCGACCGAGTTGTACATGGCCTTGCCGTTCTCAAAGCTGCGACCCTTGATGCCACCCGAAGCCAGCGCCAATCCCTGCTCGACGGTGTAGGCCTTGCCCGGGCCCTTCGGCGCAGCATAGGTCGGATCACCCCCGCTCGCACGACGGGTGGAGAGTTCTTCGTAAGACTTCCGCTCCGTGGCATCGGCGACGGTCGACAAGGCGTCCTTACGAATATTCTCGAGGAAGCCACGGAAGCTGTTGCCGCCCTGCCAAGGGGCTGTGCGCGGGAACCAGCTGAAGAACGACTTCCGGAGCGCCGGAGTCCAACCCACCTTGGCTTCGCGCAGAATATAGGCATAAGCGATTTGCTCCTGGTTCGGACGACTGGTAGCCGCCTGCGCGAACGCAGTGGCGTATCCGCGGTTACGATCCAGCAGGGCATCGCTGGCGTAGCGCAGGTCGGAGTCGTTGGCAGTGAGCATCAGCGGCACGCTCTTGGCCACGACCGTCGGTGAGCCCAGGCGGACCAAGGCTCCAACGAGTTCGCGGTTCAGAGAGCGACTGGCGGACGGATACAGGGCATCCAGACGCTTGTGGGTTGCCTGATAGGTTTCACCCTGCGGATTGCCCTGTCGGATGAGCGCGAGTTGATAGGCGCGAACCACGGCCAGCTTGGCCGCTTCATCCAGCTTGCTCAGATCGAGCTTGTTGAGGAAAGCGAGCAACCGGTCGCGGTGCTCAGGCGTGCCTATGCGGGCCAGAGCCACAGCACCCTCGATCGAAGCCCAAGGACGGGTCTCGGAGAAGACTCGGTCGGCCCATTCAGCCACCGGACGACGCTCGATCGCCACGCGGGCGGCGAACCGGACGAAGCGGTCCTCATGTCCAAGGGCCTTCCACGCCTTGGCCACAGCCTCGGAGCCCGTGCCTTCCAAATGGAGCTGTTCGAGTTCGCGACGCAGCTTAGCCGCGGCACTCAGTTTCGGAGCCGGGGCCGGAGCGGTGCTGTCCTTGCCGACATAAGTCACCCGATAGACGGCCGACTCGGTGCCACGACCGCCGATGGCGAAGTACATCGCGCCATCCTTGGGATGAATCACCACATCGGTCAGCGGCAATGGACGACCACTAACGAATTCCTCTTTCACGGCCTTGTAGCCCGCGCCCTCCGGAGTGAGGTGGATGGCGTACATGGTGCCGTAGGTCCAGTCGTTGGCGAAAATAGCGTTCTGGTAGCGCGCCGGGAACTTGGCTCCCTGACCCGAGGTCACACCGGTGGGCGAGCCCGGACCAATGTCAACGAGCGCCGGGAGGCTGTCGGGATAGTAGGTGGGCCACTTGCCGGCACCGGAACGCCAACCCATGTCGCTGCCGCTGGTGGCCATCGAGACGCGTGTCGGGCGGTACCAGGGGCTACCGGCATCCCACTCCATGTCGGAGTCGTAGGTGAACAAGTCGCCCACGGCGTTGAAAGCGATGTCGTACTCGTTGCGGTATCCGTAGCTAATTAACTCGAAGGATTTGCCATCCGGATCGGTTTTGCAGATGTAACCGCCTGGCGCGAGAATGCCGCGGGCATGGCCATTGGCGTCCCAAAGGCGGGTGACAACCTGATCTTCATCCCAGGCGCGGGCCGCACGGGACAACTCCATGTGCTCGGGCAACTTCGTGTGGTTGCCACAGGCGACGTAGAGGGATTTGCCATCGGGCGACAGGACGATGCCGTGCGGTCCGTGCTCACCACCGCCGTCGATCCGACGGAGCATCTTCTCCTCGTCGTACTGATCATCGCCGTCGGTGTCGCGCAAGCGCCAGAGGCCCTGGCGACCGCCCTGCTCGTTGACCATCACGTACAAGCTACCGAAGGCGTGCAGCAAACCGTGCGCACCACCGACGGCGTTCTTGAGCTTCTCGATGGTCGCCGGAGCGGAAGAACCGGGCGCCGCCAATGTCAGACGGTACAAACCACCCCCTTGGTCGCAGGCAACCAGGCGGCCCTTCGGATCCACCGTCATGCTCACCCAGGATCCTTGCTGGGACTTGGGCACAGTGTAAATTAATTCAGACCGGAATCCGGGTAGAACTTGAATCGCGTCGGGTGCGATGACCGGGGGCACGGCCGGCTTGCCCGGAGCGGCTGCGCCTGCCAGGGCATCACCCCAAGGCTGGCTGCCGTACTTGGCGAGCACCTTGGCTGGCTTCCAGTCAGACTTGCCGGGCAAGGAGGCTTCCCAGGAGCCATCGCTCTCGATGACGGTTTGCTTGCCGTCGTTGTCCTTGAGGGTCAGGCGAGCCACGAAGCCAGCGACATCCCCCTCGTTCTTGCACTCGGCGCGCAGTTCATGACGGCCCGCCTTCAGCTTGCGGGTCAGATTGACCTTGGAGGGCTCGCTCCAATCCGGGTTCGTGATGACCAGTTCACCATCCAGAAACACCTTCGCACCATTATCGCAGGTAATTAGCAGTACTGCTTCCTTAAGTGGACCGGCCACCTCGAAGGATTTGCGGAGGTTCGCTGCGGACTTGCTGTTGGGGCCATCCGCCCAGATCCAGGAGGTTTCAGCGTGGATGGGCACGGAGGCGAGGGCCAATCCGGCCACTAGAGAACGCCACGAGAAAGAACGTGGTCGGGTGAAGTGCATAACGCAATCAACATCAAGCTTCGAAGGCGTTCAAGCTCTGGTCCCAACAACTGCAAAAAAAAACGCCAGATAATACCCAGAACCAGAAAGGCTTTACGGGATCCGCGGGTGATAGGGGGCCACCTGCAGCCTCTGCATCCATCCGCCCCGGCCCTCGGCATCCACCACTCGGACCCACTCGTTGCGGGACTGTTCGACCCGAACCTCGGTGCCATCGGGAAAGTTCACTGCGATGTCAGATTCGTCCAAGGGACCGAACCGGGCGGCCCCTTCTTTACCGGCGACGGCCGCATTAGGACCGCGATAAATCAAGACCCAGTCGCTCACCCAAGCCATCAGGACAAGGGCGGCGGCGGCACCCAGCACCCGACGGACGCCGGAGCCCGAGTCGGCCAATCCAGGACGGATTCCAACTAAGAGTTGCCACCCACTCCACGCCCACACCAAAAAGACGGCACTCACCGCCCATTCGTCGAGGGTCAACCACCCCAACCACCCTCTCCAAAACGCAACCTCGGGCTGACCCAGACGGCGGCGGATCAAATCCAAGTTATGGCGCAGCGCCGGATCCCGCGGGGTAATCCATTCTGCCTGCCGCCAGGCCGCCAGAGCCCTCCCCAGTTCGCCCTGTCGGAACCGGGCATTGCCCAGGTTATAGAGCACCCCCACGCCGCCGGGAGCGCCCCGAAGAGACCGCTCGAATCCGGCGACAGCCTCCTCTTGGTTGCCTTGTTCATAGGCCTTGCGGGCCTGGTCAAAGTCGGAGGCTGCCCAAACCGAACCCATGAGAAGGGTCGACAGGATCCACCTCAGACCCACATGCCAAACTCGGTTCCACGGTTGAATTCGGCTCATCGGATTCCTCCTTCCAAGGCTTGCAGTGCCTCCAAGGTTGCGTCGGCCTGTGCTTGCAACTGGGTCAACTCGGTCGACTCGGCGGCCGAGGAAAACTTGGCGGCATCGACCGAGGCGAAAAGCCCACGCAAGGTCTCGGCAGACTCAGCCTTCAGTCCCTTGGGCACCAACGCCTCATCGATGACCTGTGCCGTGATCGCATCGCCGGAGGGCAACCCCAAGATCAACGCGCACCGAACCCGCAGCAGCGCATCCAATGCGGCGAAGAACTCCTCGGACCGCCCGCCTTGGGCCGCGGCCCGCATGGCAGCCTGCTGGGATCGGACCGCCTCCCGCATCCGAGAAGCCTGAGTCGGTTGAAGGCGACGCTGCTGAAGCTCGCGCCAGCGACGCCACCCCTCTAGAGACCCCAGTCCCAGGAGCGGCAATACGGCGAGGATTAACCATAGCGGCTGCCGGGCCCATGGAAGCTCGGCCGGGACTCGTCGCCCGCCCCGCAAGGACAGCGACATCAACTCATCGCGGCGATCCGGGAATCGAGAGGTCGGAGCCACGGAGACCGCAGGCGGAGTTGGAGTCGAAGCACTCGTTCCTGATTCAGGCCGAACCGTCACCGCGATGGGCCGGGGCGTCACCGTGGAATAGCGCCCCGTGTCGGGATCGAAGAACGAATAAGGTTCAAAGGTCAGGGCCTTGATCGACGGGGACTCGAGAATGACCATCGACTCGAAGGTCTTAGTTCCGGCCAGCCCCAGCGGATCTTCCGCAGTGAAGCCATTGGTACCCGGGTAGGTTTTGAGTCCGTCACTCAAAGACAATTGAGGGGACTGAACCGAATTGAAGCTGCCACGCCCATACACCGACCACTTCACCGTGATGGCCTCCCCTGCGGCGACGTTGGTCCGCGAAACAGAGGTTCGCACCGAGAATCGACCAATTGCCCCGGAGAACCCCGCCGGACGTCCTTCAACCGGCAGGGGCTTGACCCGAATTTGCCGCGCCGGAGCCTCGGCTATCCCTTTCTCCAGTTCAGCGCCGCCGCCAAAAAAGTCATCAATCAAACTGCGCGGGCGGCGTCCGCGGTTGACCTCGAGTACGTACTCCTGCGTGGCCGGCCCGAGTGACAACAGCCCTTCCTTGGTGGGCGTGGCTGTTTGTCGATAACTCAGAACGATGAAGGCCTGACCATCCCGGACCGTTTGCGTGTTGGACGGCGGAACCTCCTGACCGGTCACAAATCCGTCGAAACTCATCTTCGGCGGGGCGATCTGGTTGAGGTTTACCGACGAATAAAGCTGCAAGTCATAAGGAAGCGTTTCGCCCACGTAGCATTCGTCACGTGGAGTCACGAGCTTCAGCGAGACTCGCTCACCTTTGGCCTCCTTGGGGGTGATCCGGCAACTCACCGACGGCGTCTGAAAGGCTCCACCCCGAGTGGTCACCGCAAGCGAAGGCATGGTCAACTCGCCTTGCCCACGAGTTTGTAATTGAAACTGGAAGACCACCTGGAACGACGAAACCCCATTAATGATCTGGGGCATTTGACGCGGCCCCAGATATTGAATGGCCTGAACCAACGGAAGACTGGGCAACTTCGGCACCTCAGTGGGTTGTTCGCCCTCGAGCGTGACATTGAAGCGAACGGTCTCTCCAGACTCGACGATGCCTCGATCAAACGAAGCCGTCACCGAGGCGGCCTCCACTCGCAGGAGAATTAGCAGACCCACCCCGAGGCATCGGGCCCAGAAACTCAACTTCACCATGCCTTCCTCCTGGCCGACTTGCCGTTGCCTTCACCCATCTCGCTGGCTCCTCGCCGCTTAAAAATAAGGGCTTTCTCGGATCCTTTCTGGCCATCCAGAACCTTCTCGGCCTCACGGATCGTCATTAATTCCCCCTGTCGGGCATCTTTGTCGGGTTCCCCGGCTTCGGCCCCTTCGCCCGCTTCTCCACGACGATCCCCGGATGCTTGTCCCGGCTTAGCCCCGGCAGCCGAAGGCTTACCCTGGCGGCCCTCTCCGGGTTTTTTGCCGGCCTGTTCGCCCTGTTCGCCCTGAGATTGAGCCCCCTCCTGCGGATCAGGTTTCTGCCCTTGTCCGGCTGCTGGGTCCTGATTCTTATCCTGCGACGGTTGCTGTTGTTTAGAGGGGTCTCCCGGAGGGGAATTGGGGTCTTTTTTGGAATCCTTGCCCTTCTTTTGTCCGTCCTTCTGCTCGTCCTTTTGTCCCGACTGAGAATCTTGGGAATCCGAAGAGGATCCGTCCTTGGAATCCTTCTTCTGATCTTTTTTGTCCTGCTTGTCCTGCTTGTCCTGCTTGTTGGGATCGTTCTTCTTGCCCCCTTCCTGCTGGGGCGGCGGCTGAGGCATGGTCTGAATGGCTTGCTGGACGGCCTTATAATTGGCCTGTGCCGACGGGTCCCCGGGGTTGAGCTTGAGAGCGGCCGTGTAACTCGAGAGCGCCTGCTGCCATTGTTCGCGCTTCTTATCCGGATCTTGTTCGGCCTCACCCGCGCGGTAGCGGGCATTGCCCAAATTGTACCAGCCCTGCTGTTGCAACTCGAGGTCGGGCGAACGAAGCACCTGCTCGAACAGCCCTGCTGCCCCAGCAAAATCATCCATTCGATAGGCGGCCGCGCCTGCATTGAAGCGAAGGCGAAAATCCTCGGGCTTTTCCTGCGCAAGACGTTCGTACTCTTGCCGGGAAGTGGCAAAATCGCCCTTTCGGTAGCGCTCCAGCGCATCATCCGACTCCGCCCGGACCGTCATGGGCAGGCCGACTAGCAGGAAGGCCACGGCCGCTGCGGCCCCCGCCTGGATTACCGATCCCTGCGGTAGACGACCCGCCGCCTTTGAAGCTCCCGGCAGTAATAACTCGAGCAACAACAGCACAATTCCTAGACCTAGCGGCCACTGGAATCGTTCAATCCGCGAGCGGACGGTGGTCGACGAAAAGCGCACGGCTTCCATGGGCGCGATGCCGCGTTCGTACAGCGTGGCCATGGTCCGGGACGACTGCAGCGGCAAATAAAAACCATGGGCCGCCTCGGACAAACGTTGCAGCAGCGGTTCATTCAGCAGGGATTTGACCGGGTTCCCATCCTCATCCTTGATGAAAACCGCGTTCCCATAAGGGTCGCTCGTCTTGAGCAGTTCACCCCGCGGAGTGCCCACGCCCACCGTGAAAAGATGAATCCCAGCCACGGACAAACGCCGGGCCGCCGCCTCAGCCAAATCTTCGTGGTCTTCACCGTCGGTGATCAGGATCACCGCCTTGCGGGTGCCAGAATCAGTACTGAAGGCCTGAACAGCCTCGTCGAGGGCGGCCGCAAGCGCCGTGCCTTGTTCTGGAATGCTATCGGTGTCGAGAGCGGCCACGTTCTGACGGAAGGCTTCGCTGTCTAGGGCCAAGGGGCACTGGAGGAAGGCCGATCCAGCAAAGGCCACCAAACCGATGCGGTCCGACGTCGCCACAGACAGTAGGTCGTAGCACGCGAGCTTGGCCCGAGCCAAACGACTCGGAGCTGCATCCGTCGCCATCATCGACCGCGACACGTCCACGCAAACCACGATGTCCCGACCGGTGGCCTGCGCTATCGCCTCGCCGTAACCCCACAGCGGACGCCCAAGCGCGAACAAGACGCTGACCAAACCCGAGGCCCACAAAATGGCCTTCAGCAACTGGCGGCGGCGGGAAAGGCCCACGGTCAGCTCATCCATCAACCGGGACCGAATGAACAGGCTCAACGCCGACTGCCGACGGCGCCAGGCCCAGGCAAGAAAAAGGCCCACGAGCGGCGTGAGCACCGCTGCCAACTGCATCCACTGGGGTTCCGCAAAATCCATTCGATGTTCGCTAGATCGGTCCAATTAAGGAAGTCGACGCCAAACCGTGTTACCGACAATTAGCTCCAAGAGCAGCAGGGCTGCCCCCGGCGCAACGCACCACACCATCCACTCGGCGTAGAGCACGTTCTGGTGGGTCTCAACCTCCGTCTTCTCCAGTCGGTCGATTTCCTCGTAAATCGAGCGCAATGTCTTGGTGCTGTCCGCACGAAAATATTTACCTCCGGTCCGCTCCGCAATCCGCGTCAGCGTGTCTTCATCGATATCTACCGCTACCTGCCGGTACACCTTGCGACCGAACGCGTCGCGGCCCACCGGCATCGGCGCAGTGCCCCGGATACCCACGCCGATGGTGTACACCTTGACTCCCAGCGATTGGGCCGCCTCGGCGGCCGTGAGCGGCGGGACATTGCCAGCATTGTTCTGCCCATCGGTGAGCAAGATCACGATCCGGCTCTTGGACTTCAGGTCGCGCAA
>Ga0209444_10001321_pt1 | contig 13654 bp, 35 predicted proteins | sample LauGreFaBDMM15DN_2_FD_188215 | JGI IMG/M metagenome (GOLD analysis project Ga0209444, IMG submission 188215) | Freshwater lake microbial communities from Lake Michigan, USA - Fa13.BD.MM15.DN (SPAdes) (version 2) | ecosystem: Environmental > Aquatic > Freshwater > Lake | place: Lake Michigan...
GTGGATCTACAAGATGATTGATCTTATTGACGTCCATGTATTCTGTCCTCGGCTAGTCAATGACTATCTGCGGTTTGACGAGTTCACTTGGTATATTCACGATAAGATTTCGGACAGCTATAACCGTATTTACGATACGGAAGCACTAGAACGTGCGTTTCAACAGGAGAAAGAAAATGACAAATCGAATTAAGGCAGCACTAGCTGCTACACTAATTACCCTTGGCGGACTATGTGTCCTAGCCTGCGCCCCAGAAGCCCCAGAGGCTCCAGGTGGTGTTGAAGCTCCTGTTGACCCAGCAGTTCCTTGCGGTGGTACAGTAAGTGGCGAACAGGAAGTTTGCAACGAACAATAAAAAAGTTCTTGACTTCTTAGGTCAGATTTGGTAATATGTTTCATCAGTTGGAAACAACTGATGTTCGCAGCGAACCTCTAAGGTTCAAAGCAGGCCTTTCCGACGGCGATTGTGCCAAACAATAGTTCCGTTCCGGCGGCGTATTTGTCGTTACATGATTACGCGTTCAACACTGTCACGAACTACGGGCCTTCTTCATAGAGAGATGAGCGACAGATAAGGCTTTGGACGGTGTGCCTTAAAACACCGTCCATTCTGGTGGTTCCATGCAGCCAGCGTGGACTTTATAGATTAGATTTTTACATACGAGCACGGCTTGTGTTTGTGTGGAACCACCTGAATCGCTTCCTTGGTATATGGATTGTGCCTTAGCCTTCCAAGCTAATGAAACCAGTTTGAGTCTGGTAGGAAGCTCCAGAATATGCCGCTCTAAGGAGATAATAGCTGCTATGCATTTATGCGCAGATAGCCGGTGTTCTAGCCCCTAATGGGGATAAACCAGCAAAACTAGCGATATGCTAGGCTAGGCTGATGCGGTTAGTCCACGCGTTGTATGGATTACGTGACCTTAGTAGATTTGCGATCTATTACACGTAAAAATCCTGACACGCTATCAGGCGAATCTATTTCGGAGTATAGACGGCAACGCTTTCAGCCGTGAGTGGAATGACCGCGATGTGCTAGTTTATCGCGTAATAAAACGACAACTACTCTGACCACCGGGAACAGTCCGGTAGTCCCACTAGCGCGGTGGGCGGCTAGGCCCGATCATCTTCGTGATGGTCGGGCCTTTTGCTTAAAAAGTTCTTGACATTCATCCCAATTTTTGTTATATTACTAAAACTAGAAAAGGAGAATTTATGTTTTGGTTCCGCGAGAAGAATAACCTGACCCTTGCTTTCCGTTATGCGAAGCAGGCAACGACTGACAATATGGTAAAGAAGTATGGCGGCAGTCTAGTCGCCAGCCCCAAGATGCCCGAAAATGCACCTAGTGGCGATATTATGTCGGTTCTTACTAACTCAGAACCCCAAACAGAAGCTGCTGCCATTACCTCTGGAGACTTCAAGGTCATGGTTCAGACAGCAGACGGCTCCTGGACCGAGCACAGTAGTTCAGCTACTATTAGTGAAGCCAATACAACGGCAAAAGAGATTATTAAGTTTTACAGTGCAGTAGTAGTTGTAAAACAATAATCAGAGAAGTAATTTGGACTACGATCAACTCAGGCAAGCAGTAGAACTACTTGCCGATTCATTCTGCCAACTAGCAGAGCGTGCTTCCGATGTAGCTTACGCCCGTCGTAAACTATACGAAGCATACCTGCTAGAAGGTTTCACCCCAGAGCAAGCTCTAGAGCTATGTAAGGTACTATAACAATGGAAATTAATATCAACACAAAGGGCCTCGGCCTAGTAGACTACACTATGAACGCTAGTTTTTCTATAGATAGTGCTGGTACTGTGACTGTAACTACTCCAGAACCTGAACAGCAGACACCGTCTCCACTAGATGAAATTCAAGACTATCTAAACGCTATCAAGGAAGTATTCTTCTCTCCTGAGTATGACGATAAGACAATGGGCTTCGTAATCGAAGACTATATTATCGCTATTCAAGAGGTTCTAGATGCTAACTGATTTCGAGTACGATCAAATCATAGAGCTACTAGTTCTAGAAGATCGTTCGTTTGAAGAGGTTCAACAAATGCTAAACTTAACCGAAGACCAGATGGACGCCGCTTTGTCTAAGATGGCAGAGGATGGGTATATTCAAACCCATACAATCCATTGAGTTGCGCTGCCTGTAAATACGGTGATCTATTAGTAAGTAAAGGAAGTAGCTTTACTATGCTAAATCCAGTCGGAGACGAGGTAACAAAGATCCATGAGGATACAGTTCTTATTTGCCGAGCAATGCCTCCAATAGCAGGTTCTTTCCCACAAGTAACAGAGGATGATTGGTGTGGACAATTTAGCCCAGCCTCCAAAGATGGCTGATTATCGCTTTGGCGAATTAATCAAAGCCGAAAACTATGCATATGCTCGTGGACTCATGGTAAGTCCAGTTCATCTTCCCGGAGCACTAGATGCAATGCTGGCAGATGGATGGGAGCTAATGAGTATCTTTGGCGAGACAAACTCAGAAAAGATTGGGTTTATCTTCAAAAAAGTCTTGAAATAACTGTTAGAAGGGCCTATATTAGAACCATGACAGACAAATTCACACAAGAGTTTAATGATTATAACAAGCTGATGCGTCGGCTTGGTTCTAAGCAAATGAGCCTGTACGAGTACAAAAAGTACCGTGCGGGCAAAATGCGTGTGCCTAAAAATGGTGCAAAGAAGCCCTCTATGTATGCAGAGTCTCTTCGCCGCGAGTCTCCCAAGATTCCTAGCGGTGACGGCATGGCATACACTCCAATGAGCAAGGCCCCTAAAGAGTACACAGGTACTTTTATCAAGGGCATTAGCACACTTCACAAGAGTAACAGTGTGCCAGTAACCAATGACGAAGATATTATAGCTATTGCAAGGATGCGGCGATGAAAGTAAATATCGGACCCTACTCAAGTGACCTTGTTACTTTTCGTAATCTGGAACGTAAGTACGAAGCCTATCGTGCAGAGAAGCTTGGTATTCCCTTCTTCGACTATGAACCAGTAACCAAGGTAGATAAGGCTGTTGAGAACACAGCAAACTTTCTACATCGTCTTTTTCTACCAGTAAACCGTTACTGGAATTCACGCAAGCGCAAAATCAATGTACAAATTCATGACTATGATGTTTGGGGCGTAGATCAGACCCTAGCTCTTATCATTGTTCCTGTGCTTGAAAAGCTAAGAGAGAAGAAAAATGGTTCTCCTTCTGTTGATCCAGAGGATGCTCCATTTGAGGATATTCATGACCGTTGGGATTGGGTTTTAGACGAAATGATCTGGGCTTTCGAGCAACATCGAAAAGGCAATTGGGAAGATCAGTATTATCATAATGACGATCAGCTAGAGATCACATTCAAAAATTCAGAGCTTGTAGTTAATCGGCAAAAAGACCCTAGCAAACCAGTTTATCACGTAGATACTGATGGTATTGCAAAGCATAATGCTCGTATGGATAACGGACGCAGACTGTTTGCTAAGTATTACAACGGTCTTTGGGATTAAGGCTTGACTTTGCTTGGCCATTGAGGTATTATAACAATATGGCGAAGAAAGAACAGAATATCACCGCGATTATCTACGACAAGAAGGGTCGTGTCCTTTCCGTAGGTAAGAACTCGTATATCAAGACCCACCCCAAGCAGGCTAAGCTCGCACAAAAAGCTGGCCTGCCAATGAAGGAGTTTCTCCATGCAGAAGTCGCTAGTATTATTCGATGCAAAGACTTGTCTAGGGCTTACAAAATTGTAGTATACCGAAATAACAAGGTAGGCTTTGCAAATGCGGAACCCTGCCCAATCTGTAAACTCGCGATCAAAGAATCTGGCATCAAACAAGTGGAGTGGACCAAATGAACTTTCGTGAAATCCTAGAAGCTAAGACCCGCGAAGCCCTTGAAGCTTCGGCATATTGCTCAGGGGGTGATGACTACCTACAGGGTATGTTCTATCTTAATCCCTTCAATGAAGGCACAAAGGCTCATTTAGACTACCTCAATGGGTATGAAGATATGCGATTCCTCCAGACTATGGAAAGGTTTGAATATCGTGTTGCAGCTTGAAGAATATGAAGGTGAACTTAAATTCCTTCGCAAAGTTAAGTCCCTAATCAAGCACACTGTTCTAGCAGAGAAGATGGGTAATATCTACTTCATCTGCGGTGAAACAGGAGAAAAGGATTCCAACGGGCTACCAGAGAATATTCTAGTATGTCCTGCATATGGTGTAGACTGGTTTCAAGTTTACACGAAAACGGAGAAGGCGCATGGCCCAGAATATTAAAAACTTTGAAGAACTATTTGAAGCCAGTTTCCCGAAACTTTGGGAGCGTCCAGCACTGCACGTTTTTAAAGATGAGATTAGAAAAATCTGCGAGCGCATGTTTGTAGCAACACAGCACACTATGCCATGGGACAAAGAACTTTGATTACAGCAGAGTTATTAGCATACTGTGCTAAAGAGGTCGAGTTTGGTGATGAACCAATTGATCTGGGCATGACACCACTTGATATTGATGAAATCTACAGGCTTATGTCAATCACTGTAGCTGAAATGGAAGCTGATGAGCTGGTTCTTCGAGCATCAGTAGTAAAACTATTAGTAGAGAACTTTGTTCTCAATTACAGGCTCATGACATGAAGTATTATACTTATCAAGACCCAGATGGTACGCATACTTTTTCTACAAGTCAAATCTTTGATCAGTATTGGCCCTATTGGTACTCAAAGATGGTCAAGAAGTATGGCCCAGACAGTCCTCTAGTCAACTGGGAAAGTTGCCTGAACGATTGGATAACGGTACATTGGGCTTATGAAGAGCGTCCTACTGAAAAGTAGGGCGCTTTTTTCGTATCTGCGCCAAACCGCAACGATTTCTCACCTAATGTTACGTGTACGTAAAAAGGCCCGCTGAAACTAATCAGCGGGCCTTTATTTTATACAGAATAGAAAATATGACCACCGTATTTCAGTGTCACTTTAAGTTCTCTAATCCAATATGGCTTAACACTTCTGTTGTGGAAGTAAACAGCACCCTTAGTAATATCTCTACCAGGGTTCTTTACTAGTGTTTTGGCTAACTGCCAAATTGGGTCGCCGGGTTTATATAGCCCTTTGGCAAACTGACCTCGCTGCTTTACAACGTGGCACGCTGGCTTATGCTGCTTCTTGGATCTATTGAGAATAACGTGAAGAACTCCACGCATACCCTTCTCACTCTCACCTCTAGCCTCAGCATACAATACACTAGTTACAGTATTTACACATTCCATAATATAGATTAAGACTCTTCCTGAGCCCTCCCTCTACGTTTTTCCCTGACAACAGCAGCGCGCTTTAGCCTACGCCTTTTATCGCTTGGCTTTTCATAAAAGCGCCGCTCCTGAATTTCTCTAAACACGCCTTCTTCAATAAGCTTCCGCTTTAGTAGCTGCAAAGCCCTGTTTAGGTTGCCGTTTCTAACTTCTACTCTCATAGTCCTGTCGATCCAAATCCGTTGTCTTCTCTAGTATTATCTAGTAATAGTTCCTGCTCAATGTGAACGGGCGCTAGTACTAGCTGCGCGATTCTGTCTCCGGTCTTAACATAGAAAGCTTCCTTGCCCGCATTAAAGAGAATGATTTTAATCTCACCTCGATAATCAGAGTCAATGGTGCCAGGGCTATTAAGAACAAAAACACTGTTTTTTGCTGCTAGGCCTGAGCGAGAACGAACTTGCCCCTCTAAGCCCTCTGGTAGATTAATGCGAAGACCAGTCCCGATCAATGCACTATCACCTGGCAAAATAACAGTTGCTTCAATACTATGAAGATCTAAACCTACAGAGCCTTTAGTTTGATAGCGAGGAATGATTGCATCCTCACGAAGTCGCTCAATTATCATTACTTAGTAACATCCCTTGCATACAGGCCATAATGCCTGCTGCGTTTAGCTTGAAAAGCATGGAATCAACATCAATTTCATTTTCCACAGCCCAAGGAATCAGAGCTGCTTCAATAAAGTCCTCGACCGGATCGAACTCCGGCTCTTTGGGAGCCTTGCCTGGAAATTGAATTACATTATCCACGTGCTTTTCCTTGTGTACAAACCCTGATATACAGGGCGCTTTTGTTGTCTTTGTCTGGATTACGAATGGTTTCGCAGACTCGCTTACCAGCCGCTCTAGCATCCGCCTTAAAGATAAGGCGATCTATTGGAGACCAAGTATCAAACTTATGTTTCTTGGCTACATTACTATGCAAGCCCTTAGAAGTTTTCTTTGATCTAGTACGCTTTTTACCCAATTTTAGTTCCTTTCTAACTCAGGCATCTTCGTGCCTAGTTAGTATAGTAACCTATTTACGATTGAAAGTCAAGTATTATTTTAGTTTTGGTTAATTTTTTACTTGACTCTGAAGCTTAAACCTTGTAATATGAGAGATAGATAGGAGACGAGAATGATCGATGTTGTATACAAAAAGGGTCAGCTTACCACGCATATGCGATACCATCCTAAGGTATTCTCGCAGGTTACTAAGTATATGCTTAAGCAGGGTGTTGACTCTTACGAGGTCGAAGGTCGGTTTGTCAGTATGAAGGGCACACGTGTGTATCTGGATGGTGAACTCACTACTTGGGCAGATCTAGAAAAGGAATTTGTAAAATGACACAAGGAGAATCGTTTTGAGTAGCTCTAGCGCATCACTACCACGGCACTATTATGTGTGGGTGGACAGCTCATTCATCCGAGAAGGAGCCTCAGGGTATGAGCCAGCAGTATGGTTTGGCCTGCATAGTTATCCAGGAAGGGCCTGGGGATGCCACGTCATTCTTCAGGGTGGCGCATTTTATAGAGGTTTGCCACCTCATGCCATTTCATTCAGCGAGGAGCCAGAATGCACTGATTGGACTATGAAACAAGCACAAGTCTGGGATTGCTATGGTCGAGATTTCTCGCTGCTAATTTATGACTATTTAGACGGGCTAGATGTTCGTGTCAAGGGTGGTGAAGAAGGGCAGTATTTATTTACAGCGGTGCCTCAGGGAGATGCATATACTCACGAGGTATCACAGGCTAAAGAGTTTATGTTTATTCGAACATATGGCGATCGGTTGACTATTGTGCCAACAAACAATCTATTGTTCGAAGAGCGATCGTTTACTGACGATCAGGGCTGGCCACGCCTCAAACGGTCTAATGAAGTATGGACTTGCGAATGATTATTAATAAAGAATTTATCAGTGGTAATCTAAGTATTTTTCTAGTGGACTACAAGCTAGGCCAGACAACGTACTCCGTACGAATCTGGGCCGAGTCTCTAGAAGATGCCGAGAGGCACGTGAAAGCTATCCGCAATACTGCGACAGTAGCTGGTCAACTATATCAATCTGAACCCGTTCTTGGCGGGATTCACTAAAATATATCTTGACTTTTCGAGCATAATTTGTTATAACAAATGCATAGTCGCTGACGATTTGTAATAAAAATGGACAGCACGCGAGTTCGACTCTCGCCGTCTCCACCATTCATGGGGACGACTTGGAAATCGACTGACATTACATAGACCTTTCCGAGACTATTGACTGGCAAAGTGCCATAATTAACTGCAAACGATAACGTTGCATTCGCGCTAGCTGCATAAGCTAGACGACGGGCGGTGGGAGCCTTGGAACAGAATCCCACACTCAAAGGAGAGATATGCGTAACATTTGGACAATCCCTTTTAATAATAACTATTATATTTGCTGGAAAGATAAACAAGGTAAGACCCAGCATCGTCCAATGACAGATGCAGAAGATCGTGCCTACTTTACTTCCAAAGACCCTGAAAGAACTCTAAATGAACTACTTGATAACCGATGAAGTCCCAGAATACTGGGAATCTCTTTTAGACTCTTTCATTACAATGGTACAGTGGGAAGAAGAGTTCAATAACGGACCTCCTGTAGACTCCGTGGAAGCGAGAGTACATAGGGGCCTCCTTCATCTTATCTACGAGGGCGGAGATCATATCACCGATGCTCTAGCAAGATTTGCTAGAGAGCACTCCAGCAAGGTTTGCTTTAGTTGTGGCGCTCCTGCAAGTAGATTCGTATTTCAATATCCAAAATGTGAAGACTGCGACTAGGGGCTTAACGGCCCCTATTTGCATTGGGAGAAACAAATGGGATTTATCCTAAGTATAGTAGGGTTCGGAAAAGCTGCCGTTAAGTGGGCTTTCGATAACTGGCGAATAACAGTTCCAATTCTAGCGGTTGTAATAACTTTCTTTTGGACAAAGGAACATTATTACACTCAGGGTCTGGAAGACTGTCGCGTCGAGTGGGAAGCCAAGGTAGCGGCTGAAACCTTGAAAAACGAGAAGCTTAGTGAAAAACTAATTGATAACTCGATTAAGTTTGGTGAACACACCGATAAAGAAAATAACGAGCGCAAAGAGAAGGAGACTTCTACTCAGACTCGTATTGAAACAATCATCGAAAAGCCTATCTATCAGGAGTGCAAGGTGGATTCTGAAGTCGTAACAGGCCAGAATGAACTAAAGGAGGCGCTAAAATGAGAGTACTTATTCTAGCACTTCTACTAGTTGGATGCGCAGAAGCACAGACGGGTCTAGGCACGTACCCTAAGGTACCACCAGTACCTGATCAACTTAACGACAAGGTAGGCTCCTTGCCCCCTAATTCTGATCTAACAATGGCTGGACAGATTAGAGATAATAACCGAAGCATCCGAGCCTACAACGAAACGGGCTTTAAATATAATCGCCTTCTAGAATACTATAACTGTGTTCGAGAAGCTATCAATGAGAGAAAAGAACCTAAATGTCAGTAGAAAATACACTGGACGAGCGCGGCTCAAGGTATGGGACATTCGAGGACCATGCTAGAATTGCGCAGGCCGTACAGGATGTAATGCGGTCTAGTCCGAACTGGCAGTATCTAGAAGCTGATGAACGTCAGGCTCTTACCGTTATTTCGGATAAGATTGCTAGAATTTTGAACGCTCCTGTTGGAACTGTATACTCAGACTCTTGGCATGACATTGCTGGGTACGCTCTACTAGTAGATAGGCGTCTAAAAGAGATTGAACAAACCCGTAAATAACTCTTGACTTTTAGCTTCGAGTTTGGTAAGTTAAAGCTAGAAAGGAAAAGTATGAATTTATTCTATCTAGACGAAGACCTAGATAAATGTGCAGAGTATCACATTGATCCCCATGTTGGCAAGATGCAGCTCGAAGCAGCTCAGCTTCTTACCACTACAGTGTGGATTGACAAACATCTAGGATTTATTCCACGTAAGCTAACAAGCGAAGAATTAGGAGTTATAAATGATCTCAAGCGTCGTGAACCGGATATTGATAGTCGTACTTTCACTCGATATCTCCCTACTCATATTAACCACCCAAGCGCTGTCTGGGTACGGTCAAGCCTTGAGCACTATTATTGGACAGTAAACTATGTCAATGCACTAAACGCAGAGACTATGTACCGAGGTAATAAGTCTCATGCATCTTGTGCAGAGGTTAATCGTATGCCAGAACCTACTCGTCTACCAGACATGGGATGGGTTCCTCCTACATTAGCCATGCCTGACAAACTAAAATCTAGCGATCATATTGCGTCCTACCGTATGTTCTATATGCTAGACAAGTGGCCTTTCGCAGCATGGAAAGTCCGTGGTAAACCGCATTGGTGGGATGACAGCATCGTCGAACAGCAGAAGCTGGAAGGCGGCAGAGTGAGTGGACGATAATGGAGTTCTTAAGTTATTTTTTAACCCTTTGTTTTGTACTACTATTAATAGCCTTGCTAATTGTAGCACTACCAGCTTGGATTTGGTTCCTAGTAGCACTATTCTTAATAAGTATATTCGTATTTGGAGATAAAAATGAAAAATGAAATTATAGAGGCACTAGAGGCGCATCTTGAAGGCAATATTAAAAAGCATAGAATGAATATTCTGATTATGCTGGCTAATCCAATGGCTATTCACGATCACACAGATCTTATAGGAGCTATCGAAACAGAACTAGGTCACATTGCCGAGTACCATGATAAGTTAGAAGCACTAAACGAGGTTCTTTCGTGAGTCAAGTAAACCTAGTATGTTTATCTAAGCCCAGTGCTTATACCGGGTGCCTAAGCGCTGAGGACCTAGTCGCTTGGTGCGCTAGAGTTTCCAATCCGGGTAACCAGAACAACACAAAGACTGCTGCGAAGCTAGTCAAGTATCTTATTTCTAATCAGCATTGGTCTCCTCTAGAAATGGTTCATATGAGCCTAGAGATCAAGACTACACGCGATATCGCTCGACAGATTCTTCGGCATCGTAGTTTTGCGTTTCAGGAATACAGTCAGCGGTACGCTGATCCAACAAAGACACTAGGATTTGAGGCTAGGGAAGCCCGCCTCCAGGACCCAAAGAATCGTCAAAATTCTGTAGAACTATCAGAGACTGATAGGCGTCTACAGGAAGAATGGAACATGGTTCAGTGGGAAGTTATCTCAAGGTCTCAGAAAGCATATAACTGGGCTATCGAGCACGGTATCGCTAAAGAGCAAGCAAGAGTTGTATTACCAGAAGGCAATACTGAATCAACTGTAATCATGGCGGGAACTCTGCGTTCTTGGGTACATTTCTGTCTACTAAGGATGGATAATGGCACTCAGAAGGAGCACCGCATAGTGGCTGAACAATGCTGGGAAATTATCAAGCAACATTTCCCATCAGTAATAGAAGCCTGCACGGAGAAGTAAAAGTGGAACTAGAATATAATGAAGAACTGGACGAACATTTCGTTATCATTCCAGAAAGTATGCTACGCAATCTAGACTGGGATGAAGGCGATATGCTAGACTATGAGTTGTCAGACGGTATTCTAACAATCTTCAAAATCTAAGTTGACATTATCTGTTGAATGGGCTATATTTCTACTTTAAGGAGGGCTTAATGACTAAATCTAAGATTAAAGTCAAAGAACACGAAAATCTAAGTGAAGCTAACATCAAGCGAGTTATCGAACTCCTTGAAGCAGAAAAGCCTATTCCAAAGAAGGATGCCTACGCAATCCTTAACATTTCTCCTAATCCTACTCGATTGGCTAAGATCATCGAGAACTATAAGGCAGAAAAAGCAGAACTGGAGCGTCGTCGCGCTCAAAATCGCGGCAAGCCACCTGAAGCTCACGAGATTCAAACGTGTATTGAAGGCTATCTAGATGGAGATTCCATTTCAGATATTGCACAGCGTTTGTATCGCAGTGTGGGTTTTGTGAAGGAAATCGTCGAACAAGTTGGCGTACCTTCACGAGTTGTTGGTGCTAATTATAGTAACCCTGGTATTATCCCAGAACCGTGCATCCGAGAATCCTTCGAAGTTGGAGAGATCGTCTGGCACGCTAAGGAACATGCCATGGCTATTATTGTCAAAGAGCTAGACAAAGTAAAAGATAAGTCGGCAAAATACTACAGAACCCTCGTTATTGAGGCTCTAGAGGATGATAGCCGCTTTTACCTGAAACAGCACAATTACGCTGGACGTTATGTGGGCGCTTACTCCTATGATTTAGGCTCCCTAGAACATCTTAAACAATATGGAGTGGACGTTTATCGTCCGTATAGGCAGGATTTCGCAAACTTCAGCCTAAAGGAAAATTAATGCTAGTACATCATCTTCTTGTAGTAAACGCAAGAGTTAATAAACCACCTGTAGATCCTGTATTCATCAATGCTTGGAAAAAGCAATTGATTGAGGATATTGGAATGAAGCTTCTTATGGGGCCATTCAGTACCTATCATGATATGCCAGGTAATCGTGGTTTAACCTCTGTGAGTGTTATCGAGACCTCACACATCGCTCTTCATGTATGGGATGAAGAGTCTCCAGGGCATCTAAGACTAGATGTATACTCCTGTGCCGAGTTTGATATTGATACTATCATATCAGCTCTGAAACATTTTGATCCTACCTATGTAGATTACAAGTTTCTAGACCGCACAGGCGATGATATAGTAGCCTCGTAAAAATAAAACTTGACTTTAAAACCGTTTTGGAGTATAAATAATGCTAGAAAACATTTTTGTAGGACTCGGAATCGGAGGAGTAATCCTCTTGATTCTGGCGATCTTCGTCGCTGGGCCATTTCTCAGTATTATGGCAGTTAATCAACTATTTGGAACGACCATTGGTTTTACCTTTTGGAACTGGTTAGCAGCTTTCTGGCTACACATTGTTGTTGCTAGTACCACTACGAAGTCTGCAAATAGCTAAACGCTGCTAGGCGGCAAGCACGTACTCTTCGGTACGTTATAGTGGGCGAATGGTTCATACTATACAAATAAAACGAGGTACGCGGGCACAAATAGAGGCTGCCAGAGCGGCGGGTCTGCTAAAAGACGGCGAACCTTATCTAATTACTGATGAAAATCGCTTAGCCGTTGGGGTTGCCCCTAACGGCTATTCGTCGTTTGCAAAAACAACGGAACTAGAAGATGAAAAAGTAGCAGTATCTGTAGCTGGTAATCCAGGTTATCTATACCCAGATGCTAATTCTGGTATTTTAAGAACTAATAGTAGTCTTACCGTACAGAAAGATATTAACGACAGCTTTATTCAATTAGCTGTAGGGGATGTGGACTTTGGCACATTCTGAGAACTCATAAATGCCTAACTTATTAAAAATTAAAAGAGGTTCTAGAGCGCAGCTAAACAGTGCTGTTAGTGCTAATACTCTAAACCTTGGCGAGCCTTATCTAATTTCGGATGAATCTCGTATCGCTATCGGTACTGGCTCGAACACTTTCGTAGACTTTGCTAAGTTCAGTGAACTACCAACCGTAAATAATGGGACACTAAGCCTAGCAATAGGAACTGCTGCTGCTACTAATAATGCTATTACTGTATCAAACGGTACGGGTTTTAGTGCTAATACTGCCACTAACGCTTCATATACTATTAGCATTGGTCCAGCTGTATCAGCCCTAGCTACAACAATGACAGGAGCCACAACTGGCTTTCTAAAAAAGAGCGGCGCGGACACATACTCATTAGACACAAATACATATCTAACAGCAGAAGCAGATACACTAGCAACTGTAACAGGAAGAGGTGCTAGTACAACTAATCAGGTTACTTTCACAGGTGGAGCACTAATTGGTGCAAATGGAAGCGCCGCCGCTGGTATCGGATTTAGAGGGGCTACTAGTGGTACAGCAACTATACAGGCTGCTGCTGCAGCCGGTACTGCAGTAGTACTAACTCTACCCACCACTACCGGTACACTGGCTCTAACTAGTGATCTTCCTACTGTAAACAATGCGGGACTTACTGTAAGCATTGGTGTTGCTGCCACTTCTGGAACTGCTCTTGCTATGGGCACAGGAACAGGCTTCACAGCTAACGCTTCCAGTGCTTCTACTTATGACATTCGCGTAGGTCCGGGTCTAACTGCTCTAGCCACATTTATGAACACAGCAACCGCTGGTTTCATTCGTAGAACTGGAGCTGATACATTTGGTATTGATACAAATACTTATCTAACAGGTAACCAAACAGTTACTTTAACGGGCGATGTTACTGGGTCTGGCGCTACATCAATTTCTACCACTCTGGCAAATAGCGGAGTAACTGCGGGTACTTACACTAAGGTCACTGTAGATG